>Ga0247727_10000732_pt1 | contig 80459 bp, 76 predicted proteins | sample WisWelCaveWW1625_FD_202498 | JGI IMG/M metagenome (GOLD analysis project Ga0247727, IMG submission 202498) | Biofilm microbial communities from Wishing Well Cave, Virginia, United States - WW16-25 | ecosystem: Environmental > Aquatic > Deep subsurface > Groundwater > Cave microbial mat | place...
CGCCAGGCCCTTGTCCGCGCAGATCTTCGTCAACGCCGAGGTCAGCGTCGTCTTGCCGTGGTCCACGTGCCCGATCGTCCCGATGTTCACATGCGGCTTGCGCCGCTCATACTTGCCCTTCGCCATAACGCTCTCCCTCTAGGTTAAGTCTCGTTCAGCGCGTTTACTCAAAACCGAAATCACATCACGGTGCTTATCCGTCGGCATCCCCTCAGCAAGAGACACTTGAGGGGTTCCTCCGGGCGCTCAGTTTCGATAAACTGATTACAGAGCGCCCGGTACTAGCAAGCTCTGCCTGGAGCCCACGACGCGGATCGAACGCGTGACCTCGTCCTTACCAAGGACGTGCTCTGCCAACTGAGCTACGTGGGCCACCGCCTCGCAAACCGTCATGCGTGAAACATGAAACGCTGATCGACTGCCCGTCGCTTCTGCTCGTTTCACGCTTCACGTCTTCCAAGTGGAGCGGGCGATGGGATTTGAACCCACGACAGCCAGCTTGGAAGGCTGGAACTCTACCACTGAGCTACGCCCGCCTAAATTCAAACTCGCCGCCAGCCGCACACGCAGTGCGGTTTGGTGGGCAGGCAAGGATTCGAACCTTGGAAGACAGAAGCCAGCAGATTTACAGTCTGCCCCCGTTGGCCACTTGGGTACCTGCCCGCCGACACCAGCACCCGATACGTACAAACATTCTCGAAAGAAAAACACACCACCCCAAACACAGCAAACCGGTCTTCTGGCACCCAGAAACCGGGTGGCTGACTCAGGGCGGAAACAGATTTATTTTTAGAAACACTGAATTATATGGGGCAAGTCAAATCTTGTCAAGTATATAATTGCCGCGGAGGGCTCCGTCATGCGGAAAACAGATTTTTCGTTACGCTGCTCTCCATTTTCCTAACCTTTCTTGACTTCCGGAGGAAGTTTTCGCTAAGGTGCCGCGCAGTTCGCGGTGAGGATTCCGCGGGTTCGCGGGCATACGGAACGACCATGAGAAAATCTCCCTGGATGCTGTTACTGTTTGTCCTGATCGGAGGGCTTTTAGGGGGCATTCTTGGGGAAATTCTACGGGTGATGGCCTCGCAGGAAGGAACAATTCAACGAATTTTTACGACGGCACTGACCCCGGGCATTGAGCCCCCCTTCGTCATCAATCTCATTCTGCTCACAGTCACCATCGGCTTCACGCTCAAGATGAATCTTCTGACGTTTTTGGGGATGTTCTTAGGCGTCTACCTCTACAAACAAGTCTGAGCGCATTACCCGACCTCTTTCAGTTCCAAGTCCTTTTTCTTTAAGGCACGGATGCGGTCGCGCAAGCCCGCCGCCCGTTCGAACTCCAGATTCTTGGCCGCTGCTTTCATTTCTATTTCAAGCCGTTGAATCGCCTGCACAAGGCTCCCGGACCGCGCATACTCCTCGACAGGCTCGGCCGCCAACGGTACGTCCAGATAGTCTGCCTGGGCCATTTTGTATTCGAGTTCAGGGATCTGCTTCCTGATGCTTTCCGGCGTGATGCCATGCGCCTCATTATAGGCTTGCTGAATGCGGCGCCGGCGCGCCGTTTCATCCATTGCCTGGCGCATGGAATTGGTCACGATGTCGCCATACAAAATCACCCGGCCGGCGATATTCCTCGCAGCGCGTCCGGCCGTTTGGATCAGCGACCGATGCGAACGCAGGTAGCCTTCCTTATCCGCATCGAGGATTGCCACGAGGCTGACTTCCGGAAGATCCAGCCCCTCCCGCAAGAGATTGATTCCCACCAGCACATCGAAGACGCCCCTCCGGAGATCGCAAATGATCTCGGCCCGCTCCAACGTTTTAATGTCCGAATGGAGATAGCGCACTTTGACGCCAAGATCGTGATAGTACTCGGTCAAGTCCTCCGCCATGCGCTTGGTGAGCGTCGTCACAAGCACACGATGGCCCCGCTCCGCCTCCGCGCGCACTTCGCCCAGCAGATCGTCCACCTGCCCTTTCGCGGGCCGCACCTCGATCATCGGATCCATCAGGCCGGTCGGCCGGATGATCTGCTCCACCACCTCGCCATGCCCTTTCTCCAATTCATAGGGTCCCGGCGTCGCCGAGACATAGACCACCTGGTTGAGGCACTGTTCAAACTCGCTAAATTTCAGCGGGCGATTATCCACCGCCGATGGCAAGCGGAACCCATATTCCACCAGCGTTTTCTTGCGAGAATAATCGCCTTCGTACATGCCGCCCGCTTGCGGAATGGTCGCATGCGACTCATCCACGATCAGCAGGAAATCCTTCGGGAAATAATCGATCAACGTCGGTGGCGGCTCGCCCGGCGCGCGCCCGCTGAGATGACGGGAATAGTTCTCGATCCCGTGGCAGTAGCCCATGGCCCGGATCATTTCCAGATCGAAGCGCGTCCGCTGCTCGATCCTCTGCGCCTCGACCAATTGATTGGTCCGTTTGAAGGAGGCGATTCGCTCGTCCAGTTCCTGTTCAATCCCGTTGAGCGCCCGCTCGTAGCGGTTCGGCGCAATCAGGTAATGGGTATTGGGGTAAATCGGGACCTTGGGAAGCCGTTGAAGCGATTTACCCGTCAGCGGGTCGATTTCGTGGATGGCATCCACCGTATCGCCAAAGAGTTCGATCCGCACTGAATTGGCTTCGGACGAGGCGGGAAAGATTTCGATCACGTCACCGCGGGCCCGAAACGTCCCGCGATGAAAATCCACGTCGTTGCGTTCATATTGAATCTCCACCAGCTTCTCGAGAATCTGTTCGCGCCGGATGTCCTTGCCCTCTTCCAGGTGCAGCAGCATGTCGTGATAGATCTCCGGCGAGCCCAGGCCGTAGATGCAGGAGACGGACGAGACAATGATCACGTCGTTCCGCTCCAGCAACGAGCGTGTGGCCGAGTGCCGCATCTGGTCGATCGCATCGTTGATCGACGAATCCTTGGCAATATAGGTATCGGTCGACGGGAGATAGGCTTCCGGCTGGTAGTAGTCGTAGTAGCTGATGAAATACTCGACCGCGTTGTGCGGGAAGAACTGCCGGAATTCCTGATAGAGTTGCCCGGCGAGCGTTTTATTGTGCACCAGCACGAGCGTCGGCTTCTGCACCCGCTCGATCAGGCTGGCCATCGTGAAGGTCTTGCCGGATCCAGTCACACCCAACAGCACTTGGTGTTTCTTGACGGCCTCCACGCCGGCCGTCAGTTTCTCGATCGCCTGACCCTGATCGCCGCAGGGCTTGAAGGGTGCTTCAAGTTTGAAGGGGCGCACGTCAGTCATCGCGGCCATCTTAACATAGGAGATTCTTGACAGTCCCGGACGTGCAGCCTATAAGCCAAGGCTACTATGCTCACCGACCACCGCAGTCGGCGTATTCTCGTCCTCGTGTTTCTCCTGGCCGTTGTTGCCACAGCCTCGTCGCAAGCCCGCACGTTGGTCTTGGATGGCGCCCTCTCGTCGTCGTTTCATGTCAAAGACACCGCGGTGATCGGCGCTCCAACAGATCAGGGCGGCATTGAAGACTTCACCTATCACCTGGTGCCCCCGCCATCGGCCACAAGCAAAACCTCCAAGCAGACGATTTCCAACTACCGGCACACCGCCATCCCGCCGCCGACCTCGACGCAGGAGCGCATGGATACCTACGGCAACCGAATTCTTGAGCTCAGATGGAAAGCGCCGAGAGGAGAAATCAAGATCGTCAGTGAATACGACGTCAAGGCGTCCGTCGAGTTTGTGCTGGTGCCGTCCACGGCCCCCTATCCCGTGCAAACAGGCGCGCTACCCGCCGATGTCGCGCGCTATCTGAAACCGTCCGAACAGGTGCAATCCGACGATCAAAGCATTAAGAATCTCTCCGCGGACTTGGTCAAAGGCACCAAAACCGAGGGCGAGGCGGTCACCCGTGTCATGCATTGGATCGTGGACCACCTGCACTACACGCTCGAACCGGCCGGTTACGATGCCCTTACGACGAAACGCGAAGGCAAAGGCAACTGCCAGAACTATTCCCACCTGACCATGGCGCTGCTGCGCGCGGCCGGCATCCCGGCCCGTCTCGTGCGGGGCCGTACGCTCGGCAAGAGCTGGGAAGTGGACGAGGATAACGGCAAGCGGCGCTGGACCGCCAAATGGGGTGAAGGGCGGCACGCGTGGCTGGAGGTCTATTATCCGGACCAGGGCTGGCTGATGTACGACAGCCAGGCCTATCACCAGTTCGTCTCGACGCGATTTATCCGGATCGAAGTCGGACCGGATAACAAAGCCGTGCATACGGACGGCCTGATCCTGTGGGCCACGCGGGGATCGGCCCGGCCGAAGATCCTGGACATGCACATCGAAACCGACTTCACGCAGGACAAGGACGTGGTGAAGGCCCAGAAATCTGAAAGCACGCCGAAGAACCTGATCTACGCGGCGGCGCTGGTCGCGGTTCCGACGGTCGCCCCATCCGCGGTTCCTGTACCGGCACCGCCGCCTGCCAAGCAGACTCCCTCTCCCGCCGTGCCGATTCCGCCCACTCCGCCCGTCGTTGCACCTGTTCCACCGGCGCCAATTCCGCCGCCAATGGTGGCAGCCCCGACGCCACCCCAGACTCCCAAATCGGTGCCGCCGGTTCCACCGCTCAAGCCGGAATCGTTCACATTCCCGATAGCATTCGGCAATCTGGAATTTCCGCGCGAGATTCGGCTCTTCGAGCCGGTGAAAACATCCGGCAAGGGACAGTATTCGCTGGAACAAAACTATATGTTGGAAACCGCCGAGTATGTGACGGGCGACACGCTGTACGCCCAGGCCTTCGAGGTGGATCAACCGTTGCTGCTCACAGATCTATCGCTGGCTTTGCACCGATTCGGCGGCGAGAGCGGTGAACTCTGGATTGAATTGTACGAAGACAGCGACGGCCCCGGCGCGCTCATCACTAAGAGCCGTCCGGTTCGATCCGCGGCAATCCGCACACCGGCGAACCGCTATGAGTGGGTGCCGTTTTCGTTCGAAGGCGGCAAGACGATTGTGAAGGAAAACCGCCGGTACTGGATCATCCTCAGATTTACCGGCGACCCCATCATCAATTGGTTCTATACCTACGGCAAGGTCGTCAGCCCGGAAGACGGCACGCGAGCGACGCTGGCCAAACAAGTCGTCTGGAACCAGATCCTGAACAATGAATTCAACTTCCGACTGCGCGGGCTGATCCGCGAATAGCCCGCGGCTTGCTCACCCCTGGGCCATGTCCTTCAGTTGGCTGACGCGCTGCGTGTCTCCCAGGACAATCAGCGTGCACCCCGGCGTCAGGGGAGATTCCGATGGCGGGACATACACGAAGCCGGCAGCGCCCGGCATCTGAATCGCCATGACAAGGACGCCGGAATCCGCAACCAGCTGGTCGCGCAATCGTTTCCCGGCCAGCACGCTGCCGGGAGCACCCCGAATTTCCTCCACCCGCATTTCCTTGTCCTTATCGCGCAACATCAGGTCGAGAAACGTCACGACCGTCGGCCGGACCATCTCACTGACCAGCCGCATCCCTCCGATGAACTGCGGCGAGACCACCGAATCGGCTCCGGCGTTCTTCAGTCGTTGCGACAGATTGACGTCATGCGACTTGGCTACTATTCTGATCTTCGGATTGTTCATCCGGCAGGTCATGGCCAGCACCAGATTGTCCCGGTCGTGTTGCAACGCGCAGACGATGCCGGCCGCCTCCTTGATGCCGGCACTCGCCAGCACCGCTTCATCCGTCGCATCCCCGATGATATAGGGGAAGGACCGCCCTTCCGATACTTTTTTGAGATGCTCCTCGTCCGTATCCACCGCGATAAAAGGCCGTTTCGTGGAGATCAGTTCCTCGATCACGTAATGGCCTACCTCTCCGGTCCCACAAACAATAAAGTGGTCTTTCATCGCCGCAATCCGTTTGTCCATTTTACGCCTCGCTAAGATGCCGTGAAGCTCTCCCTCCACAAAAAACGCCGTCATTTGGCTGACGCCATAACCCATCGTGCCCAACCCCAGCACAATCACAATCATCGTGTAGATTTTGTCCGCCGGCGTGACAATGGGGATCGCTTCGCCATACCCGACCGTGAAGGTCGAGATCACCGTCATATACAGGCACTGCAGAAAATCGATTGCGGATCCATCGGGGTTCGTGCGGCCCTGCTGCATGAGCCAGTAGCCGGCTGCGAGGGCAACGTTCACCCCGATCAGCAGCAGAAACGCCACCACCAGCCGCCGATAGCGCACCATTAGATTTTGTTCTGAGGAGACGTGGGAGTACGGAGATGGACAATGTCCTGCACGCGGCGATCGCGGGCTTCACGGATCTGCTTGCGGCGTTTCCAGCGGTCCCAGGTCCACCAGCGTAGCTTTGGCGCGAAGGTTACTGGTGGCGGAGGGACGTTGCCGGCGGTCTGATGTTGAAAATCATAGCCTTCGGCCTTGTCGCGGTCGGCCACGAATCGCCCGTACTGATGATCGAATAGGCCCTTGTTCGGATCAGCCATCGCACACCCTTCAATTGGCCGCGCATCCTACCGCGAGAGCAGCCGGGATGCAATGTTCACGCGCTCCTTGACTTCGCGGTTTCCAGGCCTATCTGAAGGGCATGCCATTGAATCCAACTGCACGTATCCTGACCCACGACGAGCGCAAGGCGGCGGACGCGGCCTTTGCGGGGCGTTCGTTCGACCCCGCATGGTCCGAAGCCGCCCGTGCCGTGTACGACGGTATCCTGGCCGCACGAGGCCTTCCGGGACCGGCTTCAACGCCGATTGTACCGGAACACTCGGCGGCGGCGAGCGAGCCGTCAACCGGCGAATCGCCGTCGAGCCCCGTGTCCTCTTCGGAACAGACTCAACAGACACCGGAGCTTCCAGTAACAACACCTCCTCAACCCCAAACCCTCTCAAGAGAGGAAGCCATTCAGGCCGGCGCGTTGATTGACGTCACGCCCATCGCGCACCAAATGGGGCTGCGGTTGCCGGTCAGCTTTTCCCGGCCTCTCTGGGAGATCGGCATTACCGCCACCCACAACGTGCCGGAGGAAGAACACGAACGTCGCGTGCGTGATGTGCTCATGGCCTTTCGGCTGAAGCTGGCGGCCTCACGCGTGGCTAGTCCTCTGATTGAGTTTCCAGCACTGCTGGCGTTTCCGCCCGATCCAATCCCGCAGGCCTGCGTCCTGTTTGCCGTTGCCCATCCAGAAGCGAATGCACCGACGGCGCTCACCTTCCTGCTGCCGGGTGAAGTCTCAAGCACGAGCATCCCGTTCAGCACCAGCGAATAGCGCGGCTCACACGCGAACCAGCTTGCTGACCAGCGCCCGCTCGTCGGCTTCGGTGTTCACCTCGCCGTCCAGGCGGGCGTCCAGCAAGCGGTTGAGAATCTTTTTATACAGCGGTCCCGGTTTGAGACCGAGTGACTTCAAACTGGCGCCGGTGAGGGACGGTTTGACCTGCCGGTAGGTGGTCACGTACGCCCTGATCAGGCGCTTCACGGATTCAGACTTCGCCGACGCCAGCAGAAACACGACTGTTTCCCCGGCAAAACCGGCAAGGGCGCGATAGATGTCGCTCGGCTTCGGCGCCGGCCGTTTGGCCAGACGGCGGAGAACCGCCCTGGCATGGGCGTGGCCGGTTCGGATCGCCTCCGTCTCATGTTTCGGAAGCGCCAGCCGCTTCAGAATATCCGCCACCGACCTGGGCGGAAGTCCCTCCAGCAGCGCCATCACATACAGCAACCAAACTTCCCACTTTTGTTTCGGCACATTCCGTTTATGCCACGCGACCGTGCTCTCGATCCCCTTCAGCATCCTCTCCAGTTTTGGAGACCACGCGAGCTTTGACTGAATTGCGCGGAGCAGACCCAGTTCGCCCATCCGAGCGATCGCACGCTGGGGATGCCGTTCAGAGAGCATCCGCTTCAGTTCCTCGGACAGTCGATGGCCTGAAAGGTGTCCGATCACGCCCGTTGCGATCGCGTCGTGCAAGAACGCGAGCGTAGGCCGGTCCATCCGGAATCCGAGGCGCTGTTCGAACCGGATGGCCCTGAACATCCGCGTCGGATCGTCGAGAAAGCTCCGGCTGTGCAGAACGCAGATACGCTGTGCGACAATATCGCCTTGTCCGTGGCAGGCGTCCACCATCTCGCCGAATCGCGAGGCATTCAGTCGAATAGCAAGCGCATTGATCGTAAAGTCACGACGGAGCAGATCGTCCTGGATTGACGCCGGCACGACCAGCGGCAGCGCAGCCGATTGTGCGTACGATTCTTTCCTCGCGGTGGCAAAGTCGACCTTCATATCCTCCTCCAACGTCACGGTCGCCGTGCCAAACCGGGCATGCGCCGTCACGTATCCACTGGTGTCGCGAGCGAACGCTCGGGCAAACGCGATGCCGTCCCCCTCGACGACCAGATCGAGATCGAAGGTGCCGACGCCGAGTAGCAGATCCCGCACGATACCGCCTACGACAAAAGCCGGGACCCCCATCTCATCGGCCAGCCGGCCGGCCGCCTCCAACACCACGTAACTGCGCGCCGGCAAATGCCGAAGCATCAGTTCCTGCACGTTCGCCGGTGCCGGTTGCGAGCACTTCTTTGTGGGTCTTGGAGCGGCGTGAGGCATGGCGCATTCTATCAGGGCATCGACCGTCCACGAAACAGAGGAACCTCGCTTGCAGACAAGGCAGGAAGGTGTAATAGTACAAAGAGACACCCTGCCCAGGTTGGAGGAGATGACGAGCAACTCCGAACAATCCCCTCGAAGCGTACTAGCGACAGGCCTCGCTCTGGGAATTGCCGCGATGGTCCTGCTGATCGATGCGTATACTCCTCAGGAGATGCCCCCCCAGTATTTGTATGCGCTGTGCATCCTGCTCACGATCTGGTCGCCGCATGAACGAACGCTCTGGTGGATGACCACCCTCTGCATAGGCCTGACGGTGCTCGGTTCCTATCTGTCTCCGCCAACGTTTGATTTTTACATCATTCTCTTCAATCGCGCGACCGCCATGATCCTGTTCTTAGCAACCGCCCTGTTGGTTCAAAGGTATCGACGCACGCACGAACGGTTGCAATCGCTCAACCAGGAACTTGAAGCGCGTGTCGAAGACCGCACCCGCGATCTTTCGCAGGCTTTCGCAGAGCGCGAACAGCTCAACCGCGATCTCCATGACGACGTCCTGCAATCCCTGTATGCCGTCGGATTGCGGCTGGAAGCCGGTCGGTCGGCTCCGCAGACGGATGCCGATGGCCTGACCGGCTTAGCCGGCCAAGCCTTGGAACAGCTCAAACTCACCATGAAGCAAATCCGGAGTTATATCGCGGGCCCGCAGCCGGTCCACGAGGAACAGCCGCCGTTCGAGGAGGCCCTCCCGGCCCTCGTCCGGAGCATGACGATCTCGCCGGCGCCACGATTCCGCGTGGATATGGAACCGGACCTCGCCGCGAACCTGTCGCACGAACAGGCGGAGTCCGTTTTACTGATCGTCCGCGAGGCGCTGAGCAATTGCCTTCGACATTCCAAGGCTCGCGAAGGCGTGGTGACCGCCCAACGTCACAACGGCGCCCTCCGAATCGAAATCCGCGACGATGGGATCGGGTTCGATCCGGCCTCCATGCACCAGGCTAGTCACGGCCTGGCCAACATGGATATACGCGCCAAGGCCATAGGAGCGGACTTCACGATCGTCTCGCAACCAGGCCAGGGAGTCCGCATCGCACTGACGCTCCCCATCCCGCAAAGGAGTTCCAGTTCATGACGACAGGCAAACCGATCGGCGTCTTGCTGGTGGACGACCATGCCGTCGTCCGCGAAGGGCTCAAGCTGGTGCTGGCCCGAGATCCTCACATCAAGGTGGTCGGCGAGGCCGGGACGGCGGACGCGGCGGTTGCGGAAACGAAACGGCTGAAACCGGATGTCATCCTGATGGATATCCGGCTCCCGGGAACGGACGGTGTCCAGGCTTGCAGCGACATTCTGGAGCAATGGCCGCAGACCCGTGTCCTGTTCCTGACGTCCTTTGCGGACGACGATACGGTCCTGGCGGCCGTGCTGGCCGGGGCGCATGGCTATCTGATCAAGGAAATCGGCGTGGACACGCTCGTGGACTCGATCAAAAGGGTGGCTGCCGGCGAATCCATCCTGGATCCGGCCGCCACGAAGCGCGTCCTCACCTGGGTCAAAACCCGCAGCACCGCCCCTCCGGAACCTGGTCGCGAGGCCCTGTCTCCGCAGGAACAGCGGGTGGTGGCTCTGGTTGCAGACGGCAAAACCAACAAGGAAATCGCCGCCGACATGGGACTCAGCCCGAAAACGGTCAAGAACTATCTCTCCAACGTCTACCAGAAACTTCAAATCACCCGTCGAGCCCAGGCCGCCGCCCTCTTTGCCAAGCAATCTTCCAGCGTTAAATCCTCCAAAAACTCCTGATCGCCTCGAACCTCGGCCCTGTGCCTTTCTCAAATAGAGCCGATCAGCCCTAACTCACTAGGGCCGTAAAACCTCTTGCTTCTTCCCCCTATGCTCTACCGCGTAGTGGCGTCTGTGCGTTACACGTAAGGCATGGACGCTGGAGAACCACAGAACACCATGACGCGTTGATCCCATTGCACCAGGCTTGATGGCGGAAGGAGGCCGACCATGGATTGTCTGCGATGTCACGGACTGATGGTGGAGGAACGGTTCGAAGATCTACGGGGTGACCCGCACCTCATCAGTTTCCGCGGCTGGCGGTGCGTGTGCTGCGGGAATATCGTTGACCCCGTGATTATCCGGCACCGCGCGGTCGGGCTCGCGCCGGTTCTGCCGATTCATATGGCCCAGCCGGCGGCATTCACGGCTCCGCGCTACTCGTTCCCTGAATTCGGCCTCGAAACACCAGCGGCATAACACGTCGCTGCCGGGGGCGCCGGTACACAGCGACCGCGCCCCCCGTGCGAACAACCGGGGGGGTACCATGACCTTCCAGTCCACCACGCTCCAGCTTGTACTCATCGCCGCGCTTGGCCTGGCCACCGTCGGATGCCAATCTACGGCTATCGCAATGGACGATCCGTTGGCCTACGACTCGGGCGTGGCCCAGCCCGCCAGCCTCAACGCCTACTGCTCCACGACGGCACGGGATGCAGTCATCTGGGGTACGATCCCATCCGCATGGTGCGCCCCCTATGGACCTTACTGGTCCGGTCCTGCCGGGACCTACCCCTACTCCTACGGACGACCCTATGATCGGACCTCGCGGGGACCTGGTTGGAACCAGTACCGGAGCCATCCCGGGCGCAGTTATGGAGGGTGGCGCGGCGGACGGGGCGGCCGCCGCTGAGACGAACGCGGCAAGCCCGGTGGCGCGCACGCGCGTGACGGATCATCACATTCTGCCCTCGACAACGAACGGAGCTCGCGGTACACTGTGTTGCACAACCGCGGTCATCTTTCGTTGGAACTTCCATGAAAGCCGTGACCCAATTCTCCCGCCAGTTATTCACGATCATCGCAACCCTTGCGGGTACCTTCTGCCTGGCAGCGATGGCAGTCGCAGAACAATCGCCCATCCAGGCGCCCACCCAGGAAGACATCGGCATCTTTACCGCCGTGGAAGGCCGCATCACTGTCACTCGTCCGTCAACAGGCACCGGGGCGGCGGTCAAACTCCAGGACACCGTCCTGTTTCGCGATACCATCGAGACCGACAAGGAATCCCGCACCAAGGCACTCCTGAACGACGACAGTATCCTCACAATCGGCGAACACAGCCGCGTCGAAATCACTGAGCACATTTACGATCCCGCCCGCAGCGTGCGCAGCGTGGTCGTCAACCTTGTGCAAGGCAAGGTGCGCGCGCTGGTGGGAAAGGTCTTTGCCGGATCGGGGTCGAAATTCGAGATCCACACCCCGACGGCCGTCGCGGCAGCGCGGGGCACCTACTTCGTGGTCTGGCACGTGGACGGGACAAGCGGTATCGCCAACATCGGCAACCACGGCGACGTGGACTTTCAGTCGGGCGGCCACGCGGTTCGCGTGGTTCCGGGAACCTACTCCCTGACGCCTCCGGGCGGAGGGCCGCCATCCTCGCCCCAGCCGACAACCGGTAACAATGCTCCCGCGCAAGTTGCCAATGCGGTGCATGGAACCGATATCAAAGATGACGCCAAAGAAAATCCCTCGCATGCGGCTCAGGCATCGGGCGGCACCGCTCCCGTCGCTCAGCCGCCCCAGGCACCAAGTGGTCTACCGGGATCCGGAGCCGAGCCTGGTTCCGGAAGCCCGCTCATACCGACATCGACAATAGTTCCGAACGTGACAGTTCCGGCCGTGATCTCCGGAGCGGCACCCCCTCCACCGCCTCCGCCGTCTCCTCCACCGCCTCCACCTCCTCCACCGCCTCGCTTTAAGCCTATTCCCATTGATCCCTCGGATGTCCACCGTGACAACGGTCTTCATCTTGGCCAACGGGACCTCCAGCCCGGTCACGGCAATCCGACACCCGGGAACAATAAGATCCCCTCTAGTAGCGCCGGCCCCAATCAGGGGAAATTAAGGTAGGGCTCTGCTTCTCGCAGTGCGCCGTCAGCGCACATCCTGAAAAAACACGCGCGGGAGGACCGGCAGACGGAATTGTGCGTGAAGGATGATCAAGAGGACCCGGGCAAAGCTTTTCCAGACACCCATCTTGACGAATTTGCGCGAATCGGTCACGACTGGAGGGGTCAGCAGTACTGGTTCCGTCACGCGGATCAGTTTTTCGCAGAAGGCCACGTCTTCCAAAATCGGCTGATCGGGGAATCCCCCCAGCCGCTCGAACAGTTCCCGTCGTACGAACATGGCTTGATCGCCATAGATGATCCGGCTATGGATGCAGCGGAAGTTGTCCAGAAACGAGATCAGCCTCAACCGCCAGTCGCCGCCTGAAAATTGATGGAGGAACCCGCCGGCCTGAACACGCTCATCGCCTTCGATCTGATTCAACCGAACGAGCGCGCTGTCCGGCAGCCACGTGTCGGCGTGCAGGAAGAGCAGCCATTCCCCCCTCGCCTCTTTCACGCCGGCATTCATCTGGACCGCCCGGCCCTTGGGCGCAGTCAACAATCGCGCGCGTGGCTCCGCCTGCACGATCTCGCGGGTCCGTTCCGTGCTGCCGCCATCCACCACGATCACTTCATACTCGCCAGACTGGGCAAGCAAGTGGCGGAGCGTCGCCGGCAGCGCTTTCTCCTCGTTATAGGTCGGGATAATGACAGTTATCATGTGGTCAGCCACGCCGGCAGGTAACTCTTGGCCCGTTCCATGTAGAGCTGAGGATCCTCATCAATGGACTGGAACAGATCGCCGAGCGTTGAGACCATGCGATCGGTCAGCGCAAGATACTCCTGCGCGCGAACACGAAGAGCATCCGGCGATGTCGCGCCGGCGGCGAAAGCCCGATCGAGCGTCCGGCAGCCAAAGTTGTGGTGGGCTTCCTCCTGATGCAGCAGGATGCGGCGCAGATGCCCGAACGGCGCGTTCCGTTTGGCCAGCCCCTCTTCAATCCGAGCCAGGATCGCCTCGCCGAGGCCCTCGAGAATAATTTGTTCGGCCATGAGCGTCTCGGAAAAATCCCTGCGCTGCAGTGCATCGTCCAACAGCGCGCGGTACTGGTTTAATGCGGGTAAAAACGGGCTGTCTCCGAGACGCTTGGGCGCCAGCCAGGCAATCGCGCCTTGAAAAACCCAGGCGTGCGCTGATTCCTGCCGTGCCTGGCTCAACAGAAACCGCTGCGTTCCCTTGTCCGAAGCCAATGCCGCCTGAGCTTTGGCACAATCATGCGCCAACTGTTCGCCGTGTTCGAGAAAAGCCAGGAGCCGGGCGATCGGCACTCGCTCGTCAGGGCGCACCAGCATAGGGCGTTCCATTTAAATGCCAATCGTAGTCGAGAAATTCGACGCGATAGGGCTGCGTAGCCAGATCGGCCACAAGCTCGGGATCATTCACATACCGCCGCACATAGTTGAGCAACGATTCGGCATGAGTTCGAAAATCCGGCTCAAACCATTCAAAAATTTTTGACAGATAAGCAACGTGATGCTCTCGATCAAACCGGTTTTTGGACGGATCGTTGACGAAGGCCCTGGCATTCTCCTCCAACTGCGCTTCCAATCGATCCGCCGTGAAGGCCTGCGAACGGAGCTTCGGGCAGGACTGTGAGGCGCAGACGATCGCGAAGTGGATGCGCGGTTCCCTGAAGTCCGGAATCAGCAGCTTTTTCTCGAGATCGTACAGATTGATCGATTCGCCCCCGACCCGATAGGTTTGTCCGATGAAATACCGCCACTGACCGATGATGGTCAGCGGCGAATACCCGTCCAGGATGCCCTTGATCGCAAGGGCGTTGTAGGCGTTGCTCCAAAAGGCCAGATGGTGCTGCCGTCCCGGCAAGGCGTTCGGATCGACACGATTGAGCTGATCAAGATAGGTTGAGTAACGGGCATCGTTCGCCACAGCCGGATAATCCACCACCCCGTCCTTCACATGAGCCTGCAGCACCTCGTCGAACGCCCGATGGGAAAAATCGTTCGGCGCAATCGGGTTCGTTGGATGAAACACTGTCGGGACTGCCGAACAGCCAGCCAGCAGCAAGCCGCCAACAAGCGGAACCACCCACTTCTTCATTTCTTTACCCCTCACGCTTCACACCTCACTTAGCTTTCACGAACACAATGTCGCCGTAATACGCGACCGCCGATTCCTTCGTATTGTCCGTGTCGGTCATGATGGCCACGCCGTTGATCATCGGTGGTTCACCATCAAAGGCCTTTGTATAATCCTCGTAGATGTTCCGCCCCTCTTCCATCCAAGTCCCCAGACCCTGCGGGCCGCTGCGCACAACGATCATTTTGGAGAAATCGGTAAAGGCGTTATCGATGAACAGACCCTGCGGCGCCTTCGCATCCCAGATATAATTGATCGCCGCGATCGGAATATCTCCGAAAATCACCCGACCAGCCTTGTACTTGGCCTTTCGGGAGAAACTGACCTTGTCCGGATCGTACTCGAAGGTGATGTAGAGCCGGGCCGGATAGTCGTCGCCTTCTTTTTTGGTCACGTCGCCGGTCTTGAGCAAATTCTCGACCTTCCAGCGCCAGCGAACGACCGGATATTCCTTCGGATCGATTTTGACTTCTTTCTTCAGGCCCGAGGCCGTTGCCGCACTGACCGCTTTCACGACAACCACTCCGCTGTCTTTCACCAGGGTATAGGTCGTATTCTTGGGAACCTTTTTGAAAATGAGCGGCTTCCAGCTGTCTGGTAACGCGCTCCCTTCCACCGCCGCCGAAAACTTCCCGACTTCGAGCACCGCCGGCGATTCCGCCAGGAGCAACACGGGAAGCGTTACCGCAAAGAAGCCTGCGACAGCCAGCATGCGCCGGAGCATGCGTGTCGTTGTTACCTCATCCATGCAAACAACTTCGAGAGGAACTTTTTCTTGCCCTCGGTAAACGTCGTCTTGCGCCAGGCATTGGCGACCTTCTTCACGACTTCGGCCTGGGTCGGATAAGGATGGATCGTGCCGCAGATCGTGCTCAACCCTTTGCCGGCCTTCATGAGGACCGTAAATTCGCTGATCATGTCGCCGGCGTGGGACGCCACAATGGTCGCGCCCAGCAGTTGATCCGTGCCCTTTTTCACATGAACCCGCGCGAAACCCTCGTCTTCCCCGTCCAGAATCGCCCGGTCCACTTCATCGAGCTTGTACGTGAACGTCTCGACCTCGATTCCTTTGGCCTTCGCATCGGCCTCGTACATGCCGACGTGCGCGACTTCCGGCTCCGTAAAGGTGGCCCAGGGAATGACCAGCGAGTTCGTGCTGGCATAGCCGAGACCCAGCGGATGCGGGAACAGCGCATTCTGGATCAGGATCTGGGCCATGGCATCGGCCGTATGCGTGAACTTGAACGGGAAACAGATGTCCCCCGCCGCGTAGATATTGGGATTGGTCGTCTGCAGCCGGTCGTTCACCTTCACGCCGGTCTTGTCGTAGGTCACCCCCACGACATCCAGCCCCAGGCCTTCCGTGTTGGGCTTGCGGCCGACGCCGATCAGGATTTCATCCACCGTAATGTCGTACTGCTGGCCGTGCGAATCCACTGTGAGCCGCTTGCCGTCGTTCACTTTGCTGACCTTCAGATCCTTGCCGCAGCACATCAATTGCAGACCGTCACGGAGCATGGATTTGAGGGCAATTTCAGCCGCATCGCGGTCCTCGTTTGGCATGATGCCATGCTGCGCTTCGATCAGGTAGGTCTGGCTCCCGAACCGAGCGAAGGATTGGGCCAGTTCGCATCCGATGGGACCGGCGCCGATCACCGCCACGCGCTTCGGCAAATCGGTCAGCGTAAAGACCGTCTCGTTGGTCAGATAGCCCGCTTCCTGCAGACCCGGCGTCGGCGGCGCGGCGGCGCGGGCCCCGGTACAGATCGCCGCTTTCTTGAACTGCAGCGTCCGGTTCCCGGCAGGGTCCTCGACTTGAATGGTATCCGGCCCGGTAAACGTCCCGCTCCCGATATAAACATCCACGCCCAGTTTCTTGTAGCGATGCGCCGAATCCGTGTGGCTGATGCGGGCGCGCAGTTTTCGCATCCGCGCCATGGCCGCCGCGAAGTCGTACTTCATGCCGGCCGGAATATGCACGCCGAACTCTTCGGCACGCTTCACGTCCGCCCAGGCCCGCGCGGCCCGAATCACGCCCTTCGACGGCACGCAGCCGACGTTCAGGCAGTCGCCGCCCATGAGATGTTTCTCGATCAGCGCCACCTTGGCGCCAACAGCTGCGGCGATCACCGCCGTGACCAGCCCCGCCGTGCCGGCGCCGATCACCACGATGTTGTACCGGCCGTCCGGCTCCGGGTTGACCCACTGCGACGGATGGACGTTGTTGACGAGTGCGCGATTGTGCTCGTCGTCCGGAAGCACTGTGACGGTCTCGTGCGACATGCTCGGCTCTCCCTTCACTGCGCCGCGGGCTTTTTGGCGGTCAATTTTTGATAGACGATCGGCACCAGCGCGAGCAGCCCCAGCAAGGTAAAGGCGATCAGGACATTCGGCGAGGCGATTTCCTTCAAGGAGTTGATCGTGCCGAGCTGGCGGCCGGCATAAGCGAACACGAAACTGCCGGGAATGATCCCGATCGCCGTGGCGGTCACGTAGGTCGCTAGGCTGACCCGGGTCAGGCCGGACACCATATTGACGACAAAGAACGGGAACAGCGGAATCAGCCGGAGCGTCATCAGATAGCTGAACGCGTTGTTTGCAAACCCTTCCTGAATCGGGGCCAGCCGGCTGCCGAATTTTGATTCCACCCAATCCCGAAGCAGATACCGCGCGGTCAGGAAGGCCAGGGTTGCGCCGCTCGTCGCCGCGAGGTTCACGTAGACGGTTCCCAAGACGCTCCCGAACAAAAACCCGCCGGCCAGCGTGAAGAAAACGGCGCCCGGCAGCGATGCCGACACCAGCAGGCAGTAGGCCGCGACGAAGATGGCGACCGAGGCGGCATAATGGGTCTCGGTGAAGGCCAGCAAACTGTCCCGGTTGGCTTTGAGCGAGTCGAGGGAGAGGTACCGGCCCAGGTCGAAATAGAAAAACGCGCCGATCGCCGCCGCAAACAGGACGGCCACGACGATCTTGCCGCGATTCGATGCAGGCTGAGCTGCCGGTGTATCCATGGACATTGATGTAGACATTATAACCTCGTGATTCATCATGGCGACCTCTTTCTATCGTGTCAATGTCCAAGCATGCCCGCCCCCCCGATATCCTCGAGCAATGCCCGTAACGGCTCCGCCACGGACCAGGCCTGGGCGAAACAGCCGCGCGGCGCATGAGGCGGATCCGCATCGAAGAGTTCCGAAACCTGTCCGAGGCAGGCTTCGCCCAGATGCTGCTCGATGCCATCGAGAAATCCTCGTGCCGCGCGCTTTGCGCCTGCGGTCCCACCATGGACTCGCAGCCACGCGGTCACAAACGGGCCCAACAAAAACGGCCAGACGGTCCCTTGATGGTAAGCGCCGTCGCGGCTCTGCACGCCTCCTTCATACCGAGGCCGGTACTGCGGATCGCCTGGCGCGAGCGTCCTGAGGCCGACCGGCGTCAGCAACCGCTCCTCCACCACCTGCACCACCCGCTTCGCCTGTTTCGCGTCCAGCAACTCACCGGGAAAGGCCACGGCATAAATCTGATTGGGACGCAATGACGCATCGTCGCCACCCTCTCCATCCACGATATCGTAGAGATAGCCGCCCTGTTCATACCAGAACCGCGCGCGGAACGATTTGATCGCCCGGATGCGGTCGTCTTCGCAGCCCGTGGCGTAGGCCTTGTCGCCAAACCTCGTAGCCATCTCTTCGCCGACCGCAAGCGCCCGCACCCAGAGCGCCTGGATCTCAACCGGCTTGCCGAGGCGCGGCGTCACCACCCAGTCCCCGACCTTGGCGTCCATCCACGTGAGCTGCGCACCTGGCGCGCCGCCGACGATCAGCCCGTCCGCATCCATCCTGATGCCATACCGCGTGCCCTGCCGGTAGCCGTCGAGGATGGCGCGCACCGCCGGCCAGGCCACGCGGCGGACCGTGGACTCGTCCTTCGTGTAGTCAAGGTACCGGCCGACCGCATGGATAAACCACAGCGAGGCATCGATCGTGTTGTACTCCGGCGTCTCGCCCGCATCGGGAAAGCGATTGGGAATCATCCCCTGCGACACGTGCTCCGAAAACGCCTCGATGACCTGGCGCGCGATATCGAAGCGGCCTGTCGCCAGACATAGTCCCGGCAGAGAAATAAACGTGTCGCGGCCCCAGTCGGCGAACCAGGGATAGCCGGCAATCACCGTTTTTTGTGTCCCGCGGTCCGAGAGATAGGCTTCGGCCGCCTGCCAGAGCGAACGAACCAGCCGATCCTCTCCCGGCGCATCATCTGCCAGCTTCTGCCGGCGCTTCCGCTCATCCTGCACGAGCATTTCGACATCCACTGTTTCAATCGACTCCGTGGTAAAGATAAGGAAAGTCTGTTGATCGGCGGACAAGTCCATCGTGAATTCGCCCGGTGACCACCAATCCTCTTCGCCGTCCAATCCACGCTCCTGCTCGACCGGAAATTGCACGCGGCGATACCAATCTGGCTCATGCCGGTATGTGCCTCGGGAGAATGTCGTGACCGCCGGCAGGCCGCTGTAGGGCTGCCACACCACATGGCCGTTGACCTTGGCGCCGGTCTGCAGCGAGCCGTTCTCATGGTGCGGTGAGTGATAGTCGCGCCCCGAGAGCATCGGCCGGACGATCAATTTGGCAGCCTGGCCGCTTGCCCCCGCCAGATGCCAGCGGATCACAACCATGTCCCGCCCTTGCGGACAGAAGATTTCCCGGATCACCTGCGCGCCGCCCACGTCGTAGGTCCAGGTCGGCCAGGGATCGGACGAGAACCCGATACAGCGCTGATAGCCGTCCGGATGGACAATGCCGGGGTAACAATTGGCCGAGAGCGACAGGGACTGCCCGTTGATCTTAATCTGCTCATCCAGATGGTTAACGAGCACGAAGCGATCCACCGGCGGATTGCGCGCGATCAGGAGCAACGCGTGGTACCGGCGCGTGTTGGGGCCGGCCACCGTGCCGGAGGAGAACCCTCCGCGGCCGTTTGTCTCCAGCCACTCGAGACTCAGCGCGCGATCAAAGTTCTGGCAGTCTTGTGCGCTGACGTCCATCGTCCGCCTGAGGGTGAGGTGAGGCTTATCGTTTCCGTTCTGCGTTGGCGAGCTGTTCTTTCGCCGCGGTGGCGACCCGGTCGGCGGTGAAGCCGAATTTCTTCTGGAGTTCCTTGAGCGGCGCGGAGGCGCCAAACGTCTTCATGCCGATGCTGATACCGGTGGGACCGACGTACCGTTCCCAGCCAAACGTAGACGCCTGCTCCACGGACACGCGCGCCGTGACCTGCGGCGGCAGCACCGCATCCCGATAATCCTGCGGCTGCTGCTCGAACAGCTCCCACGAAGGCATGCTGACCACGCGAGCCTTGACGCCTTCCGCTGTCAATTTCTCATAGGCTTCGACTGCCAGGCCCACTTCCGTGCCGGTCGCCATCAGAATCACATCCGGCTTCCCGCCCGGCGCATCGCCCAAAACATAGGCGCCCTTGGCCACGCCTGAGACAGGCGCATACCTACTCCGGTCCAGCGTCGGCATCGCCTGCCGGCTCAAAATCATTGCCGCCGGCTCATGCTTCAGGTGCATGACGACTTTCCACGCTTCGAGGATTTCATTCGCATCGCCGGGCCTGAGCGTGATCAGGCCTGGAATAGCCCGCAGGGCGGCCAAGTGCTCGATCGGCTGATGGGTGGGTCCATCCTCGCCGACCCCGATCGAGTCGTGGGTAAAGATATAAATGACCGGGATTTCCATGATGGCGGCGAGCCGCACGGCCGGGCGCGAGAAGTCGCTGAAGACAAAGAAACCGGAGCCGTAGGGGCGCACTTTCGTCAATGACATGCCGTTGAGCACGGCGCCCATGGCCAGTTCGCGCACGCCGAAATGCATGTTGCGGCCGCCGTAGCTCATCACCGTCTTGGCATGCGGATCGCCGTGGTTGGTCGGCGGGAGGAAATCGCCCGCCCCATCGAAGGTGAGCCGCGTCTTGGTGGACGGCGCCAGATCGGCCGCGCCCCCCATCAGCCACGGCACCTGTTTGGCGATGCCGTTAAGCGCCTTGCCGGACGTATCCCGGCCGGCCGCGCCTTTTGGATCCGGCGGAACGGGCTGCAAATCCTTGTCCCATCCCTGCGGCAATTCACGCCGTTGAATTTTGATCAACTCGTCCGCTTCCTTGGGATGCTTGGCCTTGTATTGCTCATACAGCGCCATCCAGGCATCGCGCAGTTCCTTGCCACGCTTGCCGATGCCTTGATTGAAATGTTCGGTGACTTCGCCCGGCACCAGAAATTTTTCGTTCTCCGGCCAGCCGTAGTTGCGCTTCGTGCCTTTGATCTCTTCTTCGCCCAACGGCTCGCCATGCGCCGCGTGCGTATCCTGCTTGCTCGGCGCGCCCCAGGCGATGTGACTGTCCACAATGAGCAACGTCGGCCGGTCGGCCGTCTTCTGGAAGGTCTGGAAGGCTCGGCCCAGCATATCGAGATCGTTCGCGTCGCCGACGCGTACGACATTCCAGCCGTAGGCCAGAAACCGCGTGGCGACATCTTCGCTGAACGCCCAGCTCGTATTGCCCTCGATCGTGATTTTATTGTTGTCGTAGATCCAGCACAGATTGTTGAGCTGGAGGTGTCCTGCCAGCGAGGCCGCTTCGCTCGCCGCCCCTTCCATCATGCAGCCGTCTCCACCCATCGCGTAGACCTTGAATCCGAACATGTCGAACCCAGGCCGGTTGTAGTGGTCGGCCAGCCACTTGCCCGCAATGGCCATGCCCACGCTGGTCGCATAGCCCTGCCCCAGCGGACCGGTCGTCGTCTCGACACCGGAGGTCCAGCGGTATTCCGGATGGCCGGGACACCGGCTGTCGAGCTGGCGGAATCGCTTGATATCGTCGAGCGTGACCGACAGTTGGCCCAGCGTCTCGTAGGCGCGATTGACGGTCTTGACGCCGGTCAGGTGCAGCATCGAATAGAGCAACATGGACGCGTGTCCCATGGAGAGCACGAACCGGTCGCGGTTGGGCCAGATCGGGTCCTGCGGATCGAAACGCAAAAACTTTTGCCACAGGCAGTAGGCCACCGGCGCCATGGCCATCGGCGTCCCCGGATGGCCCGAGTTCGCCTGCTGCACGGCATCCATGGACAGAGTACGGATCGTGTTTACGGCCAGCGTTTCGATCGACTGCGTCGCCATAGAATCCCTCCCCGTCACTTTTGCGCAAAGCCTAAAGGCTTATCGGTCGGATAGCGGCGGTATTGTAGCGTAAGTGCAGGGACGCGTCAGGTAAATTTACGGAAAGGCGGAAGAACCGGAGGGATCGGTCAATTCCAGGTCACGTCGTCCTGGTTGAGCAGATACTCGATCGTTTCGATACGGTCGCGCAGGAGCCGCTGGGCCTTCTCGGACATCGGCACCACGGCGCCGATCGGCCTGCCCGACTCCATATGCTCGAGTGCGGGCAACGATCGGAGAATCGACTTTTCGTTTTCAGACCTAAAAGCAGCCATGGCGCCTGTCCTCTGCTGATCTGAATTCATCATACTACGCAAATTCATGGCGTGCCACTGACCGGGGAGAGTGCCCCTAAATAACTGAAATTGCCTATTTTTTTAAGTGGGGTGTCGGCCTTGAGACGAAAATCGCCGTCGTGGGGATTCACAAAGCCAGGATCCTCCCGGAGATCGGACTCAGCCTTCAAGTCGGAGGCCGGGGCGGGCGGTGGCCCCGCGCGCAGATAATCGTCCTTATTATAGAGCGCGTTGTACGACAGGCTGACGCGTGCTGAAGACGCGATCATGATACCGGCAGTATTCAGGCCGATGATATTGCCGGTGGCCTCGCTCTGCGAAGCGCCGAGGAAGGCCGCACCGCCTCCATTTTTTACAATGGTATTGCTGATTAGGATCGCGCGCGCCTGATCCGTCACCACCACGCCCTCGAAGAGACTGCGTGTAATCACGTTGCGCTCCAGACGGACGTCGGATTTTCCCCCCACCGTCACCCCGTGGTCGTTATCGTGGATCACATTGTCGGCCAGGACCGCCTGCGAGTCGGCGAACTGCACCCCGGTCGTTTCGCTGCCGCCCAACGTGCACTGTTCGATCAGCACGCCCTGGACCTGCTGCCCGAACAACTTGCCATTGATCACCACGTGGCGCAGCACGATGCCCTTGCCGTTGAAAATACCCATCGCCAGCCCGCCATGCTCCTGGATAGTGAGCTCGCTGATCTCGATGTTCGACGCGCCGTAGGGCCATTTGCCGATGTGGAACGACCCGACGAGATCGCGCCCCAGGATCGTCACCTTCTCCACACCGTCGCCGACGATCCTGATGCGGTCCTTGCTGTGAATGGTGACGTTTTCCGGATAGGACCCGGCCTTGATGCGAACGACGTCGCCTTTGCGGGCCGCGTCGATGGCCTCTTGAATGGAGGTGTACTGTCCACTGCCATCGAGCGCGACGACCAGCGTCCGAGCCCCTTCGAGGACGGGTATCGTCCCGCTTGACAGCAGTGGAACCGCTGATGGTCCTGAACAGGCCGTCAGCCAGCTCGCAGACAGCAGCAGCACGAAAAGATGGACGTGCCGGGATCGCGACATGACTGGGTGATACAGGCGAGCAGGAGATGAAGTCAAGGGCGCGCAACTGTGAATGGGACATGGTCAATGGTTCATGGTTGATGCGGATGCCCGACATAAACCATGAACCATCAGCCATCAACCATTTCTCAGATTGACGATTGACGCTCGTCGACAAGTTCGTGCTATGCTGCGCCATGATTCTGGTTGGACTCACCGGTGGCGTGGCCTGCGGAAAAAGCAGCGTGGCGCGACTCTTCCAGGACTGCGGCGCCATCCTCATCGATGCCGATGTGCTCGCCCGGATGGTCGTCGAACGCGGCAAGCCGGCTCTCAAAGACATCGCGCGTGTGTTCGGCAAGAAGGCACTCCAGCCGGATGGCACGCTCAACCGCCCCGCCCTTGCGAAGATTGTTTTTTCCAGCCCGGCGAAACTGAAGAAACTCAACGCCCTCGTCCATCCCCGTGTGGCCCGCGAGCAGGTAAAGATGACCCGCTCGATCAAAGCTCAGGAACCTCAGGCTGTCGTCATCTATGACGCGCCGGTCCTGATCGAAGCCGGCGCACATAAGCGAATGGATAAAATCGTCGTGGTCTCCGCAGACGAGAAAACGCAGGTCAAGCGTCTGCATAATCGCAATCACCTCTCCCGCACCGAAGCCCTCCGCCGCATCAAAATCCAGATGCCCCTCGCCAAGAAAGTCGCACTCGCCGATTATGTCATCGACGGCACCCTCTCCTACGAACAAACCAAGCATGAAGTGGAACGGATCTACGCGGAACTGAAACAGCTCGCCTGATCAGTTATAATGGGCTTCGTATCGCCACCTTAACCAAGGGGGTTGTCCCATGCCGACCTATGTAAGCCTCGTCAAATTCACGCAGCAGGGGTTGACCACAATGAAGGACCGGGGCGTCCAGCGGGCAGACCTGGTCAAAAAGAACGCCAGGGCCTCGGGCGGCAAGTTGCGCGAAGCCTACTATTGCCTGGGAGAGTATGACGTTGTGGCAATCTGGGAATTTCCAAACAACCAGGCCGCGATGAAAGCGGCGCTGCTGAACGCGTCCATGGGCCACATTGAAATCAAGACGATGCCCGCGGTGAAGCGGGATGAGTGGAAAAAAGTCGTCCGCGCCACGCTGGGGAAAAAGAAATAATGCATCACGTCACCATTATTGGTTCGGGGCCTGCCGGCCTGACCGCTGCGATCTACGCGGCACGGGCCAATCTTGCCCCGCTCGTCATCGAAGGCCTGCAGGCCGGCGGGCAACTGACCACCACGACCGAAGTCGAGAACTATCCCGGCTTCTCCCACGCCATCATGGGACCGGAGCTGATGAAGGACATGCGGGCGCAGGCGGAACGCTTCGGCACGACGTTTCTGCAAGGCGACGTCACGAGCGTGGAACTCAAGAAGAACCCGTTCAAGATCACGATTGAGGACGAACAACCGGTGGAGACGAAGACGCTCATCATTGCCACCGGCGCCTCAGGCATCCACCTGGGTCTCAAGAATGAATCCCGGCTGACCGGTCACGGTGTCTCCACCTGCGCCACCTGCGACGGGTACTTTTTCCGCGGCAAGGAGCTGGTCGTGGTCGGCGGCGGCGACAGCGCCATGGAGGAATCCAACTTCTTGACCAAGTTCGCCTCCAAAGTCTATGTCGTCCATCGGCGCGACAAACTGCGTGCCTCCAAGATCATGCAGGACCGCGCGATGAAGAACGAGAAGATCTCGTTTGTCTGGAACTCGTCGGTCGAAGATATCGTGGGCAGCTCGGTCGTCACCGGCGTCAGGCTGAAGAACCACGTCACCGGCAAAACCTCGGAACTGCCCTGCGCCGGCGTCTTCGTGGCGATCGGACACAAGCCCAATACGGATCTCTTCAAGGGCCAGATCGAGATGGATGGGACAGGCTATATCTCGACGAAGAATGGCACCGCCACGAACGTGCCAGGCGTCTTTGCTGCCGGTGATGTCCAGGACTCCACGTATCGCCAAGCCGTGACCGCCGCCGGTTCCGGCTGCATGGCGGCGATTGACGCGGAACGCTATCTCGAATCCACCCACACATGAAGTGCGCGATCATCCATTACCACGAACTCGCGCTCAAGGGGCGCAACCGGCCCTACTTTGAAGGCAAGCTGGTCCGGCACATTCGCGCCGCGTTGAAGGGATCGGGCATCGCGCGCGTCGAGCCGCTGCAGGGACGCATCCGGGTGGTGCTCAAGGACGAGGCGCGATGGGAGCCGATCAAAGAACGGCTCGCTCGCATCTTTGGCATTGCGAACTTCTCGCTCAATCATGGTGTGCCGGTTGACCTGAGCAAGCCAAATCTTGAATCCCTGAAAGCGGCGGCGGGCGAGGTGATCCGCGATATCTCCTTCTCAACCTTCCGGGTTTCGACCAGACGGGCCGACAAGCGGTTTCCGCTCACCTCGATGGATGTGGATCGGGCGATCGGCGCGCACGTCGGCGCCCTGACCGGAAAGAAAGTGAACCTGAGCGATCCTGACCTTACCATTCACATCGAAATGATGGCCCGGCAGTCCTATGTGGCGGCGGGCAAGGAGCCGGGGCCAGGTGGGATGCCGACCGGCGTCAGCGGCAAGGTGGCCTGCCTGCTATCGGGCGGGATCGATTCTCCGGTCGCGTCCTACCGCATGCTGAAGCGGGGCTGCAAGGCCACGTTCGTCCATTTCCACGGACGACCGTTCGTAACGCGGGCGTCGGAGGAGAAGGTCCGCGAGATTGCCGAACTGCTGACGCGATATCAGCTTTATTCGCGCCTCTACCTTGTGCCGTTCGGAGAAATCCAGCGGCAGATCGTCCTGGGGGCGCCGGCGCCATTCCGCGTGGTCCTCTACCGCCGAATGATGGTCCGCATTGCCGAAGAACTGGCCCGGCGGGACAAGTGCTGGGCCCTCGTGACCGGCGACAGCCTCGGCCAGGTGGCCTCGCAGACACCGGAGAACCTGAGCGTCGTCGAAGAGGCGGCTCAACTCCCGATTCTGCGCCCGCTGATCGGCATGGACAAACTCGAGATCACCGAACAGGCGCAGCGGATCGGCACCTTTGAAACATCCATCGAGCCCGACCAGGACTGCTGCAAGCTGTTCGTGCCGCTTCACCCCAGCACCAAAACCAGCCTGGATCATATCCGCAAGGTCGAGCGAGGGCTCGACATCGACACACTGGTCAAACAGGGGTTGGAGCGGGTGGAGCTGGCAGAGTTCGCGTACCCCTAAGTACTTATCGCCGCGCTTGATTTACGGACCGTTTCCCGTCACAATGCCGCCCCAACCTATGGAACTCACGCTCAAACCATCTGGAACACAGGGCGGACCGCCGTCTACGATGACCTGTCCGAAGTGCGGCTTCGAGCAGCCTGAAAGCCCGGACTGCGTCAAGTGCGGGATCGTCATCGCGCGCTATAAGCCGTCGCAGGAGGCGACGCCGGCCTATACTCCGCCTCCTCCGGAAATGACCAAGGAACAGGCGGCCATCGAAAGGATGAAAGCGATCACCCCGCCGCCTCCCGGCCCCGGGCTGTTTTCGAAATTGTTCCGTCTTGCCAGATGGGCCATCGTGCTGGGATGCCTGACCGCCCTGTTCATGATGTTCAGACAAGCCCCTCCGCCAACGGTCGCGATCGATCCGGAAGGCGCGCAGAAAGTCAGCGACAAATTTCATGTGGCCCAGGAAGCCGCCATGCAGGGCCAATCCTTCACGATGCCGCTGACCGAGGCTGAATTGAACGCCTGGCTGCAATCAAATCTGGCATCGTCAGGCGGCACGGGCCAGCCTGGAGCAGGCGGGCCACCCACCCAGGCACAGGTTCAATCCTCCATGAAAGACATCAAACTCCATCTCATCGGCGATCAGATCCAGGCCTACACACTATTCACGCTGTACGGGAAAGACGTGACGCTTCAACTGAAGGGTAAATTGCAAGTGAAGGATGGCCGCATCCGCCTGGATGCGACCGAAGGAATGATCGGCACCTTGCCGATCCCGAAGGCCACGCTCGGCAGTGCCACCGCCAGCCTGTTCGACTCTCCGACCAACCGGGAGAAATTCACGCTCCCGCCGCACATCGCCAACGTGCAGATCCTGAACGGCGAACTGCTGATTTCGTATAAGGGCACGACACTCTAGTAATCTATCGGACGCCGGCCCGCTCGATCGCCCGTTCGCGCAAAATTTTGAAATGCGTCTCCAGATCGCGGCGCAGCATCGTCGCAAAGAGCCAGTCCGGCACCCACGAGTCCATATCGACCAGCAACTCCATCTCCGCGCGTGTGTGGACGGCGCTGCCGTTCATTTCCGGCATGAACCGCCACTGGCGGCGATAGCGCTTGAAGTCCCCTTCGATCAGACTGGTGACAATATCACCGCCCGGTAGTTCCCGCGTCTCGCACAGCAGGCGCATCTCGCCCGGCAACGGCGACCGATCGATCAGGAGGTCGGTCACGACGCGCCCGTCCAGCCGTTCCAATTTGGCGATACGGAACCGCCCGTCAAAGAGATCAGGCCACCGTTCGTAGTCGCTCAGCACCGCACGCACGGCGTCGGGAGGCGCTGCAATGTGCAGCGTGGCCGTGGCTTTCTTGCCCCCGGCCGGATCATCCTGGATCTCCAGCATGGTCGAAGACATGTCCGCAGCAAGAACCACGGCGCTGATCGCGGCGATCCCTATTATCCCCGACACTGTCTCTGCGATCCGTTCGATATGCATCGTTCCCCGTACTCCGTTGCTTGAGAGCGATTCTACGCAGACGTCCCGTTCGCCGCAACTACGCCCGCTATGCTAGGATGCCGCGCACAGGAGGCTGTATGCACCCACCGGTCATTGCTCACACTGTTCTCGGCATGGTCCTGTTCGGCGTCACCGCACTTGCAACGCCCGACGCATCCTACGCGGCGCCGAGTCCGCTGCCGCTGCAGGAATCCGTCGCCACCACCGAGTTCAACTGCAGTTTCGGCATGGCTAAAGGCGACACACAGCAAACGTGCCAGGTCCCCATTCCAACCGGCTGCGTCGTCGCACATTTTCCCGGTTCGACCAGACCCTGGACGAGCATTTCCAGGGGCGGCAATACCCAGTGCAAGTTCGACGACAAGGCCACGGATTGGAAAACCCGCATCACCGGCACCTGTGGAAAGTGTAAAACGGGACACTGCTCCGTTCAATTCATTGTTAAGTTTGATTGCTCTCAGCGCAGATAGCGAATAGCCGATAGCTGACGGCGAATAGCTCAATGCCGGCCATGTCACTTGCGGAACAGATCAAGCAAGAGGCCCACACGCTGGGCTTCGATGCCGTCGGCATCAGCCGCGTCGATGACGACGGTTCGAGGTTAACTGCAAACCCTGAATCTCAAACTTCTAACTTCGAACCTCGAACTTCTTTGACTGGGCTGTTACACGTCCGTCTTCGGGAATGGCTCCGACGGGGCTACCAGGGCGCGATGGACTGGATGGCCCGCGAACCGTCCCGGCGCGCCGATCCACAGGCCGTCCTGGCCGGCTGCCGATCCGTAATCTCCGTGGGCATGAACTATTACACCGATCACCGGGCGGACGAGCGGCCCGGACATGGCCGTATCGCACGCTATGCCTGGGGCAGGGATTATCACAACGTGCTGCAGGCTCGACTGGAGCATCTGGAGCTTCGAATCAAAGCACTGGCACCAGGCGCCGGGACCCGTTCCTATGTCGACACGGGCCCCGTGATGGAAAAAGCCTGGGCTCAGCAGGCAGGCCTCGGCTGGATCGGCAAGCACTCCAATCTCGTCTCCACCAGTTACGGCTCGTGGCTGGTGCTGGGTGAAGTGCTCACGACGCTTGAATTGGAGCCCGACGAATCCGCGACCGATCTCTGCGGCTCCTGCAGTCTGTGCATCAAGGCCTGCCCGACCGGTGCGATCACGGAGCCCTATGTCGTGGACGCCCGGCGCTGCATCTCATACCTGACCATCGAACTGCACAAGCCCGGCGATGAGATTCCGGACGATCTCGCTCCCAAACTCGGGAACCGCATCTTTGGCTGCGATGATTGCCTGGACGTCTGTCCATTTAACATCAATGCCACGCCGACCACGGAACCGGCCTTTCAACCGACGCCGCTGTCGCTCGCCCCCGATCTCGATCAACTCGCAGGCATGGATGAGCACACGTTTGCGTCAACCTTCCGGCAGAGCCCCCTCACACGCGCCAAACACGCCGGTCTTCTTCGCAACGTCCGGCTGGCGATCAAAAACACCGCCGCTCACAATCACTAGTCCTGACGCGGTGTTTGCCCCTCTTGTATTCGTCCTTTAAAGGAGTATCATTTGAACCATCCTTTCATCGTACTCATTGGCTGGTCCAAGGGCAGTGGGCTCCAACAACAAGGAGGGCACCATGGCACTATGGCCGTTCGGAGTACATGATCGGGAAACTCCCAGCCTGGGAGTCGTCCTCGTCGTCGACGACGAGGAAAGCATCCGCAAGATTTCCCGCCTCACTCTCACCAAAGCCGGCTACGAGGTGATCGAAGCCGAAAATGGCGAAAAAGCGATCGAGGTCTTGAATACCGGTGAGAACCCACTGACAGTGGATGTCATTCTCTGCGACATCCGGATGCCGAAAATCAACGGCGTCGAAGCCATTCACTACTTCCGGACTCAGTACCCCTCCGTGCAGATCATCGTGCAAACCGGTTTTCCCGACCTGAACCTGGCCACGTCGCTCATGAAGCAGGGCATCGTGGATTATCTGGTCAAGCCGGTCGAGAAGGAAAAACTGCTCGCCGCCGTCTCCAAGGCGGCGGAGCAGCGCACCATCTGCAACACCTGACGAACGCGGGACCGGTTCGTCCGGTCTCACCGACACCGCCCGCCGGCCAATACTGGCCGGCGGAGTTGAGGTCGAGCATGAAGCCGACAGCTGCCGAGCAGTCGCTCATCGTCGTCATCCTTGGCGCCGGAAAAGGCGGCTCCGCCCTGATCGAATTGCTGACCCGCTGCGCGGGCATTCGGGTTCTCGGCGTGGCGGACAGCAACCCCGACGCCCCCGGCCTGCAACTGGCCCGCTACCACTACATCCCGACGACGTCGGATGCCGCCTGGCTGGTCGCCCGGGACGAAGCGAACCTGATCATCGACGTGACCGGCGACCCGGCGATCCCTGCACTGATCGCCCGGCACAAATCGCCAAAATCAGAAGTGCTGGGGGGAACCGCCGCCAGGCTGATCTGGAGCCTGATCCAAGAAGAGCATGAGATGTATGAGCATCTCGCGCATGCCGAGAAGCTCTCGACGCTCGGCATTTTCACCGCCGGCATCGCCCATGAGTTCAACAATCCCCTCCATGGCATCATGGGGTTCGCCCAGCACCTGCAAGGCGAGGCGGATCCCGCACTCGTCAACGAATACAGCCGTGAAATTGTCGCGTTGACCAGGCGGCTCTCGGAAATGACCAAGGGGCTGAATCTCTACGCCCAGACCGGCCAGATGCCCGAGATGACGGACGTCCAGATCCCGCAAGTGCTCGACGAGGCCATCAAGATGGCGGCGTTCTCCACCATGCTCGATGAGGTGACCATCGTCAGAAATTATGCGCCGGTTCCGGACATGCAGGCCAATCCGAGCGAGCTGCATCAGGTGTTTGTGAATCTGGTCATCAATGCGGTGCAGGCGATGAACGCCCGCGGCCACCTGACCCTCTCGACCGGCGTCGAGGGCGGGTATCTCGCCGTGACCATCCAGGATACGGGGCCGGGGATCGCGCCTCAGGACTTAGCCAGGGTGTTCGCCCCGTTTTTTACGACCAAAGAGCGGGGCAGCGGCACGGGGTTGGGTCTGTATATTGTGCGGACCATCATCACTAAGTACGGCGGGACCATCGAGCCGGTCAGCCAGCCCGGCAACGGGACGATCTTCCACATCCAATTCCCGCTCGCCAGCGCCGCTTGAACGGTCTGCTATTTCAGTTCGACGACCGTGACACCATCGCCGCCCTCGGCCCGCTCGCCGGCGCGGAAGGCCGCCACGTAGGGTGAGCTTTTCAAATAGTCCCGAATGACCGCCTTCAGGCGCCCGGTCCCGTGGCCGTGGATGATCCGCAGGAGCGGCGCGCCGGCGAGCGCAGCCCGGTCCAGCGCCGCAACCGTCGCATCCAGCGCCTCATCGGCCATCCTGCCGCGGAGGTCCAGCACCGTCGCCGCCTCGGCTTCCGCAAGCGATGCGCCCGACGGCAGGCGGCGTGGAACAGCGGCTGCGACACGCTCAGGCTCATGTGGGCCGGCCAGCCCGATCAGGCTCGATACAGCGACCGACATCTCCACATCACCGACCCGAACCCTTACGCGCTTTTTCCCCTGGGGAGCCTCCAGCAACGTGCCGGTTTTCCCAAGACGGGCCAGTTCAACGCGATCGCCGATCCTCAGGCGATCCACCGGCACCGTCGCAGCTGCATCCGTCAAGCGAGACTGCTCCTGCGCTTCAATGTCAGCCAGCTTCTGCTTGGCTTCCCTGGCCTTGATCAACGTTCGCTCGCGTTTGACCTCTTCCAGAATGTCCTGCACCTGCGCCCGGGCGCGCAGCAGTTCATCCGTCAGCTTCTTCTTCGTCCCCTTCCGCTCCTCCCGCTCGGACGCCCGCAACCGTTCCGCGATCTCAGCCGCTTCCTGTGTCGCCCGTTCGGCTTCGGCACGCAACTCCGCCGCGCGCGCGGTATCATCGCTCAACCGGCGCTGCCTTTCTTGAAGTTCGCCCAGCACCCGCTCCAGCGACCGGTCGTCCCTGTTCAACAATCCCATCGCATGGTCCAGAATCGCTTCATCCATGCCCAGCCGGCCGGCAATCTCGATCGCCGAGGAACCGCCTGGCAATCCCATGATGAGCCGGTACGTGGGCGAAAGCGTCCCGACGTCGAACTCGACGCTGGCGTTCTTGAATCCCGGCTTGCTCTGGGCCAGAATTTTCAGCTGGTTATAGTGGGTGGTCGCCACGACTTTCATGTTGAGATCGGCCAGCCGCAGCAGGAGAGCTTCCGCCAGCGCCGCGCCTTCAGCCGGATCGGTCGAGGTTACCGGCTCATCCAGCAGGACCAGCGCCCTCGCCTGTGATCGTCCCGGGGATGCCTGCTGCAACAATCGAATCATCTGCGTCATGTGCGCCGAGAAGCTGGAGAGGTCCTTGGCGAGGTCCTGGGCATCGCCGATGTCCGCGTAGATTTCCGGAAACACCGCCATCTCCGAATCGTCCGCGCAGGGCAGCGGCAGGCCCGCGCGGGCCATCAAGGCGAACAGGCCGACGATCTTCAACGTGACCGTCTTGCCGCCCGTGTTGGGGCCTGAAATGACCAGGACACGGACCGCCTCATCCAGGAGGACGTCGTTGGCCACCACCAGCTCCCGTCCCAGCACCAACAGCGGATGGCGGGCCTGCCGCAACAGAACGCGGCCGCGGTCGTTCAGCGTCACCGGCTGCCCGCGCACGAGACGGCCGAACGCGGCCTTGGCGGCGATGCCATCCATCAGGGCCAGTGCGGCAAGCCCGTCCAACAACACCGCCGCATGGCTTGCGACCAGCGCCGACAATTCCTGAAGAATCCTCCGAACCTCCCGCTGCACCTTCAAGTCGGCTACCTTGATCGAATTGTTCAGCTCCACCAGCTCGCGCGGCTCCAGAAACACCGTGGCGCCGCTGGCTGAGACGTCGTGCACGATGCCCGGAATCTTCCCGCGCATCTCGTCCTTGATCGGCACGACATAGCGGCCTTCACGTTGGACGAAATAACGTTCCTGGAGCACCTCGGCATAGCGTTTGGAGGCCAGAATGGTGTCCAGCCGGTGGCGCATCTGCTGCTTCAGGCTGGCCGCATGGTGCGTGAGACGGCGCAGCTCAGGCGTGGCGGACTCGCGGATATTTCCCTCCGCATCCACTGACCGGTCAATGGAGACTTTGAGCTGATGAAGATCGAAGAATGACTCGAGGGACAGGGCCACGGCGGACAGTGCGGGAGCGGCATCGCGGTGCCGTCCCAGGTACCGGATGACGTCCGCGCCGAGCCCCAGCCCGCTCGAGACATCGCGCAACTCATGCGTCTCGAGCGGCGCACTCTTGGCGGCGCGATCGATCGCCTCACGGACATCCGGAAACGACAGCGCCGGAAACGGATCGCTGCCCTCCCGCAAGACCATCATCTCGGCAGTTTCCTGCAGCCGGGTTTGCGCGGATTCAAGATCGGCTTCAAGCGGAAGCGCGCGGCAGAATTCCACGCCCATCGGCGAACGGGCCTGCCCGGCCAGAACCTCCAGCACGCGGTTCCATTCGAGCACCGCCATCGCTTGCATCAGAAATGATTGGGCGTTCATGCGCGGCCATCTTACCCCAAGGTCTCCATTGCCTTCCAATTCTCGACCGACTATGATCCACCACCTTTATGGAGGCAGTCATGGCTGATCGCGACATCTGCATGGTCACTGGCGGCTTAAGTTACATCGGAAAGCACATCACAAAACGGCTGGTCAAACGTGGTTCACGGGTTATCGTGATGACAGGGCATCCCGACCGCCCCAATCCTTTCGGCAACAAAATCCAGATCGTTCCCTATCAATTCGATAGCGAAGAGCAGTTGGCTCGATCCCTGCGAGGAACGACCACGTTGTACAACACCTACTGGGTTCGCTTTGACTACGGCGCGATTTCCTTCGCCAAGGCGGTGGAGAACACCGGACGATTGCTCAGAGCCGCCAAGAAAGCAGGCGTCAAGAAATTGGTGCATCTGAGCGTCTCCAATCCTTCGAAGGACGCCCCGTTTCCGTACTTTCGAGGGAAAGCCCAGATTGAGGAGATGATCCGCCAGTCAAAGCTTTCGTATGCCATCATCCGTCCAACCCTGGTGTTTGGAGGCGAGGAAGAAATCCTCGTCAACAACATCGCGTGGCTGCTCAGATGGTTTCCAATCTTTGCGATCCCGACGCCTAAAAACCACCGTCTCCAACCGATTCATGTGGACGAAGTGGCGGACCTGGCCGTGAAAGCTGCAACGGACGTCCACAACAAAGTCCTCGATGCGGCCGGTCCCGAGATCATGACCTTTGAGACGATGGTGAAATTGCTCCGAGGGAAGGTTGGAAGCTACTCGCTCCTCGTGCCAACGCCATCTTCGGTGGCCATGGTTCTCTTGGCCATCGTCGGTGTTCTCGTTCGTGATGTTGTGCTTACGCGAGATGAGCTGGGCGCCTTGATGGCCGAGTTGCTTGTTTCGAAGGAACCTCCGATTGGACGACTCAGAATGAGTGACTGGCTAAAGAAGGAAGAAACCCGCGTGGGCTGCTGCTATGCCTCGGAAATGATTCGCCACTTCTGAAAAGCAGTAACACGGAGTGCGGTTGAAGCAGAAGATCGTCGGTTTTCATCAGGATGAGCACGGAGACTGGGTGGCCGATTTGACGTGCGGGCACGGGCAGCATGTCCGCCACCAGCCGCCGCTGAGCTTAAGGGTATGGGCAACGACGGAAGAAGGTCGGCTGGGACGGCTTGGCAGCGAACTGAACTGCCTCCGCTGCGACGAGGACGGCCGCCCGGCATAGCGCCACCGCCGTCTTGCATTCTTCTTACGTCGCGGTCAGACTGACCGACGACGCACACTGACGAGGATGTTCATGGGACTGTCCACAGCGGACATCGCCGCCGTGGTTGAGGAAGTTGCTCCTGCTTTGACCGGGGGCTGGATTCAGAAAATCCACCAGCCGGTTCCCGATACCATCACTCTGGAAATCCGCGCGCCGGGCCGGACCCTTTTGCTCTTGATTTCCACCGCCACTGAGACAGCGCGATTCCACCTTGTCTCTCAGCCGCTCCCCAACCCGCCGGCTCCACCGACGTTTTGCCAGTTCCTGCGCGCCCATATTCAGGGAGCGCGCATTGACACAATCGCGCAGGTGCCCAACGACCGGATCGTTCGCGTGAACCTGACTGCGAGTGAAGGTCCTCACACGCTTGTCGCCGAATTGACGGGCCGCCATGCCGAGTTATTGCTGCTCAACAGCCAGGAAAAGGTCCTGGCTTCTTTGAACGAGGATCGTGATCGTGTCGGAAAACCCTACCGGCCTCCCGCTCAACGGCCTCACGTTTCTCGCGAGCCGGTCGAGTCCTGGCCGGCGCCGAGCGATGATCGGCCGTTTCCGGTCTCCGCTGTATTGGAGGAACGGTATGGGCAACGCGAGGGAGCTCTGGCGACAGCACGGCTGCGGCAGTTCAGGCTGACCGAACTCAAAAAAAGCATCAAGAAAGCGGTGCGCCGGATCGAGGCCTTGCGCGAAGATCTCGACAAGGCGGTGCGCTACCAGGACTATGCCCGCTATGGCGAACTGCTCAAGGCCAACCTGGGCACAATCAAGAAAGGCCACGAACGTGTCACGGTGGTGGATTACTTCGATCCGGCGCAGCCGGAATTGGTCATCCCGCTCGACCCGTCCAAAACGCCGCACGGCAACATGGACGACTACTTCAAAAAACACCGGAAGTTTCTGGCCGCCGGACAGGAAATCACACCGCGGATCGAGACGATAGAAAGGGAACTCGCCGCACTCCGCAAGGAGCAACAGGCAATTCAGGAAGGGGCCTGGACACCGCCCGCATCACAGCCAGTCCCTGCACGAAATAGCCGCTCCCGCACACCTCACACCTCACACCTCACGCCTCACTCGAAGCGTGCCGGCCCCTTCCGCCGATTCATCTCCGCGGACGGTTTGCCGATCTATGTAGGCCGAAACGCAAAGGAAAACGATGAGCTCACTCTCAAATTCGCCCACAGCGACGACCTCTGGCTGCATGCGCAAGGCGTACCCGGTTCGCACGTCGTCATGCGGCTGGAGAAGGGCGCCAACCCGCCGCCAGAAACCCTGAGAGACGCGGCCACGCTGGCGCTGCTCTATAGCGATTTCAAGAAAAGCGGCAAGGGCGACGTGATCTACACCAGAAGAAAATACGTGCGGAAGGCCAAGGGCCATCCTCCTGGCACCGTGACGGTCACGCAGGAAAAGGCGATCTATCTCCAACTCGACCGCGCGCGGTTGGACCGGCTCAAGGAATCCCGCTAGCCGCGAGCCGCCTCAACAGGCCGGAAGAAAAAAAACGGAGCTGCTGTCCGAAGACAGCAGCCCCGTTCGTTCGTCGGTTCCGCTAGGGGATTACCAGCGGCCTCGGTTGCCGCCGCCCCCGCCACCACCGCCACTGCGGCCGCCCCCGCCACCACCACCGAAACCACCGCGGCCTCCGCCTCCACCACCTGAGCGGGGCTCCTGTGGACGGGCTTCGTTCACCGTCAAGGTCCGGCCGTCCATCTGCGTCCCGTTCAGGGCCGCGATGGCCTTCTGGGCCTCTTCGTCCGAGGACATTTCCACGAAGCCGAAGCCACGGGACTGACCCGTGAACTTATCCGTGATCACCCGCGCCGAGGCGACAGCGCCGTGCTGCGCGAAGAGATCACTGAGTTGCTGTTCGGTCGCCGCATACGGCAACCCACCGACGTAAATTTTGGAACCCATGTGGGTCCTCCTTTGAATTGCGATATTGTCTTGGACTCGAGGATTCGTAGGGGAAGGAGCGGGCCGAAGACGCGAACACTGCAGCGGCTTAGGTCTGACTTCCGATCAACTCCCGGGGCAAAACAACATCAGTGCAGGCCTCATTGTCTTGAACCCCACCGCCAGGCCCCCACGGTGAAGTGTGGAAAACGTATCATAGGCCGTTATAAATCGCAACTGCAGAGCGCCCGCTGAGCTAGGCACAAATAAAGAGGGGCTGCCATCTCACGATAGCAGCCCCTCTCTCATCGGTTGTCGCTAGGGATTACCAGCGGCCCCGGTTGCCACCGCCGCCACCACCACCGCTATTGCGTCCGGCGCCACCACCGAAACCACCACGGCCGCCGCCGCCGCCGCCAGTGCGCGGCTCCATCGGCTTGGCTTCGTTCACCGTCAAGGTCCGGCCGTCCATCTGCGTCCCGTTCAGGGCGCCGATGGCCTTTTGCGCGTCCTCGCTCGTGGTCATTTCCACGAAACCGAAGCCACGGGACTGACCCGTGAACTTATCCGTGATCACCCGCGCCGACTCGACAGCGCCGTGCTGCGCGAAGAGATCACTGAGTTGCTGTTCGGTCGCCGCGTACGGCAACCCACCGACATAAATTTTAGAACCCATCTGGGGTCCTCCTTACTATTGTGATATTGTCTTGGACGCGAGGACAGAAGAGGAAGGAGCGGGCCGAAGGCGCGAACACTGCTGCGACTTAGGTCTGGCTTCCGATCAGACTCCCGAACAACACAACATCGGTTATGGGCCTCATGCTTTGACTGTCACCGCCAGGCCCATGCGATGAAGTACTTGCACGGTACCACGCCTGCTCCCGGATAGCAACCTTTCTTTCTAAGAACGTGCTCTCCAGGCATTGGCACAACAGGCCGACAGCATCCTCACTTCCCTAGTTTCTTTTTCAACGCCTCGGCCAGATCCCTGGCGACATCCTGCTGATCGTTCCCTCGCGAATAGGTCGCTGAGATCGCCACCAGCGTGTTGCCTTTCTCGACATCGAGCATGCGCAGCGTGGCGGTTTTGACGACTTCCTTCATGCCGGCGCCGATTCCGAACAGCCATCCGGTGTCATACTCCTGGCGGATATCGACATTTCCGGTAATGATGGCGTCCACCGCCAGAATCTTCCCCAGCGCGACATTCTTGTCGGCTTCCGTCAATCCGCTGAGGCTCAATGCCTGCTCCGATGTCACTTTATCCAGTTGCTTGCGCTCAACCACGTCCCACCCAAGCCCCAGGAGTTCGAGAACCATATGGTCGTTGAACGTTTCAATCGATCCCGCCCCCATCCCCGGCATGCGCATCGCGAGCATGCTAAACATTGCGCCTGGATCGCCGCCAAGATGGGCTCCGGAACCGGCCGGCGCCGCGCCGGCCCCGAACAGGACCGCCACTTTCCTGATCTTCTGAAGGTCGGCCTGAGTGACGCGCGGCCCCAGGGCCACTCGCACATCGGCGCATCCGGCCAGAATGGTAAGTCCACAAACAATGACGAAACCATTGATCGCGCTTCGTTCCCCTCGCATCGTCATACTGCCTCCCTCAGAGCACGTCTGTGCCGCCATCGTTATTTTGGAACGGCGCGAAGGTCCAGATGATTGGGCGTCATGCCCGTGACCTCGACCCGGAACGTTCCAAAGTCCTTGTGCGCCAGGTCGTCGGCCAGCCCCTGCGCCGTGCCTTTCAGGTCCACATCGAGCGTCGCCGTGTTCGCCGCATAGCTCCGCTGCTGGAAGTCTTTCACGCCGCGCACCTGCGTGCGCAGGACGTCCTTGAACGCGCCCACTTGCGAAAGGGTCAGCCCCGAAATGACCAGTTGCACCGAGTTGTCGCCACCCAGCTCTTTGGTCCACCGATCGAGGATGACCGGCAGCGCGGCCTCGAGCCATTTTTTCGCGGCCGTCGTGACTGCCTTCCTGCCCGCGACCTGTTCGGAAATGTCCACGCCTGGCGACAGGGCTCCTTCCGCGGCAAGGATTTCTCCGGTGTCGGCCCGGATCGCCTTGGCCTGCAACCGGCCACGGACCGAGACCAGATCTCCCAGCATCCCGCCACGCATCGCGCCTTCGCTGAATGCCTCGCCAACGATCAGCACCTCCACACCGTATTGCCGCCCCAACAGTTGCGCCGCCTTCACGTCCCCCTCCGCCGCCCGTTTCACCTGCTCGCTTTCACGGATGGTCCGGACCTGCGCCTGATCCACCACCTTGAATCCCTTCTCAACCAGTAGCCGGATGATTTCGGTTTCACCGGCCGGGTCGGAGGCACCGGCGCTGGCATGACGCTCGGCGATCACCGCCATCACGCGCGGTTTATTCATCCGCCGATACAAGAGCCCCAGCGCCTGCAGATCCGATTGAAGGTGGCCGGCATCCACGGCGGCCTTGACCGTGACCCGGTACAACTCACCGTCCCGCCGTTCGGACACGACCTGATAGTTCGTCACATAGCCTTTGGTCTGGGTGTAGATTTTATCCGTGACCAACTGGAAGTTCTGGACCAGGGTCTCGGACTCGACCATCGTGCCGATGACCTGCTCGACGGCTCGACGAAGCGCGTCCTCCAGCGCCACATCGCGCGCCACATCCGCCCGTCCTTGCGTGACAGAGGCCACGCCCTCCGCCGTTACGGTCGTAGGGGCAGCCGCCAGCGGTTCGGCGATGGCAAGCGCAGTGACCAGAAGCAATACGCTGAGAGCCCGATGAAGCATCATGTTCTTCGTCCGTGAGAATCGGCAGCCAGTGCGCTGGACAGTACCGAGGGCGGGCAAGAAAAGCAAGCGATCAGATAGGCGTGCAACGCGGGAAAACGAGCGAAGCGCCACCACTCATCCATTCTGTGGAGAGGATGGCGTGTAGCCAGACGCTGACTTTGCCGAAGCGGCGGGGCCCCGCCCGGCATCCGAGAAGGAAAGCTGGAACTGACTGAGGTACCGCGATCGCAGATCGCGGCTAAAGGAATTCCAGAAGGCTTCCGCGCGGATGCCGTGGATGGGGTGCCGCGAGAGGCACGGAAGCGGAAGGCTGCATGCCTTCACTCTCCCACTCGAACCAACAACCCCTGTTCTTTGCAGACGTTGAACGTGTAGTGGAACCAGCCGACCATGAGAACAAAATAAAGCAGGTTCAAACCGGTTGCCCAGGCCAAATGTTCGGCCGGGAAGACCGACGTGTTCAACACCATCCGCATCCCTTCGAAGATATGCGCCGCGGGATTGCCCCAGGCAATGGCCTGCAGCCATGCCGGCAGCACCTCGATCGGATAAAACACGCAGGAAACAGGCTGAAAGAGAAACACCATGCCCCAGGCCAGCACCTCTGCCTCCTGCCCGAAGCGCATGATGATCGAGGTGGTCAAGACACCGATGATCCAGCCCGTAATGACCAAATTCAGTACAAAAGGAACCAAAGACAGGCCGATCATAAAAACATTGTAGTCGTAGAAGGCCAGCGCGCAGGTGGCCATCACGACCGACACGGCTGCGACCTTGAAGATGCTCAGCACCATTGTCGCGGCAAGGAACTCGCTGGGTTTAAGGGGGCTCGCAAAAAGATTCATCAGATTCCTGGCCCAGATTTCTTCCAGAAACGAGATGGTAATCCCCTGCTGGGCCCTGAACAGCACATCCCACAGGATCAGCGCACCGAGGAAGAACGTCACCACGCCGGGCAACTGCCCCTGAAATTTCATCAGATACACCGTGATAAAGCCCCACACGACGAGATCGAGAAACGGCCAGTAGAATATTTCCATCAGGCGGGGCAGGCTGCGCCGGTAGAGGAATAGATGCCGCTGGACAAGAGCGTTGATGCGATGGAGTTTCATGATTCCCGGGCGAGCTTGAGAAAGACCTCTTCCAAATCGCGCTGGCCGAAGCGCTGCGTGATTTCCTGCGCCGTACCCTGAGCGACGATTCTGCCCTTCTGGAGAAAAACAATGCGATCGGACATCTCTTCCATCTCTTTCATGTTGTGCGAGGTATACAAGACGCTCAAGCCGGTCGATTTGCGTACCTCTTTGAGCAACGCCCTGATTTTGTGGGCAATGTCCGGATCGAGACTGGCGGTGGGTTCATCGAGAAAGAGAATTTTCGGCTCGGTGAGAATCGCTTTGGCCAGCGCGAGCCGAGTCATCTGGCCGGACGAAAGCCGCCGCGTGATCTTCGTGCGCGAGTCCTCCATCTCCACTTTCTTCAAAACCTCATCAATCCGACGCGAGATGTCTGTCATGCCGTAGAGTTTCGCCACGACCCACAGGTTCTCTTCGATCGTCAGCGAGTAGGGCATGGAGATATAGGTGGAGGAAAAATTGACCTGCTGGAGGATCTGCTCGCGATGCGTGGCCAGATCCAGGCCGAACATGCGGATCGAGCCGGCTGTCGGGGTGACGAGGCCCAGCAGCATTTGGATCGTCGTCGTCTTGCCCGCGCCGTTCGGCCCGAGCAGGCCCAGAATTTCACCCGGTTGAATGTCGAAGGAAATATCATCGACGGCGATGGAATCGCCGAACCGCTTCGTCAGGTTCCTGACCTCGAGAATGGGCGCAGGCATCGCGGCAGGTCCGTCTCGCTAGAACAGAAAATCCTTGATCTTGTCCGGCAAGTGGCACGTCTCGCACTTCTTGCTGAGGACCTTACCCTCGTGCTCAGCCTTGCCGTCATGACAGCGGAAGCAATCCGCCGTGCTTTTTTTCCACAGGACACTGTCACGAGGATGATCGGGATAGAGCGGCTTGCTATCCACCGAGATGTGGCCGCGCGGCAGCACGATGGGATAGCCCTTGATCGGCGTCTCGTGTACCACTCGCGAATGGCAAGTGGTGCAGCCCTCGCCCTGCCCGCGCTTGGTGAAGGCCTCAATGTGCTTCCGGTGGCTCATGATCAGGCCGACATCCTTCACTGGAACCGGCAGATCGCGAGGCGCCACTTCGGACACGCGCAGAATCTCGCGGTGGCAGCTCAGGCAGACCTCGGAATGGACTTTCGCGTTGAGATTATGCGCATCGGTCGGCGTGCCGAAGATCGTGATGAGCACGTCCCTGGTGCCGGTGTAGGCCTTGTCGCGCAGGAACCCTTCGAGTCCCGGCCGCACGTGGCAGCTCTCGCATGCAACGTCCTTGTGCGAGGACTTAATCCAGGAATCGTAAGACGGCGCGATGTTGTGGCAGGTGGCGCAGAACTTCGGATGGTCGGTGAGCGGAATGGCGGCGCCTCCGAGGGCCATGGCCCCGGCCACGATCGCCAGAATGACGGTCGCCTTAGGTTTCCACATGCCGGGATTTGAGGGGGAACTGCTTGATGATGAGTGCGGCAAGCGTCGGGATATCGTCCGGGTCGATCACCGGCACTTTCACATCGGCCGCCTTATTCGACACGACGGCGAGCAAGCCTTCCTGCGACACCGGCACCTCGCCCATCTGATCGCGGACGACGACAATCTTCGGAAAGTTGTCGCTCTTCCAGCCCTCGGCGATGATCAGGTCGATGGACCGGTCGAGGAACCGGTCGCGCAGATCGGTCAGATGGATGTCGTCATCCACGTCGGAGAACATGGCCAGGCTGCCCTTGGACAGCACCATGACCGTGCTGGCGCCGGCCCGCTTGTGTCGCCAGCTGTCCTTGCCTTCAGTGTCCAGATCAAACCCGTGTCCCGAATGCTTGACCGTGGCGATCTTATAACCGGCCTTCACCAGTTCGGGAATGAGCCGCTCGATCAGCGTGGTTTTTCCGCTGTTGGATCGCCCCACGAAACAGAGTACCGGAATTGCCATAAGACGTGACTCGTTAACCGTTATTCGTCAATCGCAACAGCCACTATCCGCCCGTTTCACATTTAACGTTTCACGATCAACGGGTGTTCGGTCCCACAGGTTTGCGCTCAGGATTTGCACCGTGACCGTGTCGCCGGGGTTGAGCTTTTCGACTTCCTGCGGAATGTCGATCAAGCAATTGGCCTTGACCATCGAGGTCAGGATGCCGGAACCCTGCTCGCCCGTCGTCCTGACCTTAAATACGCCGCCCTCCCTGGTCAGGATGCCGCGCAGGAAATGCCGGCGGTCCGTTCTCTTGGAGAACTTCTCCTGAAACTGCGCCTGCACCACCGGCCGCCCATAGCTGCGCTGCCCGCTCATCTTCAGCATGGCTGGACGTACGAGCTGCTCGAACGTCACCATGGACGATACCGGATTGCCTGGCAGTCCGAAGGCCAGCCTGCCCTGAATTTTCCCAAACGCCAGCGGCTGGCCCGGCCGGATCGCGAGCTTCCAGAAATGCATCTCCGCACCCAGATCCTGGAAGACGGCCTTCGTGAAGTCGTAATCGCCCATCGAGACACCGCCGGACAGCACCAGAATGTCGGCGTTCAGCCCGTGCATGATCTTTTCCTTGAGCGCGGCCGGGTTGTCCTTGGCAATGCCGAGCAGGAACGGAACCCCGCCCGCTTCCTGCACCGCCGCGGCGATGCCCCAACTGTTGGAATTGATGATTTTCTCTTCGCTGAACCGCTCATCGAGATCGGCCAGCTCGTCGCCGGTGGAGAGAATTGCCACGCGCGGCCGCTGATAGACAAACACAAAGGACTTGGCCAGGATCGCCAGCATCCCCGCCTCGCCGGGCCGAATCTGCGTGCCCTTGGCAATGATGCACTCGCCCTTCTTGACGTCTTCGCCCTGCGGACGGATGTTCGAGCCGCGCGGCTCCGGCTTGAAGACCTTGACGGAATCCGGCGTCTGTTCGGTATCTTCGACCTTGAGCACGGTGTCGGCGCCCTTGGGCACCGGCGCGCCGGTCATGATCCGGATCGCCTGGCCGGCGCCGACCATCTTCGTGGCCATCTTGCCGGCCGGCACGTCCTCGATCACCTTGAGTGTGACCGCCTTGCCGATGGCATGCTCCTGCTTGATGTCCTCATGCCGGACGGCGAAGCCATCCATCGCAGAATTGTCCCACGGCGGATTATCGCGCTGCGCAATGATGTCTTCGCCGAGGACGCGACCCAACACCTCAAGCAGACCGATCTTTTCCAGCCCGAGCGGGTGAGCCGCATTGAGCACAATTTTCTGCGCGTCTTGGAGGGAAGTTAACCCTTGCATGGTCAATGCTGGTGGCGCGGCGCAACCTTGATCAGTGAGCCGCTTTTTTTGCAGAACGTTTCCACCTGATTGGCGATGTCGTGAAAGGCCTGCGCCGTCACCGTGTCGGAATTAAACAACGCATAGGGCTCGCCGGCATCGCTTTGCATGACGACATCCGGATCGAGCGGGATGCGGCCGAGAAACGGCACGCCCATGTCGTGCGCCGAGGCTTCGCCTCCGCCCTTGCGGAACACTTCGATGTGCTGGTGGCAGTGCGGACAATCGAGCCCGCTCATGTTCTCCACGATGCCGATGATCGGCACCTGGCTGTCCCGGCAGAACGTGACCGACTTGCGCGAGTCGAGCAGCGCTACTTCCTGCGGCGTCGTGACGATCACCGCGCCGCTCACCTTGCCGATGAGATCGATCGTCGTGACCGACTCGTTGCCGGTGCCGGGCGGCAGGTCCACGAGCAGGAAATTCAAATCCTGCCATTCCACGCCGCCGAGCAACTGATTGATGAATTCGTATTTATAGGCGTCGCGCCAGATGATGGGGTCGTCTGAATTCTGCAGCAGAAACGACATGGAGGCGATCTTCATATTATAGGCCTGGTACGGAATGATGCCGCCCGAGGAGCTGACTTTCAGCTTCTGGCCCTCGGCTCCGACCATCTTCGGAATGTTCGGACCATGAATGTCCATGTCGCAGATGCCGACATGCCAGCCCTTGAGTGCGAGGCTCACGGCGAGGTTCGTGGTCACCGTGCTCTTCCCCACCCCGCCCTTGTTGCTCATGACAAGGACGGTGTACTCGATCCGCTCCAGCCGTTTCGACACGAGCCAGCGGCTGTGCCCTTCCTTGTCCTTCTGGCAGGTCTCGTTTTCGTCGCAGATGGCGCAGGCCCACAGGTACGTGCAGACATCGCCGTTCCCGCCGCCTGAAGGTTGCACCACTTTCAGTTCTTTGGCCATTCCGTATTCCTCGTCAAACGTTACACGCGAAACGCGCGGCGCCCTACCCGCGCCGACCCGAACCAGGCACGCTCACGTAGGGATCGTCGCTCATCACCGGCGTGGTCGCGACCGGCATTCGCGTTGCGGGACTCGCCGCTTCCGGCTCCGATCCCGAAGCCGGTTTTTTCTTGAAGAACCCGGCGCTGATAATGCCGACTTCATAAAAGACGTACATCGGCAGGGCCATCAGACATTGGTTGAATGGGTCCGGCGTGGGCGTCAAGATTGCCGCAACGATGAATGCGCCCAGAAACGCCCATTTTCGGTAGCGCTTGAGAAACGGCGCATCGACCCAGCCCAGCTTGGCCATCAGCGTGATCGCCAGCGGCACCTCGAAAATCAGCCCGAACACCATCAGGAACCAGAGGGCAAAGCCGACGTATTGCGCGATCGAGAGCTGGGGGATAAAGCCGGCGTTGACGCCGTAGGAAATCAGAAAGTTCAGCGCGAACGGAAGCACGAAAAAGAAGGAAAACCCGATGCCCGCGTAAAAGGCCAGCGTGCTCAGCAGGACGAACGGCCCGACAAAACGCCGTTCCTGCGCGTGCAGGCCCGGCACGACGAACTGCCAGAGTTCCCACAGCACATAGGGCGTCGCCAGGACGAGCGCGAACAGTCCGGCCACTTTCACGTTCTGCCACAGCGCTTCGCCCGGCGCGAGAAACACGAACGGTACGACCGGCAGATCGGTCGGCACCCACTGCAGCCTGCCGGGAATGAAGGCGTTCTGGAGCGGAACCCTTAGCCACTGCACCAGCGCATCGGCATAGAAGAATGTGCCGACGAACAGCGCCGCCACGACCAGCACCATCCGGGTGAGCCGGGCCTGGAACTCCACCAGGTGCTCCATGACCGGCATCTTTCGGTCTTCCAGCGGCGTGAAGACCGAGTCCTGAAGCCACTTTTGAAAATCGTTCCAGTCAGCCATGGGAATTTGGTGATTTGGCGATCTGGTGATGTGGGGAAGTTTTCACCCGCTTCACCACATCACCAAACCATACTTCGTACTTTCTACTTCGGTCTACTTCGGCCTACTTCGGATTGACCGCCACGAAGAGCGTGTTCCCCTGCCGGCTCAACAGCAACACGACCATTTCTTCTTTCTTAATTTTGGCCGCCGCTTTCTTGTAGTCGTCCAGACTCTTGACGACTTCGCGATTGATCTCCTGGACCACGTCGCCCCGTTGGAGGCCCGCCGCCTCCGCCGGGCTGCCCGCTTCGACGTGCTGGATCGCCACGCCGGTGGTCTTTGGCGAGATGTTCAGCTGGCTCCGCAAGGCTCCATCGATCGCCTGCACCTTCAGCGACGCGAGCACATTGTCGGGCGGCTTCTCGGTGTCGGACGGCGTGGGGGAGGACCCGGCCGGCTCGCGCCGTGCCAGCATCTCATCCGTCGGCCGCTCGCCGATCTTGACCGGGATGACCTGTTCCTTGCCCTCGCGCAGCACTTTGACCCTGGCCGTCGTCCCGACCAGCGTGCGCGCCACCATGTTCCGTAACTGGCTGACATTCTGGATTTCCTTGTCATTGAACGCCACGACAACGTCGCCGCGCCTGACACCGGCGGCATGGGACGGCCCGTTTTCGTTCACCTCACTGATGAGCACCCCGCCCTTGCGTTGCTCCGGCAGCTTGAAGGATTTGGCCAAATCCTTCGTGACCTCCTGAATCGCGATGCCCATCCACCCCCGAACCACCTTCCCGGTCTTTGTCAGCGCTTCCGCGATATCGACGGCAATGCTGCTGGGAATGGCGAATCCAATGCCCTCCGATCCGCCGGTCCGGGAGAAAATCGCTGTATTGATCCCGATCAGATCGCCGCTCATGTTGACTAGGGCACCGCCCGAATTACCCGGATTGATCGCCGCATCGGTCTGGATGAAATCTTCGTAATCGGCGATGCCCACGTTGCCGCGGCCGAGCGCGCTGATGATGCCCAGCGTCACCGTCGAACTCAATCCAAAGGGACTGCCGACCGCCAGCACCACATCGCCCACTTGGAGCTTCTCGTAGTCGGCCCATTTGAGCGCCGGCAGATTGTCCGCTTCGATTTTCACGACTGCCAGATCGGTCTTGGGATCGGCCCCGATCAGCTTGGCTGGAAACTCCCGTTTATCGCTCAGCGTGACGGTGATCTGCGACGCATTGTCCACCACGTGGTTATTGGTCACGATGTAGCCCTTCGCGTCAATGATGACGCCGGACCCCGCGCTCTGCTCCGGCCGTCCCGGAGGTCCCGGCGGTGGGGGAATGGGCGGGCCTGGTTCCTCGCCAGGCGCGTCTTCTCCGGGAGGCCCGCCGAACGGGCCAGGTGGCAACCCCGGCGGCAATTGCGGTCCTGGGCGACGCCCGCCGCGACGGCCTTCATTGGTGCCGGTGACCGCAATATTCACCACAGCAGGCGTGACCTTCTTGACAATGTCAGAGAATCCTTGCGCCAACACCGGCGGCACCGCCGCATCGACCGAGGACGGTGCAGTCGCATGCCACCACACCGGCCCCGCGAGCACCACGACAGCCAGAACCGGCAGCATCAGTTTCATTGCATCCCTCTTCTGGACCATGCCAAACCACTCGCGCATCCGCATAGAAGTGCCCTCAATTATTAAGTGTTTAGGTTTATCTTCCGCGGGACAACACTATACTGCATTCTACACTATCCCCGCGCCCACCTTCAAAGACAAACTCCCCTCCGAAAGCATTGGCCGCTCCGGAGGGGAGTCACTGTAGCCACCGCTCACGCAGGAGTGGAGAACTGGTATGGCACAGCTGGCTCAGCCCCGTTCAGGTCGCTCCATCCGCAGGCGGTCGATCCAGGCACCCTGTAGATGCAACACCAGGCGCTTCGCGGCTTGATTCATCGCAATCACCCGAAGCGTATTGGGAGCACCTTCATACGTGGGCGGCCACCATCGCCAATTCGGCTCCGAGGGGCGCAGCCACACGACCGGATACCATTGGTTGATCCCCGGTGCCGCCGGACGATCCAGCGTGGCCCATCCACGTCCTTCCGCGTGAATCAACGTTTTGCCGGTCGTCACGTCAACGAGCGCGACTTCCGCCAGCGACCAGTTGTCGCGTCGAAAGCCAGGCTGGCTGTGCGCTGTCCAGGCCAGGAAGATTGTCTGGGGGTACTCGACCTCGGTGCTCGAAAGTACCACGACCGCAAGGTAATCCACCCCATGCTTCTTTCCAAATTCGACGATCTGCGCCGGATCGCCGCCGGGCTTGATTCCGTCGTTGGGCAGAATCTGCTGAATGGCGAACGGCGTAATCCGGTTGATTTCGTCGCGCAACGTCTCCGCCACCCGGTTTGCCGCCTCGTCCGGCAAGGCCGGCGCGGCATCGGGAGCCGAGGTGTCCGATATCAGGACCAGGCCGGTTCGGATCGGGCGTTGCGCGGGCAGGTCCGCGACCGATGGACCGCTCACCGCCTCCCGCCCGACGTAGTCCACCAACCGGTTCGGCGGCACGGCCGACGCACAGGCTGAGACGGCCCCAATCACCAACGCAAGGCAGGCGATGCTCTTGATGTTGTTGAAGAGACGCATGGTTTCCCTCCCAACCAGCGGCTTTCCCTTTGCTTGCTTATACGTTCGCCCGGCCACGCCGGATTGTCAAGTCCTTGCAATCCCCTGCTTGCTCGGCTAGGCTGCCCCAATTTGCGGAGCCGGCGTGACCTCTAGCAACCCCAGCGCAACCCGACATCTCTCAGTCATCATCCCGGCCTATAACGAGGCCCGTCGCATTTTTCCCTACCTTCAGGCCATCACCGCCTATCTGGTCCAGCGAGGTCTTTCTTATGAAATTCTCGTGGTGGACGATGGGAGTCTGGACGATACCGCCACCCTCGTTGAGCGGGCCGGCGCGCAGAATTCACGTATCCGACTGATCCGGTTCTCCCAGAACAGCGGCAAGGGCGCCGCCGTGCAGGCGGGCATGCAGGCCGCGCAGGGGGAACTCCAGTTGTTTGCCGACGCGGACGGCGCCACGCCCATTCAGGAACTGGAGCGGTTGGAAACGGCCCTCAAAGAAGGGGCTGACCTCGCGATCGGATCCCGCACGCTGGCTTCACGGGACAGTCGGTACACGGTCAGGGCTAAGCTCCACCGGACGCTGTTGGGAAACCTCTTTAACCAAGTCGTCCGGCGGCTCGGCGTGCGTGACATTGCCGATACGCAATGCGGGTTCAAGCTGTTCCGCAGGGCCGTCGCCCAGGATCTCTTCTCGGTCGCCCGCATCAACGGCTACGGCTTCGATCTGGAGCTGCTCTACGTCGCTCAACGGCGGGGCTATCGCATCGCCGAAATCCCGGTCAACTGGGCGGACCAGCCGGGCTCGAAAGTGAAGGTATTCTCCGACGGCCTCCGCATGCTGGGGGAACTGCTGGCCATACGGCGGAACAACGCGCGCGGGCTGTATGCTCAACGGCACCCTGGGTCAGCTATGGTAGACGCACACTAGATGGCAAAATAAACACAGTGCCTGCGACCGGGGGGCAGTTGCTGCGGAAGGGCTTGGCCCGGATGTCCACCAATGAATGCTTGCAGCTCTCTTCCGCCATTTTTCACGAGGAAACGTTACCTAGAAGTGGTCATATTGGCATTAACTCGCTTTGTAATTTCACTGAGAGCTTCATTTTGCAATTCCACATCAAACCCGGTGTCGCCAGCTCCACCATGACCTATCCCCCACCATATTGTCGAAATGTAACTGTCCTCCTTCTTGAACTTCCAACGGTGGAGGAGCGCATGTTCTTGATCATAAAGAGCCATTTCACCTTCCGTCACCCAATCACGACCTAAGGTTGGGAAAATGTACGCATGAATCAAGAGATCGATCCATTGAACCCACGTCCACCAAGGCGTGTGCGAGTTCGTGGAGACATTTCCCTCCAGAATTAAGTCAGGCTTGCTTCCAATCTCCATGGTAGGCGTCACGCTTTTAAAGACTCCGTTTTCCTCTAGAGCGCGCAAGAGCGTGGGCGGTGCGTCCGTAAATTTTCCCCTGGAAACAGCAATGCCGCTTGCCGAATGGCCTCCTGATCCCACCACATAAGCCGTGGTGACTCCTGTGACAGCAGAATGTCCAAAACTGCGCACCCAGAGCCGTTTGCCTTTCAGGCTCTCCATCTGTAACGGCGGCCCGCTATCCGTCACATCCAAATTCGCACCTGTTTGAAAACTGATACATCCAGTAATCGCTCCGAGAGTAAGGATGACGAAGAGAACGTACAACTTTTTACCGCATCTGGTATCGCTCATGGCGTCCTCCTACTTGAGCATGACGGATTCTTGCACAAATTATAGAAGAAACACACTTCGAGCACCAGACCTGAGTAGGGAGCAAGCGTAGAGTGGTCGGCATGCAGCCGCAAGAGGGGCGGGATAGAGACAATACCCTCATTCCGTCCGCCTTATATGAACCACCACTTTCCTATCCTCGTACACGGCTTGCCAGTGGCTTTGATTTGCCAGCGCAGTTGCGAGCGCGCTGTCGCGCGTCACCAACGCCCAATCCACGAGGTATTTGTCGAGCACGCCGAGTGCCGGAGGATCCCAATTGGTCAGCGCCAGATAATCCTTGAAGATTTGCCGGTCATCGATCCGCCAGGCCGGCATCCGGCCGTCGATGAAGATCCGCTCCCCCGGCAGCCACCAGAGCAGAAACCCGCCGTGACCGTACTCGTTGAACATGCGCGCGCCGACCTGGTCCCGATTGGCCTTGATCCAGTGCACGGCTTCGATCGGATAGCTCGTGTCGCGGAAAAACTCTTCCGAGGCCAGGCCCGATCGAACGACACGGGTCAGATGCTCCGGGCCGAGGGCGCTCAGGCCGATCGCCACAACGAGTGCCGCAGCCAGACTCCATTCTCGTGGATGCCGCGCCGCAGCCGGCAACCACGTCATGGCGCGCGTCGCGATCATCGCCAGCAACTCAGCCAGGAGCGGAAGACTCGCAATGAGAAAAAATGGGATGTTGCGCCAGTGCCGAAGCGACAAGCCGAGAAATACCGCCAGCAGGACCCAGCGGATCGGCTCGATGCGACGATAGCCCATGCCCATGGCCGCGCCCAGGCCGACAAGATATCCGGCGTAGAGTTTCCCGGCATAGGTCTCGAGCGACAGCGGCTGCCATTCGTGCAGCGTCTCGAGCATGACCCGATCGGAGAGCGACTGAAGAATCTCCTGATACAGGCGCCAGCCGTAGGGATTGACGAGCGTCAGCGCAGTCGCCGCGCCGATCGCCAGCGCGAGGCAGCCGATCTGCGGCCAGGCCGGCACCGGCTCCTCCACCCGCTGCCCTGCCTCAGGCCATCGGACGACGACGACACGCGCCGCGGCTGAGACAACCAGAATCAACGCCAGTGCGAACAGGCCGGCCGTAAAGCCTCCGTGAAGATTTCCCCAGAGCAGGAACAACGGCGGCACGGCCCACAGCCACACCGATCGCCCCTCCCGGCTCCGGTGCCACATCCATAACACCAGCGCGAACCCCAGCAGCGTGACCAACTGCGTCCGCGCGCCCAGGAACGGCCGCGCCACCCACAGGGCCGCCGCGACCGCAATCAGTCTGGATGTCCGATCCGCGCGGGCCGGCCCGGCTGCCGCTGCGAACGCTCCGACCGTCACGGCGGCAAAGAACAGGATCACGCCCAAAAGCCCGGCCCCTCCCAATCCGCGATGGATCAGCGCGATCACGCCATCCGTCAGCCACGCATGTTCGACCCACGGCCAATCCGGCATGGTGTGCGAATAGGGATCGGTCATCGGCATTTGCCAGCCGTGCTGCAGCAGGTCCAGCCCGGTCCGCAGGTGCCAGCCGAAGTCCGGCTCGGTCGGTGTCTGGAGCGCGAGACTTAGGACGAAAAGCAGGAGGAGGGCATCAAGAGCGGGATAGGAAGCGGGGAGAAGTGACGAGTGACGAGTGACGAGTGGAGACTGGTTTTCGCTTCCCCCATTACTCATCACTCATCACTCATCACTGGTCATGGTTGAGCCGGCCTAGCCACCAGCAGATTGCCCAGCACCAGCCAATCGACCCGCGTGCGGAGAAAACACTGGATGGCCTCGTCCGGGGTACACACGATCGGCTCCTGCACGTTAAACGAGGTGTTCAAGAGCACCGGCACGGCAGTTTTCCGCCCGAACGCCTCCAGCAACATCCGGAATTTCCGGTTCGACTGCCGATCGACCGTTTGAATACGCGCCGTGCCGTCCACGTGGGTCACGGCCGGCAACAGGCCCTTGGCAGAAGGCAGTACCTTGCAGGTGAACTGCATGAACGGTGAGGGACTCGACACCTCAAAATAGTCGGCGGCCCGCTCTTCGAGCACCGCAGGCGCAAAGGGTCTGAACGGTTCTCGAAATTTGACCTTCGTATTGATCATCTCGCGCATGTCCTCCCGGCGCGGATCGGCCAGCAGGCTCCGGTTGCCCAACGCCCTCGGCCCCCACTCCATGCGATCCTGGAACCACAACACCAGACGGCCATTGGCCAATTCATCCGCCGCCCGCTCGCAGAGCGTGTCATCGGGAAGACGCTGCCAGGACAGTCCGGCACCCTCCAGCGCGCGCCGGCATTGATCTTCGGAGAACTCAGGCCCCAGGTAGGCGTGCGTCATGGGCTCGCGCTGCGCGAGTCCTCCGCGCCGGCTGTTCAGCCACAGGGCCGCGCCAAGCGCGGCGCCCGAATCGCCGGCCGCCGGCTGCACAAACACCTGCTTGAATCCCAGTTCTTCTTTCAAGCGGCTGTTGGCGACACAGTTGTACGCGACTCCGCCGGCGAGGCACAGATGGTCCGCGCCGGTGAGTTGCTTTAGATGCCTGCCGATGTGCAGCAACGTCTCTTCCAGAACCAGTTGCGCGCTGGCCGCCACATCGCGGTGCCGCTGCTGGAGATCTTCGCCCGACTTACGATGGGCACCCAACAGCCGCTCCAATTCGGGCGCAAAAATGCCGACCCTGGCCAGATGAAAGTCCAGTCGTTTTGTATTCAACCAAAACTGGCCGTCCGGCCGCAGGCTGAGCACCTGCCGACGGAACACATCGGCAAATTTCGGTTCTCCATAAGCGGCCAGCCCCATCACGATATATTCGTCCTGATCCGGCGTGAACCCAAGATACGCGGTGATGGCCGCGTAGAACTGGCCGAGCGAATGAGGCAGCGGGGTGCGCTGCAGCACGCGAATCTGACGGCCCTCCCCGACCGCCAGCATGGTCGTATGCGCTTCGGAGGCGCCATCCACAATGAGAATCGCCGCGCGTTCGAACGGCGACACGAGAAAGGTGCTGGCGGCGTGGCAGAGATGATGATCGAGAAAGACCGGCTGATAGGGGCCCGGACCAAAGTGCCGGCGCAGGTGCCGTGGCAGGAAGGCCAGTTCCGCCCATTCCTGCCGGAGCCGTTCGGCACTCCGCCGCCCTTTGACGCGAAAGAGCGCTGGCGAGCGCAGCATCGCGCCCAGGGCCAGGCGCGCGCGCCGTCCAAGCACCCAATACTTCCACGGGACCGCAATCGCATCCACGTCGGCCAGGCTCACGCCGGCCCGGCGCAGGCACCAGGCCATCGCCTGAACCGGCAATGCCGTCACGTGCTTGATGCGGACGAACCGTTCTTCCTCAGCCGCGGCAAGGATGCGGCCATCCTGCACTACTGCCGCCGCCGCATCGCGCATGTTCGACAGCCCGAGGACAAGCATGGCGCTAGAATAGACGAGCCCATCGGGGCTGGCAAGTTCGTTACGAAAGTTGCAATCCGGCGTCGATTTCGGTACGGTGGCGCCTCGAATCATCTTGACTATGAGGCTTGTCGTGCATCATCGCATCACAGACATCGCGCGATCGATCTCGGGTGTCCTGCTGTTGGCCCTCCTTGCAGCAGGCTGCGACAAAATCGGCTACACGCGAGCCACGCTGCCGGACATGGGACCGCAACTGCCCATGTCGGTGACGCTGTCCTTCGATCCGTCTCTCGTTTCGGCTCAATACACCTACACAAACTCCTGCGGTCAGCCCGGAATCCCGGTGCTCCTAGGGACAGAACTGGAATCGGCGCTCACGGACGCGGCCGACCAAACCTTCAAAACTGTCCGTCTTGCCGACAAACCATCCGGTGAGACCAAATCCGATGTGCATGCGCAGATCGTCCTTCAGCAACAGGGATTCAAGATGTTCCCGGCGGCGTTGTACGACCGCGTGCCCGCCGAATTGGTGCTGGAGACCGTGGTCGTCTTTCGCGATGCGTCCGGAAAAGTTCTGCGCGAGGCGCCGCTGAAAGTCACACACCGCGACCGGATTTTCCTTGCCGTCGATCAGCGCCGCTGCGACTATCTGATGGGTCCGTTTGTCCATTCTGCGGCCGTGAGCATGGCCACCCTGTTCGCCAAAGCCTCCCGCGACCTGCTGGATCCGAACAGCCAGACGGCCGGCGGAGCAGCCTCGGCGCTCGTCTTCAAAACCGTCGTGCTGGACGAAAACGACAACGCGCTGCTGGAAGGCGGCGAGCGAATCAAAGTCCGCGTGGACCTCACCAATTCCGGCAAGGCGCCGATTACCGGCATCGCCATCACGCTCGGCGGCACGCCGGCCGTTGTCGCGCACTTCGCGTCTCCGACGCTGTCGGTGGATGCGCTCCAGCCGGGCGAGTCCCGGTCGGTCGAGTTCGCCACCACGCTGCCGCAATCCGTGGAAACCCAGCAGGCAAACCTTACCGTTGCCATGAACGCGGCGTCCGGTGCGAACGCGCCGGCGGCGCAGACCATGACGGCGACGCTCAGCGGCGGCGGCCGCTTCGATTCGGTGGACCAGATCCCGGCCAACTCGGCTCTCCAGCACCCCCGTACCTACGTCCTGTCGGTCGGCATCAGCACCTATCGCGACCCGCAGATCGCGGCGAGAAAGTTTGCGGCGCTGGATGCGGAACTGGTCGCGGCCTATTTCCAGACGGTGGGCGGGGTCCCTGCCCCCAACATCAGACTCCTGCAGGACTGGAAAGCGCTGCGTCCCGATATCGAAGAGTTCATCCTGGAGTGGCTGCCCAAACGCCTCACCAGCGACTCGATTGTCATCGTGTATTTTTCAGGCCACGCTGCCGTGTCACCGAACGGCGAGACCTACCTGGTCCCCTACGACGGCACGCACAACTCGACCGCGAGGCTCTATCCGCTCAAAGATCTCGAAGCGGGCCTGGCCCGCCTGAAGACGAAGCAGACGCTGTTCATCTTCGACGGCGGGATGCTCTCCATCGGCCCGACGGGGAGGGCGAAGCGCCGGGGACCGCTGTGGAGTGCGAACAAGAACCAGGTCCTGCATTTGATCGGCACGACGGGCCTTCACAACGGGCTCGAGCCGGCGAAACTCCGCCACGGCCTCTTTACCTATTACTTACTGCGGGGGCTGAGAGGGGACGCCGACACCAATGCCGACGGCAACGTGACGCTGGGAGAACTGACGACGTTCGTCGAACGGGCTGTGCCGGCTGCCGCCAAACAGGACTTCAGCCAGGAGCAGCGCCCATTCATGGTTCCGCCCATTCTCCCATCGAGCAAGTCCGCCGGCCTCGTCCTCACCAAGTCAGCCAGCGCGCGCTAATGCGTGTCTGAAAGTCATAACGTCTTCAAGTCGTAAAGTCTTCGGACGTGATGACTTGATGGACTTTCAGACTGGCGAAACAACAACGGCGGAGTGGGATACCCCTCCGCCGTTGTTGTTCGGGCGAACGCTCGCGAAGTTTACTCTTCGCTCTTCTTCTGGCAGAAGGTGCGCTCGTAGTTGATGATCGTCCAGGCTTCTTCCTCCGTGATCGCGCTCGGAATCAGCGACACCATGCCGGTGCCGGCGCTGCCGTTCTTGATCACCCAGAAGAGTTCGCCGTCTTTCCGCTTCTTGTGGAACTTGCAGTTCGTGAAATTCCGCGGGCTCGGATTCAGGATCGCGCCGGCCGGGCCGTTCCCCTCGCCGGTCTTCCCGTGGCAGTTAAAACAGGTGCCCTTGTTCTCGAACAACGCTTTGCCCTTCGCGATGTTGTCCGGCGTATTCGCGACCGGATTCTTCATCGCCTTGGCTTCAGCACGCTGATCTTCCGGGACACGAGGCTTGAGCGGATCCGCCTCTTCGGCCACGGCCACCGTGGCCGCGACGAACATAAGTGCAGTCATGAGACCGATTGTCTTGAGATAACCCATCACTACTCCTCCTTGTTAAGAACCAACTTCCAACGATGCGTGTCCGCAGCCTTGATTGGCGCCTGACCGTCCGTCGGGCGAAAAAATCGCGGCACTATAGCAACGCCCTTGTGGCCTTGTCAAGCAAACGGCGCACCGTCTGCCTTCCGACGCTTCAAGCCCCATGCCACCGGCAGCCGTGACCGGCCCGTTGCATTATTAAGGAGTTGTGTGTACACGTGAGTCGGGCCAACTGTAATGCCAGACATTTCCGCCCCAGCGCACGCCGAACCGCCACAGAAGAACAGCAGAGTGGTAGAGCCTATCGCTTCCGCACCTCTCAGCGTGACCCTTCCGGGCTTCAACTCGCGGAAGCCTTCTGGAATTCCTTCGGCCGCGATCTACGATCGCGGAGCCTCAGTCAGTTCCAGCTTTCCTTCTCGCTGAAGCCTCGGTGGGTCCCCCACGCTTCCGGTGAAGTCCGCTCTTGGCTCCACCACCCTCCTTTAAACTGGAAAGGTGACAGGCCGCTGATGGACCTGTCACCTTTCCGCTTCGCGCTCCTTTTGCAGTCGGTTGTGTTCCTGCTTTTGCCTATGCCTATTCTAGACCGGGCTAAGGGCGTACACGTTCAAGCAATCGCCCGCCGCCTTTCTTGAGGACATCCGGGATAGCTAACAATTGCGGCGTCTGCTCGTTGTTGTACTGCTTGCGGGCGACGCGCTGGACGTTCGGCTTCACATAATCGAGGAGTTCCACCATTTCGATTGATCCGTCCTTGTTGCCGTCTCCCTCCCCTTGCAGACCTTTCAAAAAGAAGTATGTCAGGAGGCCGTGCCCCTGCTCTTTGAAGGTGTTGGAGATTTGATCGCCCGAACTGGCTGACAGCACTGTAATCCTGCCTGCGGGCAGGGCCTGAGTCTCCATCGAGAGCCCCATCGGCCTGGCTCCCTCCGCCAGCACTGAGCGGCCGCCTGCGCCGGAGAAGCAGGAGTCCAGCACGACCGTCACATCTTTTGCCGGCAGTTTATCCAGCGCGGCATAGAGGCGTTTAAGGGAATAGCCGGTTTTGTCCACGAAGGTCGGATCGCCGTCATAGGGCACCAGATAGGCATCACCGGTTTTGACATGAGGCGAACCGTGGCCGGAGAAATAGACAAAGACCGAGCTGTCCTTTTCCACATTGTTCGGCAGCCAGCCTTCAAAATATTTCTCCAGGTCGGTCTTCGTCGCCTTCTCGTTGAGCCGCACAACGACGTTTTCCTCAGGATAGCCCAGCACCTTCGTCACATAATCTCCCACCACCGACGCATCATGCGCCGCAAAGTTCGCCTTCGGAAGCTGTTCCCGATACTGCTCGATCCCAATCACCACCGCATAGGCATGCTTATTCGGCGTAGCCCGGAAGGACGGCACCCGATCCACATCGCTGGATGGAACGGACGGCACTGGCGGGATCGGCGGCACAGCCGCCACCTGCGGCGCAGTGGCAGATGATTGCGCTAGACCCAATTCTCTGGCTTCTGCTTGCCTGAGCAACTGCGCAACGGCGGTGTGGCCTTTTTCTTCTGCAATCTTCAAAGGCGTGCGTCCCTTGAGGTCCGCAATTCCTGTAACAGCGCCATGTGCTAGCAATAATTGAGTAATTGGCACGTAGCCTCGGTACGCCGCAACCCAGAGGGGAGTCATTCCGTAGTAACCTCGAGATAAATTCGGATCGGCTCCTCTTTCTAGCAAGATTCGAACAATCTCCGTACTTGCCATCCCAACAGCGTTAAGCAAAGGGAGTCCGTCACTGTTGTTGATATTAGCCCCCTTCTCCAGCAATACCTGCACAATCTCGGAGCGGTGGGATATGGGTGCCCGACTCAATGCATCATCTTTGTCCTCTTGCGTTACTCCCTGTTCCAGCAAAGAGCGGACGGTACTCATATCGCCATCTCGCGCCGCCCTCCCAAGGTCTGAAACGCAGCCACCAAGCAGCATCGGCAGAGACAGGCAAGCAATCATCAGAAAGCGACACATCATGACAGACACCTCCGCGTTTCGAGGCAGGAGCACGCGAAAAGTCTAGGCGTGACCGCAGGCAAAAGCAAGAAAACAACCGGATACAAAAGGAGCGCGAAGCGAGAAAGGTGACAGGTCCATCAGCGGCCTGTCACCTTTCCAGTTTTATAAGAGGGGCGGTATGGCCGTGAGCGGAATTCGCCGAAGGAGCGAGGCATCCACCGAGGCTCTGCCGGGAAGGAAAGCGGAAACTGACCGAGTCTGCGAGGGAATTTCCGAAGGTTTCCGCCAGGCAGAGCCCGGAAGGATCGCTCCGAGAGGCGCTGAAGCGAACGGCGTACCGCCCCTCTCACTTATCGCGTGATGACGATATCTCTGACGACCTTGCCCTTGGGCCCGAACGGCGCCAGCGGCTTGCCGTTTAATTCTCCCCGGATGCCCCCTGCATTGCCGATCGTCAGCGCGAACTTCTCATGCGCCTTCCACGTCAGCCGGTCGCCGGGGCGCAACAACGCTTCATGCGGGCTCGCATCGTCCGTCTGTACCACCACCCAGCTCAACTCCGAGGCTTCCAGCGCCAACACCAGCCCCGCTTCCGTTGACCCACCGCCGTCAAACGGCAGACCCGCCAGCGGATCACTCGTCGTCGCCGACGTCGGCAGCGAGGCGGGTTTCCCCGACTGCCCAGGCGCAGCAGCCGCAGGCATGGAGGTCTGGGACTTGGCCGCATGGTCCGTTGTTGCATTGTCGGTCTTGCCCCGGCGATCGGCCTCCCGCGAAGTCTTCGCGCGGGAGGCATCCGACTCCGCCGGCCGCATGACCGGCACCGATCCCTGCTCGCGCGTCAGCAACAGCACCAGCCCCAGCACCGCCACGCCGGCTGCGGCGATCACGGCCTTGCGGTTGGCTTTCCGTTTGCGCTCGTCCTCCACCTGCTGCTGCCGCAGCCGTTCGCGCTCCTCATGCTTGTCGTAAAAGGCCCCCGCCGAAACCGTGAAGCGGCGCATGGCGTCGTCTTCGTCCAGCCCCAGCGAGCGCGCATACGACCGCACGAAGCCCTTGGCGAACACCTGTTCCGGCAACTTGGCGAAGTTGGACGCTTCGAGCGCCTTGAGATACTCCGGATGGATCCGGGTCTTAATGGCGACCTCGTCCAGCGTGAGGCCCTTGGTCTCGCGGACCTGCCGGAAAAACTCGCCGACCGATTCCTTGGTTTCCACCGTCTGATCCGTCATAACTTGAGCCGCTCCATCAAGGCTTTGGCTTCCGCCGTCACCGCCCCACTCTTGTCCTTGTCCAGCGACACCGCGCGCGCCAAGGCCTCACGCGCCTTCCCGTCCTCGCCCAGCTTGTAGTGCACCCGCCCCAGCTCCAGATAGACCAGGGCCTGCGGCACGTTGGGCGGGGTGACCTTCAACGCATCTTCGAACGCCTGCTTCGCGGCCGGCATATCCCCTTCCATCTCCAGCACAAGGCCCAACTGATAATGGGCCACATCCGGCGACGAATACAGCGGGTAGCTCGCCGCTTTGCGAAAGGCGGCAATTGCTTCTTGCCGGCGATTTTGCTTGACCAAGACCTGGCCGAGAAAATTGTAGGCATCGGGATAGTCCGGATCGGTACGGAGGGCTTCCCGGACTTCGGCCTCCGCCTGGTCGAATTTCTCCTGGAAGGCGTAAATGAACGCCACATAATAGTGCGCGTCCCGGTGGCGGGGATTTTCCTTCAACGCCTTTTGAAAGGAGACGTAGGCGGTTTGCTGGTCGTTGCTCAGGAAGGCCACTCCTTCCTGGTAGTAGCCGTCCGCCTTTTTCATACTTTCCTCGGATACGCAGCCGGCCACGGCCAGCAGACCGAGACACAAACCGGCAGCGCCACGCGCCCACACCAGCTTCCGACGAACCAGACCAGGTTGCTCGAGTTTCACAGTTACACTCCTGTTAGATCTTCAAAGTGTGTCAATCGCTTGAATTCTCGGAACCGCGCTTCGATCTCTTTGTAATCGAGGACGCGCAGCCGGTCAAGACTAAAGGCTTCCACGGTAAAGGAGGCCATCACGCTGCCGAAGATCACCGCCTGCCGGAAGGCGGCTTCGGACACGTTCCCCGTCGCCGCCAGATAGCCCACGAACCCGCCGGCGAACGTGTCGCCGGCTCCCGTGGGATCCCTGGCCTGCTCCAGCGGAAAGGCCGGCGCGCCGAACGTCTGTTTGTGGTTGAACATCAAGACTCCGTATTCCCCGCGCTTGACGATCAGATGCTTGGGCCCGCGGGCAAGGATCGTCTTGCCGACCTGCACCAGGCTCGAATGGCCGCCGAGGGCCCGCGCCTCCGCGTCGTTCACGATCAGCACGTCCACCTGCTCAAGCACCTTCCAGAGCGCCTCGCGCTTGCGCTCGATCCAGAAGTTCATCGTATCACAGGCGACCAGCTCCGGACGCTTCACCTGGCGGAGCACGTCGAGCTGCAACTCCGGATCGATGTTGCCGAGAAACAGCATGGACGGCGCCCGGTACGGCTCAGGAATCTTCGGACGGAAGGTCTCGAACACGTTCAGCTTCGTGTCGAGCGTGTGCGCCTCGTTCATCTGATACGTGTACTCGCCCTTCCAGCGAAAGGTCTTGCCGGGCCGCCGCTCCAGTCCCGTCAGATCGATCCCGCGGCTCTTGAGAAACATCACGTGTTTGTCCGGAAAATCCTCCCCCACGACCGCGATCAAGTCCACGCTCGTGAAATAGCTCGCCGCCGTCGAAAAATAGGTGGCGGAGCCGCCCAACACGTCTTCCGCCTGGCCGAACGGCGTCTGGACCGTATCCAGTGCCACGGAACCGACGACCAAGAGCTTGCCCATTCAATTCCTCCAGAGCATATGGCTTATGGCCGATAGCCTATGGTCTGAACTCTTGCCATACGCTATAAGCTATTTGCTCTTTGGCTTGGCTCCCAGGTACTTTCCGATCAGCGGCTGCAGTTTCTTGCGCAGGGCGGAGGGAATCCGCTCCGGCGCCGTGACGATGGCATACTGCAACGCGCTCCCGCAGGGGCAGTTCCCCGCTCCCCCGGCCGCAGGCACCGCCGCGCGCAGGATGCGCTTGGCCTGCGCCACATTGTTATGCAACGTGGCCAGGATCATTTCGACCGTCACCGACTCCTCGCTGCCGTGCCAGCAATCATAGTCCGTCACCAGCGCCATCGTGGCATAACACAGTTCCGCTTCGCGCGCCAGCTTGGCCTCCGGCATGTTCGTCATGCCGATCACATCCACCCCCCACTGACGGTACAGCAGCGATTCTCCGCGCGAGGAAAACTGGGGGCCTTCGATGCAGAGATAGACACCGCCCCGATGCACCGTCGCTCCCACACCCTGTGCCGCCTTGAACACCGTCTGACTCAACGCGCCGCAGATGGGATCCGCGAAGGCCACGTGCGCGACGATCCCCTTCTCGAAAAATGTGCTGGCCCGCCGCTTCGTGAGATCAATGAACTGATTCGGCAGGACGACATGACCCGGCTTGAGCGTTTCTTTCATGCTTCCCACGGCGCTCACGGAAATGACCCGCGCCACGCCCACTGTTTTCAACGCATAGATATTCGCGCGGTAATTGATGTCGGCAGGCGCAATCCGATGTCCGCGTCCGTGCCTGGATAAGAAGGCCACCCGGATGCCGTCGAGCGTGCCCACGATCAACGCATCCGACGGCTCTCCGAACGGCGTACGAACCCGCACCTCGCGGATGTTCGCCAGCCCGTCCATATGATAGAGGCCGCTGCCGCCAATGATCCCGATGTCCGCCTGAGGCTTTGCCATTCGTGCTCCTCTAGCTTGTACGAACCGCCGCGCGCATGGTGGACGAGCCGGCCTGATCGTTCAGCGTCTGCAGAAACTGCCGCACCTCGCCGACGATCCGGTCGGCGACCTGCGCCGGCGGCGCGGCCTCCTCGATCGACAGCCAGACGATCCCCGGCTCCTTGCGGAACCAAGTCATCTGCCGCTTGGCAAAATGGCGGGTGTCGCGTTTGAGACGGCGAACCGCTTCGTCATAGTCATAGTCGCCAGCGAGATAGCCGGCCATCTGCTTGTATCCCAGCCCTTTCATCGAGCCCAGATGCCGCCCGAATCCCCTGTCCATCAGTCGCTTTGTTTCCTCCACCAGTCCCTTGGCGAGTTCCAGTTCGACCCGATCGTCGACACGGCGGTAGAGCTCGGCCCGCTCGCGGGTGAGGCCGATGAGCAGCGGCGTGAAGGGGCTGTCGGCAAACGCGTGCCGCGCATGCTCCTGCGACAGGGGACGGCCCAGCAGATGATGGACTTCCAGAGCCCGAATGATCTTCACATGATCGTTGGGGTGCAACCGAGGGGCGGAGTCGGGATCCACCTGGACCAGTTGCCGATAAAGCCAGTCCGCCCCCTTCGCACCCGCCTCCTGCTCAAGATTCCGCCGGAACTCCCAGTCGGCTGGAGGGCCTTCCCACAAACCGCGCAGCACCGTCCGCACGTAGAGTCCCGTCCCGCCGACCAGCAGCGGCACCTTCCCTTCACCATGCAATCGGGTGATTTCGGCCACGGCATGCCGCCGAAATTCGCCCGTGTTGAACGGCTGGTCTGGATCGGCCAGATCGATCAGCCGATGAGGCACGCCCTGACGTTCTTCCGTGGACGGTTTATCCGTGCCGATGTCCATCCCGCGATAGACCTGCCGGGAGTCCGCGGTCAACACCTCCGTCCCCAGCGTCTTCGCGACAAGAATCGCAATGTGGCTTTTGCCGACCGCCGTCGGGCCGACAATGACCACGAGGGGCTTGGTCTCCGTGATCCGTGATTCGTGATTCGTGAGCGGCTGGTTATTCATGAAGTCCGGTTTTTTCGTCTTGCGGTTCACGGTTTACGGTTCACGATTAACGTCCAAAGATGCGGGCCAGTTCCTCTTCCGGAAGGCGCAGCGCCACGCGCCGTCCGTGCGGGCAGGTGGTTGGCAGGCCTTCCTCCACCCATTCCTCGATCAGCCGCTTGATCTCCGGCAGTTCCATCGCGCGGCCGGCGCGTACCGCTCCGTGGCAGGCCAGCGAGGCCATCACGGAACGCAACCGCGCTTCCAACGGCGAGGTCGTATTCCACTGCGACAGATCGTCCACAAGGTCCAGCACCAGCGCAGCGTAATCGAGCGGCCTCAGCAAGGCCGGCACGGCACGGATGACGAACGTGTGCGCGCCGAAGGGCTCGATCGTCAACCCCGCCTGCTCCAGTTCGGGCAGATGCCGCTGCAACAGCACAGCGTGCTGCGCCGGCACGTCCACCGTTTCGGGTATCAGCAGCGGTTGCGAGGGCAGCGCCTGGCTGAGCCGGGCCCGGCACAGCCGCTCGAAGAGCACCCGCTCGTGCGCCGTGTGCTGATCGATGACGTGCAACTCCGAACCCACCTGCGCCACGAGATAGGTCCGGCCGAGTTGTCCCAAGGGCACGATGTCCCGATCCAATCCGGTCAGATACGCCCGGGGCGATTCCTGCACCATGCTGCCGGCCGTCTGCGGACCGCCGGCGATTCCTGTCAGCATTTGTTGGCCCACTCCGGACATTGTCTCAGAATAAATCGGTTCACGGTTGACGAATGACGAGTAACGAGTGACGGCTTCGGGCTTCGCCTCCGCGCCGATCGCCGCCCGGACGGCCGACCGCACGGCTTGAAAGACCAGATCCTGGTCGGCGAACCGCACTTCCCGTTTCGTCGGATGCACGTTGACGTCCACCCGCTCGGAATCCACATCGAGAAACAGCACAAACTGCGGATGCCGCCCCTTCGGCAGGTAGGCACCATACGCCTCATAGACCGCATGCGACACCGCGGCATTCTTGACGGCGCGCCGATTGACGAAGAGTTCCTGCGGCGTTCGCCCGGCGCGTGTGTGCATCGGCTGGATCGTCAGCCCCTCCACCCGGATCCCTGCGCGCTCCCCGAACACGGCCGCCGCCTGCTCCACAAAGCGCAACCCATAGACGTGAAGGACTCGGTCGCGCCGCGACACAGCCGCCGGATAGTCCGCCACCTCCTGCCCGTTGTGGGTGAGACGAAATCGCGTGCCCGGCCAGGCCAGCGCGGCCTGTTGGACAGCCTGGCAGATGTGGGAGAATTCCGTCGTCGTGGTTTTGAGGAACTTCTTGCGAGCGGGCGTATTGAAGAACAGCTCTTCGACGTCGATCTGCGTGCCGGGCGCGGCGGCGGCCTCTTCCGACTTCGTGAGGGCGCCTCCGGTCAGGACCAGCCTGGTGCCCACCGGTTCGGTGCGGCACGCGGTCACCACCCGCACCTTTGAGACCGAGGCGATGCAGGGCAGGGCCTCGCCGCGGAATCCCAGCGTGTGGATGGTGGACAGATCGTGTTCGGATCGCAGTTTGCTGGTGGCGTGGCGCTGGAACGCGAGCGTCGCGTCGGCCGGCGTCATGCCTTCGCCGTCGTCGCTGACGCGGATCAATCGTCGGCCGCCGTCCGCCACGTCGACGGCGATGCGCGTGCTGCCGGCATCCAGGCTGTTGTCGATCAGCTCCTTGACGACAGCCGCCGGACGTTCGACCACCTCGCCGGCTGCGATCCGGCTGATGACCTCGCCCGGCAACACCCGGATTTTCCCGACGCCGCCGGCGACGCTCATCGCAGTTCCGCGAGCTTGCCTTTCGCCAGCTTGGCTTCGTTGGAGTCTTTGAAATCCTGCAGGACGCGCTTCAGATATTCGCGCGCTTTGTTGGCGTTGCCCGTCTCCGCCGCCGCCAGCCCCAGCTTGTAGAGGGCGGCCGCGACCTTTTCGCTGTGCGGATGATCGGCGACGACCTTCTCGAACGCCTGTATGGCCCGGACGTGGTCCTTCATGCTGTAGTGCGATTCGCCCAGCCAGTACTGCGCGTTCGGAGCCAGCGAGGTGGACGAAAAATCCTGGAGAAACCGCTGGAATCCGGCCACGGCCAGCTCGTACCGTCCGTTGAGGTAGTCGTTGTACGCCAGATTGTACGCGGACGTGGGAGAGATGTCCGGTGTGCCAGGCAGCGGGAGCACCGGCTCGGCACGGGCCGCCATGGCAGCCGGTTTGGACTGGCGGGCCGGCTCGCCGGCCGCGCCATCCGGCTTCGCGGGCATCGGCCGAAGGGCGCTTTCCAGATTCGCCAGCCGGCCTTCGACCAGCTTGAGACGGTCCAGCAACTCGTCTGTCTGCGGCTTGGACGCCGCCGCATCCTTCCCGGCGTCTCCACCCAGCTTGGCTTCAACGGCTTGCAGCCGCCGCTGCACGGCCTCCTGCTGCTTGTGCGCCTGCTCCTGCGACTTGGTCACCGCGCGAAGATCTTCCCGCACCTCCACAAAATCGGCGTGCTTCGCGCAGCCCGCGACGGTCATGATCAATGCACTCGCAAGAGTCGGCACAAGGAACATCGTTGTGTATCGCATGGAACGCTCTCTTCAGTCCTCGGAGTTTCTCGTCGTGAGAGTTATCGGAGCTGGGCCAGCTTCTCTTTCGCCTTCGTCGCTTCAGGACTTCTCGGATAGGCCTCCACGACCTGTTTCAGCGTCGACGAGGCGCGCCCACGATCGTTCAGGGCCACATAGGCAAACCCTTTCTTGAGCAGCGCTGCCGGCACCTTGGCGCTGTCCGGGTACGAGCGCTGGACGCGGTCGAATGCCTCGATCGCCTGCCCGTAGTCTTTCGCCCCATAATAGCATTCTCCCAGCCAGTACTGGGCATTGCCGGCAAGCTTCGAGTCCGGATGGCGCTGGAGAAAATCCGAAAACCCCTTTCGCGCCCCGTCATAATCGCCGTTCTTGAACGCCTGCAGTGACTGCTCGTAGCTCTTGTCGTCCCCCTCGGCCGGCTGTCCCTCGGCAGCAACGGCTGGCGCCGCCTGCCCTGAACCCTTGGCCGGGCCGGCTTCCGCCGAGTCGCCCGGGCGCGGAGCCTGCTTGGTCTTGGCCGATTTCCCCTCTTTCACCTTGCCGGCCTGGGCCGCCATGCCCTGCAGCGCCTTGGCCATCTCGTCCAGGCGGCGATCCTGTTCCGCTTCCCGCGTCTCGATCGCCTCGCCGACCGTCCGCAAGGCCTTGGCCACCGAGCCGACGCTCTTGTTGACCTCGGCCAGATGCTCCGATGTCAGCTTGCCGTCGGCCTCCACCCTGGCGGACAGATCCGTCAACGACCGGCTGAGCTGTTCGAGCGTCTTGTCGTGGCTCCCCAGTTTCGCATCCACGGTCTTGGCCAGGGCACCGACCGTCTCGGCCAGCTTCGCCAATTCCTCCTGCACGCGGTCGCGATCGGTCTTCAGCAGATTGGCCTGATCGTGCTGAATTTTCTCCAGGACGTTCAGGCGCGCGGCCGATTTGTTCTCCACATCATCCAGGCGCCGTTGCATGGTCTCGAACTGGTTGGAACCCTTGTCCATGTTCCCGCGGAGCGCCGGCAGTTCCTCCTCGCGCAGCGTCGTCAACTCCTGGTTGAACCGGGCCTTGGTCTCGCCGATCACCTGATCGAGATCCGCCCGCGCCTTGGCGATCTTCGCCGTCAATTCCTTTTCCTGCCTGACCAGATCCGATTGCTGCGCGAAACAGCCGGCCATCGCCAGCATGAGCGTGCATCCGGCCAGCGCCGCACCCCGAACGTGCCCGTATCTTTGCCTCTCGCCTCTCGCCACGTGCCCCCCGCCCGTCACTTCACCCGCAACACCAGGTGGCTGCGCCGGTTCTGCTGGTAACACTCCTCGTTGCGCTCGCGGCAAAAGGGCCGGTCTTTCCCATAGGACGCCACGGCCAGCCGCTTGGTGTCGACACCCATATCCGCCAGATAGTTGCGCGCCGCCTTGGCCCGCTTCTCGCCCAGCACCAGATTGTAGGCCTGCGTGCCGCGCTCATCGCAGTGCCCCTCGATCGTCAGCGCCTTGCCCTCATTCGCCTTGAGCCACTGCGCGTCCGTCCCAAGCGCCTGCTTGCCGCCATCCGCGATCGTCCAGCTATCGAACGCAAAAAACACGTCCTGCAGCCCCGAGCCGGCCGTCGCCGCCGCCTCCTGCTGCATTTCCTCCGTGCGTTGGCGGGCGGCTTCCGGCTCGGCCTTCGCCACAACGATGTCGTCGGACACGCGCTCCTCGCCCGGCAAGGTCACCGGCGCCTTGACCAATCCCTGCTCCGTGGTTTTTGTCCCCTGCAACCATTTCTCGCACCCCTGCGTCACCACCAGCAGGCACCCGGCTATCACCATCACGCCTATGGTCCGGCATGCTCTGCTCATCGCATCACGCTTCTCTGTTGGTGTACACATCATTTCTTCTCCGTTAGCTGAGAATCGACCTTCGGATCTCCGCTGAAAACTAGCCCGGCATGCTGTCGTGCGATCCGCCGGACGTCAGCGGTTCCATCTTCTTGCCGTCGCTGTCGATCATTTGGCGTAGACATTATTTCTTCTCTGTGGGTTGCACGTCGACCTTCTGGATCTCCGCCGAGGACCAGGCCGGCATGCTGTTGTGCGATCCGCTGGATGTCAGCGGCTCCATCTCCTTGCCGTCGCCGTTGATCATGTAGAGCTGTGTTTTCCCTCCGGACGTCGCGCTGAACGCCAGGTGCCGCCCGTCCGGCGACCAGGACGGGGAATCGTCGATGCTGGGCCCCGATGTCACCTGCGCGCGTTTCTGCCCGTCCGGGCTGATCAGGCAGATCTTATACTGCCGCTGCTCGCTCCGGCACACGTAGGCGATCCAGTTGCCGCGAGGCGACCAGGCCGGCGCCGCATTGTAATCGCCGTCGAAGGTCAGCCGGCGCACATTCGACCCGTCCGCGCTCATCAAGTAGATCTGAGGTCCGCCGCCACGGTCGGAGGTAAACGCCAGTTCCTTGCCGGCCGGCGCCCAGGACGGCGACAAATCGCCCGCCGAATGGACGGTCAAACGCTGCAACCCCTTGGTCTGCATGTCCATCGTGTAGATTTCCGAGTTGCCGTCCTGGCTCGTGGCAAACGCCAGCTTCGTGCCGTCCGGAGAGAGCGCCGGCGTGATGTTCAACCCCGCCAGCGAGACCAGCGGCGAGCGCTTCCCGGTCGAGAGATCCACGATCTCGATATTTTGACGCGTGCGGCTCTGGTAGGACGTGAACACCAGAAATTTGCGGTCCGGCGACCATTGCGGCGTGAGGTTCAAAAACCCGTCGGAGGTGAGCTGCCGGGGCGCATGCCCGTCGTAGTCCATGACATACAGCTCGCGGGCGCCCTTCTGTTCCGAGACGTAGGCGATCCGCGTCCGCGCGATGCCCGGCTCGCCGGTGTAGCGCGCGACCAGTTCATCCGCCAGCCGGTGTGTCATCTGCCGCAGCAGCGCCATGGACCCGACATAGCGCTTGGCGGAACCGATGTCGTCGCTGCTGCCGTCGTACACGAACCGGTCCAGGAGATAGTCCGGGTCGCGCGTGCCGATCGCGCCCCACACCAGCACCTTCACGCCCGACTCGACCGCCTGTTTCAGTTTCTGTTTATCCGGCGCGTTTGGACCGGCCACCGGGATGCCCAGCCTGGCGGCATCGGCCACGGCAAACACCTGCGACCGACGAAGGTCGGCGCTGAGCACGTCTGCCGCCTCCTTGCCCGGACGCGACGGAAGCGCACCGTCCTGGAATCCCAGTATCCCGATGGGCACTTTTTGGAAGTCGGGCCGGGTCGCCTCCAGATACACATCCGCCGCACCGGATTCCAGGATGCTGCCCGGCACGCCGAAGCCGGCGAGGCCGAGCACCATTCCGATCATGATTGTCGGCAGTGCACCCCTGCGTCGTGTCATCCGGCCTCCTCGCCCACCGTGAAGCTGAAATGCGTCTCCAACATTTCCTCGGTCACATATGGAGGAAACGGCTGGAGCGGTCCCACCGACAAGACCGCTCGTTTCCCGGCATCGTCGTAATACCCGTTCCCGGACTCCCGTTCAACCACCACGTCGCTGATGCGGCCGGACCGGTGCAGCCGGAACTTGATCACGACCTGGTACGACCGGTTCGCCGCATCCACCGGCGGGGCCACCCACTGTTCGCTGATTTTGCCCTGCACAATGGCCAGATACCGGCCCAATCCCGACTCATCGCCGGAGACCTGAATCTTCGTGACCGGCTTTGCCGCCGGTTTGGGCTTCAACGCCACCGCCGCCTTCGGCTGCGGACGCTGCACCTGCTCCAGTTGCCTGGCCAGCTCGGAGAGCGAGGGCTGTTTCTCCTGCGCCCTGGTCTCCGCGACCGGTGGAACGGGAACCGGCGCCGGCCGGTGCTCTCCCAGCCGAGGGGCTTCCGGGAGCCGTTCGATGCCTCGCAGGGCATCCCGCAACTTGGTATCGGCCTCCTTCATGGCCAGATTGTCTTTGACCGACGGCAGCACCGGCACGTTCGCCGCAATCGGTGCGCTCGCTCGTACCGGAGGCGCGGCCTGCTTGGGCGGCGGAGCCGGTTCGACCGGTGCAGGAGCCGGCGTCGGCTGACGCAGGCTGACCAGCGTCACCTGCGTGGCCTGCAGCCGCTCGACTTTCGGCGTGAACCCGAGGCCCGCGACCAACGCAAGCCCCGCGAGATGCACCGCCAGCGACACGGCCAGCATGCGCTTGACGAGGACAAGCGAGTCCCCCGGTATGTCTGCGTCGAGCCATGCTGGATACATCTGCGCCGTCATGCGACGTACCTACTGAATACGTTCTTCCTGCGCCTTCGCGCCGGGAACGGGATCCGTCACCATGCCAAGCTTCTCAATGCCCGCCCGCTTGATCTCATCCATCACCCGCACCACCGTCCCATACGGGACCGCCTGGTCGGCGCGCAAGTAAATGGACACGTCGGCATTGTTCCGCTTGGCCTGCTTGAGCTTGAACTCGAGTTGCTCCAGGCTCAACTGATCCTTGTCCAGATACACTTTCTGATCCCGTTCGATGGTCAGGACCAGCCGCTCCTCCGGTCTGATCGTATTGCTCTGGGACGTCGGCAGCGTGATGTCCATCCCGCGATAGAGCATCGGCGCCGTGACCATGAAGATGATCAACAGGACGAGCACGACGTCCACCAGGGGAATGATGTTGATCTCGGCGAGAAACCGGCGACGCCGGGTATCGAACATCATGCGCGCACCCCCGCATGCTTGCCCTTGGCCGGCAGCGCGTTCATGAATTCGATGCCGAATGATTCTGCGCGGAAGACCGACTTCCGGATCCGCGTCAGATAATAGTTGTAGGCGATGACGGCGGGAATGGCCGTCAACAGACCGGCTGCCGTCGCCACCAGCGCTTCTGCGACGCCGGGCGCCACCGCCGCGATGCTGGCCGTCCCCATTTTCCCGATTTCCTGGAAGGCATCGATGATGCCGAGCACCGTTCCCAGCAATCCGATGAATGGTGTGATGTTGCCGGTGGTCGCCAGAAACGGCAGATAGGCTTCCTGCCGCGAAATCTGGCCTTGCATGATGTGCCCGACCACACGCTCGAGATACTGCCGGTCCGGCGCCGGCGGGTCTTCGGAGTCTCCGCGGCGCCCGGATGCCTCCCCGTCGCGATCGGGCGCCAGGCGGTCCATAATGCCGAGAAACACCGTCGCGCTCGCACTGGCCGTCAGGCGGCGTGCCTGGCGCCGCAAGTCGTCCCGATCCTTGTTTTTCGCGTAGGCGCTGAGGAACTGCTGCTCGTCCCGATCCGCGACGCGGAAGCCGCGCCATTTCGCGATGATGATGGCCCAGGAGACGACGGAAAAGACGAACAAGGCAAACAAGACAAGCCTGGACACCAACCCAAGCGACGCAACCGCTCCCATGGTACCGGACGGCATACAACCCCCTATATACAATCGCGCCGCCTGACGGCGGCGCGGCGACATACATCACGCCTTCAACCAAAAAAATGGCGGGGCCGACGGGATTTGAACCGCGCTCCGTCGCCGAGCTCGGCTCTGACGCCTGCCTCGCCGGCTCCTACGGAGGGGGCCAGCCCCCTCGTACGCTCCCCACGAAGGGGGCGCACCCCCTTCGGAACCCCCGGTCGCGGGTTCAAAGCCCGCAACACGTCTGCGCGAACAGAAAAATGGCGGGGCCGACGGGATTTGAACCCGCGACCTCCAGATTGACAATCTGGCGTCCTAACCAGGCTGAACGACGGCCCCGCTGAAAATCGAGTTGTGAAGGTCAATGTTGGTAGGCGGAACAGGGATCGAACCTGTGACCTCTGCCTTGTAAGGGCAGCGCTCTACCAATTGAGCTATCCGCCCGAATGTTCAAAATTGCCGAGCACTTGCGGATGGTATCAAGGCCCCCAGGGGAAGTCAACCGCACGGGGACCGTGACCCGTAACGCGTCATGCCTGATGCGTAAGAAGACGAGTGTACTCGCGCACCCGATCTTCATCTGGCCACGCGGCGCCTATTACGGATCACGTTTCACGGATCACGTCTTCGAACGCGGCGCGCCTTGCGGGGGAAAAACTTCGTGTGCAACTGCTTCATCCGCGCCCGCTCGACATGGGTGTATATCTGGGTCGTCGCAATGTCGGCATGGCCGAGCATCGCCTGCACGGACCGCAGGTCCGCCCCGTGGTCCAGGAGATGCGTGGCAAAGGAATGCCGCAGCATGTGCGGCGAGATCGCCTTCGTGATGCGCGCCTGCCGCGCCCGCGCGCGGAGCAGCTTCCAAAATCCCTGGCGCGTGAGTGCGCCTCCGCGCCGCGTGACAAACATGTTCGACGAAGTCCGTCCTTTCAGCAATGCCTGGCGCGCGTGCTCCAAATAGGTGTCGAGTTTGCGCCGCGCCGGCTCCCCCATCGGCACCACCCGCTGCTTGTTGCCCTTGCCGCTGACGAGCACGTAGCCGACGTCCAGATTCACGCGGGTGTGATCCAGACCGACGAGCTCCGACACGCGCAGCCCCGTGGCATAGAGCAACTCCAGCATCGCGGCATCGCGGAGGTCCTCCGGCTTCTTTCCTGCCGCGACCCGGAGCAACCGGTCAATGTCATCCGCCGACAGCGTCTTGGGAAGCCGGAGCCAGGGCCGCGGCGTCGTCACATCCGTCGTGGGATTATCCCGGACAAACCGTTCCTTGCAGAGAAACCGGTAGAAACCCCGCAGGGTGGACACGCACCGGGCAATCGAGGCGGGCGAGAGTTTGCGCTGCGCCAGCTGCCCGACGAAGGCCGACACCGTCCGCTGCGACACGCGCGCGAGATCCCGGGTGCGCTGGGCCTTGAGAAACGCCTGGAACTTTTTCAGATCGTTTCGATAGCTCTCGAACGTGTTGCGCGACACCCCGCCTTCGATCCGCAGTTCGCTGAGATATCGATCGATCAGTGCTGCCGTATCCATTGGAATTGTGTCCGACTATAGCCAAGCCCTCACGCGAAGACAACCGCGTAGAGAGAAGCGTTCGGTGACCTTGACACCTTCCTGGGAGCCTTCGTATAGTCGAACGAATGGCCGACGCCCCACCGATGCCGAATCCTGCTGGCTTGGGAGCCTGTCCGACATTGATCTTTCTGCTGCGGCGAACGATCTGCAGCCATCTGCATCGTTCTCGGCCCGAAAAAATCCTCAATGTATTCCAGCGAATACACCTCCGGTTTTCTCAGGCCTGCGGCCTCGCATCTGGCCGCACCTCCTTCGCCTCGCTACGAACGGCAATATCGGACAGGCTCCTGCAGCGATATGCCGTTCCCCTGCTCCTCCTCGTATCCGCGTTCATACTCACCGGCCCGGACCGGGCTGCTTTCGCGCAAATGGGGCCGCCCAGCCCGCAAAGCGAGCGTGCCGCGCAGATCATGGTCGAGCAGGCCCAGGCGCTGATTGAGACGCACCAATACGACGCTGCTGCTGCTGCGCTCAAAACGTTCCTGGCCGGCTATCCCAACTCAAGTTACGTGGATGACGCCCATCTGCTCCTGGCCACCGCGCTGCTCAGCAACAAACAGGCGACGGAGGCGATCGTCGCGCTCGATCAATTGATGGCCGACCATCCGACTTCCCCCCTGATCGGCCGCGCGCGTCTGCTCCTGGCCACCGCCCACGCCGATCTCGGCAATCCGGACCAGGCGCTGGCCATCCTCGCCGAGGCGCGCAGCCTCGAGGATTCGGTAGAGATCAAACGCGATGCGCTCAAGCTCAGCGGCGAGACCCTGATCACGAAAGGCGACTACCCGCACGCGGTTCAATCCTGGCTGGACGAGTTGAACCTGACGCCGGAAGGGGAACGGCCTGACGTTCGGCTGCGGATTCGCACGTTGATCCATGACAAAATGGACCGGAAAACGTTGCACCGGCTCCGCGACACCTATCCCACGACGTTTCCGGGCGACCTCGCCTTGATCCGCCTGATCGAGTTGTACGCCGCGAAAGGCGAAGACCACCAGACAGAGCGAAACCTGCGCATTTTCCTGAACCGGTTCCCGGCCCACGAGTACGCGCAGACCGCCGCGGAGACGCTGAAGTCGTTGAAGAGCCGGCTCAAAGCCAGCCAGTACGTTATCGTGGTCATGATCCCCACGTCGGGACGGCACAGCCCGTTCGGCGCCGAAGTCTACAACGGCATCAAGCTGGCGCTGGACAAGGGCAAGGAAACCCTGGGCCTGACGTCGGTCGGGTTGATCGTCATCGACAGCGAAACCGACAAGGGGTTGCTGCGCTTCCAGCTCTCGGAGGCGATCGCCGAATATAAGCCGCTGGCCGTGATCGGACCGCTGTTCTCGCGGGATCTCCCGCTCGTCGCGGAACTGGCGGAGAAAACCGAGACGCCGTTCCTGACGCCCACGGCCGCGCTCGCGGATGTCCGCCGCCTCGGCACCTATCTGTTCAACACCTCGGCCAGTTTCTTCCAGCAGGCGCACCGCCTGGCCGACTATGCCGTGCAGTATCTGGGCTATACCCGCTTCGGCATTCTCCATCCCGACACCACCTACGGGCAGGAATTGGCCCGCCTGTTCGCCCAGGAAGCCAAACAGTTCGGCGGTGAAATCATCGCCGTGGAATCCTACAAGGAAACGGACACCGACTTCGGGTTGCCGATCAAGCGGTTGAAACTCGAAGACCTGAAGCGGCACGGTCGCACCAAGAACGTGCCGATGAGCAAAGGCGGCACGCGCGTGGTCTATGAGCCCGGATTCGACGCGGTGTTTCTCCCGGGCCGGTCCTCCCAGATCGGCCTCTTGACCGCCCAGTTGCTGTTTTATGACGTCAAAGTCGGCTTTTTGGGCAACAGCACCTGGAATGCGCCCGACCTGCTGCGCTCCGCCGACCGCACGATCGAAGGCGACGTCTTCGTGGACGGATTTTTTGCGGATAGCCCCGATCCGACGATCCACGACTTCGTCGTCCGCTACCGTCTGCGTCACCAGACGGACCCGACGAGCTTCGCAGCGCATGCGTACGATGCGACACGCGTGGTGCTCGATGCCGTCACGCGTGGGGCGACATCCGGTCGCGCGATCCGCGACCAGCTCACGCGCAGCCCCGACCTGCCCGCCTTGAGCGGACCGGCGGCCTTCGGGCCCAACGGCACGCTCGACCGCAAGCTGTTCGTGATCGAGGTCAAAAAGGGCAAATTCGTGCAAGTGGACTAACCCGCATTATTCATGAGCGCTTCTGCTACAATCGCGCATTCGCCGCTGCGACAAGCCGGCATGCGGCTTTCCGGCATGCCGGCGGGCGGGCTCGCCCCTCCTGACCTCAACGTACTGTTTCAAGTACGCTTCGGCCTCTCGGGGCTCCACGCGCCCGTCTCGCATGGCGACTGCGCAATTTCGCGACGAACCGTCATGAATAATGCGGGTTGAGGCGCCGATGAATTCACTGCCGCACATTCTGCATACGATCTCCTACATGGCGCTGCCGCTGCTGCTCGCCATGGTGTTCCATGAATACGCGCACGGCTGGGTCGCCGACCGCTACGGGGATTCCACCGCCCGCATGGAAGGACGGCTGACGATGAACCCGCTGGCGCACATCGACCCGTTCGGGACCGTCATCCTCCCACTGCTCTGCCTGATGCTGCCGGGTGGATTTTTTCTGGGCTGGGCCAAACCGGTTCCCGTCAACCCGGCCCGGCTGCGCAACCCGCGTCGCGACATGGCGCTGGTCGCTGCCGCCGGACCCGGCATGAATTTGCTGTTGGCTGTCGCAAGCGCGCTCGTGCTGAGCCTGCTCCTCTCCGTCGATCCCACACTGATGGAGTCCTGGCCGCCCCGGCCCGGACAACCCCCGCGGCGGGATCTCCTCGGCATGCTGCTGGTGCCGCTCGCAGCGATGGCGCTCTATTCTGTCTTTATTAATGTCCTGCTCTTGGCATTCAATTTGATCCCGATCCCCCCGCTCGACGGCGGACGCATCCTGACCAGCCTGCTGCCGACGCAGCCGGCCCTAGCCTTGAGCCGGCTCGAGCCTTATGGCATGCTGATCATCGTCGCCTTGATCATGTTCGACCCCCAGATTCACGTGATCCGGACCGTCACCGGCACGCTCGTCAGTCTGATGGCCGGCACGATCCTCTCCACCACTGGAGTCATCGAGTGAGCGTGAACAAACCTCGCGTATTGAGCGGCATGCAGCCGAGCGGACTGCTGCACCTGGGCAATTTGCTGGGAGCGCTGGACAACTGGAAAGCGCTTCAGGACCAGCACGAGTGTTTCTTCTTGGTCGCCGACTGGCACGCGCTCTCGACGAACTATGCAGACACGAGCCGGATCAAGGAGTTCACCCGCGAACTACTGATCGACTGGCTGGCGGCCGGCATCGACCCGAATCGCGCCACCCTGTTCATCCAATCCCGCATTCCCGAGCATGCGATCCTGCATCTGCTGCTCTCGATGATCGTGCCGATTCCCTGGCTGGAGCGGAACCCGACCTATAAGGAGAAACAGGAGGAGATTAAGGAACGCGACCTCTCCACCTACGGCTTTCTCGGCTATCCGATGCTGCAGGCGGCCGACATCCTCTTGTATAAGCCGGATTACGTTCCTGTCGGAAAAGATCAACTGCCGCATCTGGAGTTGACGCGCGAAATTGCCCGGCGGTTCAACAGCCTCTACCGGCCCGTGTTTCCGGAACCGAAGGAGCACCTGACGAAATTCCCCAAAGTCATCGGCACCGACGGCCGCAAGATGAGCAAGAGCTACGGCAACACCATCAACCTCTCCGACACCGAGCCGGTCGTCCGCCAGAAGCTGAAGACGATGGTGACAGACCCGGCGCGCGTGAAACGAACCGACAAAGGCAATCCCGATGTGTGCCCGGTCTATGACTTCCACAAGATTTTTTCGAGCGTGCAGACGATCGAGCAGGTCAACCGGGAATGCCGGACCGCCGGCATTGGCTGCATCGATTGCAAAAAACTGGTGGCGGATGTCATGGTACAGCGGATGGCTCCAATTTGGGAGGGTCGGACCCGGCTCACCGCGAAGCCCGGCCAGGTGGATGAAATTGTCCGCGAAGGTAGCCGGCGCGCGGCGGCGGTCGCACATCGGACGTTGGAAGAAGTCAACGACGCCATGCAGATATGAAAGGGTGAACCATGCACACACGGCCGTTATCGCTCGCCTCTCTGCTCGCCGGAACCGCGCTGCTCCTGTCGAGTTGCGCCACAATGCTGCACGCGGATCACCAATCCGTCCGTATTTTCTCCGAGCCGGGCGAAGCCAAGGTCACGGTGGATGACCGGTTTCACCTGACCACGGCCGGCACCGTCAACCTCAGCCGCTTCACCGACCATACGGCCGTGATTGAGAAAGAGGGCTACGAGCCGGTCACCGTCAAGATCGAACGCTCCATGTCCAAACAGGTGCTCTTGAACCTCTTGTGCCTGCCGGCTGTCTACTGGTGCGTGAAGAGCGACCGTGAAGACGGCGGCTTCTGGACCTTCGACAACGACATTGAGGTCACATTGACCAAGCGCGCGGACGCTTCGCCACCGAAACCCTCGACGCCATAAGCGGCATGGCGCGACGGCATCGAGCACTGATAACAATCCCGGGCTGCTCAAAGAGTTTTGTTCAGCAGCCGTCTCCTTGACTTCACAGACCGGCCTCAGTACGATGCGGCTCTCGATGCCGGTCCGCGAGTCGGCCGGCATTTTTTATTTGATGTCCCCGTAACAACGGAGCATAACGAACCACATGGCTACTCGGATCGGCATCAACGGTTTCGGGCGGATCGGGCGCAACGTGCTGCGGGCATCGCTGGGCGACCCCACGCTCGAATTTGTGGCCGTCAACGACCTCACCGACGCGAAAACGCTCGCCTATCTCCTTCAATATGACTCGGTGCACGGCACGCTTGCCGCCAAGGTCGAAGCCCGCGAGGATGCCATCCTGCTGGACGGGAAACCCATCAAGGTCCTGGCCAAGAAAGATCCCAAGGAACTGCCCTGGAAAGATCTCGGTGTCGATATCGTGGTCGAATCCACCGGCCGCTTTACGGACCGGGAGGGCGCGAGCAAGCATCTGTCGGCCGGAGCCAAGCGGGTGATCGTGACCGCGCCGTCCAAGGATGCCGACGTGACGCTCGTCCTGGGCGTCAACGAGCAGGCCTACGATCCCTCGAAGCATACGATCGTGTCCAACGCCTCCTGCACCACGAATTGCCTGGCCCCGGTCGCCAAGGTGCTGCTGGATCGATTCGGCATCAAGCACGGCGTCATGACGACCATTCACTCCTACACGAACGATCAGCAACTGTTGGATTTGCCGCATAAAGATCTGCGCCGCGCGCGGGCCGCCGCACTCTCGATGGTCCCCACCAGCACCGGCGCAGCCAAGGCGCTGCACCTCGTCCTGCCCCAACTGAAAGGGAAGCTGGACGGACTGGCGATCCGCGTCCCCACGCCGAACGTGTCGATCGTGGACCTGTCGGTCGAGGTGGAGCAGGACTGCGACGTCGCGTCGGTCAATGCCGCCTTCAAGCAGGCCGCGGAGGGCCCGCTCAAAGACATTCTGAAATATTCCGAAGCCCCGATCGTCTCCGTCGATCAGAACGGAGATCCCCACTCGGCCACGCTGGACGCTCCGCTCACCATCGTGTCGAACCGCCGGTTCGTGAAGGTGCTCGCCTGGTATGATAACGAGTGGGCCTATTCGTGCCGCGTGCGCGATCTGATCAAGTTTCTCGCATCGAAATCCTGACCGCAGCGCTGACCAGCGGACCCGATGAATTTAAAGAAGCAAACGATCGAAGACGTCAACCTGCGTGGCAAGCGCGTGCTGATTCGGGCCGACTTCAACGTCCCGCTCGACGACGCGCTCCAGATCACGGACGACACCCGCATCCGCTCCACGCTCCCGACCATCAACCGCGCCGTGGATGAAGGGGCCAGGGTCATCCTCTGTTCGCACCTGGGCCGTCCGAAGGGCCCCTCCGATCTGAAATGCAGTCTCGCGCCGATCGCCAAGCGGTTGCAGCGGCTGCTCGGCAAGGAAGTCGCGTTCGCGCCGGACTGCATCGGCTCCGCTGCGGAAGCGCTCGTGGCCAAGATGAAACCAGGCGATGTGCTGCTGCTGGAGAACCTGCGCTTTCATGCAGGCGAGGAACACAACGACGTGGCCTTTTCGAAATCCCTGGCTGCCCTCGCCGACGTGTACATCAACGACGCCTTCGGCGCGGCGCACCGCGCCCACGCCTCCATCGTCGGCGTCCCAAAATTCGTCCCGGTGTCGGCCGCCGGCTATTTGCTCAAAAAAGAAATCGAGTATCTGGAAGGCGCCGTGGCCAATCCGATGCGGCCGTTCGTGGCCATCCTCGGTGGCGCGAAGGTGTCAGGGAAAATCGGCGTCATCGAGAACCTCGGCAAGCGCGTGGACAAGGTCATCATCGGTGGCGGCATGGCCTTCACCTTCATCAAGGCCATGGGAATGGAAATCGGCAGTTCGCTGGTCGAAGACGACATGCTGGACTTCGCGCGCGGCATCCAGGAGCACGCGATGTCGCGGGGCGTGAAATTCTACCTGCCGGTGGACTGCGTCGTCGCGGCCAGCCGCGAGCCTGGCGCGGAGACCAAGCTCGTGACGATGCAGGAAATTCCGAAAGGCTGGTGCGGGCTGGACATCGGCCCGGCCTCGGTCAAATTGTTCAGCGAAGCCGTCCAGAACGCCAAGACCATTCTCTGGAACGGCCCGATGGGCGTGTTCGAAACGGACGCCTTTTCGCGCGGCACCTTCTCGCTCGCGCACGCCGTCTCCAACGCCTATGCACTCACGATCGTCGGCGGAGGCGACACGGCCCTGGCCGTGCACCGAGCGGGCGAATCCGAAAGCATGTCGTTCATCTCCACCGGAGGCGGCGCGGCTCTGGAGTTGCTGGAGGGCAAGGAACTGCCCGGCCTGGCCGCCCTTCCCGCCAAGGACGCGTGAACACCGCCACCGGCCGGCTCACTCCATCCGAGGTCCCGTGCGGCGGCATCTGATCGTCGGCAATTGGAAAATGCACAAGACGGCCGCTGAGGCCGCGGCCTACGTGCGACGGCTGGCCGGGCTGGTCCGCCAGAGCGCGAAGGTGGAGATTGTCCTGGCGCCGCCGTTCACCGCCCTCTCCGTGGCCGCCCTGCCGATCGCGCGCCGGTTTGTCTTTGCCGGGCAGGATCTGCATTGGGAGGACGCCGGCGCCTACACCGGAGAAATTTCTGCGCCGATGCTCAAGGCGCTCGGCTGCCGCTACGTCATCCTGGGCCATTCCGAGCGGCGCCGGCTATTCGGCGAAGACGATGCGGCGATCAACAAAAAAGTCCTGGCCGCGCTCCGGCACGGGCTACGCCCGATCCTCTGCATCGGCGAATCGCTGGCCGAACGGCAGCGCGGACAGACGACCCGCGTGGTGCTCCGTCAACTACAGAAGGGGTTGCGTGGAATTTCCACAGAGGCCGGCCGGCACACGACCATCGCGTACGAACCGGTCTGGGCCATCGGCACGGGCCATGCGGCGTCGCCGACACAGATCGATGTCGTGCACCGGACTATTCGGGCCTGCATCGCCCGTAAATGGGGACGGCTCACTGCCGATCGCCTGCGAATCCTGTACGGAGGCAGCGTGAAACCGGACAACATCGTCGACTTTCTGGGAACATCGGAGATCGACGGCGCGCTGGTGGGCAGCGCTTGTCTGAACCCGCAATCCTTTGCTAGAATCATCGCCCAGACACAGACTGTGATGCAGTAGCGCCGTAAGATCGAGGAAGGAGCCTCATGTATACGTTAGCCGTCGTGATTCACGTGCTGGTGTGTTTTCTGATGATCGCATCCATCCTACTGCAATCCGGCAAGGGCGCCGAAATCGGCGCGGCCTTCGGCGGCTCCAGCCAGACCGTCTTCGGCAGCCGCGGACCGGGCACGTTCCTCAGCAAAGTCACCGTTGCCGCCGCCCTCATCTTTATGC
>Ga0247727_10000733_pt1 | contig 80404 bp, 78 predicted proteins | sample WisWelCaveWW1625_FD_202498 | JGI IMG/M metagenome (GOLD analysis project Ga0247727, IMG submission 202498) | Biofilm microbial communities from Wishing Well Cave, Virginia, United States - WW16-25 | ecosystem: Environmental > Aquatic > Deep subsurface > Groundwater > Cave microbial mat | place...
CTTGGTCTTGACGGCCGCGAGCACGGCGGCACGCTCGATTGGCACGGGGCGAGGTCGGACCCAACGATCAGCGCTGACCATCAAAAGATGTGACCACAGCAGCATCAATGTGCGTGATCCTGCTTACGGGCACCGGCTTGGAATTCTTGCCACGGCTCGCCGTCAGCCGTGAGCGCGAGACGAGGCATTGGCTGATCTGGGGCAGCGTCGGCACCGGCAAGACGCAAACCATGCTGCATCTTATCCTCGCCGCGATCGAGCGCGGCGATGGCGTGCTGGTCATCGACGTCAAAGGCGATATGACAGCCAAACTGCCGGGCGAGCCGCTGTTGGTCGCGCCGCAGGACCAACGCTCGTTGGTGTGGAATGTCGCCAGCGACTGCCGCACGAAGCAGGACGCGCGCGAGTTGGCGGCGCGGCTCATCCCGAAGAGCGACGACCCGATGTGGTCGGATGCGGCACGCGATATCCTTGTCGTCTGTGTTGCCACACTCCAGGCGACGAAACCAGGGCGCTGGTCCTGGCACGATCTGCATCAAATTGCGACCTCTGACGCCGACACGATTCTTAGTTTCGCGAAATCCCATCATCTCGACGCCGTTCGGCTGTTGGGGAATCCAGAGAGCCGGACCACGCAGAGCGTGCTGTCGACCTTTCAGGCGCACATGCACGTGGTCGCGGCGCTGGCCGACGCCTGGCGGCAAAGCGTCAGTGGTAGCTTCTCGGTCTCGCAATGGCTTGAGCGCCCACTCCCCTATCGACCCCTCATCCTGCAGCACGATCCGCGCTACCCGGAGCTATCGCACGCCTGGATCGGCGGCCTGCTGGCGCTGCTCGCCTCGGCGGTGGGCAGCCCGTCGCTGAAGGAGAGTGGCGAGCGGCGCATCTGGATTTTTGCCGACGAATTCCCGCAGCTGCCGAGGCTGAGCCACTTCTCGACGTTTCTCGACCTGGGCCGGTCGAAGGGCGTCATCACGGTGATCGGCGCGCAGGATATCGCCCAGCTGGGAGCCACCTACGGCCATGAGCGGGCCGACGCCTGGGTCGGCATGATCGGGACAAAGATCATCACCCAGATCAACGCCGGACGAGGCGCCGAGGAGGCGAGCCAGCTGATCGGCGACCAGGAGACTGAACGCGTCGAGCGGAGCGAGACGATGGTCGGTGCTCAAGCGAGCACGACCACCACGACCCGCCGCGATCTCCGCCGTGTGGTCACGGCGGCGGAGATCGCAACGCGGCTTGGACCAAAGGACGATGGGATTCGCGTGCTGGTTCTCGGTCAAGGCCCGGACGCGCTGGAGCTGACGGTGCCGTATGTGACGCTGCCCGAGCGCCGGCCGGGCCACGTGGCAGCGGCGTGGGTGAGCAAAGTCCTACCGCCCAAATCGGCGGCGCAGACACCGGCACGCTTGCGTCTCGTTCCGCCGCTCTCCAAGCACGCCGCCGAGCGTATTCGCGAAATGGGGGACTAGCCATGGTGGCGTCGATCTCGGCACGCGGTGGTGTCCAGGCGGCGCTGCAGTACTACGCGCATCTTGGCCAGGATGACTACTACCTGCGGGACGGAGAGCCGCCGGGTGGGTGGGCGGGGGAGGGGGCGGCACGGCTGTCGCTGGCGGGCCCGGTCACGAAATCGGAGTTCGAAGCGGCCTTGAAGGGCATCGATCCGAAAACGGGTGAACGGCTCGCGGCCTTGGGTGGCCGGTCCCAGGACCATGCCGCCGGCTGGGATATGACGTTCAGCGCGCCGAAATCGGTGTCAGTGCTGTGGGCGCTGTCTGAAGCCCGCGACCGGCCAGCAATCGAGAGCGCACACCGAGCAGCAGTGAGCACGGCGACGCGCTACTTGGAGCAGACGGCCGCGTGGGCACGGCGTGGCAAAGGCGGAGCGACTCGCGAGCCGACAGCCGGACTGCTGATGGCAACCTTCGACCATCACACTAGCCGCGAGCTCGATCCGCAGCTGCACAGTCACGTATTCATCTTCAACCTCGCGCCGCGCCGGGACGGCACCTGGGGCGCGATCGTCAGTCGCGAGCTGTACAAGGCGCAGAAGCAGGCGGGTGCCGAGTACCGACGCGCGCTGGCGCGTGAGCTCGAGCGCGCCGGCTATGCGATTGACAGGTCCGCGGACAGCTTCCGCGTGGCAGCGATCCCGCACCATGTCGAGCGGGCGTTCTCCAAGCGCCGCCAGACGATCGAGGCGGCGGCTACGGAGCACGGGTATCGGTCACCGAAGGGCATGGAGCTGGCAGCGCTGCGGACGCGACAACCAAAGCGGGATGTGCACCGAGGCGCGTTGTTCAATGCTTGGCGCGCCGAGGCGCGCGACCTTGGTTTCGAATTCAAGCGCGCTGTGGCGAGACCACACGCTCGCTCAATCATGCGTCCGGTGGCCATCAGCGTTATGGACCAACACACCGCAGCCGTGGCGATCCGGCCGGCCGCGAGGCGCGACGCACAGGTCGCCCGCGCTGCCGGCAAGATGGCCGGCGCATTGCAAACGATGAACCAGCCGGCGGCCATGCCTGGCCTTGCGGTCAACCTCAGACAACGCGAATGGGAGCTCGATCGTGTTTGATCACGAAGTGCGTCTACGCGGTACGTATTCGGATGAGCGAAAGCGTAACACCATGGTTTGTCATGATTTCTCGGACCGGGACCTGCATCGGTGTAGACGCGCCGTTTACGGCCCTTGGCGTGGTTTTCGCTTGCTCGGTCAAGGTGTTGGTCAGCATGGACGCCGCAGGCGTATGCACCGCAGGTGCATAGGGTGTGAAGAAAACACGAGACAGGGTCCATCTCCACAAACTCGACCTCAGACAATAAGCGGGAGACGGATCAACAAAGCCAAAGATCCACATTTTCTTGTTCGGCCGGGATCGCATTTTCCCGTCCCGGCCGTGCGCATTTCGACGGCACGGCGCGCAAGGCCGACTCAAGCCTGGCCGCTTCTTCAGCGGCCACCCGCAGGGCTTGGGCTTGACCGGCCGAGCACCGTGCTACGCTTGCAAGAGGCCGTGGCGATCATCGGCACGGTTCGATCCAACATCTTGGTTTCTTGCGGCAGCGATCGTCGCCCGTCAGGGCCGAGACCCGCGCCTTCCGGGCAGGCGGGGCTCGGTCGCGCGGCCAATGCTCGCCGCGCGATAGAGCGCGGTCCTCGCCCCTTCGGCGAGGAGCCGCCCAGAGCACGGCTAATATCCAATCGGCCATGCTCAGTCGATGGCAACACCTTGGGAGCTTCGACGCCCACCAATCACGTAGGCTCGCACCTCGCTCGGCGCCATCAAGGCCAAGCCCTACGGGTGGGCCTGCGGCCCAGCCTTGACCGCTCCTGCGCGCAGCGCAGCTTCGACACGGCAAGGTCGGGGCGGAGGAACGGTCTTCAGCTCGAACAAAGGAACTGGATGGAGGCGGGTTCGCCCACCAGAGCTGCCAGGTACATCCGCGGCGGTTGCACCAATACTGCACAGAACTACACGGAAGTTCCCGCTTTTGCCCGATTTTCCCCATTGCAGGGCCTTCCAGTCAGAGCCAAAATTCTGTCGGTTCTCAACGCGCAGGACCTTACGGCGATCGGGACAAATTGCGACGTCGCTTTGAGCGACCACCCAGCAGCGTGATCGTGAGAAGCGAACTATGGTGACCACCGAGACGTACGCGGCATCTCAGATAGGTACTGGCGAGGAGCTTTGGAACCTGAGGATCGTGCTCGCGCGAACGGGACTGTCGAGGTCAACGCTTTATGCCTACATCGCGCAGGGTCTGTTCCCCAAACAGCGACACCTTGGACCGCGGAGGGTGGCTTGGCTTGCGTCCGAGGTGCTGGGCTGGATGGCGAGCCTTCCGAAGTAGGAGGCGTCTGGCCGCCGGAAGAGACCCTGACACCGCGGAGGAGAGACGCATTTGCCAACGAAGCCGACGCGAGTTCGGGGGTCTCCGCAGGGATAGAAAAAGCGTGGGACGAAACGTGGGGTAGGTCTTGCCCTGGTCACCAAATACGTTTACATTTCAATATATTACATTGATCCGTTGGCGGAGGGAGTGGGATTCGAACCCACGATACGGTTGCCCGTATACACGCTTTCCAAGCGTGCGCCTTCAGCCACTCGGCCATCCCTCCAGGTCAGGCGAACGGGCGCGACTATAGTCGCCGGCATCCCGAGCGCAAGCGGACTTGGGGCAGTCGGCCCGGCCCGGGGCTCTGGGCGCCCCCCGCCGCCGCCGTCCCGGCCGCGGCGGAAGGCGTGCCGCGCCTCAGGCCCCCAGCACGAACCAGCCCACGGCCACGGCGCTGCAGACGGCCAGCGTCGTCAAGACGCCCCGGTGCAGCGCAAACAGCAGCAGCGCCGCCAACGCCGACAGCAGCAGGGCTCTCGGGTTCAACGTCTCCGGATCAGGCGTGAGGAAATGCAGCGGGCCGATGCGCCGTTCGCCCACCGTGCCAAACAGCACCTGCAAGGCAAACCAGACCGTGAGGTTCAAGATGACGCCGACGACGGCGGCGGTCACGGCGGCGAGCGCCGACTTGAGACGCGGCGCGGCGTTGAGCCACTCGATGTAGGGCGCGCCGGCGAAGATCCACAGGAAGCAGGGCGCAAACGTCGCCCACAGCGTGACCAGCGCGCCGAGCAGGCCCATGGCCCAGGGATTGCCGCCGCCATGGCGGAACGCGGCCAGGAAACCGACGAACTCGGTGACGAGAATGAGCGGGCCCGGCGTCGTCTCGGCCAGACCCAGGCCGTCGAGCATCTCGCCGGGGCGCAGCCACCCGTAGTGCTCGACCACGTCCTGCGCCATGTAGGCCAGCACGGCGTAGGCGCCGCCGAAGGTCACGACCGCCAGCTTGGAGAAGAACCAGCCGATCTCGCCCAGCACGTGGGTCTGCCCGAACGCCGCTGCCACGGCGAAGAGCGGCAGCAGCCAGATGGCGAGCCAAACGAGGACGGTGCGCAAAGTCGCCATCGCCGGGACGGAGGGCGGGGGGGCCGCCGTGGCCGGCGCGGCATTGCCCGCGCCGCGCCAAAAGCCGATCAGGGCGGCGGCGCCGACGATGACCGGGAACGGCACCTTGAGGAAGAAGATGGCGACGAACGCCGCCACCGCGATCAGCCATTCCATGCCGCCTTTGAGGGAGCGCCGGGCGACGCGCAGCAGCGCCTCCACCACGATCGCCAGGACGGCCGCCTTGACGCCGAGAAAGAGCGCCTCGGCCAGCGGCAGCTTGCCAAAGGCGGCATACAGCATGCTCAGCGCCAGCACCACCAGTGCGCCGGGCACCACGAACAGCAGGCCCGCTGCCAACCCGCCCGTGAGACCGTGCAGCCGCCAGCCGACGTAGGTGGCAAGCTGCATCGCCTCGGGCCCCGGCAGCAGCATGCAAAAGTTGAGGGCCGACAGATAGCGCTGCTCGTCGATCCATCTCTTCTCGTCGACCAGGACGCGGTGCATGAGAGCGATCTGCCCGGCCGGCCCGCCGAAGCTGACGAGCCCGATCCTGGCCCACACCCGCAGCGCCTCGGCGAAGGTCGGAGGCGTCGCGCTCGTGGCGTCCATGCGCGCGGCCACGGGTGTGTCCACCATGGGTTTGGACCTCAGGTCGGGGCTTTGGCCGAGGGCCAGTTGTGCGTCTCGGCGGTGGCGTCGCGGCACCAGCGGTGGACGGCGTCATAGAGCCCCGTGGCCGCCTCGAGCTGCGCCAGATCGTCTTGATACATGCGCGAGTAGCCGAGCGACGCGGCGAGCAACCCCGCCGACTGCGGCGCCAGCTCAAGCCTGCCCGTGTCGGCGCCGCGCACGATCAGGGCGAGGCGGGCCAAGGCATCCGACTTGAGCTCGAACACCTCGAGCATGGTGTCGAACGTGCACTTCTCCCCGCGGTGGCTGAAGAACACGCCTTCGATGTCGAAGGGCGCAGCCTTGAAGCGGTCGGCCACCGCCTCGACCTCGGAGGGAGCCACGAACAGGAACACCGCGCCGGGATCGATGAAGCGCCGGATCAGCCAGGGGCAGGCGATGCGGTCGACCTTGGGGCGTGCCCGCGTCACCCAGACGGTGCGGCCCTTGTCGTCTCGGGGCGGCAGCTTGTCGGCCCGCACCAGCACCTCACCGGCGCTGCGCCAGGCTTCAAAGCCGCCCTCGAGCGTCTGCGCGTCGATGCCGGCATGACGCATCCAAGCGACGACGCCCTGGCTGAGCTTGAGGCCCTTCTGACAGACGACGACGACCGAGCTGCCGGCGAAGGCCGCCATCCAGGCGGTGACGTCCTGGAAGGACCGGCGAGCGGTAGCGGGGAGCAGCCGCGGGTCGGCGGCAAAGTCCTCCGCGATCCGCACATCGATGATGACCGGAGCGGTCGGCAGACCGACCAGGCGCGCGAGCTGAGCAACGGTGATTTCGGTGGTCGACGGCATAGCGTCCCTCCCTTGGGAGTGTGGACGCGATATTCGGCTGTCGCCTCACGGGGTAATCGCGGTCGACCCCTTGGCGTTGCTCATGCCATGGCGCCGGGCGGCGGGTCAAGGAGAGGGCGGGGGCCGGGAGCGTTGCACGGCCGCATCACGCTTGCACAATTTTGCACCAGGTTGCGCGGTTTTCCTACTTTATAGCATATTGGCCAGACCGCGCGAGTGTGTGGGGCCGCGGCGCCAGCTCGCGTCGCGTGTGTATCGGTGGAGGTGACCGTGAATAGCAAAATCGATATTCCTTACTCTGCCCAGTATAACACGATGAACCGAGAGGGTCATGAATGCCCTCCACCAACATTCGGCGCGCCGACGTTGGTCTGGCATCTGGGAATTTCTCCACATGATGCAGATGCAAGCGCTGCGGCCGACGTACCGCTCGACGAGAGTCATGAGAAAGCTGCTGGAGACTACGAGCAGACCCGCCAGAACTTCTTCAGAGATGTCAACTCTTTCCTGCGTTTGCTGCAGGGGCGCATCCGCTTCCCCCGCAAGGGCGCCGAACAATTTGCGCCCGACCGCGTGCCCCGCCCCTGGGACGCCCAGTCGGCGAAATTGGGCAACCCCTTCCGGGTGACCGAGCCGGAGAACATTCGCTTCACGCTCTGGTGGCCGGACGACTTGAGCCGCGCATCCCCGGAGCCGACCGCAGATGCTCTGCGCATCAAGGTGCACGCTACGGCATACCGAGACTACGTGACCATCAGCCTCTATCTGGATGCCGGCAAGCCATGGAACTTGCCCGCCTTCGTCCGCGGCGATGCGGTTGTCGGCGACCGCCGGCAGAGCATCTTCGAGCATGTGCAGGCCGTCCACGACAGGTGCGAGCCTCGACTGGCCGGCTCGGATGGGGCAAGGCCGATCCTCGAACGGGAAATTCTCCCCGAAACCGACGTCTCCGCCACAGATGCTGCCGCCCTCATGCGGGCGAGCCGCTTTTTGTACACGGAGCTTTGGGACGAATTCTGGGATGCGCTGCAGTTGCCGCCCATGCGCCAGATCATCGGGCAGTCGGCACGCGTATTTGCCAACTTTCGCGGCCTGGTCTTGTCCACATGGGGCAGCGATGATCCCGACAAGATGCCGAGGGTCCCGGGATCGGCGGGCGACCTGCCGTTTCCGCGCTTTGGCGGCAACGGCGGGCTCAGCGTCGGCGGCAGGACCGCGCCGGAGCCCAATGAAGCCAACGCCGTCTTGAAGGCGTTCTGGCCGTTCGTGCGCCGCATCACGCCCAATGCCGACCAGCGCGAATACATCGCCTGCGGCGTCTTCGGCTGGCGCGCCCTTTACATCTCCGCCTTGAGCTCGGCGCGAGCGTACGATTGGGACGAGGAAGCGCAAGACTCCAACACGGAGATCCCCGCGGGCAGCTTGCCCGAGGCGCTAATCCAAAAGGGCATGAGCCCATCCGGGCAAGAGATCAGGATCTACGATTCCCAGTCCGGCAAGGAAGGTGAAGGGCCCATCCGCTACCTCGTATTGAGCAAAGGGGAGCCGCATCGCCGCCAGATCGGCCGCATTCTCGACCGCATCAATGCCATGGGCAGCGTGCGCCTCATTGCACTCCGCGACTGGACCATCATCAGGGACGCCAGCACGCAGATCCAGCTGCGCGGCCTGGAGTTGGACAACATGATGAGGAGATACAGCGTGAAGAGAGCCGCGATCCTCGGTGAATTTGCGCAATCCAAGCTCGAGAAGCGCACGAAGGAGCGGGACCTGCAGGACCAGGAAGACCAGGCTCTTCAGGGATTGGCCGACGAGGTCGAGAGGGATCTCATCGATCTGAGTGCGGCTCTTGACAGCATCGGCGCGAGAGCGCGGAACAGACTCCACTTCAGAATCAACAGATCGCGGTTCTACGCGGCTGAGTTTCAAAGCCTCGTGGGATCGCTGAGGATCGGCAACATCGACACTTGGGTCGCCTACGACCAGTTCGTAATGCGGGGTCTCAAGCCAGCCTTTGATTTCATCGACGGGGTCGGTGACCGCTTGCTCGGTCTGCGCGCCAGGCTGCAGACGGTGCTCGAAGGCATCGAGACGAGCGCGCTGGTCACACAAATCTCGGCTACGAGACAGAACACTGCGGAGCTGAGGAGCATCGCGACTGCCGTCGCCGACGCCAACAAGTGGCTGGACAGCGCCATCTTCTGGCTCAGGTTATTCAGCGCCCTTGTCGGGGCAGCCGCCCTTTACTTGGGTGGAGGGGGAGCAGAGGGCATCGGCCGCTTGATTAGATGGGTGATCGAACGCCTGGGACTCTGATCCGCAGGGAACGCAGGAGCACGCAAAAAAAAGCCCGGTCCAAGGAGAGAAGACTCGGGGGGACTAGGGGGGCTAGATCCGAGGCCTTGATTGGACCGGGCCGAGTGCCGATGCCGCCGAGTATAGGGCCATTGCGGCACGCCAGGGGTCGCCGCGTGGCGAAGTCGTGATATTTCAACGGGCTCCTCGTGCTGCCCCCGAGCCTCTCCCCCTGTTGCCGCCGCCGCCGCGCCTCCGCTCGGGCCGCGCTTGAAATTGTCGCCGGAAGCGGGGATCATGACAGCTCTGCAACCAGGGAGGCGCCCCTTGAGCGAAGCCGAGCCGATACACGTCTGCCCGCCCACCGGCGCGGGCCATTCCAGCAGCAACGCTTTCGCCCCGACCGCATTTCCCTCCACCACCTTCTTCACCCGCAAGGAGCTCGACGCCATCCTCAACCTCTACGGTCGCAAGGTGGCGGCCGGGGAGTGGCGCGACTACGCCATCGATTTCGGGCGCGACAAGGCCGTGTTCTCGGTGTTCCGCCGCACCAGCGAGGTGCCCCTCTTCCGCATCGAGAAGACGCCCAAGCTCGCCCGCCGTCAGGGCGCCTACAGCGTGGTGGCGGCTACGGGCCTGATCCTCAAGCGCGGGCACGACCTGGCCCAGGTGCTGGGCGTGCTGGAAAAGCGCCTGCGGCTGGCGGCGGGATAACGGCGCCGCTCCTCGCGATCCGACCTACCGCTCGACCGGCGCGGAAGTATCGCCGGGGCCGAGCGGCAGCTCCATGATGACGCTGTCGAGCCAGCGGCCGAACTTGTGGCCGACCGAGTGGATGGTGCCGCAGAACGTGAAGCCGGCGCGCCGGTGCAGTCGGATCGAGGCGGACTGAGCCGAATCGCCGATGACGGCAAGCATCAGCCGGAAGCCCTGCGTCGTGCACGTGTCGATGAGCGTGCCGAGCAGCGCCGCGCCGACGCCTTGGCCCTGCATGTCGGGGGCGATGTAGATCGAATCCTCGACCGTGAAGCGGTAGGCCGGCCGCATGCGATAGGCGTTGACGTAGGCATAGCCGGCGATGCGCCCGTCAATTTCGGCGACGAAGTAGGGATAGCCCCCGCCCGCGATCACCGCGAAACGGCGCAACATCTCCTCCTCGCCGGGCGGCTCCAGCTCGAAGCTCGCGGTGCCGGTCAGCACCGCCGGCCGGTAGATGGCGGTGATGGCGGGGACATCGGCAGCGGTTGCGGCACGCACGGCCGGTTTCATCATCGGGCTCCGATCGCGAACAGGCAGCGAGCGATTTTGCCCGGCGAGGCCCCGCAACGTAAAGGGCCCCGCCAGAGACGGGGCCCTTCGCTTGCAGGCTTGGTCTGCGTCTCGTTACTCGCGATTGCCAAACAGCGAGAGCAGCATGGTGAACATGTTGATGAAGTCCAGGTAGAGGTTGAGCGCGCCCATGATGGCGGCCTTGGTGGTGGCCGTCATGTCGCCCATCACCTCGTAGTAGCCGTCCTTGATGCGCTGCGTGTCGTAGGCGGTGAGGCCGGCGAACACCAGCACGCCAATCACGGAGATGGCGAACTGCAGCGCGCTCGACTGCAGGAAGATGTTGACGATGGCGGCGATGATGATGCCCACCACGCCCATGATCAAGAACGAGCCCCAGCCGGACAGGTCCCTCTTGGTCGTGTAGCCATAGATGCTGAGCGCACCGAAGGAGGCGGCGGTCACGAAGAACACCTGCGTGATCGACTGCCCGGTGAAGACCAGGAAGATCGACGACAGCGAGAGGCCCATCACCGCGGCAAACATCCAGAAGGCGATCTGGGCCGCGCCGACGCTCATCTTGTAGATGCGGAACGAGAGGAAGAAGACGAACGCCAGCGGCGCCAGCATGACCACCCACTTCAGGGGGCTACCGTAAATCGCGTAACCCAGCTGGGTGAGATACATGCCCCGATTGATTGCATAGGCCGCACCCGTTGCCGTTTTGGCGGCCAAAGCCGGGTCATTGGTGATCGCCTGGCTGAAGATGAAGTAGGCGACCAAGCCGGTGAGAGCAATGCCACCAGCCATGTAGTTGTAAACGCGCAGCATGTATGCGCGCAGACCTTCGTCTACGGCAACGTCGGTGCGCGCGCCGACGCCGGCCTGCGCATACCTGTTGTCGAACTGAGCCATTTGGGTCCTTCCCTTCAACACTGAAGCAGGCCGCGGGGCAGCCCGGCGGCGGATTATGGAGACAGGCCCTTGCCAAGGCAAGGCTAGCCTCATGCACACTTGCCCTAAAAATGGGGTGCGCCGAGGCCCCAGACAAGGGAAATCGCAGGTTGCCACGATAGATTTGTAAACTTCATGACACAACTACTCCGAGCGCAGATAAGGCACTGGAGGGGCCATGAGAACCCGCCATGTTCCGAACCCGCCAAACAGCGCCACCAGTCCAACAGCGACCAAGGTTGCCTCTGCCGCCGCGCGGACCGAGAAGGTGAAATCGACCTCCATCACCCGGTGGACGACGGCCCAGGCCGTCAGACTGCCGATCAGCAGCGCGATGAACGATGTTAAGAAAGCCAGCACAAGATATTCCGCCAGGTGGGAGAGCAGGATCCGGCGGCTGGTGGCCCCCAGCGCCTTCAGGATCACCGCCTGCTGGATGCGGCGGCGCTGGGCGGTGGCCAAGGCGCCGGCGAGCACGATCGCCCCCGCCAGCAGGGTGACGCTGCCCGCCGCCCGCACCGCCACCATGACCCGGCTGAATATGACATTGAAGGCATTGAGCGCATCCTTGACGCGGATGGCGGTGGTGGATGGGAAGGCACGGCCGATCTGTTGGGCGAGCCGCGCCTCGGTGGCGAGCGGCACGTCCTTGGGAAGCGTAATGGTGGCGAGCAGGTTGTGGGGGGCGCCGGCCAACGCGTTGGGCGAGAACACCAGGACGAAATTGAGCGCCAGCGATTCCCACTTCACCTCGCGCAGGTTGGCGACGCGGGCGGAGATGTTGCGGCCGAGCACATTGACCGTGATGGTGTCGCCGATCTTGAGGCCCAGCCCCTTGGCGATATCGGCTTCCACCGACACGAGCGGCTCGCCGGCGTAGTCGGCCGGCCACCACTGCCCGGCCACCACCGATGAGCCCTCGGGCACGCTCGGCGAGTAGGTGAGGCCGCGGTCGCCGGTGAGGACCCACTGCGCCTCGGGCGGCGCCTTGACCTGCTCGGCCAGGCGGTCGCCGAGCTTGACCACGCGCCCACGCAGCATGGGCGCCTCCTGCACTTTCGCCGCCGGCGCCTCGCGCGCGACGAGGGCGCGGAAGTCCTCGCTCTCGGAGCGCCGCAGATCGAGGACGAAGTAGTTGGGGCTTTCCTCCGGCAGCCGGCCGGTCAGCTCGGAGACGATCGACCGGTCGACCAGCGCCACCGTCACCAGCAGCGACAGCCCGGCCCCGAGCGACAGAACCACCGACCGCGTCAGCCCGCCCGGCGCGCCGAGGTTGCCGATGGCAAGCGCAAGCTCCGGCTGGCGCGGGCGCTTGATGCGCCGGGCGCCCCAGGCGACAGCGCTGCCGAGGCCCAGGAAGACGGCAAACACGCCGACGACACCGAGGCAGTAGTAGAGGGCGAGCAGGCGGGCCTCGGAGGTGAAGATGGCGAACCCGGCCAGAAGAACAGCCGCGCCGCCCGTGAGGACGATGATGCGGGGACGCGGCAGCACACGCTCGGGCGCCACCTCGTCGCGGAACAGCACGCCGGCCCGCACCTGCTCGGCCCGCCCCAGCGGCCAGAGCGTGAACAGCAGCGAGACCAGCAGGCCGTAGGCCAGCGCGGTCAGCAGGCTGCGGCCGGTGACTGTGATGTCGGCCTTGATCGGCAGCGCGTCGCCGAGCGCGGCGGTCAGGCCCATGGGGATGAGAAAGCCGAGCCCCATACCGAGCACGATGCCGATGGTGGCGATCAGCATGACCTGCAGCAGATGCACGGCGAAGATGACGGACGACGTGGCGCCGAGGCTCTTGAAGGCGGCGATCACCTTGCGCCGGCGATCGATGTAGGTGGCGACCGCGTTGGCGACGCCGACGCCGCCGACCAGCAGCGCCGTGAGGCCGACGAGCGTCAGGAACTGCCGCAGCCGCTCGAGCGTGCGCGACATCTGCGGCGAGGGATCGCGCCGGTCGCGCACCGTGAAGCCCGATTCCGGCAGCGCCTGCCTGATGCTTTCGCGGAAGGCGACGAGGCCGCCATCGGATTGTGCCCCCGCGCCGTCGAGCTTGAGCGCATAGCGCCAGCCGACCAGGCTGCCCGGATCGACCAGACCCGTGCGCCGCAGCGTGTCGAGCGACACGAGCAGACGCGGACCGGTGGTGAGCCGCTCGTTGAGCTTGTCGGGCTCGGCCGCGATGGTCGCCCGGATCGGCACCTCGCTGCGGCCGATCGAGATGCGATCGCCGATCTTCACGCCGAGCCGCTCGAGCAGGATGGGATCGACGGTGGCGCCGGGCTCACGGCGGATCGCGTCGGCAAGCGACATGTCGCCGGACAGATGCAGGCTGCCGACCAGCGGATAGGCCTCGTCGACGCCCTTGAGCTCCACCAACACCTGCTCCGACCCGTCGAGCCGGCGCGCCATGGCGCGCATGGTGGCGCTCTCGCTGATGCGGCCCTGGCGCCAGAGCCAGTCGCGCTCCTCGCCTTCGGCCGGGCGATGCGGGCGCGACACGGTGACATCGCCGCCGAGCAGGGCCTCGCCCTGGCGCTCGAAGCTCGAGCGCAAGGCGTCGCCGAGGGCACCGACGCCGGTGATCACGGCCACGCCGAGTGCCACGCAGGCGATGAAGACGTAGAACCCCTTGAAGCCGTTGCGCTGCTCGCGCAGCGCCAGGGTCACGGCCAGCGGCAGCCCGGCAAAGAACGGTCGCGCCTTGCGGCTCGGGAGTGCCAGCGTCATGCCGGGGCGAGCTCCCCGGCGACGATCTCCCCGTCCGCCATGCGCACGATGCGGCCGCAGCGTTCGGCGAGGCGCAGATCGTGGGTGACGAGGACCAGGGTCGCCTGGCGGCGGCGATGCAACCCGAACAGGAGGTCGATCACGTGCTCGCCGGTCTTGCCATCGAGATTGCCGGTCGGCTCGTCAGCCAGGATGATCTGCGGGCGGGGGCTGAGCGCGCGCGCCAGCGCCACACGCTGCTGCTCGCCGCCGGAAAGCTGGGCCGGGAAGTGATCGGCCCGCGGCGTCAGGCCGACCTCGGCCAGCAGGGCGGCTGCGGCCTCGAAGGCGTCGGGTTTGCCGGCGAACTCGAGCGGCAGGGCCACGTTCTCCAGCGCCGTCATGGTCGACACCAGGTGGAACGACTGGAAGACGATGCCGATGTTGCTGCCGCGCACCAGGGCGAGCTCGTCCTCGCTCAGCCCCATGAAATCGCGGCCGGCGACGCGCACGCGGCCCGCCGTTGCCCGCTCCAGGCCGGCAATCACCATCAGCAGCGAGGTCTTGCCCGATCCGCTCGGGCCAACGACCGCAACCGACTCGCCGGGCCCGATCTGGAGCCCGACACGCTTGAGGATGTCGACTGGACCGGCGCGGCTCGTCAGCGTCAAGGAAACGTCGGTCAGGGCAATGACGGGCTCGGCCACGATCGCAAAGTGCTCCCGCCCGAGGGCTTGCCTCAGGCCTTGCAAGTTTCTACTTCACAGTGGGCAGCTGGGCCCCACCAGAGGGAAGGACAACCGATGCGCAAGGTGCCATCGAACGCAGTGCTGGCAAACATGGTGTTTCGCGTTCTCCTCTGCAATTGTCTGGTTGCATTTTGGGCATTGGGTGCGACTGCCGCGCCAGCCGGGCAGCCGGTGCGCATCGTCGTGCTCGGCGACAGCCTGGTGGCCGGCTTCCGCCTCAAGCATGCCGATGCCTTCCCCGCCCAGCTCGAGCACGCGCTGAAGGCGCGCGGGCACGTGGTGGAGGTGATCAATGCCGGCATTTCGGGCGATACGACGGCAGCCGGCCTGGAGCGGGTGCGCTGGGCCGTGCCGGAGCGGACGGACGCGGTGATCCTGGAGCTCGGCGCCAACGATGCCCTGCGCGGGCTCGATCCAGTCCGGGCCAAGTCCAACCTCGATCGCATCATCACCACGCTCAAGGCCGGGGGCAGCGAGGTGCTGCTGGCCGGCATGCTGGCGCCGTCGAACCTGGGCGAGACCTACGTTCGCTCGTTCAACGCCATCTACCCGGACCTTGCAAAGAAGCACGAGGTCATCCTCTATCCGTTCTTCCTCGACGGCATCGCCCTCAACGCCAAATTCAATCTCGACGACGGCCTGCACCCGAACCGCTCCGGCGTGGCCGAGATCACCAAAAGAATCCTTCCGTCCGTGGAGCAGCTGATCGAGCGCGTGCGCGTCCGGCAGGCGACGGCCCCGAAGGGCTGACGCCATGCCGCGCCTCTTCACCGGCATCGAGATTCCCGCTGCCATTCGCCAGCGGCTGGCGCTGATGGGCGGGCCGCTGGCGGGCGCCAAGTGGATCAAGGCCGAGGACATGCACATCACGCTGCGCTTTGCCGGCGACATCGACGCCCGCACGGCAGATGAGTTTGCAGAGCTGCTGGCCAACGTGCGCGCTCAACCCTTCGCGCTGTCGATCCAGGGCGTCGGCGCCTTCGGCGGCCGTGACCCGCGCGTGCTGTGGGCGGGCGTCGAGGCGCCGGAGGCGCTCGAGGCGCTGCAGCGGGCGCACGATCGCGCCGCGCGCGGGGCCGGCCTCGAGCCGGAGGCGCGCGCCTTCAAGGCGCACGTGACGCTGGCCCGCATGCGTGGGGCGCGTCATCAAGCCGTCGCTCGTTTCCTGGAAGAAAACGGGGACCTGCGCACTGAGCCCTTCATGGCGACGCGCTTCGTGCTGCTGTCGGCGCGTCCGGGCTCCGGCGGACCGCCTTACGGGGTGGAGGAAGCTTATCCCTTCGACGGCGTGGGCGATCTGCACGACCCCGCGCCGTAGAGCGACCGTGGCAGGTACCCTCACAAAGTCAGCAGACCGATCTGCAGGGCCTTTACAACTGCCGTAATCCGGTTGGACGCGCCCAGTTTTCTCAGAATGTTGCTGGCATGATACTCGACGGTCTTGATCGACACGTTCAAGATCTGCGAAATCTCCGCATTGCTCTTCCCATCCTTGATCCAGTTCAAGATTTCCCGTTCCCTTGCAGTCAGCCAGGGCCGGGTCAAAGCCGTCGAGGTTGGTCCTTCCGCAAGATCGAGATACCTGACCCAGGCCTGCGTGCAGATGGCGCGCAGTATCGGCACGCGCCGAGCGTCCTGCGGGCTCGCCTCGCGTTTGCTGATGCTGATGTGCGTGCACTGACCGCCCGCGCCGAGCATGGGGAAGATGAGCCCCGCCTGCACTCCGAGTTCTTTGATGTCCTGCATGAACGCTGCCTGCTCGCGAGGCAGATCGGCGCCGCGAATGACCTCCTCCCAAAAGAACGGATGGCGCGCGCGCATCGCCGGCCCCGACAGGGGATCGATCCTCTCCCAGCGCTCGGCCAAATACGTCTCGAAGTATCCGCGGGGGAACTGAACCCAGTGGACAGCACCGAGCGTCTGGCTGTCGATGAGGGTCGCCATAGCGTGATTTTGGTAGCCATCCTCGGCGAGCGCGGCCTCAAACAGCGACTTGAGCTCGGCGACCCCGGCAGCCCTCTGGGTCTCCTCGACGAAACGCTCGAAGCTCCACATGGCAATCGCCGCCCGCCGGTAAACCCGCCTCTCGGTGCCGAAGCCTATCGCATCGTCTGCAGCCGTGGCGAGCGCTTCGCCGGAGCGTGTCCGCCGACATGCTATGTTGGCCGGAGGCTGCCGCTCTGGACGCAGCAACACCAGGGAGAGAGCAATGGCGCAGAAGCTCGATGATGCGGCGCGCACGGCGATCGCCGCGCGTCTGCCGGACTGGCGGCTGGTGCAGAGCCGGGACGCCATCCACAAGACGTTCAAGTTCAAGGATTTCAGCGAGGCTTTCGGCTTCATGGCGCGTGCCGCGCTGGTGGCCGAGAAGTTGGATCACCACCCGGAATGGACCAATGTGTGGAACCGCGTGGAGGTCACGCTCTCGACCCACTCGGCGGGTGGCCTCACCGAGCTCGATCTGAAGCTGGCCGAGGCGATGGACAGGCTGGCGGCGTGAATGCCCGAGGTGCGCTCAGCGGCCGGGGCGCGGGTCCTCCCAGGGCCACAGGTATTGCGTCCGGGCGATCGGCGGCGGCCGGGCGACGGCGCGCTCCGCGTCGATGACGATCGCGCCGGGTTCGCCCGGGCCCGGCATCCGCGACGGCAGGTCGGCGGTTTCTGACGGGCCCGGCAGATGGTCGGGCTGCGCCCGACCAGGATCGCCCTTCGGCGACGCTGCGGGGTGTGCCTCGGCTACCGCGGCGCGGCCGTCGGCATAGGCGCGATGGCGCGCCAGCTCGGCCTCGGACCACGGCTGCGGCCGGCACCGGCAGCCCTGCACGAGCGTCTTGCGATACTTGTAAGCGTTGGGCAGCAAGGCATAGGCCCGGCCCATCGGGTCGACCATGGTGTCGACGTCGCCGCCGGGGGTCGGGTGGTAGAAGAGCTGGGCCTCCGTGCCAGCTGGCGGTGCAGGCGTCGGCGTCACGGGCAAGCCCGCCCGACGGCGTGGCGTAGCCGATCGGGAAATAGAACCCGTCGCACAGGCGCACGCACAAAGTGCGATAGCTTCCGCCGCCCAAATAGGGCTGCTGCGGCTCCTCCCTGTGGCCCGGGGGCCGATAGGGGCTGAAGGGACCCGCAAACGGGCCCGAGTAGAGCGAGCGATAGGGGTTGCCGCCGGGCGTCAGGTAGGGCGACGGATAGCCTCGGGCGGCAGGCGGCGGTCCGCTGCCGAGCGGCGACCGCCAGGTGACCTGGGCCTGCGACGCCCCGGCCGGCAGCACGATCACCGCCACCAGCAACGCCACCAACATGCGCACCGACGCCATGGACTGAACCACTCCACCCGAAACGGCACTCGCACCCGCCGGCCCTCGCCCGCCAGCTCCCCACAATGGGGCCGGTTATGCCGGCGTATTCGCCAATTTTCCCTCAATGGTAAGCGATCGGTCGCCGGGTGGCGGGAGCAATTGTGGGCTCAGCCGCCGCTCTGTGGATCGAACGCCCGCTTGAGCCACTCGCGATCCCGGCCGCCGCGCGGCCGCTCGGCGGGGCGCTGAGCCTTGGACCGTTCGTCATCAGCGCCGAGCCGCATGATGATCTCGCCGTCTCGGGCGGCGAAAGTGCCACGGTCGGGCGGGACGTCCGATGGTGCACCGGCTGGAGGCGCCCGCCGCGCCTCGGCCTGCAGGCTCTGCAGCTCTTTGATGGCGTCCTTGCTGCCCTTGCGCGCGGCCGCGGCCAGCGCGTAGACACGATGGCGCGTCTGTGCCGCCACCTCCCAGGGATGCGGTTGGCATCGGCAGCTCTCCACATATTCGCTGCGGTACAGGAAGGCCGTGCGCAGCTGGCGATAGGGCCGGCCAGCCAGGTCTTCCATGTCCTCGAGCACACCGCCGGGATTGCGATAGGCGAACAGGCGGCCCTGCCCACCGCATCGGTTCTCGCAGACCTGGCGGTCGCGATCGAAGTGCTCGCGCGCGACCGAGAAACTCACCGGGAAGTAGTAGCCATCGCACAGGCGGACGCAGACGGTGCGATAGTTGGCGGCTGACATAAAGTTCCCATCGTCGCCGAACAGACGCTCGAACGGGTCCAGCGGGCGATGGCCGTAGCGCGAGGAGCTGCCAAAGGGCGCCGCGCGGTAGCCGCGCGGCGGCGGCCACGCGTACTCCCGGCCCCAGCGGCCCTGCCAGCGCCCCTGGAGCGGCGTCATCGATGCGACCTGGCTGGCGATGATCGGTGGCGCCGGCGCCGATGCGACCGCGGCGGGGGCCGCCTCCTGCGGTTTGGCGGCGGGCAGGGTGGCATGGGCTCGGGGGGAGCCGATCTGGCTCAGCACGGCGGTGGCAACCCCGCGCGCTCCGAGCACGGTCACCAGCCCGGCGAGCGCGATCGCGATCAGGTACGCGGCAACGCCGAGAGCCGCGGACGCAAGCCCGCTCGAGTGCAGAACACGCAAGACCATGGGCGGTAAACGACGCAATACACGTACCGGTTCGATTGTAGTCGGCTGGTTCCGCCCCGGCTAAGGAACGAGCCGGCCTACCGCTCGCCTACATTAGGTAGCGCCCGATCGTAACCGCAAGATGGCGGCAGGGTTAGCGCGGCGCCATCCTGAGCGCGCCGTCGAGGCGGATGCACTCGCCGTTGATCATGATGTTCTCGCAGATGTGCACGGCCAGCGCCGCATATTCGGAAGGGTCGCCGAGGCGCGACGGGAAGGGAACGGACGCCGCCAGCGATTTCTGTGCTTCGTCAGAGAGGCCGGCAAACATCGGCGTCAGGAACAGGCCCGGCATGATGGTGACGACGCGGATGCCGTCGCGCGAGAGGTCGCGGGCAACCGGCAGCGTCATGGAGGCAACGCCGCCCTTCGACGCCGAATAGGCCACCTGGCCGATCTGGCCGTCCTGGGCCGCCACCGAGGACGTGCAGATCATCACCCCGCGCTCGCCGTCGGAACCGATGGGCTTGGCCGCCTGCATGCCGATCGCCGACTTCGACAGCATCAGGAAGGTGCCGATCAGGTTGACCTGGATCACCTTGGCGAAGGTGGCAAGGTCGTGCGGCTCGATTGCGTTGGTCTCCTTGACGCGGCGCGAGATGCGCTTGGCGACGCCGATGCCGGCGCAGTTGACGAGGATGCGCTCCTGGCCGTGCGCCTTGCGCGCCGCGGCAAGTGCGGCATCGGCGCTGGGCTCGCTCGTCACGTCGCACTTGGCGAAGGTGCCGCCGAGCTCCTTGGCGAGCTTCTCGCCGAGATCCGCATTGAGATCGAGGATGGCCACCTTGACGCCCTTGGACGCCAGCGCCCGAGCCGTCGCCGCACCGAGGCCCGAGGCGCCACCAGTGACGACCGCGGCGATATCTTTTGCAAGCTGCATGTTCAAACCCGACGCTGAGGTGCCGATCAGGATCTCGACACTAGTTAGGACGAAGGCTTCGGTAAAGGCTCAAGCCGGCCGCGCACGCTGGATCAGGATGCCCGTGGCGAACAGCAGCAAACCGTAGATCACGTTGTAGCCGGGCCGGATATCGGCAAAGCTTGCCGACCCTTGGCGACCGGCTTACACCCCGGCACACACGAGGCCCGAGCCATGCCGCAACCGCCCATATCGCCGCTGCCGCGCGGCTATTTCGCCATCGGCGCCGAGCGCATCTCCAAGAGCCTCAACCTCGGCAACCTGATGCGGTCGGCGCACGGCTTCGGCGCCAGCTTCACGTTCACCATCGGCGCCGACTATCGCACCGCGGAGGCGCACGCCGACACCTCCAAGGGCGCCCGCCACGTGCCGCACTACAACTGGGCGAGCCTCGATGACATGGCCCTGCCCGAGGGCTGCCGGCTGGTCGGAGTCGAGCTCCTGGAGGAGGCGATTGATCTGCCGAGCTTCCGCCACCCGATGCGGGCGGCCTATGTGCTCGGGCCCGAGCTCGGCGCGCTGTCGCCCGCGCTGGTTGCGCGCTGCGACCATCTCGTGCGCATCCCCTCGAGCTTCTGCATCAACCTGGCGATGGCCGGCGCCATCGTCATGTATGACCGTGTCCGCTGCCTGGGGCGGTTTCCGCCGCGACCGGTGGGCGAGGGCGGCCCGGCCGGGGAGCCGGCGCCGATGGCGGGGCGGAAGCTGGGGCGGGCCGATGGAAAGTGATGTAGATATCCGTTATAACGGTCTAAATGCCAGATTATATCCCTTAAAGAGGATAGTTGTTGACCTCGAGCTAAAGGCATGATACGTCCTTTTTAACGGACTAAACTGAAGATTTTGACCCTTAACATGGACTATGCCGTGACCAAGCGCAGCCGCCTGCTTGCTGCACCGCCTTACCCTGTCGAGCAAGCCCTCAAGACCCTCGGCGCCAATCTGCGCATCGCACGGCTGCGGCGCAATCTCGGTCTCGACGAAGTCGCCGAGAAAATAGGCGTGAACCGGAAGAGTGTTGCAGACGCAGAAAAAGGAAAGCCCTCGACCGGAATTGGCGTCTATGCCGCCTTGTTGTGGACTTATGATCTCACCGGCCAGCTTTCGGATGTTGCTGACCCTACCAGGGACAAGGAAGGGCTTACGCTGGCTCTTGCGCGAGAGCGGACCAACGCCCGCAGGACGACGGATTTGGACAATGACTTCTAGGCCTCAACGGCTCTCCTGTTACGTCTACATCACACTGCCGGGCGAAACCAAAGCGGTCACGGCGGGACGCTACGAGCTGACGGCAAGCCCCACCGGTGCGGCGCTCGGGCGCTTCGTTTATGGCCGGAGCTATTTGGCCAGAGCCGAAGCGGTTGAGATCGATCCGGTGGAGCTCAAGCTCGCGTCGCGCAAGTACGAGACGACTTTGCTCAACGGGGTCTTTGGTGCACTCCGCGATGCTGCGCCAGACCATTGGGGCCGCCTCATCATCGAACGGGTTCTCGGAAAAGGGCCGCTGGGTGAAATGGATTACCTGCTGCAGTCGGCCGACGACCGTGCAGGCGCCCTCGGCTTCGGCCACAGCGAAAAGCCGCCGCTACCGATGCGTCGATTCAACAAGACGATTCACCTGGAAGAGCTCCAAGCGATCGCGCTCGCGATCCTCAAGGACAACAAACCATTGCGCGGTCCGCAAGCCGAGCAGGTGCAAAGGCTATTGCTTCGCGGGACATCAATGGGCGGCGCCCGTCCCAAGGCCGTGGTCGAGGATGGCGAAGGTTTATGGATCGCCAAGTTCAACCGGCCCGACGACAGTTGGAATAGCGCGCGTGTAGAGCACGCCATGCTCAGCCTCGCCAAGACATGTCAGATCTCGGTAGCCGAAAGCAAGGTGGTCCCCATTGCGCGCCGCGATGTTCTCTTGGTGAAGCGCTTCGATCGAGAGAAGGTCAAGGCAGGCTATCTGAGGCATCGTATGGTCAGCGCTCTCACGTTGTTGCGCGCCGACGAGAGTGTGCAGGATCGGGCCAAGTGGTCATACGTGCTTCTCGCAGAGGAACTGCGCCGGGTCTGCGCGGAACCGCGGAAGGCGGCTGCCGAACTGTTTCGCCGAATGTGCTTCAACGCACTGATCTCGAATACCGATGATCATCCTCGCAATCATGCGACCATTGCCGAGGATCGCGCCTGGAAACTATCGCCAGCTTACGACATAACGCCGTCCAGGCAGATCAGCCTCGAGCATCGTGACCTAGCCATGACCGTTGGTGACCTCGGAAGGTATGCGAGCGCCCAAAATTTGCTGTCGCAATGCAACCGGTTTCTACTCGATCGCTCCGAGGCGGAGGCCATCGTCGCTCAATTGGAAGCACAGGTCACCAACAACTGGCACAAAGTGGCCCGCAAGAGTGGCGTCACCGTAAGGGATTGCGAAACGATCAAGGGCGCCTTCGTGTATCCCGGGTTCTCCTTTGCCCTGCAAGTCGCCTAGTCAGCGCGGCTGGTCGGACCGCCCGCCCTTGCGCAGGCGCACGTAGAGCGCACCAGCACCGCCGTGGCGGACGCCGGCGCTCGTATAGCTGAGCACGAGGGCGCGCAGCTCGGGCTCCTCCAGCCAGTGCGGCACGCTGCGGCGGAGCACGCCGCGCTGGGGCGCGCCCGCCAGGACGTCGAGCCGGTCGGGACCCTTCTCATCGCCACCCTTGCCGGTGATGACGAGCACGGTCCTGTGGCCCGCGGCATGGGCCGACGCGAGGAAGACGCGCAGGCGGCCGTGGGCGGCGGCCTGGCGGGCACCGTGCAGGTCGATGGTGGCATCGATCTCGACCTTGCCGGAGGCGATCTGGCGCGCCTTGCGCCGGTCGAAGGCGGCGACCGGCGGCGGCCGCTGCTTGGCCGATCCCGCGGGCGGCGGGGCGGGGAGGCTCGCCCGCTTCGGCGCCGCGCCGGGCTTGCCCTTGGCGGGCAGCAGCTCGCGTGGAGGGGGCGGCGCCGGCGCGGACGCAACGCGCGGCTTGGCATTCACCTTGTCCAGCGATTGCGTGGCGTGGCGCCAAAGTCGGGCTTCGTCCTCGGTGATCTGCCGGCCCCCGGAGCCCGGGGGCTTGCGATCGCCGCGGCTCATTGCCCGGCTTTCCGGGCCGCGGCTTGCGGCGGCGCGGCCTCGGCGCGCGCAGGTGCATCCCTGGGCAGCAGCACGACGAAGGCGCCGGCGTGCTTGGTGACGCCGGCGAGCCGCCCGGCCGCATCGCCGGAGCCAAAGTAGATATCGCCGCGCTCCGGCCCCTTGATGGCGGAGCCGACATCCTGGGCGATCATCAGCCGGTTGAACAACCCGCTCTTGTTGACGTGCACCATGCCGGCGCCGCTGACGTAGATGGGCATGCCGAGCGTGTGGTGGGCGGGGTCGACGGCCAGGCTGCGGCCAGGCGAGAGCGGCGCGTTCATGGCGCCGATCGGGCCCTTGGCCTCAGCCCCCTTGAGCTCGCGGAAGAACACGTAGGAGGCGTTCTGCCACATCACCTGCTTGCCGCGATCGGGGTCCGCCTTGAGCCACCTGGACAGCGCGCCCATCGACATCTTGTCGGCGGCGAGCAGGCCCTTCTCGATCAGGAAGCGGCCGATCGAGCTGTAGGGGTGCCCGTTCTTGCCGTCGTAGTGCACGCGAATGATGGAGCCGTCGGTGAGCTTGACGCGGGCCGAGCCCTGCACCTGCATGAAGAACACGTCGACCGGGTCGGCGAGATAGAGTAGCTCGAGGTTCTTGCCCTTGAGCGCGCCCCTGTCGATGTCGGCGCGGGTAGCATAGGGCTCGACGCCCTTGTCGGTCTTGCGGGCGTGGCTGAAGCCAAGGCCGAGCGAGCCGCGTTGCGTCTCGTCGACCAGGTTCACGAGGTCGGGCGGGCGCTTGTAGATCGGCGTCTGGAACGCGCCTTGCGGCGTGCGCGACCCCAGCACCAGCGGCTCGTAGTAGCCGGTGAGCAGGCCCTGCGGTCCGCTATGGACGACGGCGTTGGGCGCGAAATGCTGCTCGAAGAAGGCCTTGGCGCCGGCCTTGGTGACGGGCCCTACATGGCGGCTCGCGGCCTGGCAGGCATTGACCAGGGCCCGCGGGGGCGGCGGCGCCTTGTCGGCGGCGGTGCGCTCGCGCGCGGCCGCCAGCACCCGGTCGCAGGACTTGAGGAAGGCCTTGAAGGCGGCGGCGTGATCGTCCTCCCCCCAGCCGGGGAGCTGGGCAAACGGCACGGGTTTGTAGGCGACGGCCGCAGCCTTCATGCCCGCTCTCGGCTGCTTGGGCGGCGCGCTCGACCCGGCTGGAGCCGCAAGACCGCCGACGCCTGCTGCCGCCACTGCTGCGACCGCCACCCCTCGCCACGCCACCCACGACAGCAAATTGCGCTCCCCCTGTGCACGCTGCGGATTGCCTGCCGGCAGCACTTGCCCCCCGAGGCAGACGTATCCTCAGCTCGCCGCCTGCGTGGCGATCAGCCTCCAGTTCGGGTTGCGCGAGACCACCTCGCGCGCGAAAGTCCAGATGTCGGTGACTTCCTTGATGCGCTTCGGGTCGCCGGCCACCACCTCGCCGCCCCGGTCGCGCGTGGCGGAGATGAGCTCGCTCACGAACTTGATGGTGAGTTGTGCCAGGCCGTTCTTGAGCTCGGCCTCGATGACGTCGGCGGACTTGATGCCGACGAAGCTCTGGTCGATCTGCTCGCCGCGGCTCTCGCGCTCGGTGATGGCGCCCGCAAAGCCCTCGTAGACGTCGCGGCCCAGCAAGTCCTTGAGCGCCTTCCGGTTACCCTCGGCGAAGGCGGTGACGATAAGCTCGTAGGCGGCGCGGGCGCCCTTCAGGAAGGTGTCGGGATCGAAGTTGGCGTCGGCGCGCACGATGTCGACGAGACCCTTGGCCATGTTGGTGTTGCCGGCGGCCATGCCCCTGACGCGCTCCTCGACATCGGCGCGGGCGGCCGTCTCGACGGCGGGCCTGGGCTCCGTTTCCTCCCGGTCGCGCCGGGGCAGCGTCACCACCTTGTCCTGACCGGCGAGCTTGCCGTTGCGCTGGCTTGCCTCCTGCTGCGCCCGGGTGCGCTCGAAGCGGGTCTGCTCATGGCCGGTACGGCGACCGAGCACGCTGCGCAATTTCACGAAGATCACAACCGCCAAGACAAGGAACAGTAGCGTCGTTAGGTCGATCCTGCCGTCCATCGCTGTGCTTTCGCGCAAGAGCCTCTGGCCGTTGCATGTAGGCGGTCGGGCCGGCGATAACCAGAGGCGCCGACGCCCGCCGCCAAGGACCGTCACGGCCTGCCGCCTCGGCCGCAAACCTTACGGCATTGCAAAGCGCAAGCCAACCGGCATGGGTTTGTCTATTCTGGCCGGTGGATGCCTGGAAACCCTCGATGCTGCGATTTCTGCTCGGCCTCGCCCTGATTGCCCTGCCAGTGCTGGAGCTGGCGCTGCTCATCAAGACCGGGCAGAGCATAGGATTCTGGGCCACTCTGGGCCTGGTGGTGGGCGCCGGGGTGGCGGGCGCCCTGGTCCTGTCGCGCCAGAGCATGAGCACCATGCGCGAGATGATGCAGGCCGCCTCCGAGGGCCGCCCGCCCGTGACGGCGGCCATCGACGGCGCCTTCCTGCTGCTCGCCGGCGCGCTGCTGCTGACGCCAGGCCTGCTCACCGATGTGCTGGCGCTCCTGTTGCTGATCCCGCCAATCCGGCGCGGCATCGCCCGCTGGGGCCTCAATCGGCTGATCCGGCGGAGCGGGCTCGACGACCCAGGCCGGGACGAGATCGAGGCGGGCAGGAGCGGCGCCGAGCGCCCGGCCGGCCGCCGCAGCGAGGGGCCCATCATCGACGGGGAGTTCGAGCGCCTCGGCGAGAAGACCGCCGAGCCGCCCGGCAAGGATCGCCGAGGCCGCTGAGCGGCTGCGGCGTGGGCTGCCGTTGCCGGGCTCGCCGCCAGCCGTTCCTCCTGATCAACTGCCCCTCGCTGCTGTTCCCGTTCCTGCGCCGGCTGGTGGCCGACCTGACGCGCGAGGGCGGCTTTCCGCCGCTGCTGCTCGACCCGCTCGACTTTGCGGGGCTCTATGTGAAGAAGAAGCAGGAAGGCGGCGCCATCCGGCCCATGCTTAATTGAGGCTGGGGCCGCTAGTGTGGCGTCTCGGAATTGCCGACCGACTTCGCGGCGTGGTGCTCATTGGCAATTCCGAGACATAAGCCACACCGCGGCAACGTAGTCGGCAATTCGGAGACAGGACAGTAGTCACGCCTGAAAGCGCAACCACAGCGCATTGGAGCCCAGCGTCGCAACAAACTCGCGGTGGGCGGCCTCGGTCGCCTCGGTGAGCCGCGAGGGCAGGGGCTCGGGGCGTTGCCTGGCCGGCGCCGCACGCTGCTGGGCCGTGGTTTGCGACCGCCCCTGGCCGGCAAGACCGAGGGTGGCCTGGCGCTCGCCCAGCAGCTCGACGTAGACGCCTGCCAGCAAGAGCGAGTCCACCAGCGCCCCGTGCTTGGTGCGCTCCGAGTTGTCGATGCCGTAGCGCTTGCACAGGGCGTCGAGGGTATTGGGGCCGGCCGGATGACGCCTGCGCGCCAGCGTCAGCGTGTCGACGATGCGATTGAAGGTGAGCGGCGGGAGTGGCAGCCGCGCCAGCTCGGCGTTGATGAAGCCGACATCGAAGGAGGCGTTGTGGGCGACGAGCGGGGCCTCGCCGAGGAAGGCCAGGAACTCGTCGGCCACGTCCTTGAACAGCGGCTTGTCCTTGAGGAAATCCAGGGTCAGGCCGTGCACTGCAACCGCCTCGCGGTGCACGTCGCGCTCGGGGTTGAGGTAGCGGTGGAACTCGCGGCCCGTGGGGATGCGGTTGACGATCTCGACACAGCCGATCTCGATCAGCCGGTCGCCGTTGACTGGATCGAGACCGGTGGTCTCGGTATCGATGACGATCTCGCGCAGCATGGGGGCAGCCCGTGATGAATGTACGCGAGCACTCCCCTCTCCGCACTGAAGAATGGGGAGAGGGAGAAATCAAGCCCAAAAGTCCTCGTAGGCCGTTCCTGTCCGACCTTGCAGTGATTCGATGATTCTATCGACCTGAGCCTCGGTCTCGGCGAACGTCGTGCCCGTGTCCACAACGAAATCGGCGCGCGCACGCTTCTCGGCATCCGGCATCTGCCGCGCCAGCATCTGCTCGAGCTTCTCGGGATCCATCGCCGGCCGCAGGAGCACGCGCTGGCGCTGGACCTCGGCCGGGGCGCTGACGACGACGACGACATCGACGCGCTTGTCGCCGCCGGTCTCCAGCAGCAGCGGCACCTCCAGCACGGCCATGGCGGCTCCGGCCGCCGCCGCCGCGCGCAGGAAGGCGCGCTCGGCCGCCAGCACGAGGGGATGGACGATGGCCTCGAGCAGCTTGAACTTGGCCGGCTCGGCCAGCAAGGCCGCGCCGAGCTTCTGGCGGTCGACCCGGCCATTGGCCGTGGTGCCCGGGAATGCGGCCTCGATCGCCGGAACGGCTGAGCCCTCGTAGAGCTTGTGCACCTCGGCGTCGGCGTCGCAGACGGGCACGCCGAGCGCGCGCAGGCGCGCCGCGACCGTCGACTTGCCCATGCCGATGGAGCCCGTGAGACCGACGACCAGCATCACCTGCCCTCGATATCGGCCACCACCAGCGCGTGCAGCTCGTTGGTGACCTCGGGCACCACGCCGAACCATTTGGCAAAGCCCGGCACGGCCTGGTGCAGCAGCATGCCGAGCCCGTCGACGGCAGCGAGCCCGCGCGCGCGCGCCGCGCGCAGCAGCGGCGTCTCCAGCGGCACGTAGACGATATCGACGACGACACAGTCGGCGGAAAGGGCCGACAGATCCATGGTGAGCGGCTCGCCGCCCTCCATGCCGAGCGAGGTGGCGTTGACCAGCACGCTCGCCTCGCGCGCGCGGTCGCTGCGAGCCTCCCAGTCGTGCGGCTTGACGCGGGGACCGAAATGGCGGGCAACGGCGTCGGCCCGCTCGCGCGTGCGGTTGAAGACGCGCACCTCGGCGGCGCCCGCATCGAGAAACGCAAAGATGATGCCGCGGGCGCCGCCGCCGGCCCCGAGCACGGCAACCGCCTTGCCGCGGACATCAAAACCGGGCACCGAGGCGCGCAAGTGAGCGAGGAAACCGAAGCTGTCGGAGTTCTCGGCCACCAGCCGTCCGTCCTCGAACCACAGCGTGTTGGCGGCGCCGACGGCGCGCGCCGCGGCATGGCGCACCTCGGCAGCGGCGTAAGCTGCCTCCTTGTGCGGGATCGTCACGTTGCAGCCGGCGAGGCCCCGCTGCCGGAGCGAGCCGAGAAAGCCGGCGACATCCTCCGGCCGCACCGCTTCCTGCACGTAGCTGCCGGCGATGCCGTAGCGCTGCAACCAGTGACCGTGAATGAGCGGCGAGCGCGAATGCTTGATCGGCCAGCCGATGACGCACGCCTGGATCATGTGGCGATGATACCGCGTGCCCGCAGCTCGGCCAGCAGCGGCACGAGCGGCAGGCCGATGATGGTGAAGGTATCGCCCTCGATGCGTTCGAACAGCTGCACGCCGCGGCCCTCGACCTCGTAGGCGCCAACCATGCGGCAGACACCCTCGCCGGACGCGGCGAGGTAGCCATCGAGGAACGCCTCGGAGAAGGCGCGCATGGTCAGATTTGCCGCATCGTATTGATCCCAGACGATCTTTCCGCTCAGCGCCAGGGCCACCGCGGTGTGCAGGCTATGGGTCCTCGCCCGCAACCGGAGAAGCTGGGCGCGCGCCTCGGCGATGCTCGCCGGTTTGCTCATTATCTCCTCGCCCAGCGCGAGCACCTGGTCGGCGCCAATCACAAGCGCGTCCGGACAACGCGCGCTCACCTCTTCGGCCTTGGCCCGCGCCAGCGCACGCGCGAGCGCCGGCGGCGGCAACACCCCCAAGCGCGCCTTGACGGCGGGCTCGTCGATAGCGGCCGGCACCACCTCGAAGTCGAGCCCCGCCGCCTCCAGCATGCGGCGACGGAAGGGACTAGCCGAGGCCAGCACCAGCGCGCGGGGCGGCGGCTCAGCCATCGCCGGTCTCGCGCTGATCCTCGCCGACGGGGTCATTACGATCGGCCAGGAGGCGGATGATGGTCGCCGCCGTCTCCTCCACCGAGCGGCGCGTCACGTCGATGATGGGCCAGCCGTGGCGGCCGCACAGCCGGCGCGAGTAGGCGATCTCGTCGGCGATCTGGGCGCGGTCGGTATAGTGGGCGAGATTGCGATCTGAGAGGAGATGCACGCGGTTGCGGCGGATCTCGGCGATGCGCTCCGGGCTTGCCACCAGACCGACGACCAGCGCCCGGTGCGGCCGGCTCAGAGCCTCCGGCAGGTCGATGCCCGGCACCAGCGGCAGGTTGGCGGTCTTGTAGCCGCGCTGGGCGAGGTAGATGCTGGTGGGCGTCTTGGACGTGCGCGAGATGCCGAGCAGGATGATGTCGGCGTCGTTGAGGTCCTTGGGCAGCTGGCCGTCGTCATGCGCCATGGAGAAGTTGAGCGCATCGATGCGGCGAAAGTAATCGGCATCGACGATGTGCTGGCCGGCGACTACCGGCGTCTGCGGTGCACCCAGATAGGCCTCAAACACCTTCATGATCGGCTGCAGCACGTGCAGCGAGGGCACCTTGAGCTCGCGGCAGCGGCGCTCGATCTCCTCGATCAGCTCCTTCTTGACGATGGTGTAGAGGACGATGCCGGGCGCCTGCTCCACCTCCTTGAGGACGCGCTCGAGCTGCTTGGCGGTGCGCACCAGGGGGTGCACGTGCTCGATTGGGCGCACCTGCGAGTACTGCACGGCGGCGGCCTTGGCCATGGTGGTCAAGGTCTCGCCCGTGGCATCCGAGATCAGGTGCAGGTGGAAGTAGCTTGGCAACAGGTTGGACATTTGTGGAAAAGACCAGAGTTCTTAGGCCATGCCAAGCGATGAGGCGGGCCTTTCCCGTCGCCGGCGCACCTGTCCACAAAACGGCGCACAGGTTCACCGGCGGGGATAGCGCTTTGCCATGCGCGCGGCGGTGCGGGGACGAGGCCGATGTGCCGGCCCTATGGGGCAGCTGTCAACAGCTCGTGCGACACCGGCACCATCAAAGCGGCGGCAATCGGGGTCGCCGCGTCAACGGGCTAGCCTGTATAGTGGCCGGGTGCTCCTGCTCCCACAAGGACTTGCGGGTTGACGGAAGGGCCCGGAACAAGCTGTGCGCAAAGGCCGGGCAGACAAGGATGACCGCAATCCACGGCATAAGAGTCGTAATAACAGAATCTAATTCTAGACTCTTGAATTGGAAATAGAGCGGATGGCTCTGCCGAGGATCACGGCTGACAAGCAACTGCTGCGTGTGCTGGCGGGCGAGGCCGTGTCGCCGCCGCCGATCTGGCTGATGCGCCAGGCCGGCCGCTACCTGCCGGAGTACCGCGCAGTGCGGGCGAAGGCCGGCAGCTTCCTCGACCTGTGCTATGCGCCCGCGCTCGCCGCCGAGGTGGCTCTGCAGCCGATCCGCCGCTACGGCTTCGACGCGGCGATCCTGTTTGCCGACATCCTGCTGGTGCCGGATGCCCTGGGCCAAAGGGTCGAGTTTCTCGAAGGCGAGGGGCCGCGGCTCGAGCCCATCCGCGCCGAGCGCGATCTCGCCCGCTTGAACCCGGCTGCGACTCGGCGCAAGTACGGGCTGGTCTGCGAGACGGTGGCGCGGCTGCGCCAGGAGCTTCCGAGCGAAACGGCACTGATCGGTTTTTGCGGCGCGCCGTGGACGGTTGCGACCTACATGGTGGGGGGGCAGGGCAGTGCCGATCAGGCCGAGGCGCGATTGTGGGCCTACCGCGATCCGACGGGATTTCAGCGGCTGATCGATCTGCTCACCGATGCGTCGGTGGAGTATCTCGCCGGCCAGGCGGAGGCCGGCGCCGATGTGCTGCAAATCTTCGACACCTGGGCCGGCAGCTTGCCGGACAGCGAGTTCGAGCGCTGGGTGGTGGCGCCGACCCGGCGTCTTGTCGACGGGGTTCGAGCGCGGCATCCAAGCGTACCCGTGATCGGATTTCCCCGCGGGGCGGGGTCGCGGGCTGCCGGCTATGTCGCCGGCACGGGGGTGCAGGGGCTGGGATGCGATACGACCATGCCGGTCGCTGAGATGCGCAGATTGGGCAGAGAGGCCCCTGTGGTGACCCAAGGTAATCTCGATCCGCTGCTGCTGGTGGCGGGCGGCCCGGCTCTCGACGCCGCGGTAGCGCACATCCTGGGCGTCATGCGCGGCCAACCCTTCATCTTCAACCTGGGCCACGGCATCGTGCCGCAGACGCCGCCGGCGAACGTCGCGCGTCTGGTGGAGCTGGTGCGCAAGCACCAGGCCCCGGTGTGAGAAACCTATGCTGCTGTGGCTGAAGGCGCTGCATATCGTGGCCGTCATCTCCTGGATGGCGGGGCTGCTCTATCTGCCGCGGCTGTTCGTCTATCACTGCGAGGCCGAGGCCGGCTCCAAGCAGTCGGAGACCTTCAAGGTGATGGAGCAACGACTGCTGCGCACCATCATGAACCCGGCGATGGCGGTGGTGTGGATTACCGGACTGTGGCTAGCCTGGGCGCTGGGGACGCATCGCGACGGGTGGCTGCTGGCCAAGGTCGCGCTGGTGGTGGTGTTGACCGGCTACCACCACGCGCTGGGGCTGTGGCGGAAGGACTTTGCCGCTGACCTCAATCGCCGCGACCAGCGCTTCTACCGGATCGCCAACGAGGTGCCGACGCTGCTCATGATCGGCATCGTCATCCTGGTGGTGGTGAAGCCGTTTTGAAGGCTGCCCGCCTGGCGGGGTGGGCCAACAGGTTGTTTTCCTCTGCTGTCTGCGCGGCGCCCTTTTTCTTGGCAAGGAAAGCTGCTATATAGCGATTCGTCGACATCCCCAGCTGACCTTCGGCAGGCGGGTGTGGTCCCGGGACCCGCGCTAGGCGCGTCGTCGAGACCGTGACGAATCCGGAACGCCGCTCGGCGCATTCCCCCATCCTTCCGGCTCCGCGCATCCCATTAGTCGTCCCACCCCAAGCGCGCAGCCCATCCAGAGAGTTTCTTATGCAAGACGTTGTCAAAGAAGACATGAAGCTCCAAGACCTCAAGCTCAAATCCCCGACGGAGCTGCTGAGCTTCGCCGAGGAGGTGGGCGTGGAGAGCGCCAGCGCCATGCGCAAGCAGGAGCTGATGTTCGCCATCCTGAAGCAGCTGGCATCCAAGGAAATCGAGATCACAGGCACCGGCGTGGTCGAGGTGCTGCAGGACGGCTTCGGCTTCCTGCGCTCGCCCGACGCCAACTACCTGCCTGGTCCCGACGATATCTACGTCTCGCCCTCCCAGATCCGCCGCTTCGCGTTACGCACCGGCGACACAGTCGAGGGCCAGATCCGCAGCCCCAAGGAGGGCGAGCGCTACTTCGCGCTGCTCAAGGTCAACAAGCTCAACTTCGAGGACCCAGAGAAGGCGCGCCACAAGGTGCACTTCGACAACCTGACGCCGCTCTATCCAACCAAGTGGATGAAGCTCGAGGTCGAGGATCCAACCCTCAAGGACCTTTCGCCCAGGGTGATCGACATCGTGTCGCCGCTGGGCAAGGGCCAGCGCGCGCTGATCGTGGCGCAGCCGCGCACCGGCAAGACCGTGCTGCTGCAGAACATCGCGCATTCGATCGCCGTCAATCACCCGGAGTGCTTCCTGATCGTGCTGCTGATCGACGAGCGGCCCGAGGAAGTGACCGATATGCAGCGCTCGGTGAAGGGTGAGGTGATCTCCTCGACCTTCGACGAGCCTGCCACCCGGCACGTGCAAGTCTCCGAAATGGTGATCGAAAAGGCCAAGCGCCTGGTGGAGCACAAGCGCGACGTGGTGATCCTGCTCGACTCGATCACCAGGCTCGGGCGAGCCTACAACACCGTGGTGCCGAGCTCCGGCAAGGTGCTGACCGGCGGCGTCGACTCCAATGCGCTGCAGCGGCCCAAGCGCTTCTTTGGCGCCGCGCGCAACATCGAGGAGGGCGGCTCGCTCACCATCATCGCCACCGCGCTGATCGACACCGGCAGCCGCATGGACGAGGTGATCTTCGAAGAGTTCAAGGGCACCGGCAACTCCGAGATCGTGCTCGACCGCAAGGTATCGGACAAGCGCGTGTTCCCGGCCATCGACGTCGCCCGCTCCGGCACCCGCAAGGAAGAGCTGCTGGTGCCGCCCGATCAGCTGCCCAAGGTCTACGTGCTGCGGCGCATCCTCAACCCGATGGGGACGATGGATGCCATCGAGTTCCTGATCGACAAGCTGCGCTCGACCAAGACCAACGGCGAGTTCTTCAACTCGATGACGACCAGGAAGAACTAGGCTGTTTTCCGCTTGAGCCCAGGCTCGAGAAGCTAGGGCTCGACTCTAGCTTGACGGCGCTAAGGCTGGCGCATCTCGGCATCAGAGAGCGGCGTCCCTATCCTCTCGGCTGAACAATTGAGCGGCGCGGCCTCGCACCGCTTCTTTCCTTTTTTGGAGCCCCATGCAGAGACTACGGAGTGGGTGCGCAATTTTGCGTTGACCGACGTCATTCCCGCGGAGGCGAGAATCCACGTCACCGGCGGGCCAGGGCGCGTCGCAACGGATAGCTGGCCCTGGCTGAGAAGTGCCCTGGGTCCCCGCCTCCGCGGGGATGACGGTCGCGTTTGGCTCACGCGGGCTGGGCTGCTCGCTGCTGCCGGAGTAGCTCCAGCAGTGCATCGGGCTTGGTCACGGGTAGCGAGCATTGCGGGCCGAGACAGGCGTAGGCGGTTGCTTGCCCGCCGGCCGCCGTCTTGCCGGCAAGGGGGCCGGTCTGGGGGACTTGACCTTCGGGCACCACCTGCTGCACCGCCCCGGGCAGCGATAGCTTGAGCATCGACCGGGCGAGCTTGGCCGATCGGTCGGCGTCGGTGGTCTCGATCACCACCACGTGCTGGGGCGCGATCAAGTCGAAGAAGCTGGCGATGATCCCGCAGTGGCCGAGCGGGTTCTTGCCGATGTCGGCGGCGAACGCTTCGGGAAGCGCATGCGCACGCTCGAGGTAGGCGGGCCTGCCCGTCAGCAGGTGCAGCGCCACCAGGTTGGAGACCATGATGGCGTTGGCATTGGGCGTGGCGTCGTCGTGGGCGCCGCGCATGCGCACGATCACGTCGGGCGTATCGTCGGCGGTGAAGGCATAGCCGCCGCCATCAGCCATCCAGTAGCGCGCATCGAGCACCCCGGCCCAAGTCGCGGCGGCGGCAAGATAGGTCGCATCATTGGTGGCCTGATAGAGCCTGAGCGCTGCCCAGATCATGTTGGCGTAGTCGCTGGCGGTGGCCGGCGCCTTGGCCTGGCCGGCGCGGTAGGAATGCACGAGCCGCCCGTCCTTCTGCATGCGCTCGAGGATAAAGCGGAACGCCGTCCTGGCCGCCTCCAGCCATTCGGGCCGGTCAAACACGCGCGCGGCCTGCGCCAGGGCTGAGATCATCAGCCCGTTCCAGTCGGCCAGCACCTTGTCGTCCCAGCCGGGGCGGATGCGCTTGGCCCGCTGCGCCAGCAGCTCGAGGCGCATGTTCGCCAACGCCTTCTCGGCGCTGGGGGAGCCCAGCACGGGATTGCGCAGGCGGTTGAGGATGGTGTGGCCTTCCCAGTTACCGGCCTCGGTGACGTCGTAGGCGGCCGCGAAGGCGGCGGCGTCGGCCGCGCCCAGCACCTGCTCGGTCTCGGCCTTGGTCCAGACGTAAAACTTGCCCTCCTCGCCTTCGGAGTCGGCGTCCAGCGAGGCGGCGAAGCCGCCGCCTTCGGCGATCATCTCACGCAAGAGCCAGCCCACCGTCTCGTCGATGCGCCGCGCGTAGAGCTCGTTGCCGGTCTCGCGGTAGGCCTCGCACATCAGGTCGAGCAGGAGGGCGTTGTCGTAGAGCATCTTCTCGAAGTGTGGGGCGAGCCAGCGCTCGTCGACCGAGTAGCGGGCAAAGCCGCCGCCCAGGTGGTCGTAGATGCCGCCCTGGCAGATGTGGGTGAGCGTGAGGTCGACGGCGTGCTTGGCCGCCTCGTGGCGAAAGCGGATGGCGCCGCGCCACAGCAGCCAGAAGAAGCTCCACTGCGGGAATTTGGGCGCGCCGGCGAGCCCGCCATGCTGGCCGTCGACGGCGCGGAGCATGCGGGTTGTGAGGTCGGCCAGTGCCGCGTCCTCGAGGTTGGGGCGCGCCTGAGCGGTCTCGCGCTCGGCCAGCGCGGTCAGCAGCAGCTCGGCGTTGGTGCGGACCTTGTCGGGCTCCTGGGCGTAGATGCGGGCGACCTGGCGCAGCACATCCGTGAAACCCGGGCGGCCGAAGCGCGGGGTGGGGGGAAAGTAGGTGCCGCCCCAGAACGGCCTCGCCTGGCTGTCGAGGAACATGGTCAGCGGCCAGCCGCCCTGCTCGCCAAGGGAGTGGAGGGCGCGCATGTAGATGGCGTCGATGTCGGGGCGCTCCTCCCGGTCGACCTTGATGTTGACGAACAGGTCGTTCATGACGGCGGCGGTGGCCGCGTCCTCGAAGCTCTCGTGCGCCATGACGTGGCACCAGTGGCAGGCGGCGTAGCCGACCGAGAGTAGGATCGGCTTGCCGGCGGATTTCGCCTCGTCCAGGGCCTCGGGCCCCCAGGCCCACCAGTGGACAGGATTGTCCTTGTGCTGCAGGAGGTAGGGGCTGGTTTCGCGGCCGAGCCGGTTTTCGGGCGTGCTGGATATCATGGGGCAGCCTAGCCCGGATCGCGCGGCGGCAACACCTGGCCGATCAAAGTGTTGAGCGGGTGCTTCTGGAACGGTGCAGGGGTCCCGGCCTAGTCCCGTTCGCGCCCGCGCGAACGGCGCCGGGATGACGAGGGTCCTGAGGCGATCAATCTGGCAGGACGCAGGGGATGGTGCGGCGGCTGTGGCGGCGGTAGATGCGGAAGTCGGTGTCGGTGGTGAGAACGACGGGGTCGGTCAGAACCTCGGTCATGCGCACCAGGCAGGCATCGGCGAGGCTCATTGGCACGTCGGCGTACTTCTGCATGAGCGTCAGGACCTCCTCGGGCGCCTCGCCCAGCTGAAAGGTGCTGACGACAGCCCGCCGCCGCAACAGCGACGCTAGGGCCGCGAGACCGCGGGGCCCGAGCAAGTGGAAAGCCTCCGACAGCGCCGCCTCGCACGTCTTCCACGGCGGCGGGAAGCGGCGCGACAGGGCAACGGCCCAGGCCTGATTGGCGTCGCGGCGGCTGAGCAGCGCCACCAGAAAGCCGGCGTCAACGAGGACGCTTGCGGCCATAGCCGGTCGCCCCGAGGTGCTTCTTCTTGGCGGAGCTCAGGTCGTCTGGCAGGCCGTCGACGGAGCCGACGAGATCGGCGATGGCGTCCATGAGGGGCGAGGTTTCGCGCATGCCGTTGGCGGCGCTGAGGCGCTCGCGCACGATGTCGGATTTGGAAAGCCGGCGCGCGCGGGACTCGGCCTCGATCTCGGCGACGAGGGCTTCGGGCAGCCGGACAGTGAGGCTTTTCGTACTACTCATACCGCGTTTGTATGACAGATGTGGCAGAGGCGCAAGACGCGTCTCGGAATCGGGGGCGCGCCATGCCCCAGTGTTGCCTTCGCCTGGGTGCTCTGATGTAAGCGGACCGCCAGTCCTGGCGGTGGGTCCCCTGCCGGCACATGCCTGCGTGACGGGTTGCAATGGCCGAAGCGCCGACGATCTTTGCTCTTTCGAGCGGCCACGGCCGCGCCGGCGTGGCCGTCATCCGCGTCTCGGGGCCGGCCGCCCGCGAGGTGCTCGAACGGCTCGCCCCGCCCAGGCCCAGGCCGCGCTTTGCGGCGCTGCGGGCGGTCAAGCATCCGCTCACGGGCGAGGTGCTGGACTGGGGCCTGGTGCTCTGGTTTCCGGGTCCCAAGAGCGAGACCGGCGAGGACATGGCCGAGCTGCAGGTGCACGGCGGGCGGGCGGTCGTGCAGGGGGTGCTGGAGGCGATTGGGACGATTGCGGGATGCCGGCTGGCCGAGCCCGGCGAGTTCGCGCGCCGGGCCTTCGAGGGCGGCAAGATCGACCTGACCGGGGTCGAGGGCCTGGCCGATCTGGTCGATGCCGAGACGCAGGCGCAGCGGCGCCAGGCCCTGCGCCAAGCCGAGGGCGGGCTGTGGCGGCTCTACGATGGCTGGCGCCAGCGGCTGATCAACGCCACGGCGCTGCTCGAGGCGGCGATCGACTTCTCCGACGAGGCCGATGTGGCGGCCGACACCGCCGCCAAATCCCGCGCCGAGGCCGAGGCGCTGCACGCCGCCATCAGCCGGCACCTCGACGACGGCAACCGCGGCGAGGTGCTGCGGGCGGGGTTCCAGGTCGTGCTGGCGGGTCCGCCCAACGTCGGCAAGTCGAGCCTGCTCAATGCGCTGGCCCGGCGCGATGTCGCCATCGTCTCGGAGGAGGCGGGCACCACTCGCGACGTGATCGAGGTGCGGCTCGACCTGGAGGGTCTGCCGGTGGTGGTGAGCGACACCGCCGGCATCCGCGAGCCCGCCGGCAAGGTCGAGCAGGAGGGCATCAAGCGCACACTGGGCCGGGCCAAGTCGGCCGACCTGGTGCTGTGGCTGGTCGACGCCACCGCGCTCGACGCGCCGGCGCCGGCGGAGCTGCCGGTGCGGGCCGACAAGCTGCTGGTGGTGGTCAACAAGTTCGATTTGCTGGACTCCAAGGTGCTGCAGCCCCTGCCCGAGGGCGCCATTGCCGTCTCGGCCCTGACGGGCTTCGGCCTCGACCGCCTGACCCGGCGGCTGGCTGGCTTTGCCCAGGCCCGCATCGGCGCCGACGAGGCCCCGGCGCTGACCCAGGCGCGGCATCGCCAGCAGCTGGAGCGCTGCCGGGCGGCGCTGGCCTCGTTTCTGGCCTCGCCGATGGAAGAGGTGGAGCTCCGGGCCGAGGACCTGCGCCGGGCGGGGACGGCGCTGGGGCGCCTGACCGGGGTGGTGGACGTCGAGGACGTGCTGGGCGAGATTTTCGGGCGGTTCTGTATTGGGAAGTAGTGGGCGCCGGCGGGGTAGGGCCTGGTTGCTACTGAACGCTGAATTGTTTCACGTGAAACAATGGAGGATTGTGTAGAAACCGCCAGCTCTCCTCCTCCTCGACGTCTGGAGGGTATTGGCAGGGTTGATGTCAAGCGGCAATATAACCGGCAGCGAAGGCGGCAGAAAAACCGGCAGGATGCAGCCGGCTCGCGCCCCTTCCAGATGTGCAGATCATTGATTTCGCTATATAAACTGGAGACCAGGTATGCGGGTGAAAGCGGCAGCAAAAGCGGCAAAGAAAGCTGCAGAACAGGCGCCAAGAGACGAAGGCGAAGATGTCTATCTCATGGAGCCTATGCGGATCTCTGAGGAAAACGCAGAAAGGCCCGAGCTAACAGAACTCGTTCTTGAGCTTACCAAGCGCTCCGCTTCATTTCGGTCAAGCCTGCCGAAGGGGCTGGCCGACCCGCTTGCTGATTTCGTCAGGTCGATGAACTGCTACTACAGCAACCTCATAGAGGGTCATGATACTCATCCGGTAGACATCGAGCGCGCTCTCAATGACGATCTTGCCCGAGATGATCCGAGGAAGCGCGACCTCCAGCTCGAGGCTAAGGCCCATATCGAGGTCCAACGATGGATAGACGAGGGCGGTTTGCAGGGCAAAGATGCGACGGTCGAGGGCATCCTAGAAATCCATCGCCGGTTCACTCGCCTGCTTCCTGACGACCTCAGGTGGGTTGAGAACCCAGACACTGGAGAAAAAATCGGAGTTGTCCCCGGCGAGATGCGTAAGCGCGACGCCAGAGTAGGCAGACACATTGCGATCAGTCCGGGTGCCTTGCCACGGTTTATGCGGCGCTTCGAAGAGCGTTTTGCCGGATTGAAAGACTTCGAGGCGATTCTAGGCGTGGGCCCCGCCCATCATCGTCTGCTGTTCATTCATCCCTTTGCAGACGGCAATGGCCGTGTGACCAGGCTGATGTCATACGCCACTTTGCACCGCACGCTGGATACCGGAGGGCTGTGGTCGATTGCGCGGGGTTTGGCACGCCGCGAAGGCGAATACAAGAAACACTTGGCGGCGTGTGACGAAATACGCCGGGGCGATCGCGACGGACGCGGGCATCTCGGAGAGGCGGCGCTTTCTGATTTCACAAAGTTTTTCTTGGACGTCTGTATCGACCAAACAAAGTTCATGAGTGATTTGATGCAACCGAAGTCCTTACGCGATCGCATCATGAAATGGGCGGAAGAAGAAGCAACGTACGGCAGACTTCCTGCAAGGTCCCCGCGCGTGCTGGACGCCATTCTCTTTAGGGGGTCTTTGCCTAAATCCGAGGTCGCCGACGTCCTTGGCCAGTCCGCTCGGAGTGCTCGGGATGCGACCAGTGCGCTAAGCAGACAAGGCATCATCACTTCAAGCGGCACGCGCGCTGATTGGCGGATTGCTTTTCCCGCCAAGCTTGCCCCCCGAATAGCGCCGGGGCTGTTCCCAAACTGAGACGGCGGCTTGACGTTCTCTCGCGCCGCGCCCCCTTACACGCAAGCCAGCGTTCGGTTAGGTTGCGCGCAAAAGCGAGTTCGCGCCCTAAAAATGAACACCAGCAACTTCGATATCATCGTGGTCGGCGGCGGCCATGCGGGCTGCGAGGCGGCAGGGGTTGCCGCCCGCATGGGCGCGCGCACGGCGCTGGTCACGCACCAGTTCGCCACCATCGGCGAGATGTCATGCAACCCGGCCATCGGCGGGCTCGGCAAGGGCCATCTGGTGCGCGAGATCGATGCGCTGGACGGCCTGATGGGCCGGGTGGCGGATGCCGCCGGCATCCAGTTCCGCCTGCTCAACCGCTCCAAGGGCCCAGCCGTGCAGGGCCCGCGCGCCCAGGCCGATCGGGCGCTTTATCGCGCCGCCATGCAGGCGGCGATCCGGGCCACGCCCAGCCTCGAGGTGATCGAGGCAGCCGTCGAGGACCTGATCGTCGAGGGCGGCGGGGTGGCCGGAATTGTGACCGCCGACGGCCGGGCGATCCGGGCCGGCGCGGTCGTCCTCACCACCGGCACCTTCCTGCGCGGCCTGATCCACCGCGGCGAGGAGAAGACACCGGCCGGCCGCCACGGCGAGCCGCCGGCCAACGGCCTGTCACAGCGGCTGCTGGCGCTCGGCCTGAGCCTCGGCCGGCTCAAGACCGGCACGCCCGCGCGCCTCGACGGCCGGTCGATCGACTGGGCCGCGCTGGAGATGCAGGCGGGCGACGACCCGCCGGTGCCGTTCTCATTCCTGACCGGGGCCATCGCCAACCCGCAGATCGAGTGCGGGATCACCGCCACCACCGAGGCCACCCACGCCATCATCCGCGCCAATCTCGCGCGCGCGCCGATGTACTCCGGCCAGATCGAGGGCGTGGGCCCGCGCTACTGCCCCTCCATCGAGGACAAGGTGGTGCGTTTCGCCGCCAAGGCCGGGCACCAGATCTTCCTGGAGCCCGAGGGCCTCGGCGACGCCACCGTCTATCCCAACGGCATCTCGACCTCGCTCCCCGCCGACGTGCAGGAAGCCTTCCTGCGCACCATCCCGGGGCTCGAAAAGGTGGCGGTTCTGCGCTTCGGCTACGCCATCGAATACGACTACGTCGACCCGCGCGAGCTGCTCCCGACGCTCGAGGTCAAGCGCCTGCCCGGGCTGTTCCTGGCCGGCCAGATCAACGGCACGACCGGCTACGAGGAGGCGGGCGCCCAGGGCATCGCCGCCGGGCTCAATGCCGCGCTGAAGGCTGGCGGGAGCCGGCGCGAGTTCATCGCCTCCCGGGCCGACGCCTACCTGGGCGTGATGATCGACGACCTCGTCACGCGGGGCGTCTCCGAGCCCTACCGCATGTTCACCTCGCGCGCCGAGTACCGGCTGCGCCTGCGCGCCGACAATGCCGACCAGCGGCTGACGCCCCTGGGCCTCGATCTCGGCTGCGTTGGCCCGGAGCGGCGGCAGGCCTTCGCCCGCAAGGCGCAGGCGCTGGAGGAGGGCCGGCGCCTGCTGGCCAGCCTGGCGCTCACCCCCAATGAAGCCGGGAGCCACGGCCTCGAGATCAACCGGGACGGCCGGCGTCGCACCGCCTTCGAGCTGCTGGCCCACCCCGGCATCGATCTGGCCCGGCTCGGGGCCGTCTGGCCCGAGATCGCCCGCATCGAACCGGCGGTTGCGGCCCAGCTCGCAGTCGATGCCCGCTATGCCGCCTACGTCGACCGGCAGGAAGCCGATGTCGCGGCCTTCCGCAAGGAGGAGAGCGTGCGCGTGCCGGCCGACTTCGACTATGCGCGGGTGGCCGGGCTGTCCACGGAAGTGTGGCAAAAGCTGGAGGCGTTGCGCCCCGCCACCCTGGCCCAGGCCTCCCGCATGGAGGGCATGACCCCGGCCGCGCTGATGCTCCTGCTCGCCCATCTGCGCAAGGGGTCGGCGGCCCAGCGCGACCCGGCGCCCCGAGCCGCCACCAACAATTGAACGCTGAATTGTTTCACGTGAAACAATTGGGCCGGCAGCGGCGGTTGAGTAAGCTCATGCTGATTCCGCAGTCGAGCCGGACACTACGGGCATGCCAAAGCCAGATCCCGACCAAATCATCTCCGGTCCGGACGACTTTGCCGCGGCCTTCAACGTTTCACGTGAGGCAATTGCCAGCCTCGCGACTTACGAGAGGCTGCTGCGGCGGTGGCAGAAGACCGTCAACCTGGTCGCGACCAGCACGCTGGGCTCGACCTGGCACCGGCATTTCGCCGACTCGGCGCAGCTCGTGGCGCTCGCCCCGGCGGCCCGAACCTGGGTCGACCTCGGCTCCGGCGCCGGGTTTCCTGGGCTGGTGGTGGCGATCCTGCTGGCGGACAAGCCGGGCGCGGACGCGGCCCGCGTCAGCCTGATCGAGAGCGATACCCGCAAGTGCGCCTTCCTGCGCGAAGTTGTACGGCAGACCGCAATCTCCGGTCGCATCGCTGTGGATATCCTGTCGACAAGAATCGAAAATGTGGCGACTCAAGCTAGCCTGCCGAAGCCGGATGTTGTCATGGCGCGTGCGCTTGCCCCGCTCGACAAGCTTCTCGCCCTGGCGGCACCCTTATCCCCGCCCCCTACGGTTGGCTTATACTTGAAGGGCAAGGATGCCGCCGCCGAGGTCGATGCCGCGCGAACAGCGTGGACCTTTGAGGCTGAGCTGATCCCGAGCCTGACTGAGCTGGAAGCCCGCGTCGTCGTCGTCCGCCAACTCGAAGCCAAGAACGAAGGAAAACCCCCGTGAGCCGCGCAATTCCAGCCCAAGGCCTGCGCGTCCTGGCCATCGCCAACCAGAAGGGCGGCGTCGGCAAGACCACCACCGCCATCAACCTCGGCACCGCCATGGCCGCCGTCGGCGAGAAGGTGCTGATCCTCGACCTCGACCCCCAGGGCAACGCCTCCACCGGCGTCGGCATCGGCGAGGACGCCCGCCCGGTGACGAGCTTCGACGTCCTCGCCGGCAAGGCGACGATATCAAAGGCTGCCGTGCGGACGCTGGTGCCCAACATGAGCCTGGTGCCGGCCAATGCCGACCTCGTGGGCCTGGAATCGCAGATGATGGCGGAGGTCAACCGGCCGTTCCGGCTACGCGATGCCGTCGCCCAGCTGATCGCCGAGCAGAAGGCACGGCCCACCGAGGTGCCCTACCACTACGTTCTGATCGACTGCCCGCCCTCGCTCAACCTGCTCACCCTCAACGCCATGGTGGCGGCGCACGCGGTGCTGGTGCCGGTGCAGTGCGAGTTCTTCGCGCTCGAAGGCATCTCCCAGCTCAAGCAGACCATCGACCAGATCAAGGCGACGCTGAACCCCGGCCTCGAGATCCAGGGCGTGGTGCTGACCATGCACGATGCCCGCACCTCCCTGTCGAAGGAGGTGGCCAACGAGGTGCGCGCCTTCTTCGGGCCCAAGGTCTACGCCACCATGATCCCGCGCAACGTCCGGGTGGCGGAGGCGCCCTCGCACGGCAAGCCGATCCTGCTCTACGACTACGACTGTCCGGGCAGCCAGGCCTACATCCAGCTCGCCACCGAGATCATCGAGCGCGAGCGCCAGCTGAGGGCAGCGTAGGTTGGCCCGAGCAGCAGCGATGGCCCGACGCGCCCCCAAACTCCACTCATGTCTGATTATCTGAGGACCACACTACCTATGGCCATCCCCGTGCAGAAAGGCCGTCTCGGCCGCGGACTTGCCTCCCTGATCGGCGAGGCGCCGGAAACCGAGCCGCGGCTGCCGGCTCACGGCGAGCATCGGTTCCTGCCGATCGCCGACCTGCACCCGAGCGGTCTCAACCCGCGCAAGGCCTTCGACGAGGCCGAGCTGGCCGAGCTGGCCCAGTCGATCCGCAGCAAGGGCCTGCTGCAGCCCATCATCGCGCGGCCCGACCGGGCGCGCGGCGGCTATCAGATCGTCGCCGGCGAGCGGCGCTGGCGCGCGGCCCAGAAGGCGAGCGCGCACACCGTGCCGGTGATCGTGCGCGAGCTCTCCGACCAGGAAGCAGCCGAGCTCGCCCTGATCGAGAACGTGCAGCGCACCGACCTCAACCCGATCGAGGAGGCGACCGGCTACAACGAGCTGATCGAGCGCTTCGGCTACACCCAGGAGCAGCTCGCCGACGTCATCGGCAAGAGCCGCAGTCGGCTTGCCAACATGCTGCGCCTGTTGAAGCTGCCCGCCCCGGTGCAGAGCCTCGTTCGCGACGGCCAGCTGGCCGCCGGGGCGGCGCGCGCCATCGTCGGCCAGGAGCAGGTCGAGGTGCTGGCCGAGGAGATCATCGCCAGGGAGCTCAACGTGCGCGAGGTCGAAGCCCTGGTGCAGGACATCGAGCAGGGCGGCGCCGCCGGCTCCGGCTCGGTGGCGCGGGGCGGCGGCAGCGGCATGCCGGTGCGCGATGCGCGCCAAAAGGACACCGACACGCGCGCCTTCGAGAAGGACATGTCGGACGCTTTGGGGCTCAAGGTCGAGATCAAGCGCGGCTCGGGCGAGAGCGGCACGCTCACCATCCGCTACGGCAACTTCGACCAGCTCGACTACATCCGTGGGCGGCTGATCGGCCAGTCGTAGGACAGGGACGTCGCCAGCCCCCGAGGGCCGGCGATGCCTACATCGGCCACACCATCGGCACCAGCGCGATGGCGATGGCGTAGATCAGCACCGTCAGCGGCATGCCGACCTTGAAGAAGTCGGAGAACTGGTATTTGCCCGGCCCATAGACCATGAGGCAGGAGGGCTCCAGCGGCGTGAGGTAGGAGCAGCTCGCGGCCACTGCCACCATCATGGCGAAGGCACGGGGGTCGACTCCGACCTGCAAGCCCGTCTGGATCGCAATGGGGAGCACCACGAGGGCCGCCGCCTGGTTCGACATCGGCTGTGTCAGCACCACCGTGAGAAGGAAGAAGCAGCTGAGCAGGCCGTAGCGGCTCTCGGCGCCGACCAGGCCGATCAGCTGCTGAGCGAGATACTTCCCGGTGCCGCTCGCCTCCATCGCTGTGCCGAGCGACAGCAGCGCGCCGATGAGGATCAGCGCCTTCCACTCGATCTGCTGGTAGGCTTGCTCCGGAGAGAGACAGCGGGTCAGCAGCATCAGAAACGCGCCGCCCAGCATCGCCACCGGCAACGGCGCGAACTTGAAGGTCGCGGCCAGGATCGCGATCGCGAAGATGGCGGTCGCCAGCGGCGCGCGTGAGCGATTGAGCCGCTCGGTCTCCACGCCGCCGAAGATGTTGAACAGATTGCCGCGCTCGAGAGCCTTGACGTCCTCGGGCGTGCCCTGCAGCAGCAGCACGTCGCCCATGCGCAGGCGCGCGGCGCTGATCGATCGCGGCACCCGGCCGGCCCGATGCATGGCCAGCACCTGCAAGCCATAGCGCTCCTTGAATCCGAGGCTGCGCAGGCTCTGGCCAATCAACGGCGAAGTCGGGAGCAGCACGCCTTCCACGATCGTGGCCTGCTTTGCTTGGTGGGCGTCAGGGTCGACCAGATGCTCGTCGGCCTTGAACTCCAAGCCCTTGATGTCCTTGATCTTGAGAAGGTCGGCGCGCAGACCCTCGAAGAAGATCTCATCGCCGGCTTGCAGCTCGATCTCGGCAAGCTTTTTCTCGCCGCGCACGGTCTCCTGGTCGCGAACGAGCTTCACGGCCGTGAGACCCGCCTGGTCGGTGACTTTGGCGTCCTGCAGCGACTTGCCGACCATCGGTCCGTCTTCGACGACGACGACGTCGGCCTGGTAGGTCCGCTCGCCGATCTTCTCTTCGGCTTTCTGGTCCTCGCGCCGGGGGAGCAGGCGCACGCCGATGGTCCAGACATAGAGGAGGCCGACGATCGCAATCGGGATGCCCACAGGCGCCAGCTCGAACATGCCCATCGGCGGCTGCTGGTAGCGGGTCAGAAGTTCGCTCACCACCAGGTTGGTCGAGGTGCTGATCAGCGTCACGGAGCTGGTCAAGATGGAGGCGAAGGCCAGCGGCAGCAGGAACCCCGACGGACTGGCGTTGATCTTGGCGGCGTAGCCGAGAACGAGCGGCACGAAGAACGCCGTGGCGGCCGTGTTGCTCATGAATGCCGAGACGGCCGCGACCGACACCATGATGACGGGAAGGAATGTCGCCGGATTGCGCCCGGCTATGCTGAAGATGAAGCGCCCGGCGATCTCCACCACGCCGGTCTGGAGCAGGCCGGCCGACATCACCAGCAGGCCGAGGATCATCATGACGGTGTCGCTGCCGAAGCCGGCAAAGGCCTTGTCGGCCGGCAGCAGGCCAGTGGCGATGACCGCCAGCATCACGCCCAGCGCCACGACGTCGGCGGGGACCCGATCCCAGGCGAACAGCGCGACGGAGACGGTCAGGATCGCAAGGCAAATGGCAATGTCGGGGGTCATTCAGCCTCGCTGCCGCCGCAAGCCTGTGGTGGGCCCACTTCTAGCAGATTGACGGTAGGCCCGCCCGGCCCTTGACGGCCGTTCAGCATCGTAGTTGGAGTTGTCGACCAAAAGCCCGTTCCTGCGGCCCTCAGGAAGACACCCATGACCGACGACGTGCTGCAGCGGCTGGCGGTGCTGATCGCCTCGCGCCGGGGCGAGACGGCGACCAGATCCTACACCCGCGAGCTGCTCGACGCGGGCCCTGAGCGCTGCGCCAGGAAGCTCGGCGAGGAGGCGGTCGAGACCGTGATCGCCGCGCTCGGCACCGACACGCGGGCATTGACGCGGGAGGCGGCCGACCTTTTCTATCATCTGCTCGTGCTGCTCGAGAGCCGCGGGGTGCGCCTCCAAGACGTGCTGGCGGAGCTCGAAACGCGCATGGGCACCTCGGGGCATGCCGAGAAGGCCGGCCGCGGGGGCCCGCCGCAATGAGCGCGCACGAGCCGTTGACGCCGCAGCAGGTCGAGATGCCGAGCCGGTCCAACATCGATTTCTCGCCCTACCGGGTATTCTCCCGCACCGAGTGGGCCAAGCTGCGCGCCGACACGCCGATGACGCTGGTGCCGCGCGAGCTCGAGCAGCTGTCCGGTCTGATCGAGGACCTGTCGATGGAGGAGGTGGAGCAGATCTACCTGCCGATGTCGCGGCTGCTCAATCTGCACGTGGCCGGCGCCCAAGAGCTGCACGCCGTCACCAACCGCTTCCTCGGCCGCAAGGACGGCCGCGTGCCCTACATCCTCGGCATCGGCGGCTCGGTCGCGGTCGGCAAGAGCACGACGGCGCGCGTGCTGCGCGCGCTGCTGGCGCGTTGGCCGGACCATCCGCGCGTCGACCTCATCACCACCGACGGCTTCCTGCACCCCAACGCCGAGCTCGAGCGGCGCGGCATCATGAACCGCAAAGGCTTCCCCGAAAGCTTCGACACCGCGCGCCTGCTCAATTTTCTGCACGAGGTGAAGGCCGGCCGCCAGAACGTCGAGGCGCCGGTCTATTCGCATTTTCACTACGACATCATCCCGGGCCAGACGGCGATCGTCGATCGCCCCGATGTCCTGATCGTGGAAGGCCTCAATGTCCTGCAGCCGGCGCGCCTGCCCAAGGGCGGCGAGGCAATCCCGTTCGTGTCCGACTTCTTCAACTTCTCGATCTACCTCGATGCCGACGCCAAGGTGATCGAGGACTGGTACGTCACGCGCTTCCTGCGCTTGCGCCAGACGGCGTTCCGCGATCCCGCCGCCTACTTCCACCGCTACGCCAAGCTGTCACCCGACGAAGCGCGCGCGCAGGCGCTCGAGATCTGGCACGGCATCAACGAGAAGAACCTCTACGAGAACATCCTGCCGACTCGCCAGCGGGCGCGGCTGATCCTGCGCAAGGGGGCCAATCATCGCGTCGAGAGCGTGGCGCTGAGACGGATTTGAGGGAGGTCGACCGTGCAGGCTTACGACTACATCGTGGTGGGGGCGGGCTCTGCCGGCGCGGTGCTGGCCTCGCGGCTCAGCGAGGACCCGCGCCTGCGCGTGCTGCTGGTGGAGGCCGGCCGCGCCAGCCATCCCTATTCGCGCTTCCCCATCAGCTTCGGGCTGCTGATCGACAACCCGGCCGCCAACTGGCGCTATGAGTCCGAGCCCGAGCCCGGCACCGCCAACCGCGCGATTCCCGTGCCGCGGGGCAAGGTTCTGGGCGGCTCCAGCGCCATCAACGGCCTCGTCTGGGTGCGCGGCCAGCCGCTCGACTACGACACCTGGGCGCAGATGGGCGCGCGCGGCTGGAGCTGGCAGGACGTGGCCCCGCTGTTCACCCGCATCGAGAGCTACGAGGACGGCAGCGGCGCTAACGGCCGCGGCACCTCGGGCTATCTGCGCGTCACCGAGGTGCCTGATCAGAACCCGCTCTACGACGCCCTGTTCAAGGCCGCCGTCGCCGCCGGCTACAGGCTCAATCCCGACTACAACAGCGAGGACCAGGAAGGCGTCGTCAAGACCCAGGCCAGCATTTCGCGCGGGCGGCGCATGAGCGTGGCGCACTGCTACCTCGGACCGGCGAGAAACCGGCCCAACCTCGACATCGTCACCGAGGCGCCGACGCGCCGCGTCCTGCTCGAGGGCAAGCGCTGCGTCGGCGTCGTCTACGAGCGCTGGGGCCGCGAGGTCGAGGCGCGCGCGGGCCGCGAGGTGATCTTGTGCGCCGGCGCGGTGGCAACGCCGCAGCTGCTCGAGCTGTCGGGCATCGGCAACCCGGAGATCATCAAGAAGCACGGGCTGGCGGTGATGCACGCCTTGTCGGCCGTTGGCGAGAACTTCCGCGACCACATCAACGCCCGCATCGTCTGGCGCGTCAAAGATCGGCGCGTGTCCTACAACCACAAGGCGCGCGGGCTGGGCGCCGTCGGCCAGGTACTCCGCTACGCCACGACGCGAGGCGGCTTCTTCAGCCTGCCGTCGGCGCCGATGCTGGCGTTCCTGAAAACGCGGCCCGAGCTCGCCACGCCCGATGTCCAGATGCATATCGTGCCCTATGCCATCAAGGACCCCAAGCGGCGCAGGCTGCAGACCTACCCGTCGATGACGATCGCCTGCTACCAGCTGCGCCCCGAGAGCATGGGCTCGATCCACATCCGCTCGGCCGATCCCGACGCCCAGCCCTCGATCCGCTTCAACTTCCTGACCGACAGCATCGACCAGCGCACCATGGTCGAGGGCTTCCGCATGATGCGCCGCATCGCCGAGGCCGGGCCCTTGGACGCGCTGCGCGGGGAAGAGGCATCGCCGGGCAAGGACGTCGCCAGCGACGATGAGATCCTGGATTGGATCCGCGCCAACTCGCAGACCGCCTATCACCCCATCGGCACCTGCCGCATGGGGCCGGCTGGCCCCAAGACGGTCGTCGACGAGAAGCTGAAGGTGCACGGGCTCGAGAGCCTGCGTGTCGCCGACGCCTCGATCTTCCCGACCATGCCGTCGGGCAACACCAACGCGCCTTGCATCATGGTGGGCGAGAAAGCCGCCGACCTCATCCGCGTCGCGGCTTGAGGGTTGCGAGCGCAACCCTACATTCGTGGTTGTTTGGATTGGTCGGCGGAGCGGGGCCCAAAACCATGACGGACCGCTGGAGCTTTCGCTCCAAGCGGCCCGTTGCATGGCGGTACGCAGCCAACAGATTGCACTATAGGCAAGATTTGCGGCGGTCTTGCGACGCCCGCGGATCACGCCCGCGGCGGCTGGGCAGCGCCCCGGCGTCCTATGCCAGCAGCCCCTGCTTCCGCGCCAGGTCTGCAAGCCCCACCTCGGGCCGGGCGCCGATGTGGGAGATGATCTCGGCCGCCGCCAGGCTGCCGAGCCGGCCGGCGATCTCCACGCTCTTGCCCCGGGCGATGCCGTAGAGGAAGCCCGCCGCGAACAGATCGCCGGCGCCGGTCGTGTCCACCACCTTGGCCACCGGTGCGGCCGCGATCTGGATCGGCCCGCCATCGCTCAGGATCACGCTGCCCTTCTCCGAGCGCGTCAGCGCCGCCAGCTTGGTGTGCCCGCGCACGCTCTTGGCCGCCTCGTCGAAGGAGGCGGTCTGATAGAGCGAGGTGATCTCCGCCTCGTTGGCCAACAGGATGTCGACGCTGCCCTTGATCAGCTCCAGGAACTCCGCCCGGTGGCGGTCGACGCAGAACGGGTCGGACAGGCTCAGCGCCACCTGCCGCCCGGCCTTGGCGGCGATCTCGGCCGCCTGCCGGAACGCGGCCTTGGCCTGCGGGCGGTCGAACAGGTAGCCCTCCAGATAGACGATGCGCGCGGAGCCGATGAGGGCGGCATCGACCTCGCCGCTGCCGAGCTGCGGGCTGACGCCCAGGAAGGTGTTCATGGTGCGCTGGCCGTCGGGCGTGACGAGCACCAGGCAGCGCCCGGTCGGCTCGCTGCCGGGCCCCGCTGGCGGGGTGGTGAAGGTGACGCCGGCGGCGCGGATGTCGTGGCCGAACACCCCTCCAAACTGGTCGCCGGCGGTCTTGCCGATGAAGCCGGCCCTGCCGCCCAACGAGGCGATGCCGACCATGGTGTTGGCCACCGACCCGCCCGAGATCTCCACGCCCGGCCCCATGGCCTCGTAGAGCTTGGAGACGGCGGCGGCGTCGACCAGCTGCATGCTGCCCTTGCTGCAGCCGTGGCGGGCCAGGAACGCGTCGTCGCAGCGGCCGATGATGTCGACGATGGCATTGCCGATGCCGACGACGTCGTGGTCTTGCATGCTGGGCTCCCTCGATGATCTGGCGCACTATAGGTCGAGGGCGCAGGTCGGGTCGAGCAGGGCGCGCATCCAAGTGGCCTCTCATTCCCGGGCGTACAACAACTCGATCGCCTGCTCCTGCTCGTTGAGCCACGACCCGGCGGCGACAAACCCCATGCGTTCGTACATGGCGCGTGCTTGCGCGTTCCCCTCGAACACATGCAACGTTGCTCGCCCGGGGATATGCTGCAAGGCTGCAGTGAGCAACGTGGTGCCGAGGCCCTGCCGTTGAAAATCTGGATCGACAAACAGCTGATCGACATGATCGCCGATGCAGGCGAGGAAGCCTATGGCATCCCCCGAAGCGCAACCAACGACGCCCCAGTCCCAATCGCCGAACTTGCCGGCGTACCACTGTCGCACCTCGTGCTCGGTGTAGGCCCAATTCATGAACCGATAGGCGATCGAGCATGCGCGCCAGTGGATGCGGCTGATCGAGTCCAAGTCCGCGATCTCGAGTGGGCGCAAGGAGATGCCGTGCAACATGGGCGGTTGCGCTCTAGGCTTTGGCTGGTTTCGCCATCCCTGCCAGATCGAGCAGCAGGCTCTCCGCCAACGTACCCTCCATCGCCGAGTTGAGGCGCGCCGCTTTCGCCGCCTCGGCGATGCGGGCGAGCGCGGCATCGAGGCGCGCCAGGCTCCACAGCCGGCTTTGGCTCTCGAGCGCGTCGCGCTGCTTGAAGTGCGGCGGCGGCCGCAGCGATCGCAGCACGTCCTCCATGCCGCGCCCCCCATCGAGCGCGCTGCGCATGCGGTGCAGCCGCAGGAAATGCCGCTGGACCGCGGCAATGATGGCCTGCGGGCTCTCGCCGGCGGCAAGGCTGCGGTCGTACTCGGCCAGCGCCGCTGCGGTCTGTCCGGCCCCGGCGGCGAGCACGATGCGGTCGAGCGCCTGCTCGGCGGCATCGCCGACGGCGGCCTCCACGTCGCTCTCCTCGATGCAGTCCTTGCCGTGCGCGAACAGCACGAGCTTGTCGATCTCGGCCCTGGAGAGCGCCCGGTCGGCCCCCAGCCGCCCGACCAGCATCCTCTTGGCCGCCGGCGTGATCTCGAGCCCGGCCGCGCCCAGCGCGGCGTTGACGACGCCCTCGAGGTCGCGCGCCTCGTCGGGGAAGCAGGCGACGGCCGCGCCCCCAGGCGCCCTCTCGAACAGCGCGCGCAAGCCATCGTCGGGGCGCAGGTTGCCGGCCTCGACGATCAGATAGCCCACGAGATCGCCGCCCTCCACCAGCGGCTTGAGCTGGGCAGTGGTGATCCGCCGGCCGGCCTGCGCGCGGACGATCTTGCGGCCGCCGAACATGGGCGCCGTCTTGAGCTCGACGAAGATGCGGTCCGGGTCGTCCTCGAGGCTCGCATCATCGAGGCGGAGGACCTCGCCCGGAGGATCGTCGCGTTCGGCCAGCCGCTTGGAGAGTTGCGCCGCCCGCTCGGCCACCAGGCCAGCGTCGGTGCCATAGAACAGGACGGCCGTCGGCAGGCGATCGAGGGCTTTGAGGAAGGCGTCAGCCTGATGCGTCTTGACCGCGACCATCGCTCAATCATCCCGGATGCGAGGCTCGGGACGCAGGCCTCAGGCCGCGCGCGAGAGATACGTCGCAATGCGGGTTTTGAGATCGTCGGCGACGGTGCGCGCGGCGCGGTTTTCCGCGTCCTCGCGCGCCCGCACGTTGGAATAGATCGCCGCGAAACGCTCGAAGCTCGCCCGGGCATGGCTCGTGCCCTGCAGCACGACCGCTTTGTCCTTGAAGCTGACGAGCCTGAAGGCGGCCTGGATGGCGTAGATCTGGCCAAGCGAGTCGCCGTCGATCTTGACCAGCGTGGTCAGCACCGACTCGGTCAGGACCACCTCGAGCCGGTGCGTGGCCTGGGGGCCGGCGCCGCCGCCGGTGGCCTGGAAGATCAGCTCGTTGCGGATGCGCTGTCCGACACGGCCCGGGATCGGCGCGACGTCGAGCTGGGCGAGCCGCGCCTGCGCGCCCGCCCCGGATGCCGAGGCACCATAGAGCGGATGCAGGCCGTCGCTGCCACACGCGGTCAGGCCCGGCGCTGCGGCGAGCAACGCCGCGAAGCCCCGCACAAGACTGCGGCGGCTCATCGTCACGCGAGCCGGGCAAGCCTCATCCGACGACATTTACGATCCTCTGCGGCACCACAATGACTTTCTTGACCGGTTGCCCGGCCAACGCGCGCAGCACCGACTCCAGGCCGAGCGCCGCCGTTTCGATCTCATCGTTGGTCGCGGTGCGGGCGACCGTAATCTCACCTCTTCGCTTGCCATTTACCTGTACGGCAATGGTAATCACATCGTCAACGAGCAAGGCCGGGTCGGGCACGGGCCAGGGCTGATCGGCCAACAAGGTGTTGTATCCGAGCCGCGCCCAGCAATCCTCGCCCAAATGCGGCAGGAACGGGCCGATCATCTGCGCCAGCAGCTCGGCGGCCTCCCGGACGGCCCAGGGGAGCCCCTCGCCGGTGGCGCCCAGCATGGACTGCAGGGTGTTCGTGAACTCGTAGATCTGCGCCACCGCCACATTGAAGCGCAGCGCCTCGATGTTCTGGCTAACGCTGTTCAGTGCCTTGTGGGCGGCGCGGCGCAGCTGGTCGGCCTCGGCGCTGAGCTGGGCTGGCCGCGGCGCTCCCTTGCGGGCGCCGGCCTCGGCACACTGCTCCACCAGCCGCCAGGCCCGCTGCACGAAGCGGCGCGCGCCTTGCACGCCCACGTCGGTATAGATGACGTCGCGCTCCGGCGGGCTGTCGGACAGCACGAACCAGCGGGCCGTATCGGCCCCGAACTGGCTGATGAAGTCGTCCAGGTCGACGATGTTCTTCTTGGACTTCGACATCTTCTCGATGGAGCCGATCTCGACTGGCTGGTTGGTCGAGATATCGAACGCCTGGCGCGCGTCGCCTTCCCCTTCGATGCGCACCTCGCTGGGCGGCACCCACTGGCCGTTGCGGGTCTTGTAGGTCTCGTGCGTCACCATGCCTTGCGTGAACAGCGCCGCAAACGGCTCCTTCAGGGTCTTCTTGAGATGGCTCGTGGCGCCCATGGCGCGCGTGAAGAAGCGCGAATAGAGCAGATGCAGGATCGCGTGCTCGATGCCGCCGATGTACTGGTCCACCGGCAGCCAGTAGTTTGCGGCCTTGGCGGCGACCGGCGTCTCGGCATGCGGGGCCGTGAAGCGCACGAAGTACCAGGAGCTGTCGACGAACGTGTCCATGGTGTCCGTCTCGCGCCGGCCCGGCTTGCCGCAGGTCGGACAGGCGACGTGCTTCCAGGTCGGGTGCCGATCCAGCGGGTTGCCCGGCACGTCGAAGGTCGCGTCCTCTGGCAGAGTTACCGGCAACTGGTCGTCGGGGACCGGGACCACGCCGCAGGTCTCGCAGTGGATGACCGGGATCGGGCAGCCCCAATAGCGCTGGCGCGAGATGCCCCAGTCGCGCAGGCGGTAGTTCACCTTGCGCTGCGCCACCGGCGTCTTGCCGTGCTTCTCGCTCTCTAGGCGCCTCGCCACCTCCTCGAACGCGGCCTTGGTATCGAGGCCGTCGAGGAAGCGCGAGTTGATCATGACGCCGTCGTCGACAAAGGCCGTCTCGCCGATCTTGAAGCTCGCGGCATCGGCGTCCTTCGGCATCACCACCGGCACCACCGGCAGCCCGTACCTGCGCGCGAACTCGAGGTCGCGCTGGTCGCCGGACGGACAGCCGAAGATGGCACCCGTGCCGTAGTCCATCAGGATGAAGTTGGCGACATAGACCGGCAGCGTCCATTCAGGGTCGAACGGGTGAATGGCCTTGATGTCCGTATCGAAGCCCTTCTTCTCCGCCGTCTCCAACGCCGCCACCGACGTGCCGAGCCGCCGGCACTCGGCGCTGAACTCCGCCAGCTGTGGGTCCTTCGCCGCCGCCGCCAGGGCCAGGGGATGGTCCGGCGCGATCGCCAGGAACGAAGCCCCAAACAGCGTATCGGGCCGCGTGGTGTAGACTTCCAGTTCCTTGTGGCCTTTCGGCGCCGTCTTGGCGTCCAGGGCCCAGCGCACCATCAGCCCCTCCGAGCGGCCGATCCAGTTGGCCTGCATCAGGCGCACTTTCTCCGGCCACTTGTCGAGCGAGCCCAGCGCCTCCAGCAGGTCGTCGGAGTACTTGGTGATCCTGAAGAACCACTGCGTCAGGTCGCGCTGCTCGACCACGGCGCCCGAGCGCCAGCCGCAGCCGTCGATCACCTGCTCGTTGGCGAGCACGGTCTGGTCGACCGGGTCCCAGTTGACCTTCGAGGACTTGCGATAGGCGAGCCCCTTCTTCAGCATGTCGAGGAAGAGCTTCTGCTGGTGCTTGTAGTAGCTGGGGTGGCAGGTGGCGAACTCGCGCTCCCAGTCGATCGACAGGCCCATCGACTTGAGCTGCGCGCGCATCACGTCGATGTTCTCGTAGGTCCATTTGCCGGGATGGACCTTGCGCTCGATGGCGGCGTTCTCGGCCGGCATGCCGAAGGCGTCCCAGCCCATGGGGTGCAGCACATTGAAGCCCCTGGCGCGCTTGTAGCGGGCCAGCACGTCGCCCATGGCATAGTTGCGCGAGTGGCCGACATGGATGCGCCCCGACGGATAGGGGAACATCTCCAGCACATAGCACTTGGGCTTCTTGCCGCCCTCCTGGGTGCGGAAGATGCCGCGGTCCTGCCAGACCTGTTGCCAGTGCTTCTCGCGCACGGGCGCGTTGTAGCGTTCGCTTGCCATGGGTCGTCGTTCTCTGGAGTTGGGCGCGGCTGGTAATGACTGATCGTGGCCTGCGCGGTCAAGCTGACGGAGCCGCGCTGGACAGGCCATCGGCGGCCTCATGTCGATTTTTTGCGGTTTTGTCGCCATGAGCGCTTCGTCATGTCGGCGGGATCGACATGAGTAGTTAGATATGTCGTCAGAATGCAATTTTATCGACATATCGAGATTGACATGTCGGCGAGGACGGCATATTTAGTCACTCGTGTCGTCGAATCCCAGATTTAACGACACGTCGCGGTCGACACGTCGTCCGCGACGGCATGTGGCACAAAACATGTCGCCAAAATCTAACTTAGCCGACATGTCTGAGCTGCGTTCCATGGACCCAGGCCGCCCCTACAATGATCTGCCTTTGCTGCCGCCCAAGGCCGACATAGAGACGCGTGCCATTCTGAAAAAATGTGTAGGGGCCCGCACGGCACTCGCGGAGCTTCGGTTGGCCGGGCAACTGATCCCCGATCAGAGCGTGCTCATTCACACGATCCCCAACCTGGAAGCCAGGGCCAGCTCAGAGATCGAGAACATCGTCACAACAAACGATGCGCTCTTTCGAGAGCACAACCTTGGCGACGCCGAGGCATCGCCCGCCACAAAAGAAGCAGCGCGCTATCGAACCGCCCTTTACAATGGCGAGGAAGCGCTCAAGACCCATCCACTGTCTACGCGCATCGCGGTCCAAGTGTGCCGCACGCTAACCGGAATCCAGCTCGACGTCCGTCGCACCCCCGGTACCACGCTGACAAACACGCATACAGGCGAGGTGATATACACGCCACCCGAGGGTGAAGTGCACCTGCGCGAGTTGCTGGCCAATTGGGAGCGCTTCATCCACGAAAGCGGAGACTTGGACGCGTTGGTCAGGATGGCAGTCCAACACTATCAATTCGAAGCGATCCATCCGTTCCCGGATGGCAATGGCCGCACCGGTCGCATCCTGAACATTCTGGGCTTGATCCAGGATGGACTGCTCGACCGTCCTACGCTGTATCTCAGCCGCTACATTCTGAGCACTCGTGCCAACTACTACCGTCTTCTCGGGCGTGTGACCTCCCACGAGGAGTGGGAGCCGTGGGTCCTATATATGCTCATGGCGGTCGAGGAGACTTCGCGTTGGACGACGCAGAAGATCAAAGCTGTTCGCTCGCTCATGGAGGAAACCGTCTCCTACGTGCGGATCGCGTCCCCAAAGACGCCCCACGTCGTCGTCGAATTGATCTTCAAGCAGCCGTACATTCGCATCGCGAACGTCGTCGAAAGCAAGATCGTGGGACGGGAGGCGGCGTCGAAGTATCTGCGCGAACTCTCGCGACTTGGCATCCTTGTGGAAGAGAAAAAGGGCCGCGACAAGATCTTCCTGCACCGCAAGTATCTCGATGTGCTGTTCAGTGATGAGCACACCTTCGAGCCCTATCCTCGCGTGGAGCAGGAGGCCGTAGCGCCGCGTCGCTCCAGAGGCCGCACGTGACGAACGACGCCGTGGCAGCCCTCTCCAGCGTCCGCTGCCGCATCGCCGCCGCGGCGGAAGGCGCTGGCCGCGACCTCGCCTCCGTCCACCTCGTCGCCGTGACCAAGATGTTCGGGCCCGAGCACATCCTCCCCGTCCTGGCGGCCGGCCATCGCGTCTTCGGCGAGAACCGGGTGCAGGAGGCCAAGGCCAAGTGGCCGGCACTGCGCGAGCGCCTTCCCGGCATCGAGCTGCACCTGATCGGCCCGCTGCAGTCCAACAAGGCACGCGAGGCCGTGGCGCTGTTCGATGCCATCCACACCATCGATCGGCCCAAGATCGCGCGCGCCATCGCCGAGGAGGCGGCGCGCCAGGGTCGACGCTTGCAGCTCTTCATCGAGGTCAACACCGGCGAGGAGCCGCAGAAGGCGGGCGTCATGCCCAAGGAGGCCGGCGCGCTTCTGCGCCTGTGCCGCGAGGAGCTCGCGCTCGACATCGCCGGCCTCATGTGCATTCCGCCCGTCGAGGAGGCGGCGGCCGTGCACTTCGCCTTCCTGGCCAAGCTTGCGGCCGAGCTGGGCCTTGCGCACCTCAGCATGGGCATGAGCGCCGACTTCGAGACGGCAATCAGCTTTGGCGCCACCCACGTCCGCATCGGCTCGGAGATTTTCGGCACGCGCGTAGCGCGTAGGTTGGGTTAGCGCGGCCGACCCGGTTCAAAGTCGCACCACAACGCCGAGCCGCGCGTAACCCAACATCCCCTTGCACGATCATGTGTTGGGTTACGCGCGGAGCGGGCGGTGCGCATCAAGGCACCGTATCGGCCGCGCTAACCCAACCTACGAGACGCACAGCTTTTTTCGGTGGAAGCCGCGAGGCCTCTCGCGCGCCCAAATCAAGCTGCTAACGTCGCGCAGATCGATTCGCGCCACCTGTCTCCGCGTGCCGGCGCCCTCGCGAGGAGCCGCCCCATGGCCGACGGAAGCAGGACGCTCGAGATCGAGGCTGATGCCGCCGCGGCGGAGGCGGCCCGCGAAGCCAAGGCCGAGGTGCTGGGGCGCGCGACCATGGTGGCGAGCGCCGAGGCCCTTCCCCCACCTGCCAGGACCGGCAGGACCAAGCCCGGGAAGGTCAAGGCGCAATGGGCCGAGTTCATCGTCGACGTCTGGATCACGCCCTTCAACTCGGTCGAGTTCGGCATTTACAAGCACAGCCGCAACCGGGCCAAGTCGCGCCAGTTCACCACCGACATGGATATCTTCGCCGAGATCATCGAGAAGGGCGAGCGCACCGGCCTGCTCGGCTACCGCGAAGATCTTTGGAGGAAGAACACCGGCATGGACAAGCGCCTGGTGTTCAAGCTCTTCAACGAGACGGTCAACTGGCGCGCCACCATGGACTTGATGATCGGGCGCAGCCTGCAGCTGACCCTGGGTGCCCGCGGCCTGCCGGTCACGTGCTTCTCCGTCAATGTCGGCGACCACGCCAACATGGTCTACCTCGAGCGCTCGGCCTACAAGTGGCCGATACTGCCCGAGAATTTCTCCTTCTTCCTGCTCGAGGACGGCCTGCCGCAGTTCTTTAGGCTCAGGCGCGATTTCATCGATTTCGGCGGCGACTACACGCTCTACAATCACCACAACAAGGCGATCGGCTTTCTCGACGGCAAGGTGTTCTCGATCGGCGGCAAGTGGAAGGGCCGGGTCAAGGCCGAGTATGCCGATCCGCGTCTGATGATCGTGCTCAAGCTCTTTTGCGGCATGCTGATCTTCAATGACGACGCCCGCCGCCACATGCGCACGCTGGCGCGCGAGATCGCCGCCGGCAAGTACACGCCCAAGCTCGAGAAGCAGGAAGCCGACCTCTACATGAACCCCCGCCGCGTGCGCTGAGGATCGTCTCTTGCTGTAGGAACCTCTTGACAGCCCGTCCCCGCATTTTGCCTATGGTTTAGGCAGAGGCCAGGCAGCGCGCAGTCCGGCCCCCTGCACAAAGTCTAGGCGCGCACGACGGGGGAGGGTGGGGCATGTCTGATATCCAGAAGGCCGTTCAAGGCCTGCAGAGCGGGGCCGACGTCCTGTTCCTGCTCGTTGGCGCCATTCTGGTCTTCGCCATGCACGGCGGCTTCGCGTTTCTCGAGGCTGGCACCGTGCGCCACAAGAATCAGGTCAATGCGCTCTGCAAGATCCTGGTCGATTTCGCCATCTCGACGGTGGCCTACTTCTTCATCGGCTACTCCATCGCCTACGGCATCGCCTTCCTGGTCAGCGCCGAGGCGCTCAACGGCGGCGCCCAGGGCTTCGACCCGCAGGGCCTGAGCCTGGTCAAGTTCTTCTTCCTGTGCACGTTCGCGGCCGCCGTCCCGGCCATCGTCTCCGGCGGCATTGCCGAGCGCGCGCGGTTCGTGCCGCAGTGTGTCGCCACCGCCCTCATCGTCGGCCTCTTCTATCCCTTCTTCGAGGGCATCGTCTGGAACAAGAACTACGGCCTGCAGGAGAGCTTCTTCAAAGCCATGCTGGGCGAGGAGTTCCACGACTTCGCCGGCTCCATCGTCGTGCATGCGGTAGGCGGCTGGATCGGCTTCTCGGCCGTGCGCCAGCTCGGCCCCCGGCTCGGCCGCTACGACAAGGGCCGCACCACCGGCATTCCGCCGTCGTCCATCCCCTGGCTGGCGCTAGGCTCTTGGCTGCTGTGCATCGGCTGGTTCGGCTTCAACGTGATGAGCGCGCAATCGCTCAAGGCCGTCACCGGCCTGATCGCGCTTAACTCGCTGATGGCCATGTGCGGCGGCATCCTCGCCGCGCTGATCGCCGGCGACGGCGATCCGGGCTTCATCCACAACGGGGCGCTGGCGGGTCTCGTCGCCGTCTGCGCCGGCTCGGACGTCATGCACCCGATCGGGTCGCTGCTCGTCGGCGGCGTTGCCGGGGTGATCTTCGTCTATGTGTTCCAGCTCGCCAGCGCCGCCCGATGGCAGTTCGACGACGTGCTGGGCGTGTGGCCGCTGCACGGGCTATGCGGGCTCTGGGGCGGGATCGCCTGCGGCATCTTCGGGCTCAAGGCCTTTGGCGGGCTCGGCGGCGTCAGCTTCCTCTCCCAGCTGGTCGGCAGCCTGATGGGCGCGGCCTTCGGCGTGGTCGCCGGCTTCATCATCTACGGCGCCGTCGACATGTTCATGGGGCTGAGGCTCAGCCCCGATGACGAGCGCCGCGGCGCCGACCTGGCCGTGCACAAGATCGGCGCCAATCCCGAAGAGGACGTGCGCATGGGCCGGGTTTGACGCGGCCGGCTGCTGCTGTCGCGCGCTTTGTGATCAGGGCGCGGCGGCCCGCGAGCTTACTTCTTGCCCGGCGCCGAGATCTTCTGCAGCGTTTCGACGATGGCCAAGAGATCGTCAATGAACTGCTCACGCTGCCGGGTTGGCAGCGCCTCGAGAACGCGCTCGTCGACCCGCCGCGCCAGCGGCTCGGCCGCGCGCAGCACGCGGCGGCCCTCGTCGGTCAGCCGCACGGCGTAGGCGCGGGCGTCTTCCTTGGTCCGCTTGCGATGCAGGAGACCCTTCTTCTGCATGCGGCGCACGATGTCAGCCAGCGTCGAGCGGTCGATGCCGGTGCGATCGACGAGACCGGTCTGGCTCAAGCCTTCGTTCTGCGCCACGGTCACGAGCACGGCGAGCTGACGCGGCGTCAAGTCGCCGTCCTGCATCTCGGCGTGAAATATGTCTCCCGCGCACTGCCCGGCGCGATGCAGAAGATGAATGGGCGACCGGCCGAGCCGGTCTGAGGTGGCGTCGCGTTTCATTGCGCTTTCGGATTGTTCTGCGAGCACCAGGACGGTACCCGCGAGTCTGAAACCTCGACCTAGGCAGGACCGCTTCGAGAGGCCCCCGGAACGCCGGACGGTAGTATGAAAGATCGCACAGTAATACTACAATTTCACGATCGATTCGGCGACACCTTGTCCCACTATTGTGAGACTGGCGGTGGTCTCAGACGCTGGATTTTGCCTCATGGCGGCGGATCAGCCCGATTTGAGCCATGGCGAAGACGAGGGTTAGGGGAAGTATCCCAAACACCTTGAAGTTGACCCAGGCGGCTTCCGAGAAGTTGCGCCAAACGGCCTCGTTGAGCACCGCCAGCATCAGAAAGAAGACGACCCAGCGCAGGCTCAACTTGCGCCAGCCCTCGTCGGTCAGGTTGAAGGCCTCGCCCAGCAGCATCTTGAGCAATGGCCGACGCATGGCGAGCCCTGCCAGCAGAACACCTGCGAACAGCAGGTTGATGATCGTCGGCTTCACCTTGATGAAGCGTGGATCGTCGAGCCAGAAGGTCAGCCCGCCAAACACCACCACGAGCACCGCCGTCACCACCGGCATGATCAGCAGCCGTCCAAACACCTGCCACGAGGCGACGAGGGACAGAACGGTGGCCACCATGAGGACGCCGGTGGCCCAGTAGATGCCGGCGCGCGAGTAGACGGCGAAGAATGCGATGAGCGGGCCGAGCTCGATGAGGAGCTTGATCAGCGGCTTGGACTGGGTCGCGCTGTCTGGTGCCTTGCCCTCGTTGCTCATGCGCGCTTCCGCCTTGCTGTCGCCGGCACAAGTGCCCGCTCGGATCCGGGCCCAGGCCGCCGCCTCACACTAGGTGACGGCGTCTCTGCGCGGCACGGACTTGGAGATGGGCTCGGGCAGGCGGTATCTCTGCAAGATCCGCACCTGCCACCAGAAGAACAGGGCCGTCACGGGCATGGTGACGAAGATCTTGAATAGGATCCAGATGTCGATGCCCGTGAAGACGCGGTTGAGCGCGAAGATGTGGGCGTCGGCAAATCCGAGCCGTACGGCCTCGTTGACCACCGCGGTCGCCAGGAAGAACAGCGCCACGTTGCGGGTGAGCTTGTCCCAGCCCTCGGTGGTGTAGTGGAAGGTGTTGCCGAACACGAAGCGGAAGAAGTTCTTCTGCGTGCGCATGCCGATCCAGAGCAGCAGGGCAACGAGCGAGTTGAAGATCGTGACCTTGATCTGCACCCACATGGCGTCGCCCGTGATCAGCGTGAGCGCGCCGAAGGTGATGCTGACCGCGCCGGCGATGAACGGCATGATCGGGGGGCGGCCCAGCACCCACAGCGTTACCGCCAGCGACAGCAAGGTGGAGAAGATGAGCGCCCAGGTGCCGGCAGCAATGCCGTACACGCCGTTCACGAGGAACATCGTGAACAACGGGCCGATCTCGCCCACAATATTGACGGTCTGAGCCGCGTTGAAGGGAAAATGCCGGCGGCGCCAGCTCAAAGATTCGACTGCCACTGTTCTCTTCTTAGGCGGCTCTCTGCGAGCCCTAGCCTCTCCCTGACGACACTCTAACCCAGTGCAATGGCACGCGCAAATTCACTGGCGTCGAACGCGGCTAGATCGTCGACACCTTCCCCAACGCCGATGGCGTGCACAGGAAGACCGAACTTTGCCGAAATTGCGACCAGGATACCACCCCTGGCGGTGCCGTCGAGCTTGGTCATCACCAAACCCGTAACGCCTGCCTTGTCCCTGAACACTTCGACCTGGCTGAGCGCGTTCTGGCCGGTGGTGGCGTCCAGCACCAGAAGTACTTGATGCGGCGCGCTCGGATCGATCTTGCGCAGCACGCGAATGACCTTTTCGAGTTCGTCCATCAGGGCTTGTTTGTTCTGCAACCGGCCGGCGGTGTCGATCAGCAACACATCACTGTTATTTTCGCGCGCCCGTTGCAGGGCGTCGAAAACCAGGCCTGCGGCATCGGCGCCCACATTGCGGGCCACGACCTCCGCTCCGGTGCGCTCGCCCCAGACTTCCAGCTGATCGATGGCGGCGGCCCGGAAAGTATCGCCGGCAGCCAGCGTCACCGTCTTGCCCTGCTGGGCGAACTGATGCGCAAGCTTGCCGATGGTGGTGGTCTTGCCCGTGCCGTTGACGCCGACCACCAGGATCACGTGAGGCTTGTGGCCGCCCTCCAGACGCAGCGGCCTGGCCACGGGCGCAAGCGCGCGCTCGACCTCGGCGGCCAGCACCGCCCGCACCTCCTCGGGTGCGATCTCCTTGTTGTAGCGGCCCTTGGCCAGGGCTTCCGTGATGCGCATCGCCGTCTCGAGCCCCAGATCGGCTTGAATGAGGAGATTCTCCAGCTCCTCGATAGTATCGGCATCGAGCTTCCGTTTGGTGAACAGGCTGGTGATGTCCTGCGACAGCCGCGCGGACGTCTTGGTCAGCCCGGCCTTGAGGCGCTGGAACCACCCCTGCTTCTTGAGCGGCTCGGTGGTCTCAGCCTCTGCCGGGGCTGCGGCGTCGGCCGCTGCCGCCAGCGCCTGCGTCGGCGCTCCATCCGGCGGGTCCACAGGGGCTACCGCAGGCGGCTCCGGCGGGCGCTGGAACATGCCGAGGAAGCCGCGCGGTTTTTCGGTCTTGTCGTTCACGAGGCACACTTGGGCGCAACGGGCGCACCTTGCAACCGTCCGGCGTCGGACGCGGTGACGCGGGCCAGCAGCAATTGCCCCGGTACCGCACTTTGGCTCAGCTCCATCTCCGCGAAGCCCGGCGTGCGTCCGAGCCGCTCGCGCTCGATCAACACCTCGAGATCCCGCCCGACGTGAGCCTCGAGATGCCGGGCGAGCGCGGCGGCACCCGTCTGCCGCAGCCGCGCCGCCCTCTCCTTGACGCCGCCGCGGGCAACCTGCGGCATGCGCGCCGCCGGCGTGCCGGCCCGGGCCGAGAACGGAAACACGTGCAGGAACGCGAGGCCGCACTCCTCCACGAGCCGCAGCGAGTTGGCAAACATCGCTTCGGTCTCGGTCGGGAAGCCGGCGATCAGATCGGCACCGAAGGCGATGTCGGGGCGCAGCCGGCGCGCCTCTTCGCAGAAACGGATCGCATCAGCGCGAGCATGTCGCCGCTTCATGCGCTTCAGGATCATATCGTCGCCCGACTGCAGCGAGAGGTGCAGGTGCGGCATCAGGCGCGGCTCCTCGGCGATGGCCGCCATCAGGTGTGCATCCGCCTCGACTTGGTCGATCGACGAAAGTCTAAGGCGCCTGAGCTCCGGTACGTGGCGCAGCACATGGCGCACGAGCTTCCCGAGCGTCATCTCGCCCGGCAGGTCGGCGCCGTAGGCGGTGATGTCGACGCCGGTCAGCACGATCTCGGCGTAGCCGGCCTCGGCCAGCCGTCGCACCTGCTCGACGACCGCGCCCGCCGGCACCGAGCGCGAGGGCCCGCGCCCGTAGGGGATGATGCAGAAGGTGCAGCGGTGGTCGCAGCCGTTCTGCACCTGGACGTAGGCGCGCGCGCTCGAGCCGAAGCCGTCGACAAGCGCGTGCGCCGTCTCGCGTACCGACATGATGTCGTTGACGAGTATGCGCGGGCTCCCGCCCGTGCCGAGCGTACGAAACGTGGCCGCCTGCATCTTCTCGGCATTGCCGACGACGCCGTCGACCTCGGGCATGCCGGCAAAGCGCGCGGGCTCGGTCTGCGCGGCGCAGCCGGTGACGATGATGCGCGCGGTCGGGCTCTCGCGCCGCAGCTTGCGGATCGATTGCGCGGCCTGGCGCACGGCCTCCGCGGTGACGGCGCAGGTGTTGACGATGACGGTGTTCTCGAGGCCGGCGTCGGCCGCATGGGCCCGCATCACCTCCGACTCGTAGGCGTTGAGGCGGCAGCCCAGCGTGACGACGCGCACGGGTGGCCTCGCGGAGATCCCCTCTCCCCACTCTTCAGTGGGGAGAGGGTTAGGGTGAGGGGCAGGCGCTTGCTCCAGCGCCTGTGGTCGCCGCTCTCCCCGTGAAGGATGGGGAGAGGGGGAAAATGGCAACGGCGCTGACGAATCGTTCATGGCTCGATCAAGTCACCGCCGTCGGCTCGAGCACGCCCTCGTGCTCGAGCTCTACCGGTCCCGTCATCAGGATGCGGCCGTCGGCGCGCCAGTCGATGTGCAGCGGCCCACCCGGCAGCGTCACCGTGACCTGCCGGCCGGTCAGGCCCTTGCGGGCGGCGCAGACGGTTGCCGCGCAGGCGGCGCTGCCGCACGCCTTGGTCAGGCCCGCGCCGCGCTCCCACACCCGCAGCGTGATGGCCTCGCGCGAGGTGACGCGGGCGAGCGAGATGTTGGCACGCTCGGGGAAGATCGGGTGGTTCTCGAGCATCGGGCCGATGCGGGCGAGATCGTAGGCCCCCACATCGTCGACCCAGAACACGGCGTGCGGATTGCCGACGTTGACGACCGAGGGCGTATGCAGGATCGGCTTGTCGACCGGCCCGATCTGCAGCTCGATGGTGCGCGTGTCGTGGAAGGGCTCGGCCAGCGGGATGTCCTGCCAGCCGAACCGCGGCGTCCCCATGTCGACCGTGATGCGATCCATGCCCGCGACCGCCACATCGAGGATGCCGGCCCTGGTCTCGAACTTGAGCGCCGTTCGCCCCACCGCTTGCGACACCACCCAGCCGACGCAGCGCATGCCGTTGCCGCAGGCCTCGGCCTCCGAGCCGTCGGTATTGTAAATCCGCACGAGCGCCTCGGTGCCGGCCGTCTTGGCATCGTGCAGCACCATCATCTGGTCGAAATGCGAGGCCGGGCGCTCCGCGATGGCGCGCGCCTCGGCGGCGGAGAATACATGCCTGCTGCGCCGCAGATCGACCACGACGATCTCGTTGCCGAGGCCGTTCATTTTGCGGAAGGGTATGGCGCCTGACATGACCACCTTATATGGCGAGGCACCATGCCAAGACAATCGACGCCGGCATGGCGCGAAAAATTGAGCCGAATGGGGCCTTGCGGCGTTTGCCGAGCGTGCCCATGCCTGTGTCAGCAGTCCCGGAGTGCCCTTCACATGCGCAATTCTGTCCTTGCTGTTGCCGCCCTGGCGAGCCTGCTCGCGACAGCGGTGCCGGCCGCGGCCGAGATCACCAAGGCCAAGGCCGTGACAACCCGGCAAGCCATCAGGGTCGAGACCTTCGCCAAGGGTCTGGTGCATCCCTGGGGGCTCGCCTTCCTGCCCGATGGGCGGCTCCTGGTGACCGAGCGCCCGGGCCGCGTCCGCATCGTCGGCAAGGATGGCAAGCTTTCAGGCCCACTGCAGAGCGTGCCCAAGGTCTATGCCAGCGGCCAGGGCGGCCTGCTGGACGTGGCCGTCGCGCCTGACTTCGCCGCCTCCGGTGCCGTTTTCCTCTCCTACGCCGAGCCGCGCGATGGCGGCAAGAACGGCACCACGGTCGCCCGCGGCAAGCTCGTTGCCGAGAGCGACAGCGGGCGCCTCGACGACGTGAGGATAATCTTCCGCCAGGAGCCGTCCTATGCGTCGAGTGCCCACTTCGGCTCGCGCATCGTCTTCACGGGCGACGGCTCGCTGTTCGTGACGCTCGGTGACCGCTACTCCGCTCGCGACGAGGCCCAGAACCCGGGCAACCATCTGGGCAAGCTCGTACGCCTCAATCCCGACGGCAGCCCCTACGCCGGCAACCCGAAGAAGAGCGGTTGGCGGCCCGAGATCTGGTCCATTGGCCACCGCAACGTGCAGGGCGCGGCGCTCAACCCGGCCACGGGCAGGCTGTGGACCATCGAGCACGGTGCCCGCGGCGGCGATGAGATCAACGTGCCCGAGGCCGGCAAGAACTATGGCTGGCCGTTGATCACCTACGGTCGCGACTACTCCTACCTCAAGATCGGCGAGGGCACGGCAAAGCCGGGGCTGGAGCAGCCGATCTACTACTGGGATCCCTCGATCGCCCCATCGGGGGCCGCCTTCTACACCGGCGACCGCTTCCCGGACTGGAAGGGCAACCTGTTCGTCGGCGCGCTGGCGGGCCAGGCGTTGCACCGCCTCGTGCTCGACGGCCAGTCGATCGTCGGCGAGGAGGTGCTGTTGAAGGACCTCGGCGAGCGCATCCGCGACGTGCGCGCCGGGCCCGACGGCGCACTCTGGCTGCTGACCGACCATCCCGAGGGCCGGGTGCTGCGCGTGGTGCCGAAGTAGCAACGACGCCAACGTCATTCCGGCCACCTCGCCATCTTGCGTCCCCGGCCGGAGCGCCCTGATCAGGGCGCGAGAGAGCCGGGTTCTTGACGGGTTCGATCAATCACGACGCGGCAAGATCCCAGATGGCCTCCGCTGAAGCGTCGGCCTCCGGGAACACAGAGGGAGGGCCGCGCCTTCGTCCGATACCCCGAAGCTGGACGCCGGGCCGCCAACTCTGCGATGCTTCCCGCACAACCATTGCGCTCGGGGAGAGAAACCATGCAAATCGAACGCGTGCGGGCGCAGGCCTTGCGGGTGCCGGCCGACGAGCCGTTGGCGGATTGCAAGGTTGCGCCTGGCACGATGCGTGACATCGTCGTGGTCAAGATCGCGACCAAGGACGGCATCGAGGGGCTCGGCGTCACGTTCTTCGGGGCGGCCATGACGGGCGCCCTAAAGACGGCCATCGAGGAACTCGGCGCCCTGATCGTCGGCGACGATCCGACTCTGACCGAGCGCATCGCCGACAAGCTGCGCGCGGCGGCCGGTGCATCCTGCGGTCCCGGCGGCATCTTCACGCTGGCAGCCTCGGCCATCGACACCGCGCTATGGGACATCCGCGGCAAGGCGCTGGGGGTGCCCGTCGCCAGACTGTTGGGCGGCCATCGCGACCGCGTGCCCGCCTACGCCAGCGGCGCGCTCATGCGTACGCTCTCCCTCGACGAGGTGGTGACGGCCGCCGGCCGGCTGGTCGAGCGCGGCTGGACGTCTATGAAGACACAGCTCGCGCTCCCGGGAGGCACGCACCCGGACGTGGAGGTCGACCGCATCCGCCGCATCCGCGAGGTGATCGGTCCCGATATCCGCCTCATGTGCGACATCAACCAGCGCTGGAGCGTGTTCGAGGCCTTCAGCATTGGCGCGCGCCTCGAGCCCTATCGGCTGCACTGGCTGGAGGACGTGACCACCTGCGACGACTACGCCGGGATTGCCCGCGTCGCCGCCAAGCTGGCGACGCCGATTGCCGGCGGCGAATACGTCTACGGCATCGCCCCATTCCGCCACATGCTGGAAGCGCGCGCGGTCGACATCGTCATGGTCGACCTGGTGCGCGTCGGCGGCATCACCCAGTGGACGAAGGTCGCCGGCATGGCCGAGGCCTTCAATCTTCCGGTGGTGTCGCACCTGATCCCCGAGGTTCACGTGCACCTGATCGCGGCCGTCCCCAACGGCCACATCGTCGAGTACATGCCGTGGACGCGGACGCTGTTCGAGGACCCGCCGATCCCGGTCAAGAGCGAGATGGCCGTGCCGACAGCTCCCGGCCTCGGGCTTCGGTTCACGCGGCAGATCGAGGCGGGCTTCGACCGCGGACGATAGCCGCCAAGCCCGCAATGTCGTGCCCCTGCTCGAGCGTCGGCATCGCCATGCCGATGCTCTGGCGCGCTTCGTGCAGTGTCCTGGGCAACCCGGCCCGAATCGAGACACGTGCCACGATGAAACAGCCGACCCTCACGGATTTCCAGGCCCGCCACGCTCAGCTGTTCGGCAAGCACACGGTCAATCTGGGACACCGTCTCGACCAATCGGAGCTTTTCGGCGACGCCGGCCTCGCCCGCCTGATCGAGGCGACGCCGCGCAATTCCTACCACGTCAACACCATGGACGTGACGACGCACGACCCGCGGACCCGTCGCGAGGGCATGATCGATGGCTTGTCGGGCGCTGAAGCGCTGGAGGCCGTCCGCAAAGGGCACATCTGGGTCCTGCTGCAGCAACCCAACGAGATCGACGGCGCCTACGGCGACATGCTGCGCGACATCTATGCCGAGATCGAGGAGCGCGTGCGGGGGTTCAAGTCCTTCAAGCACCGCATGTCGATCCTGATCTCCTCGCCCAAGGTACAGGTCTACTACCACGCCGACGTGCCCGGCCAGACGCTGTGGCAGGTGCGGGGCACCAAGCGCGTCTACGTCTATCCCAATACAGCGCCGTTCCTGCCCCAGGACCGCATCGAGAAGATCGTCACCGGCGAGGCGCACGAGGTCTCGCTCGACTATCAGCCCTGGTTCGACGACTACGCCGAGGTGATCGACCTCGAGCCCGGCCGCATGCTGCATTGGCCGCTCAACCGTCCGCATCGCATCGTCAACGCCGACTGCCTCAACGTCTCGTTCACGACCGAGCACATGACGGACGAGCTGCGCAACGCCTACGCCGTCAACTACGCCAACGGCGTCCTGCGCCGCGGCCTCGGGCTGCAGCGTCTGGCGCGGCCCACGGCGGGCGCCGGCCTCTATGGCAGGCTCGGGTTGGCAGCGGCACACAAGGCTTTGGGCCTGCAGGCGCGCCGCAAGGCGGGCTTCAAGATCGACTTCAAGGTGGACCCGGCGGCGCCCTTCAGCGTGCGCAATGTACCGGCCTTCGAGCTCCGCAAATAGGTTTGGTTGGGGAAGGCGGGAAGGGCGGGGCCTCGGTCTTCGGACCGGGGCCCTTTCTTCACGGACACCATCCTTGTGCCGCACTTGCAGGCGCACGCTTGTTGCCGAGCAGGTTTGCAGGTCTGGACCATCGCATGATCGCCGCGCGCTTCAAGCGGGCCCGGTTCCTAGCTGCGGCCCTTCTCGGCGCCATCGCATCCTCGTTTGCCCAGCCGGCTCCGGCCCAGGATGCCTCCTCGGTCGCCGGTAACTACTGCCTGGTGGGCGTGCGCGAGGTCGGCTCGTGTCTGCGGCTGTCGCCGCAAGGGCAGTTCGAATACTTCCTGGCCTACGGCGCCTACGACGAGAACTCCGAGGGCACCTGGAAGCTCGAGGGCGGGCAGGTGGTGCTCGACAGCCTGGCCTACGACCGGCGGCCGACCTTCTCGCTCAAGCGGACGCAGGCCAGCGCCGACAACGCCTTCGACGTCATCGTCGAGAACAAGACCGGCCGGCCGCTCAGCGGCTTCAACGTGCGGGTCACCTGCGATGGACGGACCACGGACGCAGGCGTAACGGGGGCCGGGGGTTTTCGCGTGGCGTGCACCAGCGCTCCGACGGCCATCGCGCTCGGCGTCGAGATGTACAATCTGGCCTACCGGACGTTCGATGTGTCGGGTCGCGCCGGCGCCGACAAGACCTACGTCTTCGAGTTCGATGCCGGCGATCTCGGGCGCAAGAAGTTCGTGGCACATCCGCTCCAGCTCACCCCGGAGGGCCTCACCATGACCTACGCTGATACACCAATCCGCGAGCTGGAAGGGCGCACGTTCACCTATGTGCGCCAATAGGTGCTCCGCGGTTGCCGGCGGCTGTCAATATCGTTGACAGTCTTGGTCCATTCGACGATGTTGCCGGCCAATCCGACGGCCCGTGGAGACGAGCCGCCGCCCTGCACATGATCCGGCCGGAAATCGGCGCCAGGATCGGGAGGCAGGGGGGTCAACGCCCGCCAGCGCGTAGCGCCCGCGGGCGCGATTGGGCGTTGCCGTGCCGTCGCGGAAGGGACCCGCGTCGGCAGTGTGAGGAGCCAGCATGTTCCAGTCTCTGACCGACCGCCTGTCCGGCATCCTCGACAAGCTCACCCGGCGCGGCTCGCTGACCGACAGCGACGTGGCCGAAGCCATGCGCGAGGTGCGCCGCGCCTTGCTCGAGGCGGACGTGGCGCTCGACGTGGTGCGCGACTTCACCGACAAGGTGAAGGCCAAGGCCGTGGGCCAGGAGGTGGTCAAGTCGGTCACGCCGGGCCAGATGGTGGTCAAGATCGTGCACGACGAGCTCGTCGCCATGCTGGGTGCGGACGCCCAGCCGATCGACCTCGCCGCGCAGCCGCCGGTGGCCGTCATGCTGGTGGGGCTGCAGGGCTCCGGCAAGACCACGACCACGGCCAAGATCGCCTGGCGCCTGACCAACCGCGACAAGAAGAAGGTGCTGATGGCCTCGCTCGACGTGCGCCGGCCGGCAGCGCAGGAGCAGCTCAGGGTGCTGGGCGAGCAGACCCAGGTCGACACGCTGCCGATCGTCGCCGGCCAGACGCCGCAGCAGATCACCAAGCGCGCGCTCGATGCCGCCAAGCTCGGCGGCTACGACGTGCTGCTGCTCGACACCGCCGGCCGCACCCACATCGACGATGAGCTTATGCGCGAGGCCGAGGAGGTGCGCGACATCGCCCATCCGCACGAGACGCTGCTGGTGGCCGACAGCCTGACGGGCCAGGACGCCGTCAAGCTCGCCCGCAGCTTCAACGAGAAGGTCGGCATCACCGGCATCGTGCTGACCCGCGTCGACGGCGATGGCCGCGGCGGCGCCGCACTCTCCATGCGCGCCGTGACGGGCAAGCCCATCAAGCTGCTCGGCGTCGGCGAGAAGTGGGACGCGCTGGAAGACTTCCACCCGCAGCGCATCGCTGGGCGCATCCTCGGCATGGGCGACGTCGTCAGCCTGGTCGAGAAGGCCGCCCAGACCATCGACATGCAGAAGGCGCAGGCCATCGCCGAGAAGATGCGCAAGGGCGCCTTCGACCTGGAGGACCTGTCGGATCAGCTCAAGCAGATGGAGCGGATCGGCGGCATGTCGAGCATGCTCGGCATGCTGCCCGGCATCGGCAAGGTCAAGAAGCAGCTCGATGCCGCCAACCTCGACGACAAGATCCTCAAGCGCCAGCGCGCCATCATCTCCTCGATGACGCCCAAGGAGCGGCGCAACCCCAAGATCCTCGACGGCAAGCGCAAGCGTCGTATTGCGGCTGGCTCCGGCACCAAGCCCGAGGACATCAACAAGCTCCTGAAGATGCATCGCCAGATGGCGGACATGATGAAGATGATGGGCAAGAACCGCGGCCTGATGCAGCGCATGATGGGTGGCATGGGTGGCGGCGGGGCACCTGACGCAGCCGAGCTCGAGCGCATGCAGGCCGAGCTGGCGCGGCTCGACCCCAAGGCCCTGGAAAGCCTGCCGCGGGAACTCAAGGATCAACTGCCGAAGGGTTTGCCGGGAGGCACCGGCGGGCCGATGCCGAGACTGCCGGGCCTTCCAGGACTGCCGGGCGGCATCCCTAAGTTTCGTGGGCTTCCTGGCCTGCCGGGGAAAAAGAAGTGAGCCGGAGCTCGTCCATTCCGGTGCTCGAGACCGAGCGGCTCAGGCTACGCCCCTGGCGTGCGGCCGACCTCGATCCGTTCGCCGAGTTCTGCGCCAGCGAAGCCACGGCCCGCTTCGTCGGCGGCGCCTGCAATCGCGACGATGCCTGGCGGCGCATGGCCGGCCAGATCGGGCACTGGGTGCTGCGCGGCTACGGCTCGTGGGTGCTGGAGGAGAAGGCCAGCGGGCGCTGGGTCGGCTACAGCGGCCTGTGGAATCCGGAGGGGTGGCCCGAGCCCGAGCTTATGTGGGGCCTGGCGGTGCACGCCCAGGGTCGCGGATACGCGACGGAAGCGGCGCGGCGCGGGCGCGACTTTGCCTACCGCGAGCTCGGCTGGACCAAGCTGATCAGCTGCATCGCGCCGGCCAACATGCCCTCGCAGCGGGTGGCCGGCCGGCTCGGCGCCACGCTCGAGCGGACGATCGAGCTGCGGGGTTTCCCGGCGGGCCTCTATCGCCACCCGGGACCCGAGAAACTCAACGCATGAACCAAGCCTAGGAGACCAGCATGTCCGTGAAGATCCGCCTCTCGCGCGGGGGCACCAAGAAGCGGCCCTATTACTACATCGTCGTGGCGGAAGCGGCCTCGCCGCGCGACGGCCGCTACATCGAGCAGATCGGCACGCACAACCCGCTGTTGCCCAAGGACAGCGCCGACCGGGTCAAGCTCGACGTGGAGCGCGCCAAGCACTGGCTCTCCGTCGGCGCGCAGCCGACCGACCGGGTGATGCGCTTCCTCGACGCGGCCGGGCTGGCCAAGCGCGAAGGCAGCAACAACCCCAACAAGGCCAAGCCCAAGAAGAAGCGCCTGGAGCGCGAGGCGGCGCAAGCCGAGGCCGCAGCCAAGAAGGCCGAGGGCGAGGCCAAGCCGGCGGCGTAGCGCCGTGGCCCCTGCGCCCAGGTCTGGCCGTATCCTGCTCGGTCGGATCGCCGGGGTGCACGGCATCCGCGGCGAGGTGGTGATCCATTCCTACGCCGAGCCGCCCGAGAATATCGCCGCCTACGGGCCGCTCGGCGACATCGACGGCGCGCGCACGTTCGAGATCAGGAGCGCGCGCGCGACGGCAAAGGGCGTCGTCGCGCGCATCAAGGGTATCGATGACCGCAACGCCGCCGAGGCGCTAAAGGGCGTCGACCTCCATGTCGAGCGCGCGCAACTGCCGGCGATTGCCGAGGGCGAGTTCTACCATGCCGACCTGATCGGGTTGGCGGCCGTCGATGCCGAGGGCAAGCGTATCGGCGAGGTCGTGGCCGTGCACGACTTCGGCGCCGGCGATCTCCTCGAGGTCCGCCTCGCCGGCTCGGCTACGACCGAGCTTGTCCCCTTCGCCGACGCGTTCGTGCCGGAGGTGGACGTCGCCGCCGGGCGCGTTGTGGTCGTGATGCCGGCGGAGGCTGATGAATCGTAGGTTGGGTTAGCGCGCAGCGCGTAACCCAACATCACACGCGCAAGAACCATGTTGGGTTACGGCCTGCGGCCTAACCCAACCTACGCCCTACACACGCTGACCGCGCATCAGCTTGGGCACCTCGCCGGTCAGGCCCGCTGCCTCGGCGACGAAGAACTGCTTGAGCGCGGGCATGCGCTCGACCAGCCCGAGGCCGAAGTCGCGCGCCGTGCGCAGCACCGTCCAGTCGTTGGAGAACAGCCGGTTGAGCGCGTCGAAGGTGGCGGCCGACACCGCCGAATCGAGCCGGCGCCAGCGCTGGTAGCGCTCGAGCACGGCGCTCGAGCCGAAATCGAGGCCGAGCCGCGCTGCGTCGGCGATCACCTCCACCAGCGCCGCCACATCGCGCAGGCCGAGGTTCAGGCCCTGCCCGGCAATCGGATGCACGCCATGCGCGGCATCGCCCACGAGCGCGAAGCGGTCCGCCACCAGCGCGCGGGCCAGATGCATGTCGAGCGGCCAGGAGCCGCGCGGCCCCGCGAGCGCAATCGCGCCCAGCCGATAGCCGAAGCGCTTCTCCACCTCGGCGAGGAAGCCCGCATCGTCGAGGGCCAAAATCGCGTGTGCCCTGGCCGCCTCCTCGGTCCAGGTGATGCAGGCACGGTTGCCGGGGAGCGGCAGGATGGCGAACGGCCCGGAGGGCAGGAAGTGCTGCACGGCGCGGCCTTGGTGCGGCTTCTCGTGGCTCACGGTGACGACGATGCCGACCTGCGGGTAGCTCCAGCGCACGCATCTGATGCCGGCCGCCTCGCGCAGGCGCGAGCGACGGCCATCGGCGGCAACGAGCAGCGGCGCGCGCAGCGCGCGACCATCAGAGAGCGCGACCGTGACGCCATGCTCGTCAGTCACGAAGCCGCTAACACCGTTGCCGCCCATGAGCACCACGCCAGGCCTGGCAGCGGCGGCAGCCAATGCCGCGGCGCGCAGGCGTTCGTTCTCGATGATGTAGGTGGCGGGCTCGCCGCCCTCGACCGTGTTGTCGTAGGACACGAGCACCGGGCGGATGGCGTCATCGAGGCTGGAATCGGTAATATCGACGGCGCTGACGGGTTCGGCATGCTCGGCCAGCGCTGGCCAGATGCCGAGCACGCTCAGCATGCGCTTGGACCCGGCCGATAAGGCCGACGCGCGCACGTCGGGGGGCGCGGATGTCGGTTCGAGAGGCGCGCGATCGACGACGGCGATCCGGGCCGGCGCGCCGAGCGCATCGGCGAGTGCGCAGGCGAGCGCAAGGCCGGCCGTGCCGCCGCCTCCGATCGCCACGTCCACACGTTCAGGAGCTGGCGGCATGCGCCGATCCCGCTGCTTGACAGTCCGCCACCCGGGGCCTCCCTTGTCGCCACTCGCTCATGCAAGGTGACGCCATGCCTGCCAAGACCCCCAAGTCCAACACGGCCATCGCCGACCTGCTGTCCATTCTGGACCTGGAGCAGCTGGAGGATAACCTGTTTCGCGGCCGCAGCCCGCAGCAGGCCTGGCAGCGGGTCTACGGCGGGCAGATCCTGGGCCAGGCGCTGGTCGCGGCCGTGCGCACCGTCGATCCCCAGCGCATTGCCCATTCGATGCACGCCTACTTCCTGCAGCCCGGCGACCTCTCCCGCCCCATCATCTACGGCGTCGAGCGTGTGCGCGACGGCGGCAGCTTCGCCACGCGCCGGGTCACTGCCACGCAGCACGGCCGCGCCATGTTCGTCATGAGCGTCTCGTTCCACAAGGTGGAGGTAGGCCTCGACCACCACGGTTCGATGCCGAAAGTGCCGATGCCCGAGGACCTGCCGAGCGAGCAGGACCTGAAAACCAAAATGATCGCCGAGCTGCCCGAGACCATGCGCAAGTATTGGGAGAGCGAGCGCCCGATCGAGCTCAGGCCGCTCGACGTTTCGTGCTTCTTCGCCCGCGAGAAGCGCACGCCCGAGCAGTACGTGTGGATGCGCGCCACCGGCCGGCTGCCCGACGACCTGCCGCTGCACCAGTGCGTGCTGGCCTACGCATCGGATTTCTCGCTGCTCGATACGGCGCTCATCGCCCATGGCCGGCTGATGTTCGACAAGGACATCCAGCTCGCCAGCCTCGATCATGCACTGTGGCTGCACCGGCCGTTCCGCGCCGACGACTGGCTGCTCTACGCCCAGGACAGCCCCTCCAGCCACGGCGCCAGGGGTTTCTGCCGAGGCAGCATTTTCACGCGCGACGGACTGTTGGTGGCGTCGGTGGCGCAGGAAGGCCTCATGCGCGAACGGGCTTCGGCGTTCGTGCCTAGATAGTAGGCAAAAATTAGCTTTTGGCCGAATTATGGGCAGCGGCCTCTGGGTTGCAAACTCGCCCGAGTCGGCGGTTTTCGAAATCAATTCAGCAGTTTATCAGCGACATGCCCGACTGGCACACGTTTTGACTCCCTGACCCGTGGCGCCGCCGAATCCGAGCGGCGAGGGATGCTGCGTTTTGCTCGGGATTTGAGCTTTGCCAGCGAACAACTAAGGGGACCCACATGAAGCTCGTAACGGCCATCATCAAGCCGTTCAAGCTCGAGGAGGTGCGCTCGGCACTGACCGACCTCGGGCTGCAGGGCATGACCGTGACCGAGGTCAAAGGTTACGGTCGACAAAAGGGGCACACGGAAATCTACCGCGGAGCTGAATACGCGGTGAGCTTCCTGCCGAAGATCAAGCTCGAGGTCGTGGTGCCGTCGGGGGGCGTCGACAAGGCCGTCGAGGCCATCGTGCGCACCGCCCGAACCGGCCAGATCGGTGACGGCAAGATCTTTGTCTCCCCGATCGAGCATGCGGTCCGCGTCCGTACGGGAGAGACCGATGACAGCGCGATCTGATCGCTGCCTTCACCAATCACTTCCGCCGCTCACTTGGAGGCACTTGACATGAACTTTGGTAGTTTGCGCCGCATTGCCGTTCTAGCCCTTGCGGCAGGCATGATAGGGCTCCTCGCCGCTCCTGTGCTCGCGCAGGCGCCGACACCGACGCCGCCGACCCCAAACAAGGGCGACACCGCCTGGATGCTGACTGCATCCGCGCTCGTCCTGTTGATGACCATCCCGGGGCTGGCGCTGTTCTACGGCGGCCTGGTTCGCACCAAGAACATGCTGTCGATGCTGATGCAGGTGTTCTTCACCGTATGCATCGTCTGCATCATTTGGGTCGTCTACGGCTATAGCCTGGCCTTCTCCGAGGGCACCTCGTTCAACTCCCTGGTGGGAGGCTTCTCCAAGGCGTTCCTGGCCGGCGTGACGCCGGACTCGACTGCGGAGACGTTCACCGACGGCGTCGTCATTCCGGAGTATGCCTACATCTGCTTCCAGATGACGTTCGCCGCCATCACCCCGGCGCTGATCGTCGGCTCCATGGCCGAGCGCATGAAGTTCTCCGCCATCGTGCTGTTCATCCCGCTGTGGGTGACGTTCGTGTACTTCCCGATCGCGCACATGGTGTGGTACTGGGCCGGCCCCGGCGCGACCGTGGCAGCCTCCAAGGCCGTTGCCGCGGCCACCGGTGACGCCAAGGCCGCCGCCGAGGCTGCGCTCGCAGTCGTGCAGGCCAACGCGGGTATCGCCTTCCAGTGGGGTGCGCTCGACTTCGCCGGCGGCACGGTCGTGCACATCAATTCCGGCATCGCCGGCCTGATGGGCGCGCTCCTCGTCGGCAAGCGCGTCGGCTACGGCCGGGAGGCCATGCCTCCCCACTCGCTGACGATGACGCTGGTCGGCGCCGCGCTGCTGTGGGTCGGCTGGTTCGGGTTCAACGCCGGCTCGGCGCTGGAAGCGAACGGCACCGCGGCACTGGCGATGATCAATACTTTCGTTGCCACTGCGGCCGCGGCGCTTGCCTGGATGCTGGCCGAGAAGGTTGCCAAGGGCAAACCGAGCCTGCTCGGCGGCGCATCGGGCGCCGTGGCCGGTCTGGTTGCGGTGACGCCGGCGTCCGGGTTCGCCGGGCCCATGGGTGCCATCGTGCTCGGTCTGGTTGCCGGCATGGTCTGCATGTTCGCCTGCTCCGCCATCAAGAATGCGCTGGGCTACGACGACGCGCTCGACGTGTTCGGCGTGCACTGCGTGGGCGGCATCCTCGGCGCCATCGGCACCGGGTTCCTGGCGGCTCCCCTCCTCGGCGGCACCGGCGTGTTCGACTATGCGACGGGCAAGGTCGGCGACTACGACATGGCCGCGCAGGTGATCATCCAGGCCAAGACCGTGGCGCTCACCCTTGTATGGTCCGGGGTCGGCACGATCGTCCTCCTGACCATCGTCAAGGTACTGGTCGGCTTACGGCCGGGGACGGACCAGGAGCGCGAAGGCCTCGATCTCGTCGATCACGGCGAGCGCGCCTACAACTACTGAGGTTTTCTAGCGGCGGGGCCCGCGCTCCATCGGTGCCCCGCCGCTTACTCGAGCACGCCACTTCCCCGGTACGTGCTCTGAACGCCCGGAGTGAAAGCTCCGGGCGCTTTTCATTGGCCGATGCGGACCGCCGCGCCGGGCCCGAGCTGCGCGAGCAGGCGCAAGAGGTGCGGCTGGCGCAGGGCGATGCAGCCTTCGGTTGGGCCGAGATCGGGCCGCGCCAGGTGCATGAAGATGGCGCTGCCCCGGCCCCGCATGCGGGGCCGATCATTGTAGCCCAGCACGACGACGACATTGTAGAGCGAGTCCGCGCGCCACAGCCGTTCGGCACTCGCCCGATAGGGATGGCGCACGGCGCGATTGTAGTTGCGGTCGCCCGGCGCATCGCACCAGCCCGCGTCCGGGCGCAGCACGCGCAGCGGCAGGCCCGTGCGCGGACGGCGCAGGCGGTCGGGCCGGTAGAGTACCTCGTGCAGGACCCAGACGCCGGCTGGCGTTGCGCCATCACCCTCGCGCTTCAGCGCAACCGTGCCGCTGCGGCCGAGCGTGCAGGGGAAGCGAAGACATCCCAATTGGATGACGCCGCGCTGCGCGCGCGCCGACAAGCCCCGGACCACCAGCGTGCGCGGCCCGGCGCGGGCGCTCGCACGATGCGCGGGCTCCACTCGCGACGACAAACTCTATTTCCCGTCGTAAACTGATGCTAGACTGTGTACTCGCGGCAACATCGCGTCAATCGGAGCTGAGAGGCATGAGCACCGCACGCAAGATTCTCATCGTCGACGACGACGAGGACCTTCGTGAATCGCTGAGAGACCAGCTGGCCCTGCACGACGAATTCGAGGTCGTGACCGCTGGCACGGCGTCCAAGGGCGTGGACGTCGTCAAGAACGAGCATCTCGACCTCGTGCTGCTGGACGTCGGCCTTCCCGACATGGACGGCCGGGAAGCCTGTAAGCTATTGCGCAAGAACGGCTTCAAGAGCCCGATCGTCATGCTCACGGGCAACAACTCCGATGCCGACATGATCCTGGGCCTGGATTCCGGCGCCAACGACTACATTACCAAACCCTTCAAGTTTGCGGTGCTGCTCGCCCGCATCCGCGCGCAGCTGCGCCAGCACGAGCAGAGCGAGGACGCGGTGTTCGCCATCGGCCACTACTCGTTCAAGCCAGCCTCCAAGATGCTGGTCGACGAGAAGGGCTCCAAGATCCGCCTGACGGAGAAGGAAACCTCCATTCTCAAGTATCTCTATCGGGCCGGGGAGAAGGTCGTCAGCCGCGATGTGCTCTTGCAGGAAGTATGGGGCTACAATTCGGGTGTGACGACGCACACGCTCGAGACGCACATTTACCGGCTGCGGCAGAAGATCGAGAAGGATCCCTCGCACGCCGAGCTGCTGGTGACGGAGACCGGCGGCTACAAGCTGGTGCCGTAGGCCCAGTCGAGCGTAGTGCAGACCCGACGTGCGGGATGGCAGCGTCGGTTCACCGCCGCCGCTCGATGGCGACCATCCTCCTGCTTCCACAACCCCTGGACGGCCGCTGCGAATCGGCTGAGCTTCCCGCTTGGTGTGGTCAGTAGTGGGTCATAGCGCATGCCGATCGAAGGGATCATCGTCCCGCTGTTGCGGGTCCCGCTTTTCACGGGCCTGAAGCCGCTGCAGATCACCGAAATCGCGCGTCAGGCTGAGCGCGTCAAATACTGGCGCGGCGACATCATCACGCGGGCGGGCCAGCCGGCGGACGGCGGCTATCTGATTGTTTCGGGGGCCGCGGCGCGCGTATGCGGGGGATTGTCGACCGACCTGGAGCCTATCGAGACGGGCTCCCTGATCGGAGAGATGGCGATGCTCGTGGAGCACGATCACGCCTCCACGATCGTGGCACGCGACCGCGTTCTCTGCCTCAAGATCACGCGGGCGGCGCTGCGCGCGCAGATGCTGCACGACATCTCGCTGGCCGAGCATTTCCAGCAGTGCATCACCGAACGGCTGCGGAGCGTGGCCGAGACCCTGCGCCAGATCGACCAGGGGTTGAACCGGACGCTGGCGATTGCCAACAAGTGATTGTCGTCGCACGCGGACGACGATCACGGCTTGCACGAAGAAAAGCGCCCAACTCCGGGGGAGGAGTTGGGCGCAGAAGCGCGTCATGCGCTATAGTACCGGGAGGGAAGCCGGTACCGCAGGCGATGTCTTTCGGCTAGACGGGGGGCACTACCGATGAAGAGCGACATCGCCCGCTATGTGCAACAAATAATACTTGTAGGGTCCTTTTCAATGGGGAACCCCACCTCGATCACGAAATTGTTACAGATTGTTTCAGTTTTCCCCAATTTTTCGATTGCCTGGACCCGAACAGACACTCGGGTACGGCAACCGCCGTCGGGGCTTACTGAGACCTCTGGAGGGCTAAAGGTCCCGGCTTGAAGAGGGAGGGGTCCAGTTGCTCCTCCGGCTTGGTGACCTCGGTCAGCTCGATCCTTGTGTCGAGGCCCTGGGCGTCGGTGGTGATCCACTCCTTCAGCTCGAGGGCCGGCTTCTTCGCCAGGTAGAGCTTGATGCGGCCAGGATTGTCGGGACTCCTGTCCTGGAGGGCGATCACAATGACGTCGTCGACCTCTTTGACTTCCGTAATGCGCGAATCCCGAAGCAAATCCACGTCTTTACGCAGCAGAACCCGGAACGCCGTCTTGTTCAAATCTTCACGATTGTCGGTCTTGAGGTCGTGATCTTGGATTATGATGTACTGGCCGTCCGATATGACCACCAACTTACTTGGAAGATTGTAGTCGAATCGGAAGCGACCCGGTCGCTTGACGTAGAACTTGCCGCGTTGGCGCTTGTTGTCGGCGTTGGTCTGGGTGAACGTGCCTTTGAGGTCGGTCATCTGGTTGAAATAGACGTTCACCTTCTGGATCAGCTCGATCTGCTTGCGGTCGAACTCCTCGCCGGCAATCGCCGCTTCCTTGCTGACCGTCTGGGTGCCCCAGGTGGTGCCGGCGCCGACCGCGTTGGGCGGTGCCTTCTTGGCATCCTGCGCCGTCGCCAAGCCGGGGGCCAGGGCAACCACCGCCAACAGTGCGAGCTGCGCCGCAATCCTTACGTGCATAAAGGTCCCCCGAGGTGCGCCCCGCGCCCGGCCCCTGAAATGGCCAAGTTAGCGATCGTTTGTCCCAACATTGAGACGAGATTGTGGGCGATAGTAGTTG
>Ga0247727_10000734_pt1 | contig 80291 bp, 131 predicted proteins | sample WisWelCaveWW1625_FD_202498 | JGI IMG/M metagenome (GOLD analysis project Ga0247727, IMG submission 202498) | Biofilm microbial communities from Wishing Well Cave, Virginia, United States - WW16-25 | ecosystem: Environmental > Aquatic > Deep subsurface > Groundwater > Cave microbial mat...
TAATAAAATTACCAGTACCCACTACTAACAAAGGTTGTTTATTTCTAGATAGATATTGATTAATTACTAAATTTTTGGCTTTCTCGAATTCCGGGATAAATATTAATGAATCTTTTTTATCAGAACTTATGATAGTATTCTCGAATTCTTGAATCCATACATTTCCTGAAGGCAAAGAAAAACGCGTTATCTTTTTGTTTTCTTTATCAATTTTCATGCGTTTTCCTTTTTAGTCATATGTTCAATTGTTTGATAACGAGCATAGATTTTATCTAGCATGTAAAGACTGGACGGAACCTTAACCCCTTTTTCAACTAATTCCCGCTCCAGTGAAAGTTTAATGTCATAGTCCAATGCTTCCAATGTCTCAAGGAATTCCAATTCATCTAGAGTCATTTTAATCGATTTTAAGGCATGTTTATTCATTTGTTCCTCTCTTTACTTGATTCCCCACTTGATCCCTCACTTGATCCAATACTTGATTCCACACTTGATCCCACACTTGCTTCTCCACTTGATTCCACATTTTCAACTCTTTACCGAACTTTAATTTATTCAATGTTTTAGGGCTCATTGTAGTCACCTTTCAGGGTTAAAATGGTATTCTGCTGAATCAATTAATTCACCGAAGTCACCTTGAGTACCACAGTTAATACAAGTGTATCCCTCGTCTATATCATAATCATGTTCACAGCATTCTGGACAGGTCATATTATTAACTTCAAGGGTATTCTGACAGTTTTCGCATGTGTATCCCATATTAATTAACTCCTATAGTTTATCTATATAATTTTCACATTCTTCTTTAGTCGGAAACGAGGCCATAATAGTGTAAGTATCTTTACCTATAACCGACCAATCACCAAAATCATGAGAGTATTCTATGTAATATTCTTTATAATTTTGCATATGCTACTTCACTCCTTTGTTATTTGTCTATTGACAAACTCATAGTACTCATATTTTTATTATGATATTCATCTTATTCTCCCTGTATTCCGGCTTGATTCATGTTTTTCCTGTATCGGGTTGAATGCCTCTAATAACTCCCTGAAACACTTTGGGTTTTTTAGAGCGTCTAGCACGGGATTTTCTAGCCGGTTTCAATTCCCATACTGAAAAATAACTCTGAAATTGTCCTGATTCATCGTGAGTGAATACATATTGTTTTTCAGGATTAGCCTTGAGTAGTTCAGCTAGAACGCTTTCCGGCTCTCCTTCTCTGCAATATTCCCCGGCATAATACCCGCCACGACCGTCAACCCAACCACTTATAAATCTCTCAATATGTTTCAAACGTCTACATTTTTGAAGTGTTTTAACCTGTTCTAATTCAATCGCCTTATTTGAATCGTTCGCATAGTCGTCTATATTGTTTAAGGCATAATCTGTGAAACAGCCACAATTCAACCCCAATTCTCCGAATGATTCTATATAGCGAAAATTGGTTTTATAACAATCGTCGTTATCATCATATTCAGAACAACCGGAACACGCGGTTACAGAATCAGAGAAATATCTATCCTCGATTTTTGCTTGTGATTCCATTTTTTTCAGGCTATAACCTAGAAAAGGCAAAACGTGGTAGTAATGCCATCCGGCCATAACAATGATATTTTTCCGATTCTGACCATGGTAACCAGTCTCTTCAATTCCCAGCTCATAACCCCTTCCTGAATTCACAAGTTCATGTAGTGCGCTGTCATACTCTTTAGATTGCGGCGGGTCATTGTCTAGGGTTTCCAAGGCTGAAAAAATGGAGGATTTAGGTAAAGAAACAAAACCTAAATAAACTGGCCTATTTTCGGTTTCATTCCCGAATGTGTTAATATTGATTTTTTTCGTTTCAGTTAACAGGATTGTATGGGTAACCGTGATTCCGTCGCTTTTCCTGTTTGTTTTAACCGTTCCCTGTTCTACCATGCCATATTGTGCAGCTATTTCACACAATTCAGCATAACCGGCATTGTCAGGGAATAGGCCGGAAATAATCTCATATTTAGTTGAACATGTTGAAAAATTCGCCTCATCAGACTCATATTGATTCCAATATTTTATAGCGCGTTTCATTTTTTTAACCTCTCTTTTATAACCGGATTCCACGCTCTAAGGTTCATCACACCAGTAACATTTTGGATAATTCATCTTATTCTTCCTCCACATTTTCAAGGTCCCAAAAACTAATTTCATCATCAATTTGAGTTAACAAATATGATGTAACCTCTCTAGCCTCTAAGGATTCATTGATATCATCATTAATTTTGGCTAATATAAACTGAATTCTTCTGTATTGGTCAATCATTTTCTTTTTTTCAATCTTCATTAATGTTCTCCTATTAATCATGTTTGTCAATATCCATCACCAAAATAGCATGTTCTTTCCACGTTATCAACCCATTTTTGAATAAAAACCAAGCCTAAGCGTATAACTCATCTTTTATCATATGATTTTCCTTTGTTATTAATCCCATTGTATCTCCTCTTTACAGTACTCAATAATATAGTAACCTTTTTTTCTTATTTATAAATACCCCCTCCTCGAACTTCGATTTGAGATTTGTGAACGCCTGTATAATCAAAGTAAGAATTGTTATCGGAGTATACACGATAAACAGGAACATAATTATTGAAACCACCGCGATAAGATGTATTAACTAGAGCGACTAGTCGAAACTCCCTAAACTTACGTAAAACGAGAATGCCGCCGAGTTCATGTCTTAAAAAATTTTCCTTGGACTGGCGTAGTGTTCCGTCCTTTCGAAAAACGAGACTTGATATATAACTAAGTCCCTTCGCGGTCTGTTCTGAGGTTATCTTATATCCTCTCCCCTTAAGTGCTCTCTTCTCAAATTCTACAAGCAGTGGATGCTTCGAGGGTAAGGATATGGAAGAGACTGCGTTTTTATACTCCCAGTTATTAATATATTTGCGAAAGTATATGATTTCATTTTCTGCCCATGGAGTCCGCATGTTTTTAACTCGCCGTTCCCATTTAGTATATGTTAGGTGTTGACTTCGGCTTAAAGATAGTGTACTCATCTTAGCTCCTAATTGATGCTTATCGTGTAATCCAATATCCAGTCAATGAATCATAAGTATAAGGCTCACCAGACCGGATTTCCGTCTTAGGTACATTCTGTAGTATTCCAATGTCTTTAGTGTCACCAGTTGAGTAAATAATCTTGGTTCGCCTGAAGTCATCTGAATAAAGAATACATTCTTGGTCATAGGAATCAGCTAGTGCCTTAGCCAAGCTCAAATCTTCAAGGTAAGGAACCTCTAAGATGTAGTTATTCTCACCTTGACCATTATAGTAGCCAACAACATGCTTGGCTTTGAATCCCCAATCTTGAATTAGTTTTAATTCCTTTTCAGGGGTGTCAATGTTAAGGGCCAATATAACAATAGGTGTTTTAATATTTGTCATAATTCATTCTCCTATTAATATTAAATTAAGTCAATCCCACTGAATTTCGAAATATTGGTTTGATAACGAACCATCAGAATTCTTGTTAAAACCGATGTATCTTGATTCTTTTTTGCTTGTAACTGCATTCAGTACTGTGCTGAATACGAGTGCGCCGTCTTTAAGCTTGACGCACAGAGCCTTGAAACCATCATAGTCATATAAATTAGCATGTTCTTTGCTCTTATCATCTGTCCACACGTGACAGAATGTCTTAAACTCAGGTTTGCTATAATCAACTCCATACATTTCAGGTGTGATAAGTGTAAACATAGTTATTCTCCTATTAGTGTCCACAACATGGTTTGTCTTCGCATTCACACACACTGTATTCAGTGCTTATATCCTCTTTAGGCTCGTCTAAACTTAACTTTAGACGGTTATAAGCCTCATAACATGCGTTACTACAGAATTCAGTGCGCGCAAAAGATATATCACATATATTATACTCGAAGTCATCACCACATTCAAAACAAGTATTGATTTTAAACATATTAACTCCTATTGTAGTGCTTTAATTTCCTCTTCGGTTTCGTTAATAAAATATTCGAGAACTTCCTTGTATTTTGCGTCGTTGAAACGATAGCACTTACGTTTCAACTCGCATTCTAAGTATTTTTTGAACTTAATAAGTGATTCTAAGTTCATTGATTTTAGTCCTTGCTCGATAGATAGTGTCATTTTATTCTCCCTTTTTAACAAAAGGTTTGTTTTACTTTTGTTAGTTATATAGATGTAAATCAAACTGCATTTTCTAAGCACATTCTATAAGCTTATGTAGCATCTTTCATGCCAATCTTCCTAGCTTCGCAACCCAAGTGTCCTTCGTCAATGTACCATACACAAATACAAATTCATTAATGATTATTATACTGTTAACTTTTTGGGCAACACACTAAACTTAAACACTAGATATCCACGGGCTCACGCCCAGGGTTTCAAGTAAGGTGTTAATGAAGTACAAGGAACGATATCCCGTAAGGTCAAGGTGTATATGACCTTACCTAGGCTTGATTCTCTATGTTATTCATTTGTGGTTCAGGGGGATTGGGTGATGTATTTGTAGTGGGTGAAGCATTGGGTTGGCATAGTTTTTGCTAATGCAAGGATTGGGCCAAGGATCAAGGGGGGGGGGTAGGGACACAAATGGCAAGAGATCAGTAAACGTTATACAACACGAATATCATTAGGTTTTTCATTCTAGAAATATTTTACCATGTCACAATTTATATGCATTATTTGCAACAATCCATGGTCAAAGATAATCAAATAACCTTGACTTAATCGCCTTTAGGTCAAGGTTATCACAATAACTTTGATTGAGGCTGCATAAAAACCATATATTTCTATTAAACAACTATTATAATTAAAGTCATTTCCTATAAACAAAAAATAATATTACAGATCTTTAAAAATAGAAATCAGATTTCAATTGACAGATTATAGAAAATTTGATAGAATTAGATTCTAGAAAATATGAATTATATGGATCAAATATTACCTCAGATTTTGGTTAAAGATCAAGTGAGGGATCAAGTGTATAATCAAGTGTGGGATCAAGTGGAGAATCAAGTGAAGGATCAAGTAGTGGATCAAGTGTGGAATCAAGTGGGGAATCAAGTGTATAATCAAGTTAGGGGTCAAGTGTGGGATCAAGTGGAGAATCAAGTATGGAATCAAGTACTAGGTGGTATAGTGGTGATTATAGAAGAGAAAATAAAAGGCGGATGATTATATGTATCAAATAACTCGTGATATATTTGGTTATATATACAATAAAGTGTAAAATCAAATAGAAGATTTACAAAAGAGAATTACATGGAAATGCTTAGAGATCCAAAGATAACCCCAACTATAAAGCTCATAACACCAATAGACTTCTGGTATGAGAAGGGTCACTTCTGGTCTACTAAACAGATATGGGTTAGAGTTATTAGGGTTAGTATGAGTTCTAGAAACAGGCCGAAAATTCTAGAAACTGCTCAATATTGGGTTCAAGATCAAGTAGAGTTAACCGATATTGGTGTAGTGTTTGGATATGGTGGACCATGTAAATGCGATAGTTGTAAAACAGGAAGAAAAGAGGTTAAGAAAGGTTGGAAACCAGAAATTGATGGGTTTGGTTATAGAACAGACTCTATATTAGATAGAATGCCTTGAATTATAGAAATTAGATATGGATCGTGTGTAATTATGTGATGTATAAAGCGACTGATCAAGTGCTTTATAACATACGGGATCAAGTGGAAGGGTGAGGAATTAATGGAGAATAAAGTGAAGGATCTAGTGATTCAGCATTATGATCCAATTCATGCTCAAATACGGGATCAAATGTGGAATCAAGTGAAGGAGCAAGTATATAATCAAGTGTCGAATCAAGTGTGGAATCAAGTGGGGGATCAAGTGGGGAATCAAGTGGGGAATCAAGTGGGGAATCAAGTGGGGGATCAAGTGTGGGATCAAGTGAGGAATCAAGTGGGGAATCAAGTGAGGGATCAAGTGTGGGATCAAGTGAGGAATCAAGTGAAGGATCAACTAAAAGATCAACTATGGGAGATTTATAAAAATGAAGTACAATGAACCTCCTTTTATAAGATATAATGCACATTCCGACCCTTGTGATGTTTTAGTGGGTCCGTGTGCTTGTGGAGCTTGGCATTCTAAAGAAGAATGGGATTATTTGGTTTTCTTAAAAAAGATTAAAGAAGAAACGACTTCATGGAGTGATAATAAAAGGAATAGTGCTCAACATTTGTTTGCAAAGAAGAACACATGAGCAGTAAACTTACCGAAATATGTGATTTGTTTATCGAAGGACACACTAAGATGTTATCGAACAAACAAGCAGGAACACCGAACTGTCTTCAAGTTGGAGCTTTAATATCGTATTATATGGAATATTCTCCCAAACTTGCCTGCGCTGCGAAGATGATGGAGAGGTTAGCTGGCTTTCTTATAGAAGCGTTAGAATTGGAATGCGATGCCGATTTAGTAAATAAACCGATTTATAATGTCGTAGAGACACACCTAAAAGAAATTGAAAGGATTTTGAATGAAAAGACTTAAATATATTATTTGTTGGTTCGGATGGCATGGTCCAACAATATATGAATTTTTTGACAGATGCAGTGTTCATGCTCGATGTAAATGGTGTGGATATCGTGGGATGATAGATTCTCAAGGAAATCTTTTTTAATGAATAAGGAGAAAGTATGAGTGTAATGAATAGATTAGGAAATTGTCATAATCAATTTCAAGGTAAATATAAAAGGGTATTAACGGTTTGTTCTGCTGGTCTTCTTCGATCTCCAACGGCAGCTTTAGTTCTCTCTCAAGAACCATTTAATTTTAATACAAGAGCGGCAGGACTAGAAAAAAATTTCGCCTTAATTGTCGTAGATGATGTTCTTATAGAATGGGCACAAGAAATTGTTTGTATGACTAAATCTCAAGAAAAATCTTTAAAGGGGATGACAAATAAACCAGTTATTTGTCTTGATATTCAGGACAGCTTTCCCTATAGAGATCCAGAGTTAACTAAATTAATTGTTGAAAAATATGAAGAAAAAACTAATAATAAAACTATATGCAAAACCTAATACAAAAGAAGAAGCCCAAGCTATGATTATAAGAATATTGAGACGTCATGGCTGCACATGGGGCAGAATCGGAGAACTTTGTGCTTTAGCATTTAATCTTAAAGAATATGGAGGTCAAATGCTTGGGAAAGAATTGTGTGATGGAGCTGCTAAATTATTCGATGAAGACCCCAAAAAAGAGCCGTGGAACTAATTCTTCCCCATAAAGAATACTACAATGCCCTTATTCCTGGAATATTTGCCTTTATTAATGAAGTTGATAAGAAGATTGAGGTTAGGTATAGCCAATGTATTAGTAGCTCAATGGTGAGCATTTTAAGAGAAATTAAGCTGGGTTCATTAAGACCTAAAGATATTATAAACGATTTTCATGATAATAAACTTCGATTTAGGATTCTTGAAGAAATTCCAAATGATAGGTCTATAGGGAACATTAAGAAACAATATTGGATTGATGAATATAGAAAACAAGGTTATTCAACTTATAAAATCTTAAAGCAACCTGTTTATAAAATTAGAATTGATATTGAAAATTATTTAGTATGTGTAAGTATTGAGAATTTAAACTCAATTAAGACTATAGTTGGGATCTTTGATAAAATGAAAGACGCAAAACAATTCATCAAGCAATATTATAACAAAGATAAAATCAATGATATGGGTTCTATAGTTGTTGCTAATAATCCCTTAACAAGGCATCATTTTCTAGAAATTAACAACTTTTTATAGAAATAAGAGGGAATTTTTATGTTGCCAATCATTGAAATTATTGATATGGTATTAATAATGATCCTTGTGATAATAGAATCAGCAACCTATTATAGAACCTTTTTAAAGAAAAAAAGAACCTATAATAGAAAGCCTAAGTTTATTCCTAAAGTAATAAAAAATAAAGCTTATGATGAATAAAATTATTAAAGTTGATTTTAAAAATAAGAGAAGAACAGGAATTTTTAATGCAAACAGGCTACTGGCTTGGCCGATTAAAAGTTATATTTTCATATTGACCGTATTACTTTTATCTGCTATAATGCCTTTTATGATGGAATTGGTATCCAAATGGGTATTTTAGATTTCTTAAATTTAGTTCCTTCAAGAAGAACGGGAAGAAAAGATTTAAATTACGAATTCGACATATTACAAAAATTCAAGGATGTTACATTCGGTGCTGTAGATTTTAGACTTAACATAAGAGCGGATAGATTAATGAAAATCTTATCAGTAATTTCTGTAGGTGAGTGTTATTATGCACGGGGTGTGGATTGGAAATATCAGGAATTCCCAGTTTATAATATGCCACTACCTTTAAAATCAAGGAATAAGAAATAATTATGAATAAAGAACTAGAAGATAGATTATGCAGAGAGTTTCCGAATTTATACGCGGATATGTACAAAGATCCCATACAGAGTTGTATGGCATTTGGAATAGAAACTGGTGATGGTTGGTTTGATCTTATTTATGATCTGTCTTCTAAATTAGAAAAAATAATTGTTGAATATAAAGAAAAATATCCAGATATAGAATATTGGCCTAAAGCAAGTCAAGTGAAAGAAAAATATTCATCTTTGAGATTTTACATGACCACATCAACAGATGAAATGGAAAGGTTAATAGATGAAGCTGAATCTAAAAGTTATCATCTTTGCGAGATGTGTGGAAAAGAGGGTCAGTGTAATCTTAATGGCTGGTTGGCAGTACGTTGCAGAGACTGTTGGAACTCTGATGTTGGTTACGACGAAACTACTAAATTAAAGAAAGAGCAAAGACTAAAGGATCTAGAAGATGGATTTGGTGAAACAGATTAAAAATCTTTTTACTTTCGGATGGTTTAGTAAAAAAAGACCATCGAAAATAACAAAGAAATTTAAAGTTTATAATGATTATGTAGATTTAACTTTTTCAATGAAAGATGGGATGTCTTTTGTTCATAGAAAAATACCAGAGCATCTTTATCAGCTTCACATTCCAACTGGTCCATGGGTATTCATTTATGATCAAATTTCTACTTATTATCCAGTTTCTGACATAATCAAAATAAAGGTGAATAGATATAAAGAAGAAACTGAAATGGTGATTGAGGAGTACAAATGAAACTAATACTAGCCCTTGTTGTTAGAACTATTATTTTTCTTAGAAAGTTTTTTATTAAAGGTCATCTAATTCAAGGTGATCCTTCTAGATTATTTACAGATCCCACTATTTTTAGTGATATCGATGGAACATTAGTTATATGGCATCAAGAAGATCATCTGGAAGCAATACCATTTAATTGTTATGGAACAGAATATAAACTAGTACCAAATAAAGAAAATATAAAAAAACTTAAAGAATTTCACAACAAAGGATATACAGTTATCGTATGGAGCGCAGCTGGAAGTGGCTGGTGTCAAGAAGTAGTTAAAAAACTTAAATTGAAAAAATACGTTAAGTATTGCGTATCCAAGCCTGAGTATTTTCTCGATGATTTAAAAGCAGAAAAATTCCTTCCTGAAAATAGAAGATTTAATCATGAATATATTAAACAGGAGGATTCTAAGGTGTTAAAACTATAATTTCCCCAAGTCCAAGAGGGCGAAACAATCAACCCTATCGCAGCTCGGGCAACTGCAAACTGATGATCTTGTAGGGTATATGATACATCAGCGAAGCATAGGGGGGCGATACCGGCCAGCCAAAGGAATCATGCCCAAAGGCTTAAGGGTCTATTGGACCCAAATGGTATGACATATGCTGGACAGACAGCGTTTCCCGAGTCACATGCGGGTATTCTGATCAAATAGAAGGTGTGAGGAGTTTGGGAGGTCTGGCTTAAAATCTCCCTTATTATGACAAAATTTATAATATATCCATTTAAATTTATTTTAAAAATACTATCTTATTACATTGAAAATAAAGATAAAAAAAGAAGATTTAAGAAGTCTCGAAAAGCCAAGATTAAAGTTAAGAGGAACAAAAGTACATAAAAGCCACAAAAAGTACAACAGAAAGGCAAATCATAAATATGAACGGGAAGAAAGAGACTAGATTAATATCATGTAAGGTTTGTAAGGAAGTAAAAGAAGCATTTCAGGATGGATTCTACCCAAAAGGAATTAACAGGCGTTGGCGAGATTCCGATGGGAGGATGTTTAATGGTAAAGTTTGCCCTATTTGTAATGCGGAACGTACGAAATCACACGCACAAAAGAAACGCCTATTAAACACTATGTGATACTAATAAAATGAAAAAATTAGATCTAGCATATGGTAATCCAGCTTTTCTTCATCCATATTGGGATGAGAAAACTTTAAAACTACCCCAAATTAAATCTTTTACTCATTCATATACTTACGATGGAATTCCAGAATTAAAAGATGCTATAGTCAAATTACACAAACAAGAAACCAACGCATCAACTATTAATAGATATATTGTTGTGGGTAATGGTGCTGGACAAGTATTATCTTCGGCAATTCATGCCCTGAATTCTCCGGTATTTGCAGCAATACCCCATTTCCAAAGATTCCCATTTTATGCAAAAAATGCAGGATATCCGTGGATGGAATGTTATAATCCAGATTTTACACAAATTATCACATGTCCGAATAATCCGGACAATTTCAATGAATATCATGACTATGGCTGTAAAAAAATTTTTGATTTAAGTTATAACTGGAGGACGTACACCGATCCTATTTTTTTTGATGAAGATATTATGATTTTTAGTTTGAGTAAATCTCTGGGAATGGCTTCGGCGCGTATAGGCTGGGCTCTAGTTAGAGATAAAAAAATAGCTGAGAAAATGAGAGACTATATAGAATATAATACAGGGGGAGTATCCATCTATTCACAAATGGAAGCTGTAGATCATTTATCATCTCAACTCTATGATAATAACAAAATATTTGACTATGGAAGAATTATTCTAAGGAATAGATGGTGCAAAATTTTTCAAGCCAAGCCAGATTTTATTCCTCTGAATATAAATGGACAATTTTTATGGGGATTGGGGAATCCTCCCCCCAACGTCGAAGTTGTTGAAGGAAAAAAATTTGGGGCAAATGATTCCTTTTTTCGTATTAATTTGGGATGTTCAAATAAACATTTTGAAACTCTGTTATGTTATCTTCAGAAGAAATAGATCATCTTATTAAAGAAACCATGGATGTTGGAAATCGCGTGAAGACTTCTTATAATCTAGTGATGTCTTTGAATAATAAAGAAAGTCGAGCTACATATACCCAAGATCTTTTAATTATGATTGAGGCTTATAAGGATTTGTGTCTCATATTAAAAAATGAATTGGATGTGTATATAAAAGAAGAATCTAAAAATAATAAACCCATTAATTTAATTTATAGGAAAATTTTTCGTTGCTTGAGTATTAATTAGTCATTTTGAAGTATGGTATAAAGATTCTTTTACCGCTTTGGGGTGGATATATTTGGCAATGAACCCAAGAAGGCGTAAAGCTTTTATCTTCTAAATAAACCCCTAATTTTTCTAATAATTTCAAGTTATCTATACACCAATTCCAAAACTGTCTATCTCTATCCCAAACATCACAAGCTGCTGCTAATATGTGCGTACTTTTCCTGGGTTTTCTTCCTGCTGCGCTATCTATTCTAACCTGATCTTCTTCACTACGAACCCCAGAAGTAATTATTATGGGCTTTCCATAAGCTTTTCTGATCTCATTCATTACTTCATAAAGCTTTTCAAAATTTTTCTTTTTTTCCTCAGTTAGGGGATAATCATGAGGATTTAATTCTTTTCGCGTAATAGCCATATTCAATGAAAGTTGTTAAATCCCGAAAATTATTCACAATTTCAATACTTCTTTAATATTTTCCATATTTTAGAATTAACAACTATATATGAAAATAGAAGCGGATAGGCCAACTGCTACACAATGTAGCTCTATAATTAACCAGTGGTAATCCAAATCTTTTCACAACTAGGAGAATAATATGTCTTCAGCTATTAGATATCTAGCTTTGGGACTCTTTTGTATTACATCATTTAAAGGTCTCTATTATGGCTTTACGTGGATTGAAATTCCTTTATTGGCTATCATGGCATGTTTAAGTATGTTTTATGAATACAATTCACAGAATAAAAAGTGGAAAGAACTAAGTGATAAATGTAATTCCCTTCAAAAAAATCACGGTGATTTGGTACAAAATATAGACCAACTAAAAACACATGTGGCTGGATTAAAGCTAGGAACACAATTACGAAGTTCGAATCTGGTAAAATAAATGGATAATATTTATAACTTAACAAGTCAATTTAAAGATTTCTCCGAACTTCAGGAATATGCGAATTCACAATATCGATTAATAGTTGATTTATCAAGAAAAATAAATGATCTAGAAGCCGAAAATAAACATTTAAAGATTCTGTTGGAGGGGGCAGTACCTTTAATAGGTCAAAAACCATCGGAATCTATAGTTACTGATTTATCCGATGAAGAGGTGATTTGTAGAACTCAAATTAAGATCTTAAAAGATACCGCACTAGATCGAGAATTTACCAATGATGAGGCTAAAAAATTTGATATTTTTGTTAAAACCTTATTATCGTTGAAGTCTAAAGAAGACAATTCATCGTCCAAACTCTCTAAAGTGAAGGATTCAGATTTATTAGAAGTCTTGATTACTAGTAATGAGTAATATGACAAAACAAGAAGCCAAAAATCAACTCTGGAGAAGGGGCATACTTTCTTGGAAATTAGACAAGGCTCAGAAAGAACTATATAAATTATTTTATGAATCTGATCATAAGGTCCAGACTTGGTTACTGAGTAGAAGAAACGGAAAAACATATTCACTAATCATATTGGCTGCTGAGATATGTATAAAACATAAGGATAGTATTATAAAATTCGTAGCTCCTACCAAGTTACAGATTAATAATATATTACGTCCATTATTTAAACAGATTTTTGAAGATTGCCCGGAAGATATAAAACCGGAATTTCGCGCGAAAGACTACATTTATTATTTTCCTAATGGAAGCGAAATCCAATTAGCCGGAACTGATAATCAACATGCCGAGAAATTAAGAGGTGGTGATAGCACAATAGCAATAGTTGATGAGGCAGGAAGCTGTTCTAATTTGGAATATGTGGTGAAAAGTATTTTGCTACCAACTACTTTGGTCACAAAGGGTAAGGTTATACTAGCTAGCACTCCACCAGAAGAACCAGAACATGATTTTATTAAGTTTATAGAAGATGCGGAAATGAGGGGTTCTTTAATCAAAAAAACCATAGAAGACAATCCTAGATTGACTAAAGTGGAAGTAGAACAATTCATAATTGAACTTGGTGGTAGAAATAGTGCAGCATGTAGACGAGAGCTATTTTGCGAAATAATTAAAGATTCTTCCCTGGCCGTAATTCCAGAATTTTCTCCAGACTTGGAAAAAGAAATCGTTAGGGAATGGCCCAAACCGCCTTTTTTTGATGGGTATGTATCAATGGATTTGGGATTTAAAGATTTAACTGCTGTCTTATTTGGATATTATGATTTCAGAACGGATAAGGTCATATTGGAAGATGAATTAGTTATAGATTTTTCAGATTCTAATAATAATTTACCAAATCTCATCGATAAAATCAAAAATAAAGAAAAAGAACTATGGTTTAACATATTAACCAATGAAGTAAAAAAACCATACATGAGGGTTAGTGATATTAACTATATAGTAACTCAAGAAATTGCTAGGGCATCTCAAGGAGAAATTTCCTTTATTCCAACAAGAAAAGATGATAAAGACGCAGCATTAAATACTTTTCGAATGATGATTGCAAATAAAAAAGTCATTATTAATCCGAAGTGTAAAAATACTATACGTCATTTAAGAAATGTTAGATGGGCTAGTAAACTTAACCATAAAACATTCGGAAGATCCCCAGATAATGGACATTATGATTGTGTAGATGCTGCTATTTATTTCATTAGATCTATAGCTTATGGTAAAAATCCTTACCCAGCTCATTATAATGTAAATATGAAAGATCTATTTATCCACAATCCAGAAAAGTTCAATAAAGCAAATAATCAAATAGATATATTTAAGCATGTTTTTAGAAAGGTAAAGAAAATTTATGGCTAATGAAAATACATCCCAAGATATTCCACTAAATAAGTATTTCGCAGCTCAGGAAGCTAATAAAACAGCCAGTGTATTATTAAATAAAGCTGAAACATTTTTTAATGTCCTAAAATCTAATGCTTATATTGAAAAAATTAATAAGATGTGGCGCGCATATCATGGTGCATACAATCAAGATTTAGGTTATGGTCATGAAGTCAATTTCACAGGAGAGCAAGGAGAACTAGTTTCTCTGCCAGTTAATCATTTCCGTAATTTGGCTCAACATATGTATAATATTATAACAGCCAATCGTCCAACTATGGAAGCTAGAGCTATAAATACAGATTATAAATCTTTGGCTCAAACTTATTTAGCAAATGGAATTCTTGATTACTATATGAGAGAAAAACATTTGGAAGCTGCTTTAAAAAAGGCAGTTGAATACGCTATTGTTATGGGATCTGGATTTATACAGCTCTCATGGAATGCGACTTCTGGCGAAGCATATGATTATGATGAGGATACTGGAGAATTTCGTTATGAGGGAGAAATAGAATTTTCTAATTTATCCCCATTAGATGTGGTTTTTGATGGAACAAAAGAATCATGGAATCATGATTGGCTTTTGGTGCGTTCATTTCAAAATAGATTTAATCTAATGGCCAAATACCCAGAACTAGCCGAAAAAATTAAGGGGATTCCACCTAAGACGGATAGTACTATATATAGATTGGCCATTTGGTCTAATGATGACACTGATGATATTCCTGTTTATGAATTTTACCACAAAAGAACTGAAGCTATTCCTGATGGTCGTTATATTTTATTTTTAAATGATGATGTTATTTTATTAGATACTAAATTACCATACAGAGTTTTACCTATATTTAGAATTGCCCCAAGTGATATATTGGGCACTCCTTATGGGTATACACCAATGTTCGATGTTTACCCCATCCAAGAGAGTATTAACGCTCTATATAGCATGATTATGACAAATCAAAATGCATTTGGTGTACAAAATGTTTACGTTCCACGCGGAGCCGATATTCAAGTAAATTCTCTAGAGGGGGCAATGAATATTATTGAGGGTAATGCCAAACCCGAACCATTACAATTAACCAATACTCCCGCAGAAGTATTTAAATTCCTTCAAGAGTTAATTCAAGCTGCTGAAACTATTTCAGGAATTAATTCAGTAGCTAGAGGAAATCCAGAAGCATCATTAAAGAGTGGAGCAGCTTTAGCTCTTGTGCAAAGTATGGCTCTACAGTTCATATCCGGATTACAGCAAAGTTATATTAAATTAGTAGAAGATGTTGGAACAGCACTTCTTCAAATTCTCAAAGATTTCTCCACTACACCTAAAGTTATAGCATTAGTAGGTAAAAACAATAGGCCGCTTTTAAAAGAATTTACAGGAGAGGACATTAATGCTATTAATAGAGTAGTTGTGGATGTCGGAAATCCTTTGAGTCGCACTGTGGCTGGAAGAGTTCAAATGGCAGAACAATTATTACAAATGAAATTACTCAAAAGTCCTCAACAATATTTTCAAGTTATTAATACTGGAAGACTGGACGTTACTTTTGAAGGCGATATGAGTGAATTGCTATTAATTAAAGCGGAAAATGAAAGAATGATGGAGGGAGAAAGAATTCAAGCGATTGCATTAGATCAACATACACTTCATATAAATGAACATAAGGCAGTTTTAGCTGATCCGGATTTAAGAAAGGATGAAGAATTAGTTAAAAATACATTAGATCATATACAAGAACATATTACATTACTAAAAACAACAGATCCTGATCTACTTCAAATTATTGGTCAACAACCACTTCAACCTTCTCCACAACAACCACCAGTACAACCATTAGAAAGAAGTCCAATGGGGGGATTACTGGAAACTGAACAAGGATTAGTTCCGGCGGGAGAACAGATAACAGGCCCTGGAATTCCGACGGCACAAATGCCTTCTTTACCCAAACCTCCAGCTCCCTTTGAACAACTTCCAATAACCGCTGAAGAATTAGGTCCAACTGGAATTACTTAACAACTATTAGAGGAAGAATATGCCTCCTCTGGCAACAACATTAGATGGGAGTCAGGTTCTCCAGCATTCTTTTGAAGAATCAACTGGTAGAATAAGAGTTGATACTGGCGCGACTATAATTGGTGGTGATCTTGAAGTTGCAATTGATCACACAGAAGACTCCATTCGACTAGGAGATGGAACTAGTTTTTTCACTTCCACTAGTGGTGGGGGTAAAGTTGGTTTAGATGTTAATGTTTTAGAGGCAAATACACCTCAAATATTTAACGTATCTATTCCTTTAGCAAACACAGAAGTTTCACAGGCATTACCTACTGGAACTAAATATTTTTTAATAAGAGTGAGAGGAAGTTCTTCTCTTTTAAAATTGGCTTTTTCTGCGGGAACTTCAGGAACTACATTTGTTGAAGTTAATAGAGGAACAGTATATTCCTCGCCCGTAGTAACAGCCGGATCAGTGACTTTATATTTTCAGACAACACAAGCCAGTCAAACAGCTGAAATTTTAGTTTGGAAATTAGTTTAACATACAATGAGGAGATAAAATAATAATGAGTGGTTTAACTAAAGATAAATTAATATTAGATACAAGTAATCTAACAGAAAGCGATAACGTGGGTGCATATGTTAGATCATCTGATGGTACTTTAATTGATCACACCACTCTACTCGGCAAAGATGCTTTAGATGTTCATCCAGTTGCTGATGGAGATAGTGGTGTTTTCACAGAAGATTCTGTTCATTCTTCTGGACACAGAGGTCAATTTGTGCTTTCTGTTCGCCATGATACTAATACAAGCCTGGTCGATGCTGATGGTGATTATGCACCTTTACAGGTTGATTCTGTCGGTAGACTTAAGGTTTCTGCTGATTTAGATGTCACAAGTTCATTCGAAAAAATTGAAGATAGTGCTCATGTATCAGGCGATACTGGTGCATATGTTTTAGCCGTTCGTCAAAATACTCTAACTTCTAGTGTTGATATGGATGGTGATTATGCCTCCTTCAAATTAAATGATAGGGGAGCTTTATGGACTGTTCCTATTGGAACTGTTGCCGATGATGCTGTTGATACAGAAAATCCAGTTAAAGTTGGGTCTAGAGCATATTTTGGTGCTCCATTAGCAGCAATTTCAACTTCCGGAGACAGAGCTAACGTTCTTTCTGATAAATATCGAAGATTATGGATAAATGATAGTTCTAATGTTCAGCTTAAAAGAGCACCAGTTACTGTCGGAACTTCTGCTGTTAATCTTGTTGCTTCTCCAATAGATAGTCGTAAGATCTTTCTTGTACAAAATCTCGGAAATAAAGCAATTTTTATTGGTCATCATGTACCAATTACAGACGAATTAACAACATCTAATGGGTTTAGAATTGCAGCAGGTGCTACTATATCTTTAGAATTAGGACCAGATGTTTCTGCATACGCGATTTCTTCTGGTGCCGGACAAGATGTTAGATTATTAGAAGTTGGTTAATTAAAGGTTATAATTTGTGGGCAATCTTTTCGAAAGTCCTGAATTTAGCGATGTTTTAAATGATTCTTATATTACAGGAACAGTCACTGCTACAACATCACAAATCGAACTTAAAGTTGGAGGAAGCCCCCTAGTGGGAAGAGAACTTTTAATTATTCATAATAATGGTTCTAAAGATATATGGATTGGTCCATCTGGAGTAACAACATCCAATGGTATTCCTGTAGAAGATGGTGAAACTATCACTATTTCTGTTGGTCAAAATCTTAGTGTATATGCTATTACATCTAGTGGAACGGCATCTGTTGTTGTACAAGAGTTGGGATAATGTTTAAAAAATTTATATCCAGATTTCGTATTAAGGGAGCAACGGATGGCACTTTAATAGGTAATGTCACTGATCGCCTCAAAGTTGATACTGGATTAACTGGTCCATCTGGAAGTTTAACTTTAGCCACTTCCAAAAAACTCAGATATGTTGATATGAATGCTACCACTGGAGGTGTAGCCAGAGGTACTATATTAACTACTACAGAAACCACTTTGTTCGAATATATTGGTACTGGATTAGTTTTTGCATTTTTAGTAAATTTAGAAGAAAAGAAAGACTGGATAATAAGATTTAAAATAGATGGAGAAGCAATATTCACTTCTAGCGGTCTTCTGGTTAGTGATTTAGAAAGCAATAGAGCTTATGACTTAGATCATAATCATGACGAAGAAGCAGAATTAGTTGGAATAAGATTAGGTAAACACACCAAGTTTATTTGGTCAGGTCCATTGGAATTCCCAATACGATATGACCAGTCTGTCAAAATAACTATTCAAAGAGTTTCTGGTAAACCGAATAAGAAATTTACTGGAGGATTTATTATTTTAACTCAGGAAACCTAATGATTGTATCATGGTCACAATTAAAAAGTTTTGTTGATAGTAAAAATCTTTCTATTCAATGGATTGATGTGGATGATTATTATCTTCTTTTGGCTTTTGATGGTATTTTTACTCTTGAGACAAGACTTGATAAATTTCCCACAGATAATACGAACCTAACTGATTTTGAAACTAATTACAAATCACTTGGTAATAAAAAGATACAAACTCAAGATTCATCAATGAGATTTGGATATAAATCCACAACCAGTATTACAAAAACAGCTATTCAAGCAACTGCATATACTGAACAAACTACCAATGGCCGACGTTCTTTTAAATCCACTTCAGCCAATGATATAACAGGTGGAACAGGAGCGAGAAACGTAAAACTTACTTATTATGATAGTAATGTTAATGGACCATTTACTGAGACTATCACATTAAATGGTCTAACTGCTGTTAATACAGTAGCTACAAATATTTGTTTAATAGAAAAATTAGAAGTATTTGAAGTAGGTTCAACCGGAGGTAATGCTGGTGCAATTAATCTTTATACCGGAATTAATGGAACAGGAACTATTTTCGTTTCTATCGCTATTCAAGATAATATGACTTATTTTGCTCATCACTATATTCCTAAAAATAAAACTATGTATCTCCTAACCATCGCCGGTTCTTCAAAAGGTAATAATTATTTACTGGACGGAGTAAAACGAGAGTTATCACAACCAGTAAGTGCGATATCTTATGCATCTTATAATTCAACAGGAACTCTTAGGGTTTATAATACAGCCAGAGCGATGCAATATATATTAATAAATCCATTTTTAATTGTTGGTCCAGCAAAATTTACATTATTCGTAAAGGCAGATTCGACAACTGCTGGGACTATTCATGGAGATTTTACTTTTTATGAGGTTTAAAAATGGCTAATACATTTACGATGAGATCTGCCTTAGGTAGCGGAAGATATAGATTATATGACGCTATTTTACCTGTAGATACATTGTTAAATGTTTCTGCTATTATTTTATCTTGTGGGGGAGCTGATCCTGAATGGGAAATATATTTTGATAAAATTGTAAATGATTTGGCCAAACCAAATCAACCTTCTTTAACTGCGGTAACTACGGGTGGGACTATTCCCAGAAGCACGAAATTATTTGTTAGAATAACTACAGTGGATGTGAATGGGGCAGAAGGAATCCCTACTGACGGCCATAAAACCATAACCACTGGTGCATCTACTGATACAAACAAAGTTACTGTATCATGGTCTTCTATATCTGGTTCTTCTAGTTATAATGTTTATGCTGGGGGTTTATCTGGAAGAGAGTCTTTTGTGGGCAATACAGTATCTACATCATTGGTAATAGTTGATATGCCCGGTGAAGCTCTACAGGCTATACCAACCACACCAGATATACACATAATTGGTAAAAAGGGAGGGGTAGAGCCCATTCCTTTAAGCGGTTCTGGTCTTACGGTTAGTTCAAGACTGATTGTATATGTCACAATTTCTGCTGGGGGTGATCCAGCGGTTTCAATTTTGTCGGTATAACTTATGGTAGTATCTTGGAATGTTATTAAATCTTTCGTGATTAATAGAGCGCTTTCTATTCAATGGATCGAAATAGAAAATAAATATTGGCTTAAGGTATTCGATGGCCCGTTTTTCCTTGAGTGTATTTTAAATAAGGGTATAGAAGCAGAAAATGTAACTGATTTTGAAACCAATTACAAACCATATGGTAACAAATCACCAACCACCAAAGTAATACAGCAATTGGGAAAGGATTCCTATAACTTAAATACAAGAGCATATGATTTTATAGCAACAAAACAAACATCTACAACACATTATTTTTTATTAAGTTCTTCACAAACGATTGCAATTAAAGGAGGAGTTTTATTTTCTGATAATAGCGCCTGGAAAGATTATATTATCGTGGAGATTGAAGATAAGGATGGTGTATATTTTCCGGCAGGTACCGTGATTGCTGGATACATACAGAAATGGTTTGTATTTAAAAGTGTGGTTAATGAAGTTGATGATATATCAATTGCTGAGATACCTGCAGGTTTATATTTAAAAGTCATTTATGTGTCTGATAATTCTGCAACAGAAGATGCTAAAATTTTATTAAATCTATATTCTTATACATTGGGATAAATTATGAAAACAGCATTGATATTATCTGGGGGTGGTTCTAAGGGTTCTTTCCAATTTGGCGTATTAAAATATCTAATAGAACGCGGATTTACTCCAAATGCCGTATATGGTACTTCAGTAGGTGCATTAAATGCTGCTGGATACGGATATCAAAATATAGGGGGATTAGAAGAGGTTTGGAATAATATTAAGGGGAAATCAGATATTCTTAAATTTAACTGGTCTAGTTTTATTTTACGATCAACTGGTCTTTATAATACCAAGCCCCTAAGAAAAATCCTAGAAAAAAATATCATAGGTCAGCCCATTTGTGATGTTTATGCTTGTAAGGTTAATTTATTAACCGGAGATATTGTTTACAGTAAACATACGGATTCTGATTTTATCAGTTCTGTTGAAGCTTCTGCTTCCATTCCTGGTATTATGTCACCCGTGGATGATGAATGGGTAGATGGTGGGATTAGGGAACAAACACCTTTAAAACAAGCAATATTGGATGGAGCTAAAAAAATCATAGTCGTTCTATGTAATCCTTGGGAATATAATCCAGTAAAAACTAAGTGTGGTAATTGGTTGCAAAATTCTCTACGGGCTGTTGATATTTTATCACATGAAAATTTTCTTAGTGATATTTCTTTATGTTTAGAAAAAAATAAAGATTCGGAATATGAGTATATTAAAATGGAGATTTATGCCCCACTGCAACATTTAAATGACGCTTTAGATTTTTCTCCAGATAAAATCAAAGAAAACATAAAACTCGGTTATGAAACCGCCCAACTTGGACCTCTTAAAACGGATAAAAATTATGCACTATAATAAACAATCACTAGTTAATGCAGATAATCTTATTAAAATTATTAAAAGAGCTAAATTTGAATTGACAGGAATAGAAGCACTGGCTTTTGCTGAATCTTGTCGATGGTTTAATGAATTATATAAAGAAATAGAATTTGAAGTGAATAAACCTAATTTACAAATGAATGAGGTCAAAGATCCTCTAAGCCAAGACAAAAAATCAAAGAAAAATAAATAGTTATGAAACTAAAATTTAAACATCAAGAAAAATATAAACCATTCAAAAATACCAAACAACTATTATTGATGAGTAGTATTTTACACATATTATCACTTCTCACAATATTACACGTATTTTATGCTTAAAAAATGGCTAAAACATGGCATATTATACTTAACGATGGGATCTTTCCTATATTTTTATTTTAATCTACATCAATGGAAACACAATACAACAAGAAATTATGCAGATAAAAGAATTGTCAAACTTTTATCAAAAAATAGGAACAGGGGCGGAACGGGTGTTCATATAAAATTACCAAGTGGAAAAACAGCAATTCTAACTAATAGTCATGTATGTGAGAGTTTATTAAAAAATGACGGGATTTTTGTTGAATATAGCCCCGAACGATTACTACCAAAGAGAATTATTGAAATTTCCGATGATACCGATTTATGTTTAGTAGAGCCCGTAGAAGGAATTAAAGGTTTAAAATTAGCCTCAAATGCCTATAATGGGGAACTGGTCTCGGCTTTGGGATTTCCCAATCTAAACCCATTGACAATGGTTGAAGGAGAATTAGTCGAAAAAAAACCCATATTAGTTTTAGATCATATTATTGATGTTGATGACCCAGATGATACGTGTTCTCTACCCAAGAATAAAAAAGATAAGATAAATTATTGGTTTACGGAAGTAGAAGCGTGTTTTACTAACATAGATGCTTATTGGACAACCCTTGTTGTTAGACCTGGTAACTCTGGGAGCCCCGTTTTAAATAAATGGGGAAATGTTGTGGGATTAATTTTTGCTGGAGATCAAAGAACTGGATGGGGAGCTGCTATTCCATTAGAACAAATAAAAGATTTTATTAAACCCTATTAAGTATGCCTCAAATGGAGATATATAATGGCTGATGAAGATGCTAAATTGAGAGAAATAATTAGGAAAAGACAAAAGATACAAGACGAACAATTAAGAAGACAAGCCTTAGAAGGATTAATGGATATAAGTGGAGTAACTGGAGAAAAATTACCAGATCTCCCCCCTGCACAAGAGTTATATACAGATCCCTATAGGACACCAGATTCAGAATCTAGTGATATAGAAATAAGAAGATTGCGGGCTAGTCCATGGAAATTTGTGCAAAAACGTTTAGTAGAGAGTGATGAAGAAAGAATAAAAAGACTGGTAAAACTAAGGGCTTTATTAAGAAAAGCCAGGGAAGAATAATAAATTAACTTTAATTATGCCTGATTTTAATAAAATAAAAAAATTTATAAAGATCCCCGTTCTGGATATACCAGAAACTTATTTAGAAGAGTATCTACAAACTCTTTTTGATCCTAGATTAGGTTTCGAAAATGCAGATCCCTTTGTATCTCCTTTACATCTTGAAAAATTAGATAATCAATATATTTCTCCTCTTCCTAGGGTGTATCAAGAACCTGCAGGACCCGAAGATGAAGGTTATTTAAAATCTTACGAACCTACCCCAGAAGAAATGACTTTATTGCGATTGATAAAACAACGTAAAATAGAAATATAATATGGCAATTGCTAATATATTCCAATCATTAAAACCACTTTTTAAAGAAACATATTCTAAATCTTTAACTTCTCCTATGAACTCTAACTATTGGAAAAAGATAAAACAACTACTAAAACCTAAAAAATAGAAATTTAACAACTAACTATAGAGGCTATTATATGGCTAAACCAAAATTAGGTTCTGGTGAGCGCTTTAAAAAGCTTAAAGAGAAGCTAGAAAAACGAGGAGCAAAAAGCCCTGGTGCTTTGGCCTCGTGGCTGGGACGTAAAAAATTTGGAAAGTCTCGCTTCCAAAAACTAGCAGCCGTTGGGAAAAAAAGAGCCAAATAAATTAACCGAAATGATTCTATCCGAAAGGACGAATCACTTTTAATATATCCCTAACCGGACTATCTAAAGGAGAAAAACATGTCTGAAACTAATACCGCACCTTCGACAGTAGTTGAAGAATCTCCCCCTACACAACGAGAATCTCAATCAACAGAACAAGAATCTAAAGAAAGTTCTTCCACAGAGCAATTATCTCAAAAAATCCAAGATAATTCTAATCATGAACTCAGTACTGAAGAAATTTCTAGGGCTGAATCCCTATTAAGCAAAGATGAAAAGGATTTAACATCTTCTGATGTTAAATATTTAGAAGATCTTGAAAAAAGAGTCACTGATACAGAAAAACAACAGAAAAGGCTTAAAAGGGTTAAGTTAAAAGTAGATCAAAAAGAGTTTGAGGAAGAACTTCCCTTTGAAATACCCGATGATCCAGAATCTTTAGATTACATAACACGTAATTTACAACTAGCTAAAATGGGTCAATCTAGGGCACAACAATATAGCCAACTAGAAAAAGAAGTTAAAGCTTTTATAGAGGAATTAAAAAAAGATCCCGTAAAAATCCTATCAAGTCCTGAATTTGGGGTAGATGTTAAAAAACTAGCAGCTAAAGTTATTGAAGATGAAATCGCTGCTTCTCAAAAATCTCCAGAACAATTAGAAAAAGAAAAGATAGAATCCGAATTAAAAGCTCTTAAAGAAGAGAGAGAAAAAGAAAAAAAGGTAAATGAGGAGAGAGATTTTGAACGGGCAACAGAAAAAGCATATGAAGAATACGATAAGATGATTACAGACGCTTTGGGTAAATCCGATCTTCCGACTACTCCCTATACAATCAAAAAAATTGCTGATTATATGCTTCTAGGACTACAAGAAGGTTATAGCATAGTTCCCGAAGATGTTATTCCTCTGGTTAAAGAAGAAATGCATAAAGATTTAAAGGATATGTTTAATGTTATGCCCGATGATGTTATAGAGCAACTAGTTGGAAAAGATGTATTGAGTCGTATTAGGAAGAGGAATGTTGCTAAAGCTAAAGAAGCTCCACCCCAACCAGCTAATAAAACTGTTCAAGATGTGGGAAAAGCCTCTGAAAAGAAGGTTGATGATGCCAGTAAAAAATCTTTTAGAGAGTTTTTTGGGGTATAAGCTTCTGTATTTATTTTAGATTTTGATAAATAGTTTATTTTTAACAACTATTTAATGAAAGTTTAGCATTTATTATTCTATTAGACTCGGCATTACCTAAATTAGGGTGCTGATATCCAAGATAGAAAAGAATAATGCACATGACAGTAAGATAAATAGGTTATCTTACATTAACAATCTATCTTGAGGATAATTAAATATGTCATCCTACTATGGAAAACAAGAATTGGTAATGGGATCACAGCTTAAGGTTCAATCCCTATCTCTACACTTTTTCATTGATGGTGATGCGGTTGCGGCTAACGTAAAGCATCGACCTGATGAACCTGCGGTTCTGTTTCTTAAAACAGAGGGTGTAGATGATGTAACTAGCTCTACCGGAGCACTTGATTCTGGTGAAGCTTCTCCGACTTTTACAGCACCAAGTAATGCTATGGGCAAATTTGGCTGTCTTATTAAAGTTGGTGAAAAAATTAAAAGGGTAGTCTCTGCTATGGCAGTGAGACAAGATTCACCTGAGGTGGTATCTTGCACTCTTGCTAATAGTACTGGCTTATCAGCAAATGGCGATAAAATCGTACTAAATGTTGATAGTGCTGCAGATCTTGCTGCTGGAGATTATCGTGGCGCAATTGAAATCCACTATGTTGTGGATGAACAAGCTTAATGAGGGATTAATATGAGTGCTTCAAATCAATTATCTACTCTTAACGGATTTTTTAAGGAAGCCTATGCAGATAAGCTTGGCGAACTTATTCCCGATGGAGTAAAACTTCTTAATAAAATTAAATTCATGTCTAAGGATAAACAACCTGGTAATCTTTATCACCAGCCTGTTATTCTTGGAATGGAGCATGGTGTTACATTTGCTTCTTCAGACGAAGATGCATTTAATCTTAATGCTCCAGTGGCTGGCGTTATCAAAGATGCTCAAATCAAGGGTAATCCTATTCTAATGCGATCACTTCTTGGTTATGTATCTGCGAGCCGTGCAGCTCTTGGTGGACAAAAAGCATTTATGGATGCTACTAAGTATTTAGTGGCTAACATGCTTCGATCAATGGCTAAAAAGCTTGAGATTGAATTGCTTTATGGTCAAGTTGGATATGCTCGCATTTCAGCTGTGTCTGGTACTCTTTTGACAATTAAAACATCAGAGTGGGCACCCGGAATTTGGGCTGGTGCAGAAGGCATGCCAATTGAAATTCGTAATTCAGCTGGAACGACTTCCAGGGGTGAATCTGTTGTTAAAAGTGTTGACATGGATGCTAGAACCGTTACTCTACAAACTGCGGTTCCTGGTATTGATGTAACTCTTGGCGCAGAAGATATCATCTGGCATAAAGGGGCTTTCGGAAACGAATTTGCGGGAGTTCATAGAGTTCTCTCTATTTCTTCTGGAACGCTCTTTAATATCGATGTCGGGGCATTTAACCTCTTTAAGGGCAATGAGTTTAGTGCTGGTAGTGCTGCTCTCAGCTTTACCAAACTCAATCTCGCTGCTGCACGAGCGGTTGAAAAGGGTCTCGATAATCGAGTAGTTGCCTATGTTAATCCACGAGCTTGGGCAAATATGCTTTCAGATCAAGCTGCTCTTCGCAAGTATGATCAAAGCTATAGTTCTAAAAAGGCAGAGAATGGTTCAGAATCTCTTCTTTTCCACTCACAAAATGGGGAAATTGAGATCGTGCCAAGTATCTACGTAAAAGAAGGTTACGCATATCTTCTTGATGAACAAGCTTGGTCAAGAGTCGGTTCTACCGATATGACCTTTAAGCGTCCAGGACAAGGTGAGGAATTCTTTAGGGATCTAGAGAATTCAGCTGCTTATGAGCTTCGTCTTTATTCAGACCAGGCTCTATTCTGTTACGCACCAGGTCGAAATACTCTTATCAAAGATATTGTTAACGTAACATAATTAATAATATCATATAATTAAAAGTCTATTATATAGAGGGAGCCTAAAAACTCCCTCTTTCTTTATCTAGACATTCTTCTTTACATTTAACAACTATTAATGTAATTATAATAACCACTATTTTCGATTTATATGGCTGTAACCGTTACGATTAGAGGAACCCCGATCCCCTTTCCTACTTCAGGAGAATCACCTAATTGGGCGGAAGCTGTAACAGAATTTGCTCAGGCCGTCGAGGATGCTCTTATAACGCTTGGATTAGGCATCGGGGATATAACCCCTCAAATATATAACATCGATGCTTTTAATGGCAATGTTATCCCTCAGGATGTGCAGAATCTAGCATTTTCAAATACTTTAGTACGTTCTAGTGTTATTAGATATGCCGTGACTAGAACAAGTTCCACCGAAACAGCCATTGAGGCCGGTCTTATATTAATAGCATATAATCCAAGTCTATCGGTTGGTAATAAATGGTATATAACCACACAGAAAGTGGGGGATGGTAAAATATCATTTTCTATAACAGATGCTGGTCAAATTCAATTCACAACTACGGCATTGGGTGGTATCAATTATAGTGGTGAAATTAGTTTTGCTGCTGTGAGTTTATTACAATAAAATGGCTAATAATATCTTCGAATTTTTAAATGGATTAAGGATTAAACCAGTCTCTTCTTCATCATCTTCAAGAGAAGGAGAATTTGAATTATTATCCACAGATAATAAACTTAGAATATTCGCTGGTGCTTCTAATAGAGCGGTTGTCACAGAAGATCAAACTCAAACCTTAACTAATAAAACCCTAAGTGGTTCTTTAAATACCTTCTCAAATCTACCCTCATCTGCTTTCAATATTGATTCCGATATTAACTGGAATCAATTTAGCATAACTAATTTTAGAAGACTTGAATTTTTTGATCCAGCTGCCGTTATTGTTGGTTCTAATAAATTATATGTGAAAAGTGGCAATCTTTTTTACAATGATGGTAGTGGAAATCAAATACAACTAACAATTAGCGGTATTGTTAATGCTAGTGAATCTATTACAGGATTAAGCCCAGATGATACTGTAGTTTTTAATGATGCTGATAATACACTCTCTTTTAATGCAGATGGTGGGTCTGATAATATGGTGCTTCAAGCATCAGAATATCAAGCTTTTTCGAAATACACATTTGGTATAGCCGGAACTCCCAATTTAGATTTTTCGAGTAGTCAATTCAATTTTAATAATGGTGGAACTGGTAATGGTAATCTGAAAGCTGGAACTTATACTGGCACAGCCAGTATAAATGTTTTAGATATAACCGGAACAGCAGGAGGAGATGCAGTACAACTTATTGGAAGATTGACAACTTCTACTACTACAGATGGTCTAATTATTAGATCTAATACAGGAGCTGTTAGTAATAGAGTTGCGACTTCAGGTTCTGATACAAATGCAGGAGCAGCAATTAGATTAGTTCCGGATGGAGTTGCGACTAATGGTGGAAGTATAGATTATTTTGCTCATTCTACATCAAATTCCATTGATAAAAATAAGCATAGATTCTTTATAAGAACTGGAGTTGGTACTTCTACAGAAGCTGTTAGAATTAGTAGTGTTGGATTAACTATAAATCCGGGCGCAGGTGGACCACGCTTTAGTGATGATGGTTTCGGTCGATTAGTTATTGAAACACCGTCTGAACCTGATGGTAGAGTTAGATTAGGACCAGCTGGTGGTGTCAATATATCAAATTCCGCTGGTGCTTTAGAAGTAACACCCGGAAGCGGAATAATAGGAATAATAGTTGCATCTGGTAGTGTTAGATTGGGATCGGTGTTTAGTGGTGTTAGTTTATCAAATTCCGCTGGTGCTTTAGAAGTAGCCGTTTTAAGTGGTGCAGTCGGATTAAAAGTAGTTGGAGGGGTTGAATCTCAGTTAGATGGAAGTATAAGATTAGGGGGAAGTGCGGCTCCTACCACATTTCTTGTTAAACATCCTTCATCTACTGTCCCTGTTGTAAATGTGTCAGATGGAGCATCCTCTAGTAGAAGTATCGTTGTTGGTCCATTGGATAGTGAGTTATTTAGTAGTCTTAGAATTATTAGGGGAAGAATTAGTAAAACTGGCACTCTTTTATCTGGAGAAGGATTTACTGCCTCTCAACCAGGAGCAATAAATGGATTAGTGAGGGCCGATTTTACAACAGTATTTTCAGCTACTCCTACTGTTGTTGCTTCAGTTGAATTAGTTCTTGAAAATACGGGGGCTCATTTTTCATGTACGCACACTTTAAGCACGGGTGGAGTAGAATTTGATATTGTTGATGATACGGGGAGCCGGGACACCACAAACGTTCAAGCGCTTAATTTTATTGCAATTGGACCGAGGTAATTCATATGGCTAAATTAAGTTCTAAAGCAAAAAAATGGATAAGTGATAAGATAAGTAAACTGGCTCATGAAGGTTATAAAGATCCCAATCAACGTTCAGCCATTGCTTATAGCATGGCGCGTAAGAAGAAATATGATGTTCCAGAATCACCTTCAAAATTCAAAAAAATTCGTAAAATGATGAAAAAATAATGCAAAGACAAATTACACATTTAGATAGTGATCAAATAAATAAAAGAATTTTTGATGAATCACAAGATGCTAATCGTGTGGTTATAGTGGGTGGTGTAGACTTTAATTTTGAACATAAAGATCCTAAAGTTATTACTATAAAAGAACCCATCATTATTAGAGAAACAGAAATTAGAGAAATAGAAAAACCTATTATTATAAAAGAATTCGAATTAAAGGAAATACATATACCAGTTATTGTGAAGGAATTAGAAATTAAGGAAGTTGAAAGAATTGTTTATAAAGATTCACCAAAAGATATACATTATGTAGATAAAATAGTTAAAGAATTTCATACACCTAAAGCATTGCAGTATCTATTACTTTTACAGGGATTATTGATTGTTGGTTTACTAACAACTTTATTTATAAAGAGTTAAGCCAAAAGGATTATAAATTATGGCAACTACATTAGATTTTAGCCAGGTTCTACAAAGAGCTTTTGATGAATCAGCCCAGGCTCTTAAAGTTACAGTAAGTGGGGCTGTATTAGAGGTTAATCTAGATAATACCGATGATGATGTTTTAGTTTATGGGTTTGATGGAGTAGCGAATAAAAAGATTAAAACCGATGCAGCTGGAGAATTACAAATTGACGTATTATCTTCAGCACTTCCAGCAGGAGCAGCCACTGAAGCCACATTAGTTGGTATAGCAGTTGGGATTGGCTCTATTGATTCAGATATAGATGTCTCTCTTTCTTCAAGAGCTAGTGAATTAACACTTTCATCCATAAACACCAAATTAACCGATGCTTCTCAAAAGACTCAAATCGTTGATGGTGTTGGTAGCGTTATTGGAAGTACATCCAACGCTTTAGATGTTAATATTAAATCTAGTGCTATAACATTAGAAGTTAATCTAGATAATGCTAATGACGATGTTTTAATTTATGGATTTGATGGTGCGGTTAATAGGGCTATAAAAACTGATGCTGCTGGTGAATTACAAATAGATGTTCTATCTTCGGCACTACCCGCTGGTGCTGCAACAGAAGCTACCTTATCCTCAATTAATGGTAAATTAAATTCTTTAGGCCAAAAAGTAATGACTGCATCTGTTCCAGTGGTTATTGCTTCTGATCAATCTACAGTTAAGCAAAGTCAAACTGGTAGAAGTGTTGTAACTACTACAAGAAATGATTACAGTTCTTCTAGTGTAACCACGGCAGCTTGGAGTCAATTAATTGCTTCTACAGCAGCTGATATTCATGAAATTGAAATTTTTGATAGTTCGGGTCAAACTTTAGAATTAGGAACTGGGGCAGCAGCCGCTGAAACAAGGTTACTTCTAGTGTTTCCAGGGGGAAATGGTCGTGTTCAATCTTTTGTTGTTTCAGGAACCAGGATTTCTATTAGAGCAGTTTCTGCTAATGCCACAGTGGGCGAGAGTTCAATCAACTATTATGGAGCTGGAATCTAATTAACTATTATATACTGTCTAATTAAATAGACACTTAATTGGGATAATCATGTCATCACCTTTTATATGGAATGGAAATTTTGCTAAATCATTAAAACAAAGATTAAATCTTAATGATAAAGCATATATTCTTCCGGAAACTACTGATCCTACCGTATCAGCAACCGATGCACCTAGAAGTTCACTTGTTTTACAAGATACGGGCTCTGGTGGTAAATTATTCATAAAACAAGATACAGGTTCTTCTACTAACTGGAATCAGTTATTAGATTCATCAGCTAGTGATGCTTTATATCTTCGTTTAAATGGATCTAATTCAATAACTTCTTTTATTGATTATACCCAAACTGCTACACCAGCTAGTCCTGCAGCGTCCCACAATCGATACTATTTTAAGAGTAACAATCGTCCAGCTACTTTAGATAGCACGGGCCAAGAAGTTTTTCAAGTTTGGCAAAATACTGCTTTTAGTACATTTATTGGAACTGCAGCAACTACTACAACAGCAGTTGCAAATACGGCTGCCGGTTTTGATGCTGGACTTTCCCTAACTACAGGAGCTGTAAATGCTTTATTTGGGACGAATGCAGGAAAAGCATTAACAACAGGATCTGCAAATGCTTATTTTGGAGTAGCAGCAGGAGAATTTACTACAACAGGAGGGAACAATACATGTGTTGGAAGGAGTGCTGGAAATTCCCTTACTACGGCGGGGGATTGTACTTATGTTGGATCAGAAGCAGGAAAACTCGCTACAATAGGAACGAGAAATACATGTATTGGAATGAAAGCTGGAACTTCCCTTGTTACTGCGGAAGATTGTACTTATGTTGGCGGTTTTGCGGGTATATTCGCTACGGGAAGTCATAATACTGTTGTAGGATCATTAGCTTTTAATGGTCTTGCATCTACTGGCAGTTTTAACACAGCTATTGGTCGTGCTGCTATGAGCACTGGCACTATAACAGGAACTCAAAATACTGCACTTGGGTACAACGCACTTCTGGAACTAACTACAGGAATTCAAAATACAGCTTGTGGTGCAGCAGCTTTACGTCAAGTTACGACTGGAAGCAACAATTCTGCTCTTGGTTTAGCTGCTGGTGTAAATGTGACCACAGGTAGCGATAACATCTTTCTTGGAGCTAACAACCTTTCAGGTTCAGCTGTAACAGCTTCAAATGAATGGGTTGTTGGTAGTCAACTTAATCCAATTAATAATGCATATTTTGGTCGTGGATTTTCGTCTCCAACTTTAGCTGACTTTACCATGGGAGTTGCTGGGGCAACAGGAACTGATATCTCGGCTAATGCTTCAGGCTTCAAAATAGCTGGCGCAAGAGGAACAGGAACTGGCGCTGGTGGGCACATCTTTTTTCAGACTGCTCCTGCGGGTGCTACGGGATCTACACAAAATGCCCTTGTTAGCCGATGGGAGATCGAAGATGTTAGCGGACATCTTTTAGCTTCTACGGACAATGTCTCAGACATTGGCGGAGTTACCAGGCCAAGAGATTTATTTTTAGGACGGCATTTTTCTTTCGAAGGGAAATTAAAAGGCCATAGAACTGCAGTAGCGGATGCAAATTATACTACAGTTGAAGGAGACTATATTGTTGCCTTTTCCTCTCTAACTCTTCCTAGGACTGTTAACTTAGTTGCAGCTGCAACAGCGGGTAGTGGCACAGTTCTTTACATAAAAGACGAAGCTGGAACTGCAGGAACAAACAACATCACAGTTGATCCAGCAGGTGCAGAAACCGTAGACGGATCTACTACGATTCTTATTAGTGCAAATTTTGGAGTTGCAAGACTTTACTCAAATGGAGCTAATTGGTTTACTTTTTAAGGACTAAATATGTCTGACGTCAATTTTAATTCAAGCACTAAAAAGGCAGCAGTCTCAGGGGATGCGGGATCTTTTACCGATCTTTCTTTGACAAGCTTTACAGATTTTACACAAATTGCAACTCCGGCTAATCCCACTGCTCTGCATGATCGTCTCTACTTTAAAAGTGATGACAAACTTTATAAGAAAACAAGTGCTGGAGTAGAATCAGAAGTAGGGGGCGCAGGAACTCCTGCGGGGGCAGATACTCAAATACAGTTTAACGATGCTGGGGCTTTCGGTGGAGATGCTGATTTCATTTGGAATAAAACAACTAATCTGTTAACAATAACAGGCAGGACAACTATTTCAGCGGGTACTTTAGCTAGTGCTACTTCTGCACTTCGCGCAACAGGTACTTTAGACACAACTGGATTTGAAGTGCTAATCGATTCTTCGGCTACTTCTTCTGGCTCTGCCGCATCTCAAGAGCAGTTCTCTGTGTTCGGATCAATGGGAGCTGGTCATACCGGCGCTGGGCTTTTAGTTGGTGTGTTTGGAGGGAATACCGCGCTTGGAACCGGCAATTTGTTGTCTCTTGCTGGCAATTTTGGCGGAGTATTCAGCGCTGAAGTGGGAGCACCCACGGGAGTAAGAGTAGGAGCCTTAGGAAAAGCAACGGGCTCATCTAAGAATTATGGTTTAATAGGATTTGGTCTTGGTGGGACAATAGAAACTGTTGGTGTTTATGGATCAGCTAATGCTTTTGCTGGGAATGGCGCTGGTGGGTATTTTATATTTGACACTGATGGCAATCCTGGAGTTCGTCCAAATACCACAGGTGCTTTAATAGCAAACAATAATACTGCTGCTTTTTCTATTTTTAAAGCTCAAGATAATGGGAGCACCATCTTTGAAATTAAAGACGGGGGTGACGTTGTCATTTCCAAAGCTAATGTTCTCGGATCATCTTCAACTAGTTTAACGGCAGACAATCAAGTAGTTTCTCCTGCGAACACAAGCTATATTCGTCTTAGCTCTGATAATGCAGTTGCAACGAATCGAACTTTCACTTTATCTGCTGGAACAGCAGGGCAGCAACTCCTTTTAGAATGGACTGGAACAAATGCTGCTGAACTCCTAGCAGACGCAAATACGAAACTCTCGGTTACATGGCTTCCGACAGAATTTGATACTTTGTCTTTAATTTATAATGGAGCCGCTTGGCTCGAAGTTGCTAGGAGTACAAATGCCTAAAAATTTAAAACGCATCCGTGAAATTAAATTAGTTCCGGATTCCTCGGGACTATCCTTTAGTCATATACTAGTTGAATATGAATCTGGAGCATCAGAATATGCTGATGTTAGCATTTCAAAAAATTTAAAAGATGATCCCTCTGGACTGGATTTGACTAAAGCCCAAGACGTGTTCAACTACGCTAAAGGGAAAGCTGAAGGTAATTTATAACTTATTAGATTCTTTGAGAGATTCTATATATCATAGTGAGAATATTCTATAATATATAATTTAACAACTATATATAGATTTAATTCTTCTGTATAATTAAGGAGATAATCAATGTCACAATTAGCATGGCGCAATCCGGCCAGAATGATGGATTCTGCATCTACGGTATTGCCTAGTGGTTCTGGTCCGGTTGTTGTTGATAGTGTTGTTGTTCAAAATCATGACCGTATTCTTTTTACACAATTAAGTGATCCGTTAAAAAATAATAGGATATTTAAACCCAATAATATTGGTGTTAGTGTTAACTGGGTCTTAGAAAAAGATGGATATGATGCTGTAAAAGCTGAATTTCATGGAGACCCTTCAGATGGTGAAATTCTTTATGTAAGAGAAGGGGCAATTCATAAAGACAAAATTTTTGCGTTTAGATCTGAATCTAATACATGGGATAATATTCTTCAAGGTGCTTCTGATATCGTAGCTATCCACAGGGATAATTCTCAACCTCCTAGTACAAATATTAGCTGGAATAATTTTAAATTAATGGATTTGGCTAATGCAACTTTAGCAAATGATGCTATTAATAAAGGCCAATTAGATGCAGCAATTGCTAGTGTTTCTATGGCGGCAGATCCAAACGCCATTCGTAAAAATAATACAAATCCTCCAATCACTGATATTTCTTGGGCTGGATTTCGTTTAATTAATTTGGGTAATGGTCTTGTTGCCGGTGATGCTGTTAATAAATCACAATTAGATCTTAAAGCTGATCTTAGTTATGTTAATTCGCAAAATGCTGCTCAGGATTTAGTAATAGCTGCTAAGGCAAATACAAGCTATGTTGATTCACAAAATGCTGCTCAAGATGCAGTAATCGCTCTTAAGGCTGATAAAACATATGTTGATTCACAAAATGCTGCTCAAGATGCAGTAATCGCTCTTAAGGCTGATAAAACTTATGTAGATGCACAGGACACTCTTAAAGCTAATATTACATATGTTGATTCACAAAATGCTGCTCAAGATGCAGTAATCGCTCTTAAGGCTGATAAAACATATGTTGATTTTCAAAATGCTGCTCAAGATGCACAAATTGCTATTAGATTAAGAACAGACGGTGGCAATCAAATGGCTGGTGATCTAAAATGGTCATCTGATAATTTATTTGACATTGGAGCCTCTGGAGTTAACCGTCCAAGAAGTGGTTATTTTGGAACTTCTCTTGTTGTTGGCAATTCTTTCACTATTACATCTAATAGTGTTGCTGGAGATGAGACTAGTCATCTTACTATTAAATCAAAGCCCTCTTCTACAGCACCTTATTTCTTTAAAGTACTTCCCTCTGATACCACAGGTAGATCAGAAAGAATAAGGGTTGGAAAAATAGATTTAGTGTATGGCGAAGCTGGAACCGGTGGATTTTTCGACAATGACGGCTTTGGTATAATGAATAACGTTAATGGTCAACCTATAGCAGAATTAACAATAGGTGGTGGAACTATTAGATTTAGAGGATCTGATGTTCTAATTCATGAAGGACTTAGGGTTATAGGTTTTGTTAATCTTTCTGGTGGTCATATGAATTTAGCCCCCAAAACCACAGCACAAAGAGATGCATTTGGTGCTACGGCTGGGGCCATTGTGTTTAATTCAACCGTTGGTAAACATCAAGGATTTGATGGAACTAACTGGAATGATATGTATTAATAGGAGATAAAATGGCAAGGATTGTATTAGTGATTAATAGTAGTAAAGAATCTATAAATCAGTTAAACGAGAAGGTTATCAACGCTAGTGGTAATCCACACGAAGGTATTGTAAAATGTCGTAATTATTTAGATTCTCTTCTAGCTGGTGCTGTGGATGCTAGCGTTCAAGCAACGACTCGGGACACAGATCCAGCAGTTGCTACTTCTGGTTCGGGATCAGCTCAGAGAACATACGATTTATCATAATAAGAGGTAAGTATGCCACATATGTATGAAAAAATGGCTAGAATGGCCTCTAAGAAAAAAAATAAAGAACCCATGTCTGATATGGAAAAGAAGGCTAAAATGGGAGTTCTTGGTTCTCTTAGAGATGAAATGTCTGGCATGATGAGCGATAAACTTAAATCTCTAAAAAAGGTTAGTGTTGCTTCTGATACTAAAGAAGGACTCAAAAAAGGTTTAGAAAAAGCAGAAGAGATGGTTGAAAGGGCTCCCGGTGATGAAGAAACAAAAGAAGAAGTGCCGATGGGTGAAGCGGGAGAATCAGAAGAAGAATATGAAGCCATGTCTAAAGAAGAGTTAGATTCTGAAATTAAAGAGATGGAAGCACACCTCGAAGGATTAAAAAAGCTAAGAGAGAAAAAATCCGATAATTCATCTCCTAAGATGAACTATTAAAATTGCCATAGAAGGAGATTTTTATGGCAACGCCTTGGATGACTAGTGATGATTTAGTCGCTGCAGTCAAAAGAAAAATATCATTTCCCTCATCTCAAAGTACCTTCACTGATACTGAAATATTAGCATTTGCTAATGAAGAAATGGCTATATCCCAAGTTCCTGCAGTAATGTCTTTTCATGAAGAATACTTCGTCACAACAACAAAAGTTACTATAGAATCCAATAAAAATCGATATCCCATCCCAGAAAGAGCTATTGGGATGAAGTTAAGAGACTTATTCTGGGAAGATGATAATGGCAATATATTCGAAATGACTAAAGTCTCTGAAGAAGATAGAGCATTTTTTCAAAGAAATATCGGTGCAAATCAAGCCATTCATAAATATCTTATGGAAGGCAATGATATTATTTTAACTCCTCTTGTCCTATCTCAACCAACCGGCAAATTATTATTTGTTTATTTTTTGAGACCAAACCAATTAGTATCGAATAACAAAGCGGCTATTATATCTTCTTTTGGAAGAACTATAACCGTTGATAATACATCTTTAGTGGCTGGTAATACTGTAACTATAAATTCTACAGTTTTTACTGCTGTTGGTGCTGCTCCAACCGGGAATCAATTTTTAATAGGCGGGACTTCGGCGATTACAGCAACCAATTTAAACACTGTAATTAATGTTAGTGGAGTGGTTGCCTCTGCTATTTCTGGTACAGTCCTTACCCTAACCTTTAGCAATAGAAACTTAGAGACAACTACTACTAATAGTTCTGCTTTTGTAATATCTTCTCTGAAGATAAATTTTTCCAGCATTCCGATTAATATTACAAATGGATCAATAATTGACTTTCTACAAACTAGGCCGGGTCATAAAACCATGGCATTTTCGGTCTCTATCCCTAGTTCTGGAGTTTCTGGCAATACTATATCTTTCACAGAAAGTGATATACCAGCAGATTTAATAGTTGGTGATTACATTGCTTCAGAGAATGAATGTATTATACCACAAATTCCCAGTGATTTACACAATGGTCTTGCAGAAAGATCATCTGCTCGAATATTAGCTGCGTTAGGTGATAGAGAAGGGCTTCAAGTCAGTATAGCGAAAATACAGGAGATCGCTGCAGCAGAAGGACCATTGTTAGATAATAGAGTTGAAGGATCTCCTATTAAAATTACGAGTAGACATTCTCTATTGAGATATAATAAAAGTTCGGTTAAAAGACGTATATAATGTATGTATTTGAGAGAACTTAATGCCTTCTTCAATTCTAATAAAAGCTGCCGGATTAGACACATCGTCCAATTCTTTAAGCACCCCAGATGGAAGTCTATCTAAAGCTTCCAATGTTATTATTTTCAGAGATAATGTAGTCGAATCTCGCAGGGGATTCAAAATTTACGGAAATAACTTCGGCACATCTACAGATAGAGCCAAGCAATTAGTCGTATATCGCGATAGAATATTAAGACATTATACTAATAAACTACAATTTGATAATGGTGGTGTTTTTACTGATTTTAGTGGAACCTTTAATGAAACTGAAACTGGGTTAAGAATAAAAAGTATACAAGCCAATGGTAATTTTTATTTCACAACAGATGAGGGAATTAAAAAAATATCAGCCACATCTGGATCTGAATTAACATCAAGTTCTGGGTATATCATTGCTTCTGGTGGTGTAAAGGCTATTGATTTTCAAGCTAGAGTAAAAACCACTAGTGGTACACAGAGTGCTTTTTTTACACAAGATAGTACAGTGGCTTATAGGCATGTTTGGGGAATAATTGATGCCAATTCTAACCTTATATTAGGCTCTCCCAGTCAAAGAGTTGAAGTATTTAATACTCTATTAAATCTAATGCTCCGGGATCATATGAGGCTTTTGGGAGCTTTAGATGATATATCTGTTCAATCTGGAAGTATCATAAATGATGCAAATTATATAAGTTCTTTGGGATTATCCAATACGGCATCTGCTTCTGATTTAAGAAGTAAATTAATAAGTTTAGCTGAGAAATTAGATAAAGAAAGGGGTACATTAGCTGGAACGGCTGATATAGATACAGCAACTATTGCGAGTGGGGTTTGCACTATTGATTTCGCTGCGGCATTTTTTCCAAATAGACAATTTGAAGTTGGAGATAAAATATTTTTAAGTGGATTTACTCCAGCTAGTGGTACTTTGGATGGAGTACAAACTGTTATTTCAGTGGATTTAGGATCGGGTGCTTCCGTCATCAAATTCAATACTACAGCTAGTGGTGCAGTAACTTTAAGTAGTGAAAGTATTGAATCTGGTTGGTTTAGATCAATAACTCAACCTTCAATTCCTAGTACAGTTCCCACAGATCAAGAATTAGTTTCACTACAAACTTATATTAGCAATATCATAATAGAACTACAATCTTCTCGACACTTGAGAAGAATAGCTAAAAATGATGGGTCTGCTACCGCTTCTCCTTTAGAATTAGATGAAGCCGGATCAAGTATTGCTGCAGCTAATGCTGTTACAATAGCTATTGTTGCTCCGGGTGATGTTGGAAATTTTTTATCCACTGGTGATAAAATATTTTTAAGTGGAACCTGGAAAGACTCATTAGCTGTTTCATTTGCTGGAGTTCAAACTATAACCGGAACTACAGCAACAACATTTTCTTTTACGCATCCAGGGTCTGCATTAGCTATAGGAGCAGTAGATTTAGATACTGATTCTACTACAGATCGTATATTACGTTTCACTTCTGCAACTAAATCTACTTACATCGATCCATTAGAAATTACAACAACAACAACTGTTCTATTAGATATTGCCATTCCTCAAGACATAACAACTAGTCATTTTCTTCAAATATATAGAACTGTAGTTAGCTCTGCTACTGGAGCTGTTATTTTATCAGATTTAAATGCTGGTGATGAAATGCGGCTCGTATATGAAGCATTTCCCACTCAAACGGAAATAGATACTAAGTTAATGATAGTTGAGGATATTGTACCAGATACACTTCGTGATGGTGGAACTAATCTTTATACTAACTCTATTAGTGGAGAAGGCATTCTACAGGCTAATGATATACCACCTTTCGCTAAAGATATCAATCGTTTTAAAAATGTTTTATTCTATGCTAATACAAGAACAAGACATCGAAGAGATTTAGCACTATTAGGCGTTTCCACTATGATTGATCTTTTTACTAGTGGAACTACGCCAAAAATTAATATAACGGATGGCTCTAATCATCATACTTATGATTTTGTAACTGGGATTAAAGAAGTTACATCATTAGCTTGTGGTGATTCTTCTATGTTATCAGGAGCGGGAGCTTCTTCATATTTTTTAATTAATTCAGCAAATAATATTAATAAATATTACGTCTGGTATAAAAAAGATAGTTCAACAGATCCAGGAGTGGCTGGTAGAACAGGAATTCTAGTCGATTTAACCGATATTGATGGTAGTGGTACGGCGTCTGCTTCAGTAATAGCCTCTAGAACGAGAGATAAAATCAATTCATTGGCTTTATTTGATTTCACTGCAACATCCAGTGGTTCTAATGTGACCATTACAAATGTAGATGTTGGTTATACAGATGATTCTAATATAGGAACACTTCCAGGTTCTTTCACAATAACGACAACTACTCAAGGGAGAGGAGAAAGATCTACACAGGAAATAACTAGTATTACCTGTGTAGCGGATGTTGCGGATAGCTTAAATGGTAAATATTTTAATATTAATACCGCATTCAATAGGGATTTATTTTATGTCTTCTATAAGACAAGCGCCGCTTTAAGTGATCCAGCTCCAGCTGGAAGAACAGGCATACAAGTTAATATTGCAACAGGGGCTTCTGCAACTGCAGTCGCCACAGCCACAAAAGATGCTTTAAATGCATTATCTAATAAATTTATTGCTAGTAGTGTCGGAGCTATATTAACCGTAAAAAATTTCGACTTTGGGCCAGCAATTGATGCAACCCCTGAAACTAGCGGATTTACTATTTCTATTACTCAACAGGGAGCCTTAGAAGTTTTATTATCTTCTTTAGTATCCATAGCTCAAGCCATAGATGAAACAGCCAGAAGTCTTGTACGAATAGTAAATAGGAACGAACGTGAAGTATCTTATGGATTTTACTTATCTGGCCCTGCCGATACTCCAGGTAAAATGCTTCTAGAAAGAAAAACTCTTAGTTCTACACCTTTCTATCTTTTAGCTAATCATGCCACAACAGGATTTGCCTTTAGCCCAGATTTATCTCCAGAATCAGGTAAAACTATAACAGCCATCAGTGTTGCTAATCCTACTATGGTAACAATAGCTACTGTCCATGGCTTATTAGATGGTGATCAAGTAGTTATTAGTGGAAGTGACTCATTACCGAATATCGATGGCTTATATATAATATCTGAAGTCACACCCACAACTTTTAAAATTCAAGTAAATGTTAGAGTCGCTGGAACTACGGGGGCAATTAGAAAAGCAACCTTAGCTGAAGTTTCAAATAATGAAATAAAGGTGAATAGAATATACTTTTCTAAATTCCAGCAACCAGAAGCAGTTCCTGTTGTAAATACTATGGATGTGGGTTCGGAAAATAAAGCAATTCTGCGCATATTTCCGTTAAGAGATAGTTTATTCGTTTTCAAAGAGGATGGGTTATTTAGAATTTCGGGTGAAATTTCACCTTTTATAACTTCTTTATTTGATAGTTCTTATACTTTAATAGCATCAGATTCGGTTGATGTCTCAAATAATCAAGTATATGGATGGACAGATCAAGGAATTAGTATGGTTTCCGAAGCAGGAACTAATATTATCTCAAGATCCATTGATGTTGATGTTCTTCCAAAGGCTCTTTTCCCCAATTTTGAAACAGCTACTTGGGGCGTGGGATATGAATCTGATAATGCTTATATCGTTTGGACTTTAGAAAAATCAACTGATACTGTGGCTAAATTTGGTTTTCGTTATAATACTTTAACAAATACTTGGACGACAATAGATAAAAGTAATACATGTGGGGTTGTAAATCTTACGGATGGTAAATTATATCTAGGGGCTGGTGATATTAATTTTATCGAACAAGAAAGAAAAGATTTTTTAAGAAGTGATTATGCAGATAGAGAATTCTCTTCTTCATTACTATCCAGTGGACACTATATTTCTGGGGGAGAAAAAATCCTATTAACAGATGTATCTAATTTTCAAAAAGGTGACGTATTATTCCAGGAGCAATTTTTAACAGTTTTTGAATTTAACTTACTTTTAAAGAAATTGGATTTGGATAGTTTGGGAGATAGTGATTATTTTAGTCTTTTGCAGGCATCGGGTGGTAGTGACTTGAGGGATAAATTAGCAAATACCGATCCGACAAAAGGATTGGCTAAAAAGTTAGATGCTGATTCAGTTGTTTTCGATACAGATTATTTCTCTAAAATCGACACAAAGACAGGAATAGTCTCCAGTAATACCGCTACTAATCCAACAGTTATTACAACTGGTGCTCCACATGGGTTAATAAGTGATCGAATTGTTACTATTTCAGGAACGAACGCTGTTCCCTCTATTGATGGGACACATGTTGTGACGGTTATTAGTCCCACAACTTTTTCTATTCCAGTTAGCGTTTTGACACCTACATCTGTTGTGGGGGCATTTACTACTATAGATAGTGATTTTAGGGATATAAAGGCTTGTTATAATTTCATAGCATCAAAACTTAATGGCGATACGGGTGTTACTTTTAGTAATTATTCTCAGGTTGATACCGTATCCATTCAAGAAGCAGTGATTACGAATGTGAATAAAAATACCAAAGAAATCACATTAGATGTAAAACTTCCATACATCGTTGGCCCATTAACCATTTTTAAAGCCATAAAAACAGAGATTATTTATAATCCAAATACAATGGGAGATCCATTAGGATTAAAGCATTTAAGAGAAGCAACCTTAATGTTTGAAGATAGAACCTTTACTAATGCCACAATTAGCTTTGCCACAGATTTGTTTCCCTCTTTCGTTGATGTCGCTATAAATGGCCTTGGTGGGGGTTTATTTGGTCACCAGTCGTTTGGTGATAATTTTTTCGGTGGAAGGGGTAACTCAGCACCCTTTCGTACCTATATACCAAGAAATTGCCAAAGATGCCGATTTCTATTAGTAAAATTCGTACATATGATAGCCAGAGAGAAATATTCTATTTTAGCACATTCTATTACGGGGGAGATTGGACAAAGTTCAAGAGCTTATCGCTAATAATACCAATTATTTATGTCTAAACTTCCCTCATTTAGAAGAATATTTAAAACAGACTTTCAGGCAGAATTTCAGAATATGATAGAAACCCTATCAAATAATCTAAATAATGGTATAGAAGTCTTATATGATGCCCTTAATAAAAAGATTTCTTTAAGAGATAATATTCAGTGTGACGTTAAAGATATCGAAGTTACTGTTAGTAGTACGGGTATTCCGAAAATCGCAACGAGTTTTTTATTAACTAATATAACTAAAGCTGAAGGCTTATCGGTTATTAGAGCTATGAATTTAGATAATTCATCCGGTTTTCCGACGAATGGTGTTTTTATCACGTTTACACAAAGCACAAATAATATAATTATTAATCATATTACAGGTTTAGTTTCTGATAATCGATATAGCCTTAGGGTAGTGGCTTTTGGTTAATATTAACAACTATTAATGAATTATTATGCCTAATGGACAAAAACAAGTAGTTGCTCCTCCAATTTTAAGGACCAGACCACGTACCACTGGCTATGTTCCACTTCAGAGATTATTACAGGTTTCTCAACCCGGTAGATTGGGAGCTGAACTTGGTGGAAGAGTTATAGGTGAAGCTGCTCAAGAAAGAGAAAGATTAGGTGAGGAAGAGAGAAAATTTAGAGAAAGTCTTGAAAAAGAAAGACTGGGAACTGGGGCACAAGTAGCTGAAAGAGAAAGAATAATCGGAACTGCATTACAACGTCCTGGTGAAGTTGGAGAAGAACAGCAAAAATTATTTGAAAGATTTCGTGGTGGTGAATATAAAGGTCCGACTGAGTTAGCTGGAAGTGAGGAAGCTAGATCTAGAGCACAAGCATTAGAAAGATTGGGTGGTGGAATCGGAACTGAAGCAGGCAGAAGAGGACTATTAGAAAGATATGCTGCTAGACCAGGATATACATCAGGTCAAAAAGCATTGGATGTATTATTGCTAGGCCAAGCTCCTGAATTAGCTAAAGCTAGAGAAGCCACACGTGGATTAGCCGGAGAGGTTGGAAGGGGCACAGAACTTGCTAGGGGTCAAGCGGGACTAGCGACTAGACAAGCTCAAGAATTTGGCGGGGAGACTGGAAGATTATTAGGAGAAAGAATATCTCAAATTAGGGGTGGTGTTGGACAAAGATTAACTGAAGCACAAAAAGAACGATCAGAGTTTGAAGCACTTAAAGGAGCTTTGGGACAAAAACAATTAACTGCCGAACAGGCTCGAAGGTTAGGATTATCTCCAGAAGGGCCTATTTATACTTGGGGATTAAGACCAGAAGAATTAATTCCTACTGTAGGAGCACCGCCAACAGAAGCTGCTGTTACAACAAGAGAAGAAGCAGCTCGTTTGGGTGCATTGGGAAAATTGACAGGAAGAGAGTTGGCTATACCGACTGAGGGGTTAGAAACCTATCAAAGGGCTGAAATTCCAAAAGATATACTAAGTAGAATAGAGGCAGCGCGTCAAAGAGAGACTTCTAATATAACAGAGGCATTTAGACCTCCTCAGGAAATGACAAATTTACTGGATAGTATTGATCGTGATCTTCGGCAGGCCATACCTTATGGTACAGATTCTATTCAAAAAGCAGTTGATTATGTAAATAGTAGAGCGGCTACATGGGCTCAATTAGATCCGGGTGGTAGACAAGCATTAAGATATGCAGATTTAGCCCAAAAATTAAAAGGTGGTCTTGCTGGTTTAATAGAGCAAAGACGAGCAGCTGGTGGTGGAATAACAGTGAGAGGATAATGTGGAATTAACAAATCAAATATTAAATTTCTTTCATACATTTAATAATTTAGATATTCAGTTTGCTATCGTTCCATGGATTATAGCAGGAGGAATAGCTGCTAATCTAGCTGGTAGTTTGATTGGTCATTTTGCTTCTGCTGGAGATAAAAGAAAAGCCGAACAAGCAATGGAAGAGGCTTTTAAAGAAATTGAAAATATTCAAGCTCCTCCCGATGAGTCCAAAGAAATTATATTAGAAAAATTTAGACAAATAGGTCTTTATACTCCAAAATTAGAAGCAGAAGTTGAAAAACAAGTCTCTAGAGTAGCTACAATACCAGAAGACACAAAGCTACAAGAAGCTCGAAGAGAAGCATTAGAAGCATTAAGAGAAAGAGCAGTCACGGGTATAACTCCAGAAGAAAGAGCCCAACTAGGTCAATTAAGAAGGGAAGCTGCAGGTGCTGCACAAGCTAGGCGTCAACAAATTCTACAACAATTTGCCATGAGAGGGGCTGCTACTCCCGGACTAGAATTAGCTACACAACTACAAGCTGCTCAAGCTGGTGCAGAGCAAGAAGCTCAAGCAGGTGAAAGATTGGGTGCAATGGCTTCACAAAGAGCATTAGAAGCAATTTTAGGAAGAAGTCAATTAGCAGGTCAAATAGCTGGAGAAGAATTTGGTAGGGAGAGAACTAGACGTGGAGCACAGGAAGAAATAGAAAGATTTAATATTCAACAACAAATAGAAAGACAAAGAAGAAATGTTGAAAGAGAAAATCAAGCAGCCGCTGCTAATTTAACTGAAGCTCAAAGAGTCCTTGATGCTAATGTTAATATGGGTAATGCTGAAAAAATTAGACAATCTCAAGAAAGAGTTAATTTTTGGAAAAACCAATTAACACAAACACAGGCTAAAGTGGCTGGGTTACAAGCCAAAGGGGCAGAATATTCTAAAAGGACAGGAGAAACTGCACAATTTTATGGGAAATTGGGAACATCAGTTGGAGCAGGAGCAGGACAGGTAGCTGGATATTTAGGCGACCAGCAATTATTACAATCTTTAGGTTCAAAGACAGTAGCTCCTCAAACACGAGCACAAATACCCCCAACAAGAGAAATTCTCCCAGCCCCTAGAGGGATGGGTGGAATTAAATTACCAGGCGCCGAAGAACCAATTCCAGAAGAAGTTAGTGGTTATGAGCCTTATAGTGGAATTCCTTTGGCACCAAGATTTCTTCCAAGAAGGTAAATTACATGGCTTTTTTTGATTTCCCAGAACAACTTCGCAAATTAGAAGAAGAAAAGGCTAAACAAGAGATTACACCACAGCCTTCTGTTGAATCTCAAATTCTTCCACAGGGTAGTATTCTAAGGGCTTTGACAATGGGAAGATCGGTTGGTCCTTTAGCTCCAGAAGCATTAGGATTATCTCCATTACCACCTCTAGAACCAACAAGAACTGTGGATGAAATAGCATCAGCTGAAATCCCCCCAAAACCATCAAGGGAATTAAAAGAGCCTTCTGCTCCTATCACTCTACCAGAATTAGAAATGGCAGAAGCTGGAATTCCAACTGAAGGAACTGTTGAGAATTTAAGAAAAGCACAGCAAGCTAGAAATCTTTTAAAATTAGGTGCTGGTCTTCAACAAGCAGTTGAATTAGCTGGAGAAGCATTAACTGGAAAAAAACCTCAATTAGAAATCTTTCAAAAACAGGCACAACAAGCTGAACAATTAGTTGAGGATTTTAAAGAAAGAGTTAAGCAAGAAAAGTTTGATCCACAAAGTGATGTGTCTAAACAACTTCGAGCATTCGCTAAAAGATTTAATATTACTATCCCAGACACTATGCCAGCTTCTACAGTAGAAACTATAATGCCTTCTATTTTAAGGGCATTCGAGGCAGAAGAATCCCGTAAACAACAGAAAGAATTACAAAAAGAAAGATTGGAAACCCAAAAAGAAATAAAAAGAGACACGGTACAAGCTAAACAAGAAGCTAATAAAGAAAAAGAAGAGATAAATAAAGAAAAAGATGACAATAGATGGGTTGAAAAAACTTCTGCGTTTTTAACAAAATCTAAACAATCCGATGCTTTATCAACAGTTAGAAAGGCTAAATCTCTAGTTGATCGTATAGATGCTAGCTCCCCAAATGCTATTAATGATATAACTGCACTTTATTCATTAATTAGAGCACTAGATCCTGGGTCTGTGGTAAGAGAAGGAGAAATAGCCTTAGCTCAAAGAGCCAGAGGACTATGGGGAACAGTAGACACTCAACTATCGCAATTAGGCAAAAATCCTCGTTTATTAAATAAAAAAGTTCTAATTGATATTAAAAATACGTTGACTCAATTACATGATATAGGAGAAAAGGAATATAAATCCATGGTTGAGCCTTTTGCTAATCAGGCTAAAAGAAGATTTAAAGAGGGTTGGGAAGAACGGTGGATAGAAGTTGATCCTTTAAGTGCAAAAATGATAGAACAACCCAAAGAAATGAAAACTATTGTTAAAAGAGGATATAATCCAAAAACCAATCAAACTGAATTGGTTTATTCTGATGGATCTAGAGAGCTTGTATCTGGAAGACAATAATGGCAGATAATAAAAAATTTGATTTGTCTCCGGGATTCGAGGAAATTCCATTGGACACAGAATTATCCCCTGGATTTGAAGCAATTCCTTCTGTAAAACCACCCACAACAATCCCCCAATTATTAGAAAAAAAAGCAGCTGGGGTCACTGAGACTATTTCCGAGCAAATTCCTGGGGCTATTCAAACTGGGAAAGATATTGCTAAGGCTGTTGCTGAGGAAGCTTTACTTGGTGGTGGAGCCGAAGCTTATGGAGCTTTAGCTGCCACAGGTGAAAAATTAAAATCTTATCTTGCCGGTCAACCAGGAAGAGATTGGTTAGAAATTTACAGACAATCTCAACAAGCTGCTGAAAAAGAATTAGAAGAAGCCAAAGAGCGAACACCAATTGGCTATCGAGTAGGTCAAGTGGCCGGTACTATCCTACCAGCTTTACTTACAGCCGGAGCTGGATTAGGGGCTAAAGCAGCAGCCAGAGTCACACTTCCAGCATTGGAAAAAGCAATAGCAACTAAAACAATATCTTCTTTAGGAAAGGCAGCCACAACTAGCGCAGCTTTAGGAGCAACAGAGGCAACATTAAGATCTAAAGGTGAATTAGAAACTAGTCAAGGAAGACAAAAAATATTAGCCGATGCTATAGGTGGTGCTTTAATGGGAGGAGCAGTTGGCACGGCTTTTGCTGCAGCTGCCCCTAAATTGCGCGATATTTATGATTCTGCAAGACAAAGCGTTAGTTCTTACATAGCAGATTCGCCAAAATTAAGACAATCTGTTTTAGCCTTTAAACAAGGTAAAGCTGGAACTCCAGTGACGGAAGGATTACGAGATACTATAAGAATAGGTCAACAACAAACAAAAGATATAGCAGATGTAACTAATAGAATCTTAGATGCTGAAAGTGCTGTGGGAAGTAAAATTAGTAATACTATAAAAAGAGCAACGGATGAGGGGGTGCAAATTGGTGTAACTCCCGATATGCTTAAAGCAGCTAGAGATGCAAACAGATTCTTTAAACAAAATCCCCATTTTTTGAAAACAGATGATGCGGCTAGACTTAGAACTATGTTTCAAAAGATTCAAACTAACACAATGACTCCCCTAGAAGCCAATCAATGGAAAAAAGAGTTAGTTGAATTGGCTGGAAGAACTAATACACCAGAAATTGAATCCATTGCCAATAATTTTTATGGCGCTACCCGTAAAGCATTAACCGATCAAATTCCCGATTTAAATCCTTTATATAGTCAATTTTATGATTTAAGAAAAGCAGTTAGTGAAACTATTGTTTCTAGAGGACTCCCAGTTGAATTGTCCGAAGTTTGGATGGGAGATATGATCAAAGGTCGTAGAAAGTTAACAGAAGGAGTTAGAGATTTATTGACATCAGCTACTACTCCAGGTGCTAAAAAACTACCCGCTGCCGGTGGATCATTTCCACAATTAATTACTAATTTAAATGAATTTGATGTTAAACATCCAGGTGTTCTAAAAGAAATAGGATTAGATTCAAAGGAATTTTTTGAGGATATTATATCTAAAGGTGATGAATTTGCAATTGCAAAACAGAAATTAGGATTTGAGCCTCAAGCTGGGATAGGCAGAGAATTAAAAGCTATTCCTATTGGTGGGGCTACCACTGGTAAGGGAAGATTGTTAAGCGTGGCTACTGTGGCGGGACAGGGAGTAAGAGCTATAAAACCTGTTGCTGGAAAAGTGGCTAATTTGAGTAGAAAACTTTATGATGCTCCAGCTCAACAACTTGGGGAATTATCCAAAGATTTATATGAATCTGGTGTTCCTGGTTTAGTTTCTTTAGGTAAGGCATTAGAAAAAGGATTAGCAGATAAAAATACTGCAGCCAAGAATGCTGCATTATTTGCTATCCTACAAAATCCAAAATCTAGATTATTTATTTCTGGTGAAGAGGTAGAAGAAGAAACTCCAATAGAAAACGGGGAGGTTCCATCTTATGGACAATAATTGGGGAGAACAATTCGATAAGTTAGATATGCGTTTAGATTCCATAGATAAAACTCTTTGTAGGCAAGAGATTAGTCTTTCTGAACATCAAAGAAGAACCGAATTATTAGAAAAACAAAACGAGAAATGTTTTGAGGAATTAAAACCAATTCAAAGGCATATCTCCATGATGGATGGAGCTATTAGATTCTTAGGACTTAGTAGCGTTGGTTTATCTTTGATTGCTGGATTATTAAAATTATTTGGGGTTTTATAATTTTTTATCGAACTTTTTAATAAGGCCCTCTTCCCCATTAAATACTAATTCATCCTGTCTAGTATCCTCAAAATGAACCTGTTTACCACAAGCCTTTGCTCTAGTTAATATATCTCTGTTTCTAGCATTATTCCTAGAATAGATTTCTCTTCTTTGTTGTTTTGTTTTATGTATTTTTTTGCCAGGATGATTAAAATTAGCATGGGTATACTCTTCGGTAAACCGTGCTAGCCAATCTTTTTCTTCATCAGTCAACTTATCTAAATAATCATAATCTAATTCTTCATATCTAGTTTTCAGATTATAATGTGGTTTTAAAGCAGAGAATTTATCCTGATTCCTTCTATTAATTTTTGCTCTATGTTTTTTCTTATTATTCTTTACTTTCTTGTTTTTTCTGGTAATTTTTACTGCCTTTTTCATAGCGTGCTTCTCTTAGTTGTTGAATCTCAGTTGTTGTTATATGTTGTGTGATATTCTTAGACACTCTAAAAAACATTACACGACTAACCGATTTTCGTTTGTAATCAAAATATAGTTTACAGAAATTAAAAAATTGTATTTCTCCTAATGGATTGTTCTTTCGTATCTTATAAGACCACATATCGTAGATATAATATAATCCATATGAAGGAATCCAATAATTTCCACTAGTTATATTATAATATTTCAAAAAATTCTCAAAATGTTGCTTATATCTAGGGGATTTAGTCTTATCCATAGAAGATTGCTGAATTAGTTTTAATGCCTCCTCTTTTAGCTTAAAAGCCTTTATATTGAGTCGGTAGTATTGGACTGGACCCTTCTGGTGGACTAGGAGGTACTGGCTCAACTCACGCGAAAATTGACGACTTAGGAGGGGATTAGGGGACCATTTGGAGTATAGATTATAGACCAATCGTCTAGTTATTAGATTTTTGCCTGGTTTAATGTTATAAATAGAAAGAAAGGGAATAATATCGTTATTAGTTAATGCATAAGCTTGTAATGCATCAGGGGCAGTTTGTAGAAGTTCTATTAATTGTTCATTAGATAGGCTATTTGGTAGTGATTTCTTTAACGGCATAGATGGCGAATCCAGTTGCAATAATACCCAATGTAAACCAACCAACTCGTTCCCAATTGGTCATTGTGCGTTCATCGTAAAGTGATTTAGCGAGTTTTTCGTTTTGTCCAATTAATAAATTAACCTTATTATCCTGAGAATTTATAATATTCTCTTGTAATTTGAGGCTATTCTGAAAAGAATCATTAAGTAATTTATATCCATCTCTTTCTTGGGCTAATACTTTAATATTATTGGCATGTTGTTGTGTAATAACAAACCCATCTATTGGAGATGGATCATTCTTTTTAATAGGTACTACTTCATCAGCCAGTACCCAATTATTAGATATTGAACTAGTTAAGAATAGTATTAAGATCTTCCGCAGTAGCATCTTTGCCTTTCTTTTTCATCTCTTCCTCTATTTGTTTTCTCTTAGCTTCTTCTGCTTGAAGTAGTCCACTATCTCTTGCAATCGCTTTATCTTGTTCGTTAAGTTTTTTATTGGTCTCATTATTTTCCAATAAAGCTTCGGCTGAACGTCTCTTAACAAAATTATATCCAAGAAGTCCTAACAAAATACCAATAACACTTAATATTAATTCCATAAATTTGTTCCAAATAAATAAATCAAACCAGTTGCCACGATTAGACTAAACAAACTAAAAAGAATACCAGAGACAACCATACCTAAAAACAAAGCAACTCCGAACTTAAATGATTGCACAAAATTCATATTAACATTGACCAATTCTCGTTCTTCTGGTAATGTTACTGCATTTCTCATACTCATTCATTCTCCTTTTTAGGTTCACTTAATGAATCTTTATTAGATTCCTTGAGTGTATCTGTGTTAATTAAACTTCCCATAGTTTTTGATTTCTTATTAGTAGTGAATTTTCTACCCCAATATAAACTAGCCGAGAGACCAAAGTATTCAACCGCTAGGCTTGTATCTTTTGTTAGACCACCCAAATATAAACCTCCGGCAATGAGCAGAAATAATACCGACAATACAAAATTGGTTAAACTAACACTGGCTTCTCTACTTTTCGGATCAACTACCCATGGTAAATTAAGTCTTGGCATATCTAAATACCTCTTTTCTTTCTTTTCTTCCTATAAAATTTTCTCATACTATTTTCCAATTCTGTTTTATTCGAATGACATTGCTGACATAAAATCTGCAGCCCACTAACATCAACAAACAATCTTTTAATATATTCATCCCAATTTGTAAAATAGCCAGACATTGGAATCACTGCTTCAATATGATCAACATGAACTTGATTAGCTTTAAATTTTCCTTTACATGTAGAACATTGATAAATTCCACGTTCTATTCTACTTTTCCTCAATGCTTCGGTTCTAGCTGGCCACTGAAGTGATATTCTTCTTAATTTAATTCTAAGCCAAGATTCTATTTTAGGAAGTTTAAACTCCTTCTTTATTTTTCCATCTTTTTCCATGTTCCGTCAAGTTGTAGTATTTTAACCTTTGTTCTATTATTGCAAACATTGCATTCTCTAAATCTTCTGTTTAAGATGAGCTTTAATTCTAGAACTCCACGTTCACACTCAAAGCAAACCTTTTCAGGTTCTTTTTTTACTTTTGGATCTTTTATTTCATCAATAGGTTCTGAATCTAGATAATGCCTATATCCTTTAGTAATTCTCTTTAACCTTTTATGTAGATGCCTATTCTCCGATTTAAGTCTTCTTACTTGCTCTTCCAAACGTTCTTGATCATTGGCTTTACGCTCAAAATGAGTTCTTCTTGGCATTTATTCATACTTCTCGATTAATAGATCTATCTTCACTAAACCCATCCGGATATCTTTTGCGAAGTTTTTCTACATTAGCTTTCTTAATGTCATCCTCCTCAAATCCAAACATTTCGGAAAGAACTTCAAGATACCAGTAGCAATCTCCCATTTCACCCATCAATTGTTCTTTCATTTTATCATTAACATCATGGCCGTGAAACATAATTTTTTTAATCACGTTTGCCAGTTCCCCTGCTTCGCCTGTTAATCCTAGAGTTGCGTTTACTACTATTTCGTCTGGGTTTAGTTTTTGATTTAGAGTTCTTAGAACTTCGTCTCGGTAATTCATCATGTCCTTTCCATAGGTCATCTTTCCCTATATTATTTTTTTCAAACTCCAGTAAAAAAAGCAAATTACATGCCGCATGCGCTAAGTGTGTTAAACCAGATTCCTTATCTATTCTGGTCATCCCACTAGAATTATATTTATAGAGGTGCCTAAATGTTGCATCTAAAATGCGACTCCAATCAAATCCTTCTCTCCAATTTTGCGCTGTATATTTACTTTCACCGTAGGTTAGAACTTCGGCTACTAATAATAATGCATCAGAAGGTAGAAGAGAACATCTGGGTTTTCCCTTATCAAACTTTACCCCACCCATATTTCACACGATATTAAGCTGCTGTTGGTTCTGCACTTTCTTCACTAACCGAAACTACTTCAGATTCTGTGTTTTCTTCTTTTACCGGAACGTCTGGGGTGGTTTGTGCATTAAGAGCCCTAACAGCAGAAAACTTCTGTAACAGTGGATAAACTTCTTTAGCTGGCCTATTCCCAAGATATGCTAAAATCTCATTCAATAAACCTTCCTCCATTACAAATTGTTGGCTTGGTTTTGTTTCTTGTGTATTAGTTGTTGACATTTTTTACTCCTATTTTAAGTTTAAGGTTGAAGCAGAAACATATGTACTATTATTCAAACTATTAAATAATCCTGATGTAGAAAGATTTGTAGTACTATCGGTAGTATATGTTGCGTATACTGGTTGCTGACTACCCAGTGAGTTAATGGAAATAGATTTGGGCTTATTATACTCTTTTGAAGGAGAGGAAACTCGCTCCTCGTTAACTCTCCCTCTTAAAAAGGACGAACTGCAACTTCTACTTGATCTAGTCGATTTAGAAAATTCTCTGGGATTTCTCTTCCAGCGATTAACATAGCCGTCTTCTCATCGTTTGTTAAAATTGTCTTTGGACCCACTAAAATTTTAGCAGATTCACTTTGTTTCTTTACATCGGTTTTTGGATTAAAAAAAACAACATATTCATATAGTCTCATTATTTTCCTTTCCAACTATCCGGAATTTCCAGATAGTTCCAATTTATAGACATAATTATATCAAACTTGATAAATTTTGTCAATCTATTTTATAAAGTTTTCCAGAAACAACACAAGTTCCATTAACGATAGGAACGGGTTGAAGATAAACACAGCCCGTTTTAGAATCTAGAAATCCAATTCCAAAACCAAGACTCCAGTCTCGTAAAGCTTTGATTCTGTGCATATAATCAATTTCATTAATATCACCAAGCCAACCGAAGCTTGCTCCAACGTGTGTATCACCATGGGCACTTCCTTGGACTACATAAGATGTTCGGTGTATATGTCCTATGACAATATTCTTTTGGAATGTATCTAATGCTTTATAAACAGCATATTGACCAGCATTGCCAGTGTCATGAGTTATATAAAGTTTACCCAATTTATAATGTTTCTTGTAAGGTACATATTTAAAGCCAAATTTCTCAAGTTCTAGAATTTTTTCAGTTGATATGAAATTAAACAACTCTGGAGCATGATCCTGTAAGTATCGTTCCAATCTATCGCAATGATTACCTGAGATAAAGACTTTATTCTTAGCTCCAAGATCACTTAATTGCTTCAATAGCTTCTTGGCCTCTTCAACTTCATAATCCAACTTTAACGCTCTGTTTGGATCTTTGCTATGGGAACTAACTGAGAAATTATCAATAAAATCTCCCATGATTATGACATGATCTGGCTTAAAATCCTTCATGACTTTTAGCATTAAATTAAATGCTTTTTTATCATGATATGGTATGTGTGCATCAGAGACAAAAAGAATTTTTTCTAGTTTATGATTTTTCATAATTAATACCTGCTACTTTGTAGATGATTTGTTTTTCCTTGTTTTTATTTTTCCTGGTAATACCAGAAAGAGAACAATTTATGGAATTTGTAACCCATTCCATATTATCTAAAGTATATCCTTCTTTAGGATTAATTCTATTAATAGATGGAGTTAATTTAATATCATAGTTATTTATAACCCAGTGCTTATATAATCTAAGAAAATCCTCATTTGTTTTAGACCATGTATAAAAATCTTCTTTTTTTAATAAAGATTTACCCTTATATAGATGTGGGCTCCTGGTTGCTTTACCTTTGGTTCTTCTTTTCATGCCTCTATAACATATCATTATAAACCCATTTATTGTTTTTTTATATATTTTTCGTCTGATATACTCACAATCAGAACAATAATTTGCAAGATTTACAACACAAGGATGCATCCGATGTTTACAATTTATACATTCTTTCATTTAAATAAATTTCTATGTTTTAAAATATAATAAAATCCTGCCTCGCTAGACAAAATTTGTCTTTCTGTTAATCCCATTGAATATTCATTAGAAAAAGCATGCATACATTCATGTAGAAATGTTGTAACTGTTTCTTTATCAGACATATCTAATCTCAATAATATTTGTCTATTTTGAAAATCGGTTTCTCCAAATCTATCATTAGGATAAAACTCTCTAACCCAAACAACTTTATAGAAAACACTAGAAGCTATTTGTACTCGTGATGGAATCTTATTTCTTAATTTCCTCCAGTTCACTTTCACTAATATTCCCTCTATTTTCAATAATTCTTTTGTATTTTTCTAAATGAATTTCTAGTATTGATTGATTATTAATTATGCATTTATAAACGTCTTTTACCGGCACATACTTAAAATAACCAATCAACGCTTTTTTATTGGCATTGAATACATCTAAAATCTTTTCTAGATCTCTAACAATTATTTTAGCTTTCTTATAATTTTTTAGGTCAAAAATCATCATCATCCACATCAAATCCTTGTTTAATACCTAATTGTTGCTTTTTTGTTTGAAATTCCTTTTTGAAATATGATATTTCTTTCATAATACTATCTATTGCTTCTTGTGGAGTTATTTCATAAATTGCAGATCTAATTACAATCTCATGTAGATGGGCTGCTGTCAATTCACTATATTTTTTTTGCTTAATAATCTGTAAAGTTTCGTCTGGTATTTCTCCTTTACTGAAAAATTTAAAAAGTTCGTATCTGGCATTGGAATCCGGATAGTCCATTTTTATCTTATCATCAAATCTTCCCGGTCTATTGGTTATATTAGCCAAAAGATTTTCTGGGAAATTAGTAGTTGCTATGATGAATATTGGAATTTGGAATATTTTTTCTTTATTGTCTAATAAAGATAAAAGACTGCTCGTACTTTTTATTTTAGCATTTTCAGCTTCAACACCACCTATGTCTTCAGCCACTAAGATAATTTTTTTAACTCCTTCCACATATTGAAAGCTCTTAAAGAAGTCTTTAACTTCAGACGGATCAATTTTATCAGTTGACCATAAAATAATAGCAGTTTTATTGTCTTTTGAATATTGTTGACAAACTTTAATTAAAGCTGTGGTTTTCCCCGTACCTGCGCTACCCCATAATAATACAGCCCGCCTTGGAATTTCTATCCCTAATCTCTTATAAACATGAAGATTACGGAAAAAGCAATCTATTTTTTTAGTTAATTCTGTTACATTTACGAAATTTTCTAAAATAGAATCTGTAACAAACGAAGTAGATTCTAATTTTAAACCCTTTAACGTTTTTTGGATTGACCATACTCCAGGTTTAACCTGATATGGTTCTGGTTTATATTCCTCTTCGTGATAAATAAATTGAACAAAATCTCCTTCTGGTGTGACTGTACAAAAATCGCTTTCTTCAATCTTTTCATTTTCCTTTATGTCTAGTAATTTTTGTTTTCTGAGTAAAGTGAAATAACCCATTATTATTCTCTTCGATATTCTAGATATAGGTTAGCATCAATCACAACTTCTTCTCCGGTATCTTCTGATGTAAACTTAATCCATATACATTCTTTATCATGGTATAATACCAACATTCCTCCCCAACCAAATCCTGGCCATTGGCCATATAGATCATAATATCGTTTCTGGACTTCCATTAATGAAATTCCGTTCCATTTTTTAATAAATAATAATCGGGATTTATCATCTTAACGATTTTTCTTCCTATTGGAGATATCTTCTCATTAATAGATTTAATAACTAATCCTTCATTCGTTTCATTTGATAATGGGTTTTGTCCAACTAAAATATTAGCCTGATTAATGTTAAAAGGCCCCACATATACAATTGGAACTACGGGTAATTCCATGCGTTCTGCCATATCAATAAAATCCCAATGATCTAAATATTTATGTGTTCCATCTTCATCCACAAACATTATATCAAAGATATATAATTTGTATTCTCCTCTAGCACATCCATAATTAAAATTCTTCTGTATTCCGTCTCCGACTATTTCTCCATATACCACATATCCTTCTGGGATTTTAGCATCAAGATTATACTGTCTAAATATTTTACTATATACATCCTCTTCATAAAATCCCTTATGTTCTGATTTATCATGTATTTGAACATTATGGCTACCCCAAACAAATTGCCATTTAGGTAAAAAACCAAAGAACTTTAGGATTTTTCTATATAGGGTATTTGCATCAAAAGGAACCCAGCCATATCTGGCATTGGTACCATGTAGTTTAGTAGTCATGACTACTGGTTCATTCTCAGTGAATAGATTGTTATACCACTTAATATTTTCTATATCGGTATATTTGCAAAAATATCTATTTGATTGTTTTTTAGATTTTTTTACATTGAGTTTACTTGGTAAGGATTCTTTAGCTGGTTCATATTTTTTTACTTGAAGAATTGAGGATACATCTTCTTCTAATTTACAATTTTTATCGATAACTAATCCGGTATGATGCAAATCAACAATCATTCCTTGTGAGATAGCCCCTCTTATTTTTATTGATTTTACTCTAGATTTGGTTAATTTGATTTTAGAATCCGGAGGAAATAGTTTTTCTTCTAGATCCACAGGTAGAATAGAATCCACTGGAATATAGATAATAGGTTGACCCACCTTGTATAAATCCTTCTGTATTACTACCATCCAATCATATATTTTGGCAACAGATAAACGATCTGCATTTGGATGTGGTAAGATATCCTGAATTGTGGTTACTGGTACTTTAAACGTACTCACGCAGTCTCCTTATTGAAACCATTGGAATTTGAGTAATAAATATTCTTAATGCCGACATCTTTTATGAGCTGAAAACAAAAGGAGCAAGGCTTAGCTAAAGCCATCTGACTTGTTTTAGTTTCTCGGTAAACATATATATCACATCCATTCAGATCTTCTCTTCCAGCATTAAGAATTGCGTCTAATTCAGCATGCAGCGTTTTCCATTTATTATTACTGCGCCTGTGTGTTCTATTCTTATTGAACCCCATTCCTATGATCTTATTCCCTTTAACTATAATAGCCCCCAATTTATGGGGTTTATAATTGCTCTTATAACTTAATTTTCTGGCTACATCAAAAAATCTAACCTTCATAATATCCAATCAATCGGTTTTACTTTATGCTTTGCAAGCCAATCATTGGTTTTTGAGAAATACTTTCCGCCTAGAAATCCTCCAGATTGATTTAAAGGAGAAGGATGATTTCCAGTTAATACCATTATTTTATCATGAATGGCTAATTTTGTCAATTTATCTTTAGCATATTTTCCCCAACATATAATAACTATAGGTTTTTTCAAGTTAACTAATTTCTTTAAAACACAATCAGTGTATTGTTCCCAACCAATATTTGAATGTGACAAAGACTTTTCCTCTTCTATAGTTAAAATACTATTTAATAATAATACTCCTTGACTTGCCCATGGACTAAGATCTCCACTAGAAGGAAAATTAATGTTTAGATCGGCTTGAAGTTCTTTAAATACATTTTTTAATGAGGCTGGAATTTTAGAATGACTAACAGAAAATGCTAACCCACAAGCATCTTTCTTGTTGGGATAAGGATCTTGACCTATAATAACCACTTTGGTTTTATCTGGGTTAAAATACTCAAATGCTTTAAAAATTTTATCCTTTCCCGGTAATATTGATTTTCCTGAAGATTCTTCTTTTTGAATAAAATCCAATGCTTTGGTTTTATACAAGCTCATTTCAAATTTAAGTAATTGATTTTGATGTTTTTTTAATGAATAATTAGGAAAAATTTTAGTGTCTAAAATAGTTGAAAATCTTTGTGCTGTTTTATGAAGCTTTTCCAAGAATTTAGATTTACTATGATCACCATCGAAATCTTCTATTAGTGCTAAACTATTATCTGTTTTAAAATAACAATAAATCCTATCTCCTTCCACATAATCTGTTTCTTCTATTGCATCTCTAACTTTTGACTCATTGGTTCTTTCGGATGTTAAAGTTTTATCTGAAATAGTCATCCGTTTAACCCAGCGCTTAATATCTTTAATATCAAGTATTTCTTTAACATAATCTTCATAAATTTTCAAATAGCCATGTGTTTCTTTTATAATACCACCAACGATTTTCTCTAGAAATTCTCTGAGGGCTGGTTCTAGAGTGGGGCTTTTTAAAGCAGATCCTTTATATTTAATATCTCCATTTTCTTTATGAAGAACATAATTTTTACTTTTGATAACAATAAATTTCGGATAAAATCCATCATCGTCCCATCTAATTGTCTGAGGAAAATTCCCAGATAGTTCATCTTTTAATAATATTCTTTGTTCCTTATGTATAAAAGATCCATCCATATGGCCAAAAGATATACTATCTGTATCAACATTTGCTATGAGCATATTTCTAGAATTTACCCAGTCAATTCCCCTTTGTAATATCTCTCTGCCGTAACGAGTAACCGTGGCTGCTCCTTCTCCATAATTAAAAGCCAATCCCGGAGCACCCATAAATCCATATAAAGAATTAATAAATATCTTTTCAGATTGCTCTAGATGTTTATAATAATCTTCTCCGGTATCTTGGGCAAGCCCTTTGTTTTTTAATCTCTCAGTTCTAAAATATTCTACTAAGTTTAAAAAATATTTATCGGGATCTTTTTTCTCCGGATAGATTTTATATTCCATCATAATAGACGGATAAAGAGAAGCTATGTCAAGTTTTAAAATATTATTAAATATTCCCGGATTACCCCAAGAAATTGCTCCTTCAAATTCTGGTATAATATCAGCTTTGGGAATAGAGTGATCTTTCTGTAAATAAGATCTTAACATTATAGAATTTAATTGACTTCCGCTCGCACTCTGCATTGTGGCTTGGAAAGATTTGGGTATACTTTGAGCCATATAGAAATATGGAGGTATAAATTTATCAAAAAGAGTAAGAGAATCATCTGCATCGTGTATACAATAATCTTTAATTTTATCCCATTCTTGGGTTATTTTATAATTATCCCTTATTCGGGATGCATCATAAAAGACACGATCTTTATTTTCCCAGCCTTCTTGTTTAATAATTGCTTTTAATCCATAACTATCATATTTTTTTTCAACACTGTCGGCTTTGATAGCCAAAAACATTGTATCTATTATATTTCTGCCATATATATAACAATCATGATAATGTAAATCTCTATTTCCGTCTACACGAAAATCTGATTGATATTTATCATTTATTTTCAGGCTGCTGCCATCCCTACCTATATCTAAACTTATATCGTATTTAGAAGCTATATAATTTAAATAAGGTAAATCATATCCAAAACAATTATGACCGAGAAGAATCGAAGGATCTATTTTTCTAACCCAGGAGCACCAATCCTGTATCATGACTCCTTCATCTTCATAATCATCATATGCAAATAGTTTTCTGGTTATTGTATTACATCTCCTGAATGTATTTGAAATTAATAGAAGTTTTGCGTCTTCAGTGTGTTTTAATGTCGTTGCTTCAATGTCAAAGGCCAATACGCCTATATCTGAAGGCTTCATATCTTTAAAATAACCGTAGCCTTCCTTAATCATTAAAGATTCTTTTGAATTATATATAGAAAAAGTATCTTGGCCTTTGTAGTGACGACGACAATCTAGAAATTTTCTTTTATTATCATAGTATTGGATAAATCCATAATGTAAATCTCCATTTAATCTTTTCCATTTACCCTCTAATGACTTTGAGGACAATATCCAATATGTATTAGGAAAAAATTCACTGGTTACGGAACCATCCGGATTTTCTCTAAAAATTTCTACGCTATTATCTTTTGGTTCAATGGCCACGATATAGTTTATTGGTGATTTGCCAAAGATTAATGAATTGATATTATTCATTAACTACTCCAATGACTATCTGTGTTATTTTTATTTTCTGATTCCTTTTTTCTTCTTTTCAAGTCGTCTAATTTCTTTCTTTGTTCTTCCGTTTCAATGCTACTTATAATACCTCTAACTCCATCCCATAAAAAATCACCTTGCCATAAAGATCCAAATCTATTTTTAACAACAGAGATAGAAGCGAATTTGTCTTCACGGACCGTTGCTGGATTATATCCTTCTCTCCATAATCCTAAAATTAGAGAACAGCTTTGTTCTATTAAACTAGATCCTTTAACTGCTCTTAGAGTTAAGATTGGATCTGAGATATTGGGAGTAGCATGCTTCTGGGTTTGTAATAACAGTAAAACACAGGCAGACATTTCATTAGCTAAATCTTTTAATTGGTTAGCAATAATCCCAGTATTTGCGATTGGATCACTATATGGTCCAGCTATGCATTCTAGATAGTCTACTATGATTAATTTTACCTTTTGACTTGTACTTTCCTCGTGTTTTAAAATAATATTTCTCATGTCTGGTATAGTTAATCCAGATTTAAAGTTAAATCCAACATTTTTATATTCTTCCTGGATTTGTTTAATAATTTTCTCTTTCTCTTTGGTATTATTCTTAAATACATCTAATACATGTTTAAAACTATGTCCGGTTAATTTTTGAACTAACTTTGCGTAAATAATAGGAAGCCCCATATCTAAGCTAAAAAATACAGAACTTATACCGGATAGTGAAGCATTTCTTAAATAATTAAGAGATAGTGATGTTTTACCACTTCCCGGAGCACCGACTAGTCCTACTAGGTTATACGCTAATAGCATTGCATTATCATCAAGTTCTTTAAGTCCAGTTTTAATTATATTTTGCTCATGGTTAACTGCAAAATTCGCAAACTGTTGATTAAATCTATCGAATGTAACACAAGGAGTTTCTTCCTCTTCGTCTGGACATTTATGATTGTCCAAGCTCTGGCAGTAATCTTTTAACCATCTATTAGATGGTGTATCATCTTTTTTACAACTATGTTGCCCTCCTCTCCAAGTATCTTTAAAGACGGCCCCTTCGATAATATTATTCCACAGTTCTTCTTTCGAGAACTTATTCTCTCCAGTTCTTTCAACATGTCTTTCAATAGCATCTTTACATAATCTATAAGTTGCGGTATTAGAAAACCCCATAGTCCGATAGGTAGATGCTAAAATCATTAAAGCTATATCTCTGCTACCTTCTTGAAAGTAACCTTGCGATAAAGCCCACTTACAGCTTCTCCAATGCTTAGGTTTTTGTAACCAATCAAGCCCTTCAGTTTTTAGTTGGATGGATCGAACCACGGGAACTATTTGCCCATGTTCAAGCAAAGCTTTATTAATTATAAAAGGATGGTACCATTTAATAATATCATCTATTTCTACATCACAATTAGTTTTAGCCAATTCTCTAACTTGATTTGCATCCCAACTATTTAATTCTGTTAATGTTATTGGAATTTTGTAAAGACCCGAAGCGGCGTGTTTAGAAAATGGAATGCGGAATACTCTTTGATTATCATAAATTTTACTATCAAATGTTCGTAACTCTTTCCCTAAATTAGTACAAATTAATCCTACAATATTAACAGGAAGATCTTTATTAAGATCAACCATGACACTGATGCCTTTATGTCCCGAAAAACATATTTGAATATTCTGTTCTATCATTCCCAAATCAAGCAATTTTTTACAGAGTAGTCTAGCATCATCTATTGCATTTTGAAGATTATCAACACTATCAAAATCAAACCAAAGTCTATCTGTTTTACTATCGGTTATTCCAGATAAAGTATGTGTTTTTTGCCATTGCTCATATTGTTCTTGGGTATATTTAGCCATGGAGATAAACCATGGGTTATTTAGATCTTTAATATGCTTATATGGAGATTCATCGGTGGGAATAAGCCAGTGATATTTTAAATCGGATGTAAGCTTTCGGTATTCCATAATATATATACATATATACAAGGGACTGGTGGAGGAATTAAATATACCAGCCCCGACTACTGAAAAGTTTAGTTACTATGGATTAGGAAGAACTATTTCAAATCTTACGAATTCTGGTAGATTATTAACTCTTTCTTTTTGTTTAATTACATAATCTTCGGTTAGTGTTCCTTGAGAAAGATTATAATCTAGTTTAGCTAATTGTGTTTCTCTGGTTTCCAAACGTAGAAGAAGACCGTTTTCATCCATATTCTGAATGGCTGTTAATAGGAATGCCTGTGTCTGCTTATCACCCTTTAGACGTATATAATCCATTTTTTTAAATGAATCTGAATTAGTCCCGTTTTTGTCTTTAGGTGGTTTTAGAATACTCCCCACTGTCCATTGCTTTAGTTTCGACATTGTTTATCTCCTTATTTTTTTCATTCGAATCAAGTTTTTGAATTTCTTCTTGTTTACTATATAATAGATGTAAAACTAAGGTTGTTTTAGCTTCATATAAATGTTGCCCTAATATATAAGCATTTTTTTCATTTTCCGATTTAAGATTCGGAAAATATTCTTCTAACGGATTTGCTATCAAAGCTCTAATTAATCTTCTTAATGCTTTATTAGACAACTTATCAACTGCCACACAAAATTTGGGAAAAAGATGACCGAATATTCCGCTTGCCGATGTTACTGGATCAAATTCTGGTGTTGGATTAACTTGAGAATCTACTGTGTTTAATTTTGCTGTTGTTTCTTCAGAAGTCATTTAATCATCCCACCCATTATTAGAGGCTGAAGCAACATCAGCCACTACGGGCACTTCCGGTGTTGGGGCAGTGACTGACTTTCTTTTTCTAAAAGAAGTTTCTATTGTGGTTGTTTTATTTTCTGGAGAACTTTTGGGAACTGGGGATGCTGATTTTGTATTAGTTACGGGACTGTCTGCCAATCTTTCTCCTTCTTCCAAGTCGCTTATCGCAAATTGAGTACCATATCCAAGTAAAGCCAAAGCTCTTCCAATAGCTGAAGTTTCTGCCTTTTCAGTGTGATCCGGAAAATCCTTCAGTGTTTCTCGTTTAGTTGCTGTTGCTTTTTTCACAACTTTACCTTCATCATTATAAACCGTTACTGTGGCTTTAGCAACGGTTTGTTCATTATCTAATGATAGAAATTCAGTTGCAATATCAAATCTGGTTTCTTTCTCATTAAACCAAACAAGGCGATGAGCAACTTGAAGATAGTCCTTACCTCTTAGAGAAAGAAGTGGTAGTACTGTCCCTTTTTCTGTTTTAACTGTGTTCATTTAATACCTCTTATTTCTTACCCATATTTAATCACCCAAACAAAATATTACCAACTTCGATGCGAAAAGCTTCCATTGCAAATTCTTTATGTGATCCGATGTATTTTTTTTGAATCTGACCACTTTCTCCTGTTTTAGCATTAAAGCCAATTTCTACTAAATACCATCCCGCTTCATCCTGATAAATACTATATGCTTTATGTGTATATGGAATGGTGACATCAGATCTCACATTTTCTTTTACGGTTTCTTGCATAGAGTTACTCTCTTGTTTATTTGTTTCTTTTTTATACCTTCTGGGCATAAATTTTTCCTTTATTCTGCTTAATAATAACATAATTCAGGATAAAAGTCAACAATGAATTTTTAAATTACCCAATTATTTCTTTCCAACGCATTAATAGATACAGGAGCGATTTTTGCTTTCTTTACCTCTTGAAGCATTAATTGAGCAACTCGTCTAATTTCAATTTGAGCTTGATTGGAATTGCGCAATTTTTGATAATTTGCAAAAGAGCGTAAATTAAATATAGATGTTCTTTCAACCATATTAGCCAATGGTAATTGTGCTCTTAATATTTCTCTAATTCTTTTAAATTCCATATTAGTTATTTTATTTTCTTTTTCTGCTTGCTTAATAACTGCCATTGATATTGAATAATTATTATTAGCTATTTCACAAGATTCTAGATATTTTTCAATGAGTAAAAAATCTCCAACTTTATCTTCTAATAACATATGAACATCATCTGGCAAATCAAAATAATCTCTAGACATAGTTCGATATCTAGATGATGAACCGTTGTGTGAAGCAATTCTATGTGTCATATGTTGTCTATCAATAAAAATTGGCATCCTTATCCAAAATCTAAAAATAACAGATTCAAATGGAGTTGAGTGTTTTAGATCAGCAAGTATATTAACAATTCTTTCAACATCCATATCAGATCTAAGTTTCTTTTTAGCTAAATCTAGGGAGCTAGTCCAAGCAGATTCGGCTATACTACGATCTGAACCCATCCATTCTTGTAGTTCTACTTTAATTTGATCCATCAGTTATTACCAATTTAGTTAAATCTTCAAGATTATTAAAATAACACAAATTATAATACGGACATTTACCATAAGGTTTAACACAAGAACTGAAGTTTCTATGGAATATACCATTTTTAATGGATTGGTTTATATAATCATAGTTTTGTATAACTATGTTTTCTGTTTGCTGGGGTATATCATCAACAATTATTTGTTTATACACCTCTTTATCAATCTTCACTTTCCATTCTCCATTGCATCTTTTACCGTTAATTTCAACATCACATGTTTTGTGTCTTTTACCACTTCCATCATTATTACACACAACACATATCTTTGTTTTATTTTTCCTAATATGTTTATTTAATACAATAAATCCAGCTTTCCTTGTATTGAATTGATCTCCTAAATCATAAACATAAAGAGTTAATTGAGGTGAAGTTAAAACACTATCTTTTTGGTATTCTCTACTCGATGTTTTCCAATCAAAAATAATAGGAGAATCATATCCTTTATATTTACAAACTAAATCTGCATAACCAATGATAACATCACCGGAGCCATTGGTTAATTTTACTTGGACCTGAACTCCTAAAACTTCTTCTATATTAGGCAATATATCACTTTGAATTGTCTGTAGCATTAATAAGCCTTTTCTATAAAGGCAATGCCAATTAAGAACATTTAAAAGTTCTTTTTTATCTTTCGATAAATTATTAAACCCCTTTTCTTCTTTCTCCTCATATAGGTTATCTATTACTGTCTTTAAATCTTCTATTTGATATTTCGTATTTATACTGGTAATATCCTCATCTTCTAATAGGTCTATATCAAAATCAGCATTGGCATAAACAATATCCGTGCTATTTGTTAAATAAGTACTTACACCATTGATATCTTGAAATCTCCAAAAGTAAGAGAAAATTTCTTTTGGATCTTTATCTTTATTCTTTAACATAGATGTTATAGAATGATCAAGAGCTGATCCAAATAATAAAGCTGCTGATTGAAATCTGGGTCTTAATTTATCTTTATAATGATAAACCCATGCCTGAGGGCATTCTTGGAATTTGGAGCAAGATGAATGGCTTAACCTATTATTCATCATTATTTAAGACCATCATATATGATTTGTGTGGATTTAGAACAATATTCACATTCATATCTATCACCCAAATTATTCCAAGTATGACCATTTTGAGAACATCTATCCTCAGTCGATCTTGTTTTATTAGATTTAGAAATGAAATTTTCTAGAAAATCGACTCTTTCCTTTAGTTGAAGAACAGTCTGCTGTAGTACTTCTACATCTATTTGTAAATCCTCGATTTTTTCTATACTATTAGGATTCTCCTTATAGTTCATAGTATTCTCCTTATGGACTTAGTATATCAATTTTCACTTTCTTTGTCAATTAGATCTTCAAATATCCATTTAGAATCAGATCTATATTCTTTAGAAGATTTATATTTACCTATTCTATCAGCAACTTTTCTTAAAAAATCAGCTATTTCTGATGGATGTTCGAATGCTATTAATCCGGTTGTTTCCCATTTATCCTCATTACCAAAATCAATAGAAACCCAATTATTTCCAATCTTTTTTATCTTATTTTGATCTGACATAGATTCTCCTTTAAACTTCACAAATTCCTGTTATACAATCATTTATTGATTCTGCTCCTTCTTTTGAATTACTTTTGAATAGTTTTTTTGCGTCTTTCAACGATATTGAAACTAGTGGGGGTTCTTTAATATTACCCTCTTCATCAGCATATCCTCTTGTATTTTCTCTAAAGAAAGTAGTTCCTTTTAATACAGGAAGATAATCTAACCATATTTGTGACATTTTATCAAGTTCATATTTTTCTGGTAAATTTATGGTTTTAGATACGGCATTGTCTATGTGTTTTTGTACTATTCTTTGCACTTCTAAGTGTTGTTCTACTGTCAACTCATGGGAACCGATAAAATGATTTACATCTTTTCCCTCTTTCATATATTTAGCAAATAGCGGATGAAATACTAATTCGGTCTTCCTAGTATTCTTATCCCAGTATCGGCGTTCATAAGCAGGAGCAAACATAGGTTCAATTCCAGAAGAACAATTTCCTGATAATATGGAAACCGTGCCGGTTGGGGCTTGGGTTAATAATGCACAATTTCTTATTCCGTGTTCTTCTATAAGTGATTTTATCTTATCTGGCATTCTTTTTATAAATCCAGATTCTATGTGTCTAGAAGGATTACATAAAGGAAATGGTCCCTTTTCTATGGCTAGCATAATAGAAGCTTCGTATGCTTGTTTACTTATGAATCTAAATAATTTATCAATAAATTTATTCCCATCTTCTGAACCATATTTATAATTTAATAAAGCTAGTATATCGCCCAATCCAGTAGTTCCTAAACCTATTCTTCTAAGTTTTGAAGATGTTTCCTTCATCTCAAGTAAAGGATAATGGTTAACTGTTAATACATTATCAAGAAATCTCACTCCCAATCTAATAACATCCCCCAATCTTGCCCAATTAATATCATCATTCTCTACAAATCGAGGCAAAACTAAATGCCCCAAACAACAACAATCATAAGAAGACAATGCTATTTCACCACAGGGATTTGTGGTAGTCAGATCACTTATATACCAAATATTACTTTCTGAAAGTGCGAGTTCCCAATTTAGGAAACCCGGTTCAGCACTATTGTAAGCATTTTTTACTATTTTATTCCATATTTCACTAGCATTGATAAATTTTTTATATTTATTCTTCCAACTTAATTCCCAATCAAGATTTTTTTTGACGGCATTTATAAAATCAAAAACATTTTTACATCTAACAGAAACATTGGCATGTGTCAATTCACCCTTTGTTAATTTTGCATCTAGAAATTCTTCTAGATCTGGATGATTTAGATCCAACGAAAACATTAATGCAACTCTTCTTTGACCTCCGGCTTTAACTGGTTTTGCATTTCCATCTATCAATCTCATTAAATCAACTGCCCCTGGACATTCTCCCCTTTGACTATTAATTGAAGCTCCCCTAGGTCTAACATCTGAAAAATCTATACCACATCCTCCTCCAGTCATAGATGTAATTATCATTTCTTTAGAAATATTACCCCAACCCTCTTTTGAGTCTAATTGATTCGACAATACAAAGCAATTCAATAATTGTGGATTATTCCTTCCGGAATTATACCAAATTCTTCCCCCAGGAACAAATAAATTTTCTAGTAAAATATTATAGAACTTCTCATTATATATTTTAAATTTATCGGGTAATTCAGCTAATGAAACTTGATTAGCCACTCTCGAACATGCTTCTTGCCAAGTTTCCTCGGGAGTAAAAGCGTATCTAGATTTGAATATTAGTTCAGAAAAGCCCTTTGGAATGTACATTTTGTTCTTATTTTATAATTGGTTGTTGGAGGAGGGGGAGAAGGAGTGAATAAAAATGGGGATCTAAATAATACTTATAGATCATAATCCACTCCTCCTTTAACATACAATCAAGAGTTATGGTCAATGATGAATTATCAAGATGATATAATCATAACTACTTAGCTAAGTATAACACAATAAAATCAATATGTCAATTATCTTTTTTTTTCTTCTGCAATCATGACAAAGAGTTCTGTTCCGAATAGAAAGAAAAATCTTTTGACACTCTCTACATATCCTCCAAATAAACATTAAGATTCTTCATTCTCATGAATCTCCATTCCATCATGCCAAGAATTCTTATGTGCTTCTTTATAATCATCTAAAGCTTCTTTATCATTGGGAATTATGCTATCAGAAACTATAATAAATTCACCCGAATTTGAAATATTGGTTATATGATTCTTATCAACACTTAACTTCGATACTATACCAAATCCAAACTGACTACCCTTAGATATAGCCTTTAACGTCCTAGCTTTCTTTGTACGGATCACTAATGAAGATGCGAGATAGATACCATCTCCTCCATAAGGAACGAGCGTTGTGGGGGCTCCTGGGAACTGTGGGGGTTGTCTGTAAGCATGGTTAACAAATGTTAATCCCACATAATAAGGACTTGATACCTTCCTTGTATTATTAATCTTATGGCTAAATATTCTCATATTTTCTCTAATAACCCTAGCCGCCTTCATCATAGCACTCCCAACTTCAAACGTGCCATCCTTATTTTCCTTTACAGAATCAACACTTACAGCATTACCAATAGAATCAACAAATATCATAACATTGGTTGGAAGTCTTCCACTATTAACATCTGACACTATTCTATCGATTTTCTTGAATATTTCTTCTAAATATGATACATATTCAACAATACAATCATTCTCATCAATTCCCATCATCTTAGCTCTATCCCAAGATATCTTACCTTCACTAATAATAAATACTGGTAATATGTCTTGTTTCTGGGCTTGGGCTGCTGCGTGAAATAATATGCTGGTTTTACCGCTATCACTTAATCCAAAAATCTGTGTTACATGGCCTAGGGGTAGTCCTGGGAGTCCTAAAACGGCTTGTATGGCATCATTAAGAGCAATGAATTTATCTTCCTTTAAGGGAGTATCAGATGATTTTATTGTCTTTTTATATTCTTGTAGATTGAATTTACGAGTCATGCTTATCCTTTAAATATTCTAATCTGGAAATTCTATAAATCATCATAGTTCTATCTTTTAAGATTATATCTACTTGTTCTTCCACTCGAAAAATCCAATTAATAATTAGGTTGAATAGAACCATAAAAAAATGCTTGAAATTATATATAATAACATATTAATCCTTTTTTACTTGATTCTCCACTTGATTTCTCACTTGATTCCTCACTTGATTCCATACTTGATTTCTCACTTGATTCCCCACTTGATCCCCTACTTGATTCCACACTTGATCCCTCACTTGATTCTCCACTTGCTTATACACTTGATCCCTCACTTGATCCCTCACTTGATTCCACACTTGATTCCCCACTTGATTCGACACTTGATTCCACACTTGATTCTTCACTTGATTCCCCACTTGATCCCACACTTGATTCCCCACTTGATTCTTCACTTGATTCCCCACTTGATCCCACACTTGATTCCCCACTTGATCCCACACTTGATTCCCCACTTGATTCCCCACTTGATTCGACACTTGATCCCTCACTTGATTATATACTTGCTCCTTCACTTGATTCCACACTTGATCCCTCACTTGATCCCTCACTTGATCCCTCACTTGATTCCACACTTGATTCCCCACTTGATTCGACACTTGATTCCACACTTGATTCCACACTTGATCCCTCACTTGATTCCTCACTTGATTCCACACTTGATTCCCCACTTGATTCCTCACTTGATTCCCCACTTGATTCCACACTTGATTCCACACTTGATTCCTCATTACTTTATTTAACACTTTATTCAATACTGGTTGTTTTTCTAATTTCATTCAAATAATCCGAAATCTGTGCTAAAAAATAATAGGCTGGGCATTCCCATGCCTATCATATTATAGCCAAAATTTTCTTCATTAAAATCATGATAAAGCAATGTTTGAGCAAAAGTTGATGCAACTATAGTCATGGCCCAACTAAACGCTAAAGATTGTGCTGGAGAAGCATTAGCTTGATATCTAGCTATTAAATATGTATGACTCTGCACATAGGCCGCTCCCATTATATTTAATGTATGGTCTATTGCAAAAATCTTACTGGTGAAAAATAATATAAACAGAACTATTAATAGTCTTTTCATTTATTTACCCCCACATTTACATCCTGCTTGCAACAATAAGTTAATATCACAATGACACTTCCTTTCTAATTCTGGCATAGCTAATTTTTTCAATTCTTCTTGATGTTTATCATAAGTTGATTTGCATTTTTCACTACAAAAATTAAAAGATCCAGGTTTTCCACACCATATACAATCTCGTATACAGTATTCATTTTCTAAATTCATAGTCTACACAAAAAGAAAAGCTTTTATTTAAATTAACAAATGAACTTCTAATTTTATGGTCTTTCCTTTTATTATTTACTTTGATCCAATAAGACTTTAATCTTTTGGATTCTTTTAATAAGTTTTCAATTTCGCTTATTTTAATGTGTAAAAAACTATATTGCTCAGTTTGATGTAATCTACTTACATCTTTAGTCAGTACGTAAGTTCCAGAATCATCAATTGTGACTCTTTTTTTCATTGAAATCTCCTTCCATTCATTAGTAAAAATATTTTAAAATTGAAAATTTATTCTTTCTAATCATCTTGCGCTTTATTACTTATTTCTTCTCCTTATATTGGGGATGGGCGAATAATAATTCGCACAGAACTCTTTGTAGATTCTATATATATTTTTCTCTGTTTTAAGAAAGAGATATTCGTTCGAGAGTCCGACAACTCGGCCAGTCATTACAGGACCGTCAAACTCAATAGCACAGACCAAAAGCATGCCAATTGTAAAAGTCATTTTTTTTCCTCCGTTGGCTCAATTGATTGTATATCAACTATTCTAGCTACGTGAGTGTGTGTCATAGTAGGCATGCCATACCATTCCATTTCATAAGACCAATGAGGATGGTCTGGACATAAACCTGATATACGGGGCTGTTCGGCAAGCCAAGCATTAAAAAGTTCTTGGGCTTTTTTAGCCGTCCTCTCAGCAGCTATCCAAGCAACGCTATATTCTAAATCTGAAGTATTCAAAAAATCTTCGGTCTTAAATTTTAAAAGTTTGTACATTAATCAACCTCTTCTATAATTTTAAAAAAAGGATGGTAAATACCAGTTAACTCAAAAACTTCTCCTTCTGGATATGACATAGCAGCCATTTGGCTATCAAAAAATACTTCTGTGGGAATATGGCCATTCTCTTCGCTGCCTACAATTAGAGGAATATAAACCATAAATATTCTAAATTTGCTTTCTTCTTGTTTATATTCCATGATTTAGCTCTTTTTTCGGGAAATCTATTTCGTAACTTTTTGTTCTCCACAATAAATAAATTTCCTTAAAGTTTCCCAAGTAATTTCGGGGAAACAGGGCATTTGAAATTTTCCTTTATAAAATTCCTCTACAATCCAAATACCTTTTTTATTTTTTTCACTTGGTTGTTTCCTTTCTTGAATTCTAATTAATCCGGGTTTTCCACAGTTTATGTAATAAGTAAAATATTTATATCCCATATTATTTCCTTTTTTGGAAATCACACCAAGAACTATGAGTTCCTGCTTTAATTGCATTAGATCCACAAGTACATTTAGCTTTAGAAATCATGTCGATATTTGTAGTATTTTCTTTCATAATTGGGGCTGCACAAATATGTATTGTGTTTGCTTGTCCAACTCTATTACAAAAGCAGCATTTCTCTTCAACAGTTTCTTTTTTTATAGCATCCCAATCAGGTTCTTCTTTACCATCTTCTACTTCAAAACGCTCCGCTGCACAATTATCACAGAAGCCGAATGCCTGATGTGTGTCCTGAACGACAATGTTATGCTTTTCGCAAAGAAGCACTTCCCAATTTTCAGCTACCATATCCTTCGGACTTGCCCGTAAAATATTTCCAAGTAAACGTCCAGCTCCCACTTTTGATTGCTTCTTGAATTTTCACATTACTCCCTTTCTAGACCTCTTTCTATTCTTTAATATATTCCATACTTTTGCTAGTTTAATTCCACGGTTCTTCATTAGGATTTTCATCAAAAAGTAAAGCTACTCTATCGCAAAGCATTTTAGCAAATATTGGCCCAGCATTTTTCAAATTAAAAGCTTTTCCGTAAATTTCCCCAATTCTTCCCCAAGTACAGCCAGCAGAAACACGCATCATACGAACAATCATAGCTCTTGCTTCATATTTATCTTTAAGTTTATTGTAAAATTTGCTCATCTAACTTCTCTCCATTCCTTAGTATACTCTAAAGTCCACTCATCTTCAATAGGATTTGAAAGAAAAAGTCTTTTTTGAGAGATTAAGTTCACCCACATAAAGCGTACTTTCACAGGTTTTTTGCTCTTTGGAAAATATCGGCACCCTAAAACATAGATGCCTGCATCTCTTCCTCGTGAGTGTTTATAAATTTTATATATATTTAATAGGGCCATTTGTTCTCATAGTTAAACATAGTTGCCCATCAATCTCACAGTAATAATTTAAGCAATAATATATCATATATTTAAGTCTGCTCTAGTTCATTAAATTTATCCATAATAATTTTATATTTTTTTATTTCTGCAAAATCTTTCTGTAGTTTTTTGTGTGCTGTTAAAAGATTGGCAAAAGCTTTTTCTAGACGTAGGGCTTTGCTAAATTTTTCTTGTCTACCATCACATGAAATATCAAATGATGCGTCTTGGCCATTGGGGGAGCGCCACGTCCAATTTTCCTTATTTCTAGAATCAATCCAAATAACTCTATCATTTGTAACCGCGATTATTGTTCCTACAATTAAACCATCATAGAAATCACTAAAAACAAATTTCTTGCCAATTAAGCTCTTGTCAAAAGGGCGAATAAAAACTTTGCGATGTTTTAGCCAATTTTTCTTTTTTATATTCATAATTCCTCTATTTTTTATCCAATAATTCTATTAATACATCCCCATGACAACTTAATGGTTTACAGTAACATCCTAAAACTTTATCCTTTAGTTCGGGTAACTTTTTTAACAAATCTTCGTTGGTTAATATCCATTTTTTATAGTTAGTTATTGCTTCTTCTCTGGTTGTGACTTTATATTCAGCTAAAGTGTTAGCCAGATGACTATAGGGATTACCCCAAATACTCGGTCTACCAATGTAAATGTCATAATTTTTCGTTACTTTAATATTAACTATTGTCGTTTTCTGTATTTGTATCTTGCTCATTCTCAATACTCATTCTTTCGCGAATAACCCTAAACAAGTTTTTTAGATCTTCCCTATTACTTCCTTCTGGCGTCACATAAATCGCCACCAATGGATTCTTAGAGTTCTCAGAGTAAATAATTTCTTGGGCATTCCTATGATGTTTTAAAAATGCATTGTTGAATGCTGCCTCTTTCCATCGCTCTGGGATGTCCTTTGCAAATCTAGCAAACTTTGTCCACGATTGCTTACTCATTCGAATCCTCTATTACTATATGTAATCGCCTTAAAGCTTGTTGCAAATAAACCTCACCAGCGGTTAACAAATTGGCTTTATCTTCCGGTGCATCCACACACCACAAAGCCTCATCTTCGGCTTGCTCATCTACGACCTTCTGAATTTTTGTAAGCTTTAGCATTAGTTTCCCATAAGCAATACGAAGTTTTGTATTTTCTGACTCGTGATCTATGAAGTTTGAAGAAATTATGGGCACGCAATTGGGTTTATCAAGTTCTATTAACCTTAATATTTGATTATGATGTTTCTCACATGAATATCTCACGTATTTTTCATCTGTAAATTTTCTATCGGCAAGCGCATCACACCATTCACACTTTTCTGCAGTTGTTCTGGATTTATTCATTCAGAATCCTTTCGATTTCAACAAACGCCTCGTTGGCTTTTTGAGGAACATCCTGGACATATTTGTCACTCCATTTGCTTTGCTATGTCTTCGTCTTTCATTCTCACTCATCCGTCATACACCTAGGACATTCCTGGGGTGATAATTGGCAATCAGCTTTATCGGTCCCATCTCCATTTTCCCTCATCCCATCTTGTGCCACATTTACAGCTTCCATCTGATAAATACCATAGATAGACGTGACCAAAGAAGAATCCATGAAGGAAAATGCATATTTTTTTCATTATCCATTTTTTTTGTTTCTCTTTGGCTTCACTTATCTTTATCCAAATCCAACCGATCAACAACCCGAGGGCAAAGCCTAAAATATGAAGCGATAGCCAGTCCTGAAGACTCAAGTTCATTTCCTTCCCTCCGTAAAAGCCAGTGCATCTAAGTCATCTTTATTCAACTCTTTCCGAATCCTCTACTCTCTCCACATTGAAGTTTCATAATTACTACGTTTACAAATTGAACAGGTCACTGAACCTCCCTGCCAGCCACGAGGCCAATCGGATAACTTCATTGCTTCGCTTTCAAGCATCATTTCTCCATTAGTTTTAAAGACGATACTAGGTCCATCACTATTACATTTATGGTCTTTTGGTAGTCCACATATTAATAATTGTACATCAGCCATTTTAACTTCAATTCCTCATAACGCTGCTTTAAGGGACCGAGAACCAAACCGAGAACTTCATTAAGCTCTTTTTGATGTTCTTGTGTTAACTTAACAGGAAAACTAAAATCTGGAGAAGACAAGATTATTTCCATGTAAGTAGTGTATATTCTTTCAGCATATTCTTGGGTCACTTCATCTCCTTTGGCTTGTACTCTACACAAAGTTCCTTCCAGATCCTATAGATCTTTTTCTCTGTTTTAAGAAAAAGCCATTCTTCAGAGAGCCCAACAACTCGGCCAGTTACCACAAGGCTATCAAGTTCAATCGCACAGACTAGAAGCATACCAATTACAAAGTTTATGTATGGCTCTCTAAGAAATTACCTTCGATCAAATATGCTTTCCATTCTATGCTTTCAATAAATGCTTTAGCCTCTTCTTCTGAGCCAAAAGATTCACGTCTTAAATCATTTTCATCTAGATAGACAACTAAATAATTTGTCTTTTGCATATCGGGAGGTGATTTAAGTGAATACGCCTCATCATACCAATTTGAATTAGAAAATATACCAGAAACTTTATGTTGCTTTAAAAGCCACTCATTAAATTTCTGATTAGACCAGCGAGCCATGATTTCTGTCTCGGGAATATTCTCTTCAATGGCTTGTTCATAATAGCCCATAAAGTCTTTTGATTCAAATATATTCATTCATCTATACTTGTTTGATTGGGACAAGGACACCTCCCATAATCATGCCTATCCCATGATACTCTAATCCACCCACAGTCAAGACAGACAACTCCCATTCGTTTATCTTTTAAACTTTTAAGGTTATATAGCAGGTATCTAGATTTCTGGCTTGCTTTAGCTTTAGCTAATTCTTTTTCTAATTTTTCGATTTTTTGCCATTGTCTTTTAGATTTAGCCTTCATTTGCCTATATCTTTCTCGTGTTATAGGAAATCCCAATTTATCCAATGCTCCTTTTTTGGGAAATTTTATCATAGTCCTTACCCCCTTAAAAGTTTGTGTATTTCTTCGGGGTTCTCTTTAACAACATAAACTGTTTTATTAATATCATCTCTAACTTCAGTTTTACTTCCTTCTACTTCATAGAAAGAAGAAATACTATTTGCTTTAATATAAATAGGAAATCCATTATTATAAAGAGTTAATTTAATATATGGATTCGATATATTCATTAGTTTCCGAATCATCCTCATCTAACCATTCCCAATCTTTTATATCTTCTATAATTATAATTTTAGTTGGAGATGCTTTTGGCTCATTATCCCTAATCTGATTTTTTTTTTATTTGAACTCCAATAATATATAAACCATTTCTTTCATTCGTAGAGAATATTTCTACTCCTCTGAGAGAAACATGAGATTTAGTTTTAATATCTTCACTGAATGATATTTTTTTATTCCTTCTCTTAATTAGGGAATTAGAATCAACATCTACTTTAATTGATTTGCCTAGGTTAGCTAAAGCATTATTATAAGCGTCCTGATATGTTTCACCTTTACCGAATTCTTTATGATATTCTATAGATGCTGCATTAATGCAGCAAAATAAAATTATATGAATGGTTAGTTTCATATTACTTTCTATTAAAAAATTTAGGCATCGCCTGATCTTTTAGAAACATATTCAGATTATCTCTATCTAAGAATTTTCTATATTCTTGCACGTAGGATTTATCAATTGCTACTTTAACTAAACAAAAGAGTTTGAGCGAATAATCATCTCTTTTATCAAAAACTTGCTGTTTTTCCCAATATCTTTCAATGACCTTTACCGAAGATAAAGCCCCAAATGAAGTCAGCATTAGTTTATGCTCAATTTCAACTGGACTATTTTTATTATTTCTTTGAATATATTTTTCTGAAATCAGAACATCATTTAAATATTTAACTATCTGTTCTCTTGCCTTGCTTTCTGTGATATCGAAGCATACATCAATACCTAGCTCAAATGGAATTACCTGGGATTCAACAAACAAAATAGATGACTCATTTTCAGTAAAAGGGGAGCTTTGAGATTGTGATTTTATAGAATCATCATCTTTACTTCTATCTAAAATATTAGTTCTACTTAAATCAGATGATGCACATTTAATCAATATAAAAATTGCGAGTAGTCTTAAAAATCTAGCTATCATATCCAAACCTTTTACTTAGAGAATCTATTATATCTAAAGCATGCTTAAAAGCAAGATGGCAATATTTTTGTTCAGAGAAAATTATATTATTGGTATACTTATTACATAAATTATAATGTAACTCATTAATTTCATTCTTTATTTCTACTAATGGGATTTTTTCTTGCATTAAAAGAGTGATTTGATTTAGGGTATCAATATAAACGATACGATGTTTAAGATTTTGTATCCTAGAACCTACATATCGATTTGTAGATTCTAGTAATGTTTTAACCAGATCATGCATCAAAATCATTCCTGTTTTCGTTGATCTCGAATGGTTCTACTTCCACTACAAATTCTTCTCCTAGCTGTTCGTTTAGCTCTTCACAGTGAAGAAGAGCTGATTCTTTATGCGCAAAAATCGAATCAATATACTCAGAATTAAAAACCTTTTTAATTATTACAACCGCATATACAGTCATACAAAAAAGCTTTCTAAATTCAAATTTTCAATAGTCATTATAACACAATCAACAGGCAAAGTCAATTCTTTAGAAATTTCTTCTATTAATACTTTCCTTACTAAATCATCATATTGCTTGTTGATATCATCTTTAAAAGTCCTCACATACTCACTGTCTTGATTAAAAAGATTCTCCTTTTGTTCTCTTAAAGGTTTTATTAATTCCTTAAGTTTCCATTGATTATGAATTAAATAGAGAAAAATAGCTTCTTCTATCATAGATTGATTATAAAAGTCCATTATATCTTCCTAATACCATTAAAAACACTACAAAGAAAATAAAAATTGCATATTCTAATTGATAAAGTTTTCTGGGGATTTTTTTCATAGTTTTTTAGTTTCGGTCATTGTTGGGGCTTTATATAAGGATATATTATTATCATTACTCCAATCTAAATACAAGGTAATTGACATTAGGTTAGATGGAGATAACTTGATAGACTTATAGAATTCCCCTCCTGGTAGAGAAACTTCATCACTAGCTGAGATAGAGATATGTGTGACATTTTTTAACTTCAACTCATTTAAAGCTTTTTCCATGTCTATTATTTTAAATCCAACCATTATTTTATACTCTGTAAAAGTTTACCAGTCCAAATAGCTGTAGAAACAGAAGTTCCAGATAAAATTGAATTACTTACTTTAATATTACATCCCGGTTCATATAGATCAACTGGGCCATTTCTATTAGAAAAATAAGCAATTTTTTTATCCCTACATAAAGAACCGACTACGTAAAAATTAGGATTAGTTAAAGCATAGCAAGCTGGATAATAATTACAAGAAGTCTTTGAAAAATCCTTACTTTCATTTCCCGCTGAAACATTAACAATTATACCATGATTAAGAGCTTTAATAAGTAAATCTTTTTCCCATAAAGAGAATGTCGGACCTCCTGCACTAATGTTGATAATATAAGAATTTAATTCTATGGCCCTCTCAATGCCTTTACCATAATTACTTATACTACCTTTACCATTACTAGTAACTTTTATTATTAGTATACATTGTTTTTTATGATTCATATAAGCTGAAATCAGATTGGCTAGATGCGTTCCATGTCCTAAAGAATCGTGATGGTTAGTATTGGTTAAATCTAGTATTGGATTTTTACATATAAATTTTTCGATTCCATTTGGGTTTACTCCAGTATCTAACAAAGCTACTTTAGTTCTAGTCTCATCATTTGTTATTGCAATTTCTCTCTCATTAGCAAAACATAAAGCAATATTAATAATAAATAAAAGAGCAAAAAAGAATATAAACACTGTTAAAAATTTCTTGTAGTCAGAATCACTCATTTTTTTACCTTACATACAAACATTGGATTAATTGATTTTCCTACTGTTCTGATGTAGGATTCATGAAATGATCGCATGGCTTCGTAGTTATTTTTATAAAGATGTAAGTCTATTATGAGATTAACTATACAATAAATTAAAAATCCAGTCAAGACAAAATATAACAGATGAAGTAATTTTAATAGATTCATATATTTATATCCAAATTAAATCGCCATTTGAGATCTTTGAGAAAAAGTAAATTCTTTTCTTCACCTAAATTCACATAATAAGAAAGTTGTTCTTTAGTTGTTTGGCTGCCAGCGTGAGTTATTCCTATTACTTCCTCTTTGTCATTAAAAAGTGGTCCTCCGCTGTCACCAAAACAAGAAGCTGCTCTATTGTAAGGACCAAAAATAGAACGCAAAGGAGTTGATAAAACTATATATCCATCGTTATCGATATCTAAAATAACATTTGTTCCTGTTCTTTTTATATTTGAACCTTGGCGAGTATTAATATCATTGCATCCATATCCAACCAACCTAACGTTAAAGGTTAAATCAAATCCTATTTTAGAAATATGGTCAGATATGTCATAATTGAATATGAGCATAGCTAAATCATTCGGGCTAAAAAGTATATCTGTGTTAGTATAAATTTTATTAGTTACATAACTATTAGCTAAATAATGGACAACCGCCGCAATATTCTTATTAACACAATGAGCTGCAGTTAGAATTGAGTTAGGACTTATGAATACACCGCTGCATAATCCACCGGAAGAACTTTTAACTCGAATCACAGAAAGGTAATCAGTTGTTTGTATTACTTTTTCAGATGATGGGTTTGGTGGGCTGGGTACGGTAGAGCCGCAGCTAATAACTAATGTTATTAGTATAATTTCTCCTGTTACACATAGAAAATTCATTAAACTTTACCCACTTTTGCTATTTGATTTAATACTTTCCCCACTTGATTCCTCACTTGATCCCACACTTGATCCCTCACTTGATCCTCCACTTGATTATACACTTGATCCCCCACTTGATTCCACACTTGATTATACACTTGATTCAATACTTGATTCCCCACTTGATTCCACACTTGATCCCTCACTTGATCCCTCACTTGATCCCTCACTTGATTCCCCACTTGATCCCCCACTTGATCCCCCACTTGATCCCTCACTTGATCCTCCACTTGATTATACACTTGATCCCCCACTTGATTCCACACTTGATCCCCCACTTGAT
>Ga0247727_10000735_pt1 | contig 80236 bp, 63 predicted proteins | sample WisWelCaveWW1625_FD_202498 | JGI IMG/M metagenome (GOLD analysis project Ga0247727, IMG submission 202498) | Biofilm microbial communities from Wishing Well Cave, Virginia, United States - WW16-25 | ecosystem: Environmental > Aquatic > Deep subsurface > Groundwater > Cave microbial mat | place...
CAAGGTGCATGCGACATGAGAAGACCATCGGTAAGCCGTGTGCGGGAAATCCGCACGCACGGTTTGAAAGGAGGGATCAGGAACCCGGGCTCGCAAGAGCACCGCGCCTGATCCCTACCAATGCGCTGCACGTCCCCGAGAGCGGGTCGAGGGGCAACGCGTGCTCGGGAGAGCAAGCGACAGGCGCCGGGAGGGCCGCCACGTGACGACGGGATTGCGCACGTTTGGTGACGCCGTCGCGCTGGTCACGGGCGGCGCCTCGGGGATCGGCGCCGCTCTGGGGCGGGAGCTGGTCCGCCGCGGTGCGCACGTGGTCCTGGCCGACCGCGACGCCGACGACGCGAGGGCCGAGGCCACGCGGATCACGGCGGCGGGCGGGCGCGCCGAAGCGCATGCCCTCGACGTGCGCGACGCCGCGGCCGTCGCCACGCTGGTGGCGGACGTCTTCCGACGCCACGGCCGGCTCGACTACCTGTTCAACAACGCCGGGATCGCCGTCGGTGGCGAGGCCTGCGACCTCCAGCCCGGGGACTGGCGCGACGCCGTCGAGGTGAACCTGATGGGGCCGATCCACGGCATCCAGGCCGTGTGGCCGCGGATGATCGGGCAGGGCTTCGGTCACGTGGTCAACACCGCGTCGATGGCTGCCTTCCTGCCCACCGCCATGGCCGCCCCCTACGGCACGACCAAGAGCGCGGTCCTGGCGCTCTCGCGCGCCCTGCGGCTCGAGGGTGCGCCCCACGGGATCCGCGTGAGCGTGCTCTGTCCCGGTGTCGTGCGCACGCCCATCCTCGACGGGGGCCGGCACGGCCGCCTGCCGGCCGAGATCTTGGTGACGCTCAACGAAAGGCTGCGCCCGATGGACGTGGACCTGTTCGCCCGACGCGCCCTCGACGACGTGGCCAGGAACCGCGGCGTGATCATCCACCCGGCCTGGTGGCGCGCGCTGCCCTTCCTGGACGGGGTTGCACCCTGGCTCGTGGCTGCACTCACGCGGCGCGAGTACGCGCGCGTGCGGGCGCTCCTGAGGCGCTAGAAGATATACTCCCCGCCTACATGCGGCTCGGGGTGAACATCGACCACGTCGCGACCGTGCGCCAGGCGCGGCGGGCGAAGCAGCCGGATCCGGTGCACGCCGCGGTGCTCGCGGAGCTGGGCGGCGCCGACGGGATCACGGTGCACCTGCGCGGCGACCGCCGCCACATCCAGGACCGCGATCTCGAGCTGCTGCGCCAGACCGTGCGCACGCGCCTCAATGTCGAGCTGGCGGTGACCCAGGAGATGACCCGGATCGCGCTCACCGCGAAGCCGAACCAGGTGACGCTCGTTCCCGAGCGGCGCGAGGAGGTCACGACGGAGGGCGGCCTCGACGCGGTGCTGAACAGCGTCCAGGTCCGGCCGATGGTCAAGACGCTGCGGGACGCGGGAATCGACGTCAGTCTCTTCGTCGACCCCGAGCTCGAGCAGGTCAAGGAGGCCCACAAGCTCGACGCGCACGCGGTCGAGCTCAACACGGCCGCCTGGTCCGACGCCGCGAACGGACGCGCCCGCGAGATGGCGCTCCGAAGGCTGACCGACGCCGCCCGCCTGGCGCGCAAACTCGGGCTCGCGGTCCACGCCGGGCACGGCCTCGACTACCAGAACGTGGGCGAGATCGCGGCCATGAGCGAGCTCGCCGAACTCAACATCGGGCACTCGATCGTGGCGCGCGCGGTGCTCGTCGGCATGGAGCGCGCCGTGCGCGAGATGGCCGAAGCCATGCGTGCAGGACGCCCCTCCCGGGTTTGACCCGATTCTGGAAACCCCCTATGCTGGGCGCACTTCCATGATCGAGGCGTTCGGACGGACCGACGTGGGCCGGCGCCGGAAGATCAACGAGGACAGCTTCCTGGTGTCCCCGGAGGCGACCCTCTACGCCGTCTGCGACGGCATGGGCGGCCACAACGCCGGCGAGGTGGCCTCGAAGATGGCGATCGAGACGATCGCGGCCTTCATCGAGCGGAGCGGCGTCGAGAAAGAGATCACCTGGCCGTGGGGCCTGGACGCCAACCTCTCGTTCGACGGCAACCGCCTCAAGACCGCGATCCGGCTCGCCAACGCGAAAGTGTTCCAGGCCGCGGACAACCGCGAGGAGCTCACCGGGATGGGCACCACCGTGGTCGCGCTGGTGGTGACCGGCAAGGCGATGACGATCGCGTCGGCCGGCGACAGCCGCTGCTACCTGGTGCGCGGCGGAGAGCTAAAGCAGCTCACCCGCGACGACTCGTGGGTCTCGGCCGCGCTCGGCGAGGGCATCCTGAACTCCGACGACGTCGAGCATCACCCGCTGCGCAACGTGATCACGAAGGCGGTCGGAGCCCGCGACACGATCGATCTCGACGTGGTCGAGCACCAGCTCGAGCCGGGAGACCTGGTGCTGCTCTGCTCGGACGGCCTCCACGGCATGATCAACGACCAGGAGATCGGCCGGATCCTGGGCAACGGCCAGGACCCGCTCGAGGACTCGAGCGCGCGGCTGGTCGAGGCGGCGAACGAGGCGGGCGGACGCGACAACGTGACGGCGGTGCTGCTGCGCCAGCCGGCGTAGCGCCGGGGCGGGACGGCGATCCCCATGAGCCTGGTCGAGCGCGAGAAGCGCGTGGCGCTGCACCTGCCGGTCGAGGTACGCGGTGAAGACGCGGCCGGGGCTCGCTTCACGGAGCACACTCGCTCGCTGAACGTCAGCGGGGGCGGGATCTGCTTCGAGAGCCACCGCCCGCTGGCGGTGGGCGCGCGGCTGCACCTCTCGATCGAGCTGCCGGTCAACCTGCGCCGCCATTTCGGCGACAAGGACGTCTATCGGGCCCGTGCGGTCGTCTGCCGCGTGGAGCGCTCCTCTGGCCCGGAGGCGGCCCGCATCGGTGCCCGCTTCCTCCGCGAGGAAGCACCCGAAGAGATGGTATGATGCTCCGTTCCGCACCTCATGGGTGACCCGCGGCTTGCCGGTCGGATCGCCGTGGTCACCGGAGGGGGACGGGGCCTGGGGCGTGCGCTCGTCCGCGCCCTGGCCGGGGAGGGGGCCGACGTGGCCTTCTCGTTCCGGGAGAGCCGCCGCGGCGCCCTCGAGGAGGCCGAGGCGGTCCGGCGCCTGGGGCGGCGGGCGTTCGCGGGACCCGCGGACGCACGCGTCCCCGGCGAGATCGCGGCCTTCGTGGACGAGGCGGTGGCCGCGCTGGGCGGTTGCGACTTCTTGATCAACAACGTGGGCGTATTCCGGCGGATCCCGCTCGAAGAGATGAGCGAAGAGGTCCTCGACGAGGCCTTCGACGTGAACGTGAAAGCTGCGGTGATGGCGTCCCGGGCGGCGGCTCCGCACATGCGGCGGCGCGGGGGAGGGGCGATCGTCAACCTGGCGAGCCTGGGCGGCCTGCGGCCGTGGCCGGCGCACCTTCCCTACTGCGCCTCGAAGGCCGCGCTCGTGATGGCCACGGAGTGCCTGGCGCTGGCGCTGGCGCCCGACATCCGCGTCAACGCCGTGGCGCCAGGGATCCTGGAGCCGCCGGGATCCGACGAGACCCGGCGGCGGCGCGTGCCCGCCGGACGGTTCGGGACCCACGCCGAGGCGATCGAGGCGGTGACGTTCCTGCTCACGGGCAGCGGCTACACCACGGGCGAGGTGATCCGTGTCGACGGAGGCCGCAGCCTGGCCTGAGCGGGCGGTTCTGTGGCTCACACATCCGACGCAAGACGAATCAGGAAGGAGTAGCATCGAGGTGAACATGACGGTGACGCGTGAGGACGAGAAGCCCTGGAAGACGGACCTGGCGCGCAAGGCCGCGCAGCGGCGTGAGCAGGTCGGCCAGGAGCTCGAGGACGTGATCAGGAAGGCGGCCTCCTTCGAGGAGGCGCTGCGCCAGGCCGTAGAGCTGATGAAGCGGCGCTTCGCGCGCTACTCGTCGGTGACCGCGTACGTCGCCGACGGCGAGGGGCTCGCCGTCCACACGGCGCTCGAGCGGCCGCAGGGGCCAGAGCGGGTGGCTTCGACAGGCGGCGTGCTGGCCGACGCCGCGCAGGGGCAGAACCCGACGGTGTTCACCGACCTCTCCGCGAGCCCGGCGTGGGCCCAGGTGGGACTCGCGAGCGGCAGCGCGATGGTGGCCCCGGTCCGGACCGACGCGGGCCTGTGGGCGATCCTCGAGGTCTGGAGCGACTTCCGCGGCGCCTTCGCCCCCCAGGATGCGAAGCTGCTCGGGCGTGCCGCGCAGGCGCTCGCCAAGAAGACTCCGGCGGCCTGACGACGGTGTCGCTGCGCGGCTCATCCCGCCGCTCGTGACGCCGTTCCACGCGGACGGCGGGCTCGACCTCGAGGCTTTCGCAGCGAGCCTCGAGGCGCTCGCGGTCCACGATTTCGCCGGCTTCCTCGTGCTCGGCTCGAACGGGGAAGCCGCGAGCCTCGACGAAGACGAGAAGCTGCTGCTGGTCGCCGCCGCGCGGCGGGCCGTGCCCGGCCGGTTTCTCCTCGTCGGCACGGGTCTCGAGACCACGCGCGGCACCATCGGGCTCACGCGCAAGGCCGCCGACCTCGGCGCCGACGCGGTTCTGGTGTTGACGCCCTGCTACTACAAGAACCGCATGACGCCGGAGGCGTTGCGCCGCCACTTCGAGGCCGTCGCCGATGCGTCGCCGGTGCCGGTTTACCTCTACTCGGTGCCGGCCTTCACGGGCCTCCCCTGGCCTGCCGGCCTCGCGGCGACGCTCTCTGCCCACCCCCGGATCCGGGGGCTCAAGGAGTCGAGCGGAGACGTGGGCCTGCTCGCAGGGATCGCGGCCTCGGTGCCTCCCGCCTTCGAAGTCGCCTGCGGAAGCGCCCCGGTCTTCTACCCGGCGCTGTGCGTGGGCGCCGTCGGCGGCGTGCTCGCCGTCGCCAACTGCGCCCCGCGGGCGACGCTTTCGCTCTTCCGCGCCTTCACCGCGGGTGATCACGCGACCGCCCGCCGGATCCAGGACGCGCTCGCGCCGCTCGCGGCCGCCGTGACGACGACCCACGGCGTCGCAGGCCTGAAGCTCTCGATGGGCCTCGCCGGCCTGCGTGGCGGCACCGTCCGCCCCCCGTTGCTCCCGGCACCGCCCAGCCTGCTCGACGAGATCCGTCCGCTGCTCGAGGGTGCCGAAGGCGCCGTCTAGTCTAGTTCGAGAACGGGCCTTCGGGATCGGACGCCGTCGCGGCCGGCGCGACGATCGTGAGCGCACGTGGCTGGATCGACACCTCGATGCGCTCGGTCGCGGTCCCGGGATCGCCGTCGCGGTGCAGCGCGAGCGGCTCCTCGGCCGTCACCGTGACCCGGGTCGCCCGCAGCCGGCGATAGCCGGCGATTCGTTCGAGGCCGCCCAGGAACAGGCGCGGCGACGCCGCCAGCAGCCCGAGCAGCGGGCCGTCGTCGAGGACCACGAGCTCGAGCCGCCCGTCGTCGAGCTTGCCGCCCGGGTTGATCACGGCCCCCGAGCCGTACTGCGGGCCGTTCGCGAACGTGAGCACGAACGGCCGGAGCTCGAGCCTCTCCGTGTCCGTCTCGATCACGACGCGCGGGGCCCGATAGCGAACCATCTCGCGCAGGCTCAGGCGCACGTAGCCCAGAAGTCCCCGCCGCCCTCCGGCCCGGCCGCTGTCGTGGAAGGCGCGGCTGACCGAGGCGTCGAAGCCGGTGCCGGCGACGTTCAGGAACGGCTGACCGTTCAGCAGGCCGACGTCGATCAGGCGCCGCACGCCCGTGTCGAGCGCATGAAGCGCGCGGGCCGGCCGCAGCGGTATGCGCAGCGCGCGCGCTAGGCCGTTCCCCGACCCCATCGGCACGATCCCGAGCGCAGCCGCGCTACCGAGGAGCCCGCGTGCCACCTCGTTCGCCGTGCCGTCGCCGCCGACCGACAACACCAGGTCCGCGCCCGCCGCTGCGGCGGCGAGGGCCAGCTCGGTGGCGTGGCCGGGCCCCTCGGTGACGCTGAGGTCGAAGTCGTCCCAGCGCGGATGGCCGCGCTCGGCTGCGCGGCGTGCCTCCTCGCGCGAGACCCCCGCCCGCGGGTTCAGGATCGCCCGGACCTTCACCCGGCCTCCCCGATCACGCGCAGCGTCTCTTGCACCATGCGCTCGGTCGTGAAGTACTCCAGGAAACGCCGGCGGCCGGCCTCGCCCCAGGCCTTGCGCTGCGCCTCGTCGCCGATCGCCTCGCCGAGCGCTCGCGCGAGCGCGCCTGGGTCGCGGGGCGGGACCAGCCGGCCCGTCACCCCGTCGAGGACGGCCTCCGGGATTCCGCCCGCCGCGGTGGCCACCACCGGCAAGCCGAACGCCATCGCGTCGAGGACGCTGGTGCCGAGCCCTTCGAGGTGCGACGACAGGCAGAAGACGGAGAAGGCCGGGAGCAGCCGGTCGAGGTCGCGGCGAAAGCCGGCGAAGGCGACTCGATCGGCGAGGCCCAGGCCGCGCGCCTTCGCTTCGAGCGGCCCGCGCAGCTCGCCGTCGCCCGCGATCACGAGCCAGGCCCGCGGGTGCTGTGCGCGCACGAGCGCCATGGCCTCGAGCAGCGTGGCGTGGTCCTTGTGTCCCGTGAGGGCGGCGACGTTTCCCACGACGGGGGCTCCGTCCGGCACACCGAGCTCCGCGAGGGCTTCCCGGCCGCCCGCTGCGGGTACGCGGTCGGCGACGCCCTCGTAGACGAGCGCGAGACGCTCACTCGCGATCCCGCCCTGCTGCAAGACCGAGCCGATCGCCCGGCTCACGACGATCACGCGGTCGCAGGCCTTGTACTTCGCGCGCGACAGGCCACTGCGCAGCGGAAAATCGACGCGGCGCACGGCGACCAGCGGGACCCGCTGGCCTAGGCGGGTCGCGACAAGGCCCGCGGAGACGGCGTGCGGGTCGTGCAGCAGCAGGACGCTCGCCGGTTCCTGCCGCACGCGGCGCGCGAGCGCGAGGATGCCGGGCGGCCACAGGTCACCGCGGAAGGAAACGGGCCGCACGGCGGCGCCCGCCGCGCGCGCTCGCGCCTCGAGCTCGCCGCCTCGGCGGCACGCGATCTCGGCGCGGACGCCGCGCGCCGCCATCCCCTGCGCCGTCAGGAGCACCTGGTTCTGGCCGCCGCGCCAGGTGGCCGACGTGTCCACGTGGACGACCAGCCGGCTCATCGCCGCGTTTCGCGCGCGAGCGCAAGCTCGCGCAGCTTGGCCAGCTTGACGAAGGTGTAGTGCGTGTTGAGCACCGACACCAAGAGCCCCGCGCCGCCGAGCAGGCAGCCGCGCTTCAGGACGTAGTTGCGAAAGAAGGCCCAGCCGGCGCCCGCCAGCACGTCGAGCAGGTTCGAGCCGCGGCCGGTTCCGTAGGCCTGGCGCGCCCAGAGTGTCGTGTAGGCGTCGATCTTGCGGAGGTGGTCCGAGATGTCGGCGTACGGGTAGTGCTCGAGCTCGCCGCGCAGGCGTCCGACCGGGCCCCGCACCACGACCGACTCGTGCACCAGGTCGCCCTGCCACGCGGCACGGGTGCGGTCGAATAGTCGCACCTGCCAATCGGGATACCAATCGGTGCCGCGGATCGAGCGCCCGAGATAGAAGGCCACGCGCGGCATCCGGTAGCCGGCCGCGTCGCAGCCCCTGGCCCGCAGCGCCTCGATCTCGGCGCGGAGGCGGTCTCCGACGCGCTCGTCGGCGTCGAGGGCCAGCACCCAGTCGTGACGCGCCGCCCGCACCGCGAGATCGCGTTGCGCCACGAAGCCGGGCCACGGCGCGTTCGTGATCACCCGGGCGCCCGCCTGCTCGGCGAGCTCACGCGTCCTGTCGCTCGAGCCCGAGTCCACGAGCACGATCTCGTCGCAGAACGCGACGCTGCGCAGCGCGTCGACGATCGTCTTCTCCTCGTTGAGCGCGATCAGGACGGCGGACAGCGGGACCATCGCCCCAGGAGTATACGAGCGACGAACGCGAGGGTGGAGCAGCCACTCGCGCGCGAGTGCTCCGCAGGTTGGCAACAACCCCTGTGAACTCCGGATCCGCAGCCTCGCGGTGGGCCGCAAGGAATACCTCCACGCCGGCTCGGCCGCGCGTGTGCAACGAGCGGCGGTGCACTGCTCCGTGCTGCGCACGTGCGCGCTGAACCGCATGGATTCGCGGGCAGCTCGCCGGGTCGGACCTCGTCAGCGGTCCGCTGCTGGCTTTCACCCCGACCGTTACCGGATGTCTCCGCACGTTGCGGGGCGCTGTCGCGCCTCGGCGGCCGACCTGAGCGGGTTCACGCGAAGCCTGGGACAGCCGCGGGCTCGGCGTCTCGGAATCGAGCACCTACAGCCTCGTGGCGCAGCCGTCTCGCGCGTTGGCGAGGACCTCGGTATTCAATTCTGAATAGACCCTGGTCAAGGCACCTGAAAACCGACAAGATGGGAAAAGATGATCAGCCGTCCGCACGAAGATGGAGGAATCACATGATCACTTGGCGCGCCTTCGGTTCCATTCTTGCGCTGCCTTTGGTTACCTGCGGCTCCAGTGAACAACGGTCTGCGGACTCGCCTGCCACCTCACTCTCTTCGGCACCGACATCTTCGCCGGCGTTGCAGACCGTGGCGGCGACTCCTGCTACCGGTACAGCGCAACTGCAGCAAGCCGACGTCACGAAGCGAGAGCTCTCGGTCTTCAAGCCGAAACCCCGCGAAAAGATCGACTTGCAACAGGGGCCTGACGGTCTCTACCGCTTCGAAATCCGGGGCACGTCGAGGGGCCTAGCTGCCGGGGATGGTCGGCTGCTTCTGTGGGTGAGACCCGTCCGGCCCCCGGCCGATGGCTGGTATCTCCAGAGAGGGCCGCTCAACGGGATAGGAAACGTCGAACCGGACGGATCATGGCGCGGCACGGCTCAGATCGGCAACCTCCAATGGCCTCCGCACAGCGGCAATGTCTTGGACATCGCAGTCAGTGTCGTTGATGGCAAGACCGCCGACGACCTGCTCGGAGCAACGGGTGTGGTGGTGCGGGGTCAACCCGTCGGTGACACCGTGGCCACCGTGGAAGGCATCATCCTGGCACTGAAGTGAGGCGGGTGAGCTTCTGTGGGAGTGGGTACGATGCTTCGTAGCCTAAGACGTAGCCTTGTTCGGCAGTCGCCGTTCTCATGGATTGCGTTGGTGGGTGTTGGAGTTACTGTGCCTCTCCTCATGCTCGCCACACGGAGCGCAGTGTACCTGGTCGAGATTACTCTACAGGCGGATGCGGAAAGTTATGCGCGACTCATTGCGCGTGATCTCTCGACGAGGTCGATTGATGGCGTGGCTCTTTTCGAATTCCAGGCCGAGGTCTTCGATCCTAGGGTAGTGCAGGTGGCACTCGATATCCGCCCCGGGCCTGACCCCAATTTCTACCGGCAACAGTGTGGTGTCGCCAACAGCGTGGTTCGCTGTGTCGCGCAGATCGGATCGGCGTCGTTCCGTCTCGTAGACGATCAGGACTATTGGTTCCGTCTAGTCCAAACGACGGGAGATGTGAGCGGGAGCTCCGGCGAGCTGTTGTTTGGCAAGATGGTGGCCCGAGTCACGCGATTGGCCCGTGTCGATCAATGGGTCCTCGTGATGGTTGGCCTCCTGGCGTCGGTCATTCAGATTGTGGAAGCACTGGTTATGGCCGGCTTTGAACCGTTTCGGCCAGGACAGGGCGCTCATGCGCAGGCAGCTCAGGTAACCACATCACCCTCTGCCGAGGGTTCGTGAGGCCAAGCCAAGCTCCCAGTCCGGTGATTCACGGTGTTGGTGCTGCGGTCAAAGCGCTGCGTGGTCAGGGCTCAGAGCGTGTCAAGGCCGGGGGCCCAACCAGTCCACTAGCCGGTGCTTCTGGCGTTCATATTCTGGGGGCTGCGCCCCCCAAGGCCCCCGTTGGCGTCCCCCCTCTGTTGCGTGCGGTGGCGTGCGGTGGCGTGCGGTTGCAGACGGTTGCGCGTTGTGCTCGGCGAGGTAGGATGCCGGCCGTGGACCAGGAAGCGCTGACGCACGAGTCGCTGCTGCGGCTCTTCGAGGAGCGGGGGGCCCTGCTGCAGGGGCATTTCCTGCTGTCGTCCGGGTTGCACTCGCCGCGCTACCTGCAGTGTGCGCGCGTGCTCATGGAGCCGGCGCTGGCGACACGCCTCGGCCAGGCGCTCGCGGAGCGGCTGCGACCGCTCTTCGGCGGGTTCTCCCCGCGTGCCGTCGTCGCCCCCGCGCTCGGCGGCGTCCTGGTCGCGCACGAGGTGGCTCGCGCACTCGGCTGCGTCGGGCTCTTCACGGAGCGCCAGGACGGCGCGATGACGCTGCGCCGCGGCTTCGCGCTCGAAAACGGCGAGGGCGTGGTCGTGGTCGAGGACGTGATCACGACGGGAGGCTCGACCCGCGAGGTAGTCGAGGCGGTCAGGGCCAGGGGCGCCCGCGTGCTGGCCGTGGGCAGCCTCGTCGACCGCAGCGGCGGGAATGCGGATCTCGGTGTTCCGTATCGCAGCCTGCTCGAGCTCGAGGTCCCGAGCTACGCCGCTGCCGCCTGCCCGATATGCGCCCAGGGCGAGAAGCCCGAGAAGCCCGGCTCGCGCCCGGCGCGCTGAAGGAGGGCCGAAGTGCCCCTCTACCGCGTCACGCTCGCCTACGACGGCACCGACTTCAGTGGCTTTCAGCTCCAGCGACGCGGCGGGCGCACCGTCCAGGGTGTCGTCGAGGAAGCCCTGCGGCGCCTGGCGGGGGGCGCGCGGGTCGCGGTCGCGGGGGCGGGACGCACGGACGCCGGGGTGCATGCGCTCGGCCAGGTCGCGGCCTTCGAGCTGCCGCGCGAGCTCGAGCCCGAAGCACTGCAGCGCGCCCTGAACGGCCTGCTGCCCGAGGACGTGCGCGTGACGGAAGCCGCGCCGGCCGCCCCGGGCTTCCACCCGCGCAAGAGCGCCGTCTCCAAGCTCTACCGCTACGTCCTCGACTGCGGAGGCGTGCAGCCGCCGCAGCGGCGCCGCTTCGCGGGCTTCTGCCCGAGCGTTCTCGACGAGCACGCGGTGCGGGCCGCGGCGGCGCTCTACCTCGGGCGCCACGATTTCGCCTCGCTCGCCTCGTCGGGCTCCTCGGCCACCACGACCGTGCGCAGCGTGACCCGCTCCGAGGTCGTCTTCGAGGCGGGCACGCTCGTCTACGAGACCGCGGCCGACGGCTTCCTGCGCAAGATGGTGCGCAGCATGGTGGGCGGCCTGGTCGCGGCGGGGCGCGGCGCGCGCAGTGTCGACGAGCTCGCCCAGGCACTCGCCGCCCGCGACCGGCGCGGCTGGCCCGCGCCGGCCCCGGCCTGCGGGCTCACCCTGGTGCGCGTCGATTACCCACCTGCTTCGGGCCGGAGCTAGGATAGACGAGCGCCCCCATGTCCCTTCAGGACCTGCTCGAGGTCGTGCCCGCCGGCACTGGCGAGGAAGACCTGCTGCGCGCGATCGACTTCGAGCGGCTGCCGCGGCACGTCGCGGTGATCATGGACGGCAACGGCCGCTGGGCCAAGCTGCGCCAGAAGCACCGCGTCGAGGGCCACCGGGCGGGCATCCACGCCGTGCGCGACACGGTCGAGACCGCGGCGCGCCTCGGGATCGAGGTGCTCACGCTCTACGCCTTCTCGATCGAGAACTGGAAGCGCCCCGAGAGCGAGGTCGCGACGCTGATGGGCCTGCTCAAGCACTACCTGCGCAGCGAGCTCGATACGCTGCTTCGCAACAACATCCGCTTCCGCGTGGTGGGCCGCGAGCAGGAGCTCGACCCCGACATCCGTGGCGAGCTCGGGCGCGCCGCGGAGCGCACCGCGTCCAACACAGGGCTGCTGTTCAACATCGCGCTCAACTACGGCGGTCGGGCGGAGATCATCGACGCGGTGAAGAGCCTGTGCGCGGAAGTGATCACCTCGGGAAAGGACCCGGAGTCGATCGACGAGGCGGCGCTCTCGCGCCATCTCTACACCGCGGGCCAGCCCGACCCCGACCTGCTGATCCGCACCAGCGGCGAGCTGCGCATCTCCAATTTCCTGCTCTGGCAGATCGCCTATTCCGAGATCTGGGTCACCGACGTGCTCTGGCCCGACTTCCGCCGCCGGCACCTGCTCCAGGCGATCCTGGACTTCCAGAAGCGTGAGCGACGCTACGGCGGAATCGTCCCGGCCTGACCGGCTGCCGCCGCGGGGGCAGCGCGCCCCCGGCTTCGCCGCGAACCTCACCCAGCGGGTGGGGACGGCGCTCGTGGCGTTACCGGCGATCCTCGCGGTGCTGCTCCTCGGCCCTCGCTGGCTCGCTCTCGCGATCGTCGTGGCCGCGCTCGGCGTCGGGCTCGCCGAGTTCTTCGCCCTGCTGCGCGCGCGCGGAATCCGGCCGATGCGCTTCGTCGGCGTGCTGCTGGCCGCGGCGCTCTTCCTCGACGTGGTGGCGCCGGGCTGGCTGCCGGTGCCGTTCGCCCCGCTCGGCGCGCTGCTGCTGCTCACCGTCACGCTGTCGCGCGGGACGGATCTCGAGTCCGTGAGCGCGGCCGCGGCGACACTGCTCGGGGCCGTCTACCTGGGCGCGCTCGGGGGGACGATCGGGGCCCTGCGCATCCTGGCCCCGGTCGAAGAAGGGGGCTGGCGCATGGTGCTCCTGCTGGGCATCCTCGTCGTCGCGGACAGCTTCGCGTTCTTCGTGGGGCACGCGATCGGCCGGCGCCGCTTGGCGCCCACGGTCTCGCCCGGCAAGTCGGTCGAGGGCGCCCTGGGCGGCCTCGCCGGGGGCGCGGCCGGAGCCTTCCTCGTCCGGGAGCTCGGGCTGCCCGGCCTCCCGCCGCTCCACACTTTGGGGCTTGGCGTCGCGGTCGCCGCGATGGGCATCGTGGGCGACCTGGACGAGAGCCTGCTCAAGCGCTGGGCGGGTGTGAAGGACTCGGGCACGCTCTTTCCAGGCCACGGCGGGATGCTCGACCGGCTCGACAGTTTGCTGTTCGGCGCACCCGTCCTGTACTATTACTTTCAGTACGTGCGCTGAGCGCCGGAGCCCCGAGCCTGCGACGCACCGCCCGCCCCTGACGCAGCGCCGGCACGAAAGCCCCCCATGAAAGGTCTCGCGATCCTCGGCTCGACGGGCTCGATCGGCACGAACGTGCTGCGCGTGGTCGAGGCATTCCCGGATCGCTTCGAGATCGTGGGCCTCGCCGCCGGAGGCAACGTCGACGTGCTCGCCGAGCAGGTCGCACGACACCGTCCCAAGCTCGTTTCGGTCAAGGACGAAGCCGCGCTCGCCGAGCTGTCGCGCCTTGTCGACCTGGGCGGGCTGCGCGCTCTCGCCGGCCCCGAGGGCATGGTCGAGGTGGCGACGCACCCCGATGCGAAGCTGGTGGTGGCCTCGGCCGTCGGGGCGGTCGGACTCGTGCCTACCTACCGCGCGCTCGAGGCCGGCAAGGACGTGGCGCTCGCCAACAAAGAGACGCTCGTGATGGCTGGGGAGCTGATGCTCGCCCGCGCGCGCGAGACCGGCGTCCGGATCCTGCCGATCGACAGCGAGCACTGCGCGCTTCACGAGTGCCTGGAGGGGCGGCGCCCCGAGCACGTGCGTCGCCTGCTGCTCACCGCGTCGGGGGGGCCGTTCCGCAAGCGCTCGCGTGAGAGCTTCGAGCACGTCACGCGCGAGGAGGCGCTCGCGCACCCGACCTGGCGCATGGGGCCGAAGATCACGATCGACTCGGCGACGCTCATGAACAAGGGGCTCGAGGTGATCGAAGCGCGCTGGCTCTTCGGCGTGGAGGCGGCGCAGATCGAGGTGCTGATCCACCCGCAGTCGGTCGTCCACTCGATGGTCGAGCTCGTGGACGGGAGCGTGCTCGCGCAGCTCGGCGTCACCGACATGCGGATGCCGATCCAGTACGCGCTCAGCTATCCCGAGAAGTGGCCGGCCGCCATCCCGGGAATGGACTTCACGAAGGCGATCGAGCTCGAGTTCGCGCCGCCCGACCGCGACCGATTCCCGTGTCTCTCGCTCGCCTACCGCGCGCTCGCGCAGGGCGGCACGGCGCCCGCCGCGCTCAACGCCGCCAACGAAGAGGCGGTGGCCGCATTTCTCGACGGGAGGGCGCCGTTCCTCGCCATCCCCGAGTCGATCCAGGAGGTTCTCGAGACGGAGCTGATGACGCCCGCCTCCACGCTCGAGGACGTGCTCGAGGCTGATCGCCGGGCGAGGGAGCGCGCCCGGCAGGCCCTCGCGCGGCGGTCGCCCGCCCGCGCCATCCCCTAGCCAGGCGCCCCGCTACCGGAAACGGACCACATGAGCCTACTCGTCAAGCCCCTCGCCTTCATCGTCGCGCTCGGGATCATCATCTTCGTGCACGAGTTCGGCCACCTGATCACGGCGAAGGCGTTCGGCATGCGCGTCTTCATCTTCTCGTTCGGCTTCGGCAAGCGCCTGTTCGGCTTCCAGTGGGGCGACACCGACTGCCGCGTCTCCGCGGTCCCGCTCGGCGGCTACGTCAAGCTCGAAGGCGAGCCCGGCGACCACATCAGCGAGGACACGGCGAGCCTCGGCGACGGGCGCGACTTCCTCTCTCGCCCCCGTTGGCAGCGCTTCCTCGTGTACCTCGCAGGCCCGGTCATGAACGCGATCCTCACGATCACGGTGCTCACAGGCTTCGGCATGGTCGGTCTCCAGGTCGAGGGCTGGCGCTTCGACCGGCCGATCGTGGGGGCGGTAGACGCCGGCTCCCCGGCCGAACGGGCGGGCATCGTCCCCGGCGACGAAATCCTCTCGATCGACGGCACGCCGCTTCCAACCTGGGAAGAGGCGCAGTACCACATTCTCGTACGCCCCGAGAAGGCCCTCGCCCTGAGCGTCCGTCGCGGGGCCGAGGTGCGGGAGGTCTTGCTGCGCTCTGACGCCACCTCGGCCGAGAAGATCGGATCGATCGGCGTGTACCCGCTGGTGCGGGTGGGCCAGGTGGTTCCGGACCAGCCGGCCGAGGCGGCAGGGCTGCGCACGGACGACGCCATCCTGGCGATCGACGACAAGCCCATCCGCGCGTTCTCGGAGATCCCGCCGATCGTGGGCGCGGGCTCGGGGCAGCCGCTGCGCTTCCGAATTCTCCGGAGCGGCGAGGTGCTCGACCTCCCGATCACCCCGAAGGACTCGGGCGCAGGCCCGCGGATCGGCATCGCACCGAAGGCCGTGCTCAAGAAGTTCGGCCCGGCGGGCGCCGTCGGGGAGGCGCTGCGCTGGACTTGGAACATGACGCGGCAGACCTTCGACGTCGTCGGCCGGCTGGTCACCGCGCAGATCTCCCTCAAGACGATGATGGGCCCGCTCGGCATCGCCCAGGCTGCCGGCGACGCCGCCGAGCAAGGGCCAGGTCCCTTCGTGTTTCTCGTAGCCGTGATCAGCCTGCAGGTCGGCATCCTGAACCTCTTCCCGCTGGCGCCGCTCGACGGCGGGCACCTTGCGCTCCTCGTTGTCGAGGGCGTGGCGCGGCGCGACATGAGCCCGCTCGTCAAGGGCTGGATCATGAACGCGGGCGCCGCGGTGATCTTCCTGCTGATCGGCCTGGTGCTCTACTCCGATATCAGCAAGATGGCGTTCGTCCAGCGGCTGCTGCAGTAGGGACGCGAGATCGGTCCGGGTTCAGCCTCGCGCGGGCCGCGCGCCCAGGCGTTCATTTCGGAGGTGCGGGCCTTCCCCAGTCCGGGTAGAACGCTGGGTCCAGGCTGAAGGCCTTCGCGAACAGATCGCGGGCCTTCTCCTTGTTCTCGTTCACCCGCCGCGAGGGCTCACCCAGCTTGTAGAAGGTGTAGCCGAGGTAGAAGGCCGCGGCCGCGCTCTCTGGGTCGGCGGCCATGGCTTTCTCGAAATCGGCCTGCGCCGCCCGGAGCCGGCGCTTCTTGAAGGCGGCCTGCCCGGCCGCGATCGCGCTTGCGGCGGGGCTCGGCGTCGGGATCTCGGCGGCCGTCACCGCCTGGGCTGGCGGCGCGGGCGGGGCGTCCTGCGGGACGACAACGACCAGCAACAGTGCAGCGGCGAACAGCATGGAATCGCCTCCTGGAGGGTAGGAGCCTTCAGTCTACGCCCGGAGGACTGTGATCGGCCTCACGTCGCTATTGCAGGGGCGTGACGATCTGCGTGCGGCCGATCTGGACGGCCCCCGGGGCCTGCTGCGCGCCGGGGTTGATCGTCAGGCCGAGCTGGATCGCGACCGACTCCGTGTTGTCGCTACCGATGCCGGTCACCGGATCGCGCGCCACGTTGTAGAGGACGAGATAGTGCCTGCCCGGCTCGAGCGTCCCCGTGAAGAGCACGCGCGGTTTCGGGTTCTTGGTCTCGGAGGAGAGCAGAAACGGGCAACTACGGCTGGAGAGTTGAACGAACGAGCAGTTCGTGTTGCCGAAATAGACGTACATCCACGTGTCCGGCGACGTCCAGTCCACCGTGATGTCGAGGACGCCCCTCTGCGACAGGATCAGCTCGAGCGACACAAAGACGCCGGACTGAAAGCCTGAGAACGAGGTCTGGGACAGGATCGCCCGCACCGGCTCCGGCGTGATCACGACGACCGGCGGGCGCGCCGCGTCGCCTCCGCATCCGGCAAGCGCCAGGACGAGCGCAGCCACGGCGGACAGGCGACCGGACTTCGTCACACCGCTCTTCATTCGCGAAGCCCCCTGCGCACGATTCTAGGACCGGGGCGCGACGAGCGCAAACGCTACCCGCGCCCGAAAACTCGCCTGCAGCCTCGGATTCCGCTTCCGCCAGGCGTGCCATCTCTGAGAGAATGGGCGCCGCTCGATCGAACTGGATTGCCCGTGACGATGTGCCCCCTCCCGCGTCGCCGAGTCACGGCCGGCCTTGTGGCCGGCTGTGTGGCCGTCTCCCTGGCGGGATCCGGGCGCGCCGCGCGAGCCGTGGCGGCCCAGGCTTCGGCCGTCCCCGCGCTCCAGCCGGCCGCGGTACAGAGCCCGCTCGAGATCGAGCACCAGGCTCCGGCGTGCGTGGCTGCCGGCAAGTACGCCCGGCTCGACGCCTGCTTCCGTCCGGCAAGCCTGCTCGCTCGCTCGCGGGTGTACTTCCGGGCGGGCGGCACGAAAGACTGGTTCTACGTCGAGATGGCCGCGAATGCGCCGTGCCACCGGGCGCTCCTGCCGCGGCCGAAGAAGGACATCGGACGCATCGAGTACTACATCGCCGCGACCGACCGGCGCTCCTCCGAGAGCCGGACGAAGGACGTGACGCTCCTCGTCACCGAGGACGGACGCTGCTCGACCGGCCCGCTCGCTCCGATCGCCGAGTCGGGCAGCGTCGTGATCGGCTCGGCGAGCGGGGCCGCGCCCGTAGGCTTCCTCACCGGCGGTGGTCTGTCTCCGCTGGTGATCGCCGGCGGAGCGGCCGTCGTGGGCGGCGGCGCCGCGCTCCTCGCCGGTGGCAACGACACGCCCACCACGACGACGACGACCACCTCCACCACGACAACGACGACGACCACCAGCACGACCACGACGTCGACCACCAGCACGACGACCACGACGACCACGCTGCCGTGCGAGACACCCAACCAGAAGCCGGTCGCCAACGTCACCAACCCGTCGACCGGGGCCCTCGCCGGACTCTCGGTCGAGGTGAGAGCCACCGCGTCGGACCCCGCTCCGGGCGCGAAGGGGGTCAAGGAGGTCCGCTTCTGGTACGTCAACGGCCTGTTGAGCGGGGCGCCCGAGGTCTTTATTGGCACCGACACGACCGGACCGGAGCCCTACACCATCGTGTGGACGTTCCCGACGTGTGCCATGGCCCCCGACGAAAATTTCCGCATCATCGCGCGGTCCGTCGACAACTGCGCCAACATCAGTAACGACGCATTCGTCAACGTGCGCCTGGTCGGCCGCCCCCTTTGCTTCCGGGCCGCCGCCCTTTCCGCCCAGGGAGGCTCGTGGCTGAGCGACATCCAGGCGCCGGGCGCCCGCGGCCAGGTGATCGTGGACGGAGCGCAAGCCGTGTTCCCTGCGGCCGGGCCGGAGTCCTTCACGACGCCGCTCCGCCCCGGACCCCACCGCTTCGAGGCGACGCTCGTGGACACGGGCGGCGAGGGCCGACGCTCGGGAGGAACCTGGCGCTTCGACTTGTCGTCGCTCCGGGCCACTCCGGGATCGCTGCGGGTCGTGGCCGGAGAAGCGGTGCAAGTGGGGGCCGATGTGGTCGTGTTCCGGCTGCGCGGGCGCGCCGGTGAGCGCGTCGTGTTCGGCTTCGAGGTGGCGGCGCCCTAGGCTCGGCGGGCGCGCGCTCAGCGCGCGCCGCGAAAGCATCGGATCTCTGTCGCGATCCGCTCGACGCTTTCGAGCGGCAGCTCCGGGTAGAGCGGGACCTGGAGCACCTCCCGCGACAGCCGTTCCGACACGGGCAGGTCACCGGGCTTGCCCAAGGCCGCGGCCATCGCTGGCTGCAGGTGGATCGGGCGCGGGTAGTGGACCGCCGTCGCGATCCCTTGCGACGTCAGGCGCGCCTGCAGGCCGTCGCGATCCTCGACGCGCAGCGTGTAGAGGTGCCAGGCGGAGCGGCCCCACGCCTGCTCGCGCGGCAGGACCACGCCCGCCACGCCGTCGAGAAGGCGGGTGTACGCGAGCGCTCGCTCGAGCCTCTCCGCGGTCCAGCGCGCGAGGTGGGGCAGCTTGGCACGAAGCACCGCGGCCTGCAGCGCGTCGAGGCGGCTGTTCGTGCCAAGCACGACGTTATCGTACTTGGTCGTCCCGCCTCCGTGATTGGCGATCTGCCTGGCGCGGGCCGCGAATTCGGCGTCGTTGGTCGTGATCGCTCCCGCGTCGCCGTAGGCGCCGAGGTTCTTGCCGGGGTAGAAGCTGAAGCATGCGGCGTGGCCCAGCGAGCCGGCCCGCCGCCCGGAGACCTCGGCGCCGTGGGCCTGCGCGGCGTCCTCGAGCACGGGCAGGCCGCGGCGCGCGGCCACCGCCCCGATCGCCTCCATGTTCGCGGGGTGGCCGTAGAGGTGGACCGGCAGGATCAGCTTCGTGCGCGGCGTGATCGCAGCCTCGAGCGCTCCCGGGTCCATCGTGAACGAGGCCTCGTCCACGTCCACGAAGACGGGCCGGGCGCCGTTCAGCAGGATCGCTTCGCCGGTCGCGATGAAGGTGTTGGCGACGGTCACGACCTCGTCCCCCGGCCCGACGCCGTAGGCGCGCAGCGCGATCGCGAGCGCGTCGGTGCCGTTCGCCACGCCCACCGCGTGGCGTGCGCCGCAGAAGGCCGCGAACTCCTGCTCAAAGAGCCGGCACTCTTCGCCTCCGATGAAGTGGGTGCTGGCCACCACTCGAGCGACGCCCGCGTCGATCGCCTCCTGGATCCGCAGGTACTGGGCGCGCAAGTCGACCATCGGGACGGTCATGAGGCCCGCAGTCTATCTTCCGGGTGCGAAAGCGACCAAGCGGCCGGGGCTACTTCAGTCGCCGGCAGTCGCCGCCGAGGGGCTGGGCTCGAGCGAGAGCCCGACGACCGTCACGCGCTCGCGGGCATCGAGGGTGCCGCGGCCCTCGTCGACCACCAGCACGACCGTGCTGAGCCCCTGTGTGAGGGCGAGCGGGACGCGCAGGGTCGTCTCGCCCGAGAGGGGGATCACGGCCAAAGGCGCGCCTTCCGAGGCCAGACGCACGCTGCGATGGCTGTAGTCGCCGCCGGCCACGTACGCCACGAGGCGCGTGCCGGGCCGGCCGGGGTACGGGCGCAGCGTGAGAACCAGATCGGCCCGGAGCGCCTCGGGCGACAAGACCACGATCTTGGTGCGTCCCTCGCCGATTGTGAAGCGAGGCCGCCCCGACGCTCGGTCCGTCCCTAGACCCGACGGGTTGACGACGTGCACCGCGAGCGGGCTGATCGGGCGGCGCAGTCGCACGTACCCGCCGCCGAGCGGCTCCGTGCCCTCCCCGTCGAACGAAACGAAGCCGGCGACGAGCGGGACGACCCGGTCGTCGCCGAGTCGCGCCAGCGCCTGCTCGTGGAGCGCGTCGCCGCCCACCGGGTGGTTGGAGATCGACGCGCTGTCCACCCAGTTGCCGACGATCGCGCGCGGATACGCCAGCAGGCCGGTGTAGGCCGCGAGCCAGCGGTTCATGTTCGCCGGCCGGCCGACGACGAGGAGAGTCCCGGGCGGAAGCGCCTGGAAGCGCTCCTTCAGCGCGGGTAGGCTCCGGAGCGGCGCCTCGCCCGGGAAGATCTCGCGCATCGTCAGGCCCAGGCGCTCGCTCCAGTCCCAGTGCGCGGCGAACAGGCAGAGCGGCAGGACAAGCGCCAGGCTCGACGCCACACGGCGTCTGCCGGGCCCCAACCACCGTAGCAGCGCCCGCAGGCCCAGGACCGCCAGCAGCACGACCACCGGGAAGGACCACTGGCAGAGCTTGAACACGTTCCAGCTGTGCCCGCGCGTGTGCTTCCAGGGATCGGAGACGGCGACGCCGTAGTAAAGGATCGTCAGGCCGAAGAGGGCGGCGAGCGCGCCGAGCCCGCGGCTGCGCTCCCGGCGCAAGGCGAGGCCGAGGCCGTAGAGCGCGAGGCCGAGGTAAAGCGGCGCGAGCGCACGGTTGAGCAGTGTCCAGGGGGCCGCCTGCACGCTGGACCAGCCTGGCGCCAGCACGCGCACCCCCATCGCGAACTGGAAGAACTCGAGGACGCCGAAGGGGACGTGCCCACCGGCGGCGTCGGTCATGAAGTTGCGCAGGCGCAGCACCACGCCGACGAGGTCCCGCAAGCCCAGGAGCAGGAAGACGGCTGTCACCCCGCCCACGAACGCCAACAGGGCGCGCACGTTGCCGCGGCGTCGCGCGCGGCGGACGCCGTGAACGGTCGCGAGGGCGGCCACGAACGCGAGCGCGGGGAAAAGCGGCAGGTAGACGATCAGCAGGAACACGAAGGGGATCGCGACGAGGACGGCGTTGCCGGGGCACAGTCGCTGCGGTCGGGCCGCATGTGTGAGCAGAACGAGGCCGAGCAGGATCACGGCGAGCGCGTAGGTCTGCTGCAGGAAGCCGTTGTGGTGGCCCCAGTAGAGCGGGTGCGGCACGACGGCGAAGACGAGCGCGGCACTCGCCGCCGCGGCCGAGCCGAGGCGCAATACCGTGCGCCCGACGAGGAAGAGTGCGGCCGCGACCAGGACCATGCCGAACGCCGCGGTCGACGGATAGACGAGCGTGACGACTTCGGCCCTCGCCGCGGCTTGGACGAGCGCCAGCAGATGGGCGATGCCGAGGTCGTAGTGCTGGCTCTGCCACAGCCACGGGATGCCGGTGACCGGCGAGAACGGGTCGAGCCCGCAGGCTTCCGAGAAGCCGTGCCGCTGAAGCCACTCGCTGAACGCGCTGTACGTGTACGTGTCGTTGCCGATGGCGAAGCCGCCCGTCCGCAGCACGGGCAGCTGCGCCACGAGCGCGGTGAGCGCAGTCGGCAGGCCGAGCGCGAGCCACTCGCGCGCGCGGCCTCGCGGCCGGAGCGCGTCGAGCCGCTGGCGCCTCCAGGCGAGGGCGAAAGGAACCAGGAGCAGCACGGGCACGAGCGGAACGATGTCCCGCGTGGGGAAGCCCGCGCCCGAGAGGCCGATGCTCAGCAAGGTAAGAACGGCCGCGCCCAGGACGAGCGACCCCGCGGCGCCCGCGGGACCGAAGCGACGCAGCAGGTCCGCGCCGAAGCCGCCCACGAAGACACGGCCGGCAACGAGCGAGGCGAGCGCGAGCGCTGCGGTCAGCAGAAGCGACCCGGCGGAAGTCACGAGCTCCCGCTCCCATCCGCGGGCGGCAGGACGATGTCGGGAGGCAGCGGACTCGGGTCCGGCGCCAGCCGGACGAACAGGAAGTCGTGATCGGGGCTCTCCCAGGCTTCGAGCCGGCCCAGAGCCGCGAGCACTTGGCGTAGCTCCTGCAGGCCGTCCGGGTAGGCCTTCCGGTTCGCCACGATTCCCGCGAAGCCCATGCGCTCGAGCGCGCCCGCCATCGCCACGGGCTCGAGCGACTCGACCCGACGCTGCCAGGCGTCCTGTGGCCGGCCCTTGTCGGAGCCGTAGCTGAAGCGCAGCTGCTCTGCGTGCAGGTAGGGGCGGAAGTGCTCGTAGTCGCCCGCGCCAAGGATCCGCTGCCCTTCGGGGAAGTCGACCACCGGGAGCTGGAATAGCATCGCTCCCGCGGGAAGCGCCGCCTCCAGCGAGCGGGTGAAGCTGGCGTCGGAGGTCAGGACAACACCCAGCTCGCGGATCGCGCCCGCTCGCGTCCGTGGCGGGAGCTGGTCCGCGAGTGTCAGTGCGCCTGCGACCGTCGCCGCGATGACGCTCGCCGTGCGCTGACGAGCAAGAGCTGTCCTTGAGATCGCGAGCACGCCCCAGAGCAGAACGAGCGAGAGTATCCAAATGCTGTTTCGGCTGGTCGCCCGCAGCCAGACGAAGCCCGAGAGACCGAGCAGGCCGTTCAGGCCGCCGACTAACGAATACGCCAGGATCCATGCGACGGCCAGCGCAGCCGCGGGCACCGGGCGTGCGGGACGGCCGAGAGTCGCGCGCGCCGCGGCGACGGCGAGCGCGAGGAGCGCCGCGACGCCGGCGAGGCCCAGGTAGACCGGCCCCATCTCGCCGCGCACCAGGGCCTGGCGCAGGTACGACGTCCCAGCCGCGCGCCACGGGACGATCGCGCCGTCGCTGATCGGCAGCAGCAGCTCGATCGGCTTGAGCGCGTAGCGTTCCAGGTTGCCGTAGGGGCGCAGCAGCGAGGCGACCGGGCCCTCGCTCGCGTGCTGCAGCAGCAGGTTGGTGTTGTCCGCCAGCACTGCCGCGCACAGGATCGCGAGCAGGGCGAACACCCCGAGCGCGGCACGCGGCGAGCGCCGTGCGAGCCACTGCGTGAGACACGCGAACCCCAGGAACTGCGCGAGCAGCGCCGCGAAGTAGATGTTGTGGAGGCCGGCGACGAGGACGATCGCCGCCGCCACCCAGAAGCGGCGCGATCCCGGCTCGATTCCGCGGTGCCCGAAGGCCCAGGTCACGACCAGGATCGCGAGCGGGATCGGCCAGTAGAAGCTGAGCGTGAGGTGGGACAGCAAGCGGTGGAAGAAGAAGGGCGACAGCGCGAAGGCGCAGCCGCCGGCGAAGGCCCATTCTGGACGCGCCCCGAGGTAGACGCTCACCGCCCAGAACGAGAGCGCCGCCAGCACCGCGGCGAGGAGCACCAGCAGGTTGGCGGCCGGGAAGAGCCCAATCCCCCGCGCGAGGAGGCCGCCGAGCCCGTACTGCAACTTGTGCTGGCGCAGGAAGCCGTTCCAGCTCGCGCCGTAGGGCGCGCCGAGCTCGGGCACCGCGATCCGGCCGACCGGGGTCACGTGGCCGTCCTCCGCGGCCCGCAGCGTCGCGAGCGTGTACCAGGCGTCGGCCGAGTAGTCGACCGGCACGCGCCACGCTTCGACGCTGGTACGGCCCGTCGTGAGGCACCACAGGCTGGCGACGACCACGGCCAGGCCGGCGGCGGCGGCGACGGCGCTGCGGCTCACCGGGCCGCGTCTCCGACGGGCGGGCGCGTGGCCTCGATCAGCAGGTGCAGTCCGAACCCCGCGCAGAGACGCCGGACGGCCCAGCGCGGATACAGGCGGCGCGCCGTGTCGAGCAGGAGCCCGCGGTGCCGCTGTCCCGCGGCCCCGAGCAACAGATCGCCCGGGCAGAGCTCGCTGCGCACCGCGACGTCGGCAAAGTCCGAGAACATCGCGCGGGCCTCGCCGGGAGTGTAGGCCTTGGTGCCCGGGCTCTCGAGGTGCTGGGCATAGATCTCGCGGAGCGACCGCCACGGGCGGCCCGCGAGGAGCGCGTAGCGGAGCCAGAGCATGGCGCCCACCAGCGAGCGCTGCTGGTAGATCATGACGCGCGCGCGGCCGCCGGGCCGCAGCACGCGCCGGATCTCGCGGACGGCAGCCTCGGTATCCGGGGAGTGATGGATCACTCCCCACGAGTAGACGAGGTCGAACGACGCGTCCTCGAAGGGGAGTCGCTCGCTATTGGTCACCAGCAGCCGCGAGCGCAGGCCGTGGAGCGCGAGCCGATCGCGTGTGAAGTCGACGGCGTGCGGAGTGAGGTCGATCCCGGTGAGCGAGCGCGGGGAGGGGAGCGCCCACTCCAGGTGGTCGGCACCCATACCGACGCCGATCTCGAGGACGTCCTGGCCGCGCCCGTCCTCGAAGCGTGCGAAGGGGCGCAAGTAGGGCTCGAGCGCGTAGTGCGCGCGTGCCTGGGCCGCGAGTCGGTCGCGGAGCGACGCTCCCTGCGCGTACACCTCGCCGCACGCGGCGGCCTGCCAGAAGTCGCGGACCTGCCCCAGCTCCGGCTCGTCAGGCCGCGCCTCGGGACGTCCGCCCGTCACGTTCGCTCCCGGCCGACGTACGGCCGCGCCCCCAGCCTGAGCCAGTGCTCGCAGGCGCTCGAGCACCGCCGCCACGTTGCGGTCCCAGGTGAAGGACTCCACCACCAGCCGGCGCGCCTCGGCCCCTAGGGCATCCCGCTCGGCCCGCGGCATCTCGACCGCCCGGCGGATTCCCGCGATCAGCGAATCGACCGAGCCGGGATCGACCAGGACGGCGGCACGTGTCCGCCCGGCCGCGCCGGCGGCGGGCGGGGGCTCACCCGGTCGCCAGCCCTTCAGCACCCAGCCGATCTGGTCGAGGTCGGACGCCACGATCGGCTTCGCCATCGCCATGTACTCGAACAGCTTCGTCGGACTGCCGAAAAAGGGCGTCCCGTCGGGATTCGGGACGTGGGGCGAGAGCAGGATGTCCGACGCGGCGAGCGTCGCCGGCGTTTCGGCCTGCGGCCTCATCCCCGCGAGCGTCACGAACGGAGCGCCGAAGCCGTCGCCCAGGATGGCTCGCACCCTGGGGGCGAGCGCGCCGTCACCGACGTAGAGGAAGTGGAGGCGATGGCGCTTGAGCCAGGCCCGGTCCTCGTCGATCAGCCGCCGGATCGCGCTTGCGAGAACGTCGGTGCCGTGCCAGGTCCCGAACGTTCCTACGAACGTCAGCAGGTCGGTGTCGGTCGGAACCCCCAGCCTCTCGCGGGCCCGACGCCTCTCGTCGGGGCCAAGGCGAGCGGGGTCGAACGCGTGTGGATCGATTCCGTTCGGGTAGAACAGCACGCGCTCGCGCGACGCGCCGAGCGAGACGGCCTGCTCGACGAGTGGCTGCGACACCACCACCACCAAGTCGGCGTGCCGCAAGCTGGCGCGCTCGATTCTTTCGGCCAGCGCCTCGAAGCGCAGGCGCTCGCCCCAGTGACGCTGGGCCCAGACCTCGGAGCCGTTGAACTCGAGGACGAGCGGCACGCCCAGGCGCTCCCGCAGCAACACCCCCGACATGTCGTTGAGCGCGTAACGTTGGTAAATGAAGTCCGGGGCGGCGCGAGCCGCCTGGCTGCGAGCGGCACGCAGGAAGACAGCCTGATAGCGGTGCGAGTTGAGCTCGAAGGGGAACGAGATCAGCAGAGCCGGTGGAACCACGATCTGTCGAGTTGGCGCAGCGACGAGCGGCTGCTCGATCGAGCTCAGGAGACGCACGGCCATGCCCGAGCGCGCGAGTGCGTTCGCGACGCCCGCCACGTGAGCCACCGATCCCCCGACGTTCGTGCCAAAGCTGAGCGTCGGCTTGAGATGGAGGCAGCTCAGGGTCCCGCGGAGCGCGCGCGGCACGAACGGCTGGACCCCGAAGCGGCGCGCGCTCCACCAGCTGCCGGCAAGGGCGATCCCACCGGCCAGGAGGCCGGCGGCCACGCGAACGGCAGAGCGGACGACGCGCCCCGCACCCAGCGGAACAACCTCTTCGCCCGGGACTTGCCGCTCCCGGCGTGCTTCAGGCACGAGGAAGGCCAGCAGAACCAGATAGTCCTCGAACAGGAGCAGCTCCGCAGCCGGCCCGGTCGCGACGACCGTCGCCACGCGCCGGCGCCGAAGCGAGCCGATCCCGGCTCGACGCAACCCGGCAAGGTCGGCGAACGCCACGGAGGACCCGAAGCGCGAGCTGAAAAAGCTCCGGGCCTCGGCGGAAGGTGGCGTGGGAGACAGAACCAGGGCCGCGACCGGAGAGGGGTTGGGCATGCGCGCGATGACGGCTAGCAGCCTACCATGGCGCCCTGGGTCCCTCCCCTCGCGTTGGCGTCGCGCTGGCGTGCCTCGCCCGCAGCGTCACGCGCTGATAAGCTCCCCAGAGCGTGCCGTCCTGATGTCCGACGCACCGAACGCGCTGCATACGAGCCGGATCGCCCGCGTGCTCGCTTTCTGCCTCGCGGCTGGCTTTCTTCTCGTGAACCTGGCCGTGCGCGGCCACGCGTTTCACGCTGCGACCGGGGGCGCGTGGATCTCGACTCTCGCCCTGTCCGCCGCCGGGTTCTGTACGCTGGCCTGTCTGCTGAGGCCGTCCCTGGTCGTCCCCGCTCTGCCCCTGTTCGCGGCCTCGTTCTGTCTGTACGGCTTCCACTCGTATCGGCTCGCGAGCCAGGCCTTCGAGCTGCTGCTGACGGCGCTCGCCCTCACGCTGCTACTCCGCCTCGCCCGCGGTCCCGGCGCTCTCGGGCCGGCCTGGGGAGCCGGAGCGCCGGCCTGGCTGCTCCTCACGATCTACGCAATTCTGGCCACGGTCTCGCTGCTGCTGCTTCCCGTGACGGTGCTCGAGCATCGCCTGTTCCTGGAGGGCAGCGACTTCGGCCGAGCCCTCCTCGCCGCCTTTCCGAAGGACCCGCTCTACCCGATCGCTTCGGTCAACCGACTGTGGCTGTTCGTGCTCTTCGCTGGCTTGCTCGCCGCGCAGGCAGACGGCCGTGCCCTCTACCGCAGGCTGTTCCGCGGGATCGCCTGGTCCGCGATCGCAGCGGTGGCCCTGGGCCTGCTGGACTTCTCCGGCGTGCTGTCGCTCGACCGCTACAACCTGTCTCAGCTCTTCTACGGCGCCCAATACCGGCGGCTGCAGTCCACCTTCGGCAATCCCAGCTGGTTCGCCTGCTTCGTCGCGTGCGCGCTTCCCTTCGTGCTCCTGGAGCTCCGGCAGGCGCGTGGCCGATCGCGCGCCGCACTCGCCGTCGCGCTGCCGCTGTGCGCGGCCAGCCTCTTCCTCTCGGGAGCTCGCGCCGCGTGGCTCGCCGTGCTGGTTCTGCTGGCCACTCTCGCCGCCGCGGTCCTTGCAACCCGTCGCGGAGGCCGCGCTCCGAGGGAGCTCGATGCTCTAGAGTGGCTCGCGCTCGGCTCGACGCTCGTCACCGTCGCGCTGCTCGTGGTGATCGCGATGGCGACACCGGCATCACGCGTCCCCGGAGGTAACGAGACGCCGCCCGGGCGTCTCCAAGGCCTCTCCCGGGAGCTGCAGTATCGCGGACTCGGACTCAGCTCCCCGCGGCGCGTGGCGGCTGCATACGCGATCGAGCTCTCGAGGCTGAAGCCGCTGCTGGGGCTCGGCTACGAGAGCTTCAACCTCCACCTGCGTGCCCAGCTGGAGATCCCGGGCTCGGGAGTCTCGAAGCTGATCAACACCGCGCTCGCCAGCGACGCGACGGAGACCGTGTTCGACGACAGCCACAACACCTACCTCCAAGTCCTCACCGGCACGGGCGCGCTCGGGCTCGCCGCCTGGCTCGCCCTCGCGGTCGCGGGGCTCGTCGCCGCGACGAGGGCGTTTCGGCATGACCTCGCGCCCGAGGCCCTGGCGGTGCTGCTCGGCCTCGTCGTGTTCCATTTCTACGGCCTGTTCCAGGGCATGGCGTACATCCCGGTGACGTTCTTCTTGTTCCCCCTGTTGACGGGCTATGCGATGACGCTCGACACGCCGCCCGTCGCCGCTCCGGATCGTGCGTGGTTCCGGAAGGGCCTCCTCGCCGCGACAGCCCTCGTGCTCGTCACGGCCGTGGGCTACGCCCGCGACAACGGATACACGAGCCTGAAGCGGCGCTTCGGCGTCGTGGCGTATCTCCCCGACGAGGCGGCGGAGTTCGAAGGCTTCTACCGTCCCGAGACGGGAGCCCTTGGCGAGTTCCGCTGGATGGCTCGCCGCGGGATCGTCAACCTCGGGCGCGCGCAGCCGTTCCGGCTGCGCTTCACCTGCGAGGATAAGGACGCGGAGCGCGAGCCCGTAGTGCTGTCGTGGCGATTCGAGGGGCGGGACGCGGGGCAGATCGTGTTCCGGCGGCCCAGCGCCGTGGAGCAAAGGTTCGCGTTCGACTCGCCAGGCGCGCTCCGCCTGGTCGTCTCGCGCACCCACCGTCCCGGGGGCAGCGACCGCCGCGAGCTGGGTGTCGCGGTCAGCGCGATCCGCTGGGAGTGACGCTTTCCCCGGCGACCACCACCGACGGAGTGAAGGCGGGCACCACGTCGCGCAGCGCCGCGAGCACCGCGTCCCGATCGCCCTTCTGTGCGGCGGCGTAGAGCCGGTCGACCCGCTCCAGCAGATCGGCCGGGGGCGGCGGGCTCTCGACCGCGCGCACCTTGGGGCGCACCTCGCGGCTGCGGGCCGCCTCCTCGGCGGTCATCAGCTCCTCGTCGAGCTTCTCGCCCGGCCGCAGGCCGGTGATCACGATCGGGACGTCCTTGTCGGGCACGTGTCCCGAGAGCGAGATCATCATGCGGGCGAGCTCCAGGATCCGGATCGGCTCGCCCATCTCCAGGATCAGCAGCTCGCCGTACCCGCCGAGGCCGGCGAGCAGGACCAGACCCACCGCCTCGGGGATCGTCATCAGGTAGCGCCGGCAGTCGGCATGCGTGACCGTCACCGGGCCGCCGCGCGCGATCTGCTCCTTGAACAGCGGTACGACGCTGCCGGCGCTGCCCAGCACGTTGCCGAACCGGACCGTGCTGAAGCGCGTCAAGGACGCCGCCGCCCGCTGCTGGATCAGCAGCTCGGCCACCCGCTTCGTCGCCCCCATCACGCTCGCGGGGTTGACCGCCTTGTCCGTGGAGACGAGCACGAAGCGTTCCACGCCGAGCCGATCGGCCGCGGCGATCACGTTGAGGCAGCCGATCACGTTGTTCTTGACCGCCTCCTCGGGGGCGTACTCCATGAGCGGCACGTGCTTGTGCGCGGCGGCGTGGACGAGGTCCTGCGGGCGGTATTCGCGCAGCAACTGCTCGACGCGCGCCTCGTCGCGGATGTCTATGACCTGCGCCTCGACCGGCTGCTCCGGGTACAGGTGCCGCAGGTGCCGGTAGAGGAAGTAGAGGTTGTTCTCGTCGATGTCGGCCAGCACCAGCCGCGCGGGCGCGTGGCTGGCGATCTGCCGGCAGGCCTCGCTGCCGATCGAGCCGGCCGCCCCCGTCACCAGGATGCGCCGGCCCCGCACGAGCGCGTCGAGCTCCTCGTCGTCGAAGTGCACCTCGTGGCGTGGCAGCAGGTGGTCCGGCGACAGGTCGGCGAGCGCAGACAGGTCCGCGCGGTCGTTCAAATACGCGAACGACACCGGCAGGATCTTGTAGCTGAGCTTCAGGTCGGCGCAGGCCGCCAGGATCTCGCGCACGCGCGCGGCCGGCATGCGCGGGACCGCGAACAGCAGCTGCTCCACGTCGCGGCTCCGGGCGATCTCGGGTAGCCGGCTGATCGGCCCGAGCACGGGACGGCCGCCGATCCACTGGCCCCACTTGCGGCGGTCGTCGTCCACGAAGCCGACGACGTCGTAGGCGTGCTCCTCGGAGCGCAGCAAGTCGCGATGCAGCAGGTCCCCGGCGGAGCCGGCACCGATGATCAGCGTGCGCGCGCGCGAACCGGAGCGCGAGCGCGACTGCGCGAGCAGCCACGTCTGGGCGAAGCGGGGCGAGAAACGGAAAGCGCCGACCAGGCTCGCAGTCAGGAAGAACTCCATCACCAGCACCGAGCGCGGAGGGCCGGTCGTCTGCAGGAAGTAGAAGACGGCCACGAACACGGCCGTTCCCGCGAGCGTCGCGCTCACGACGCGCAGCGCCTCGTGCAGCCCGGAGAGGCGGAACGACCAGCGATGCAGTCCGAGGGCGAGGTGCAGCGACAAGCGGATGACCAGGAACAGCGGCAGGAAGCGCCAGAAGATCTGCCGGTACTCGGGCCAGATGTTGCCCTCGAAGCGCAGCAGGTAGGCGGTGTAGATCGACGCCGTGATAAGCAGCGCGTCCAGGCCCAGGATCAGGACCAGCCGGCGTGCGCCGGCGAACCAGTGGGGAGCGCCCCAGCGCCACGCGCCCGTCATGCCACCCCCGAGCGCCGTGCCGCCATCCACTCGGCTGCGAAGAGCGCCGCCGCCAGGCAGACAGCAGCCCAGGACACGCTCGCGGCCCCGATCTTCCATGCGGCGAGGGCGGCTGCGGTCAGCAGGGCCGAGCCGGCCCCGATGGCGAGCGTCACCCGGGCGTGGCCGAAGCGCAGCGCCAGCTGCTGGTAGAGGTGCTCACGGTGGGCCTGGTGGATGCGTTCTCCGCGCCGCGCGCGCGAGGCGAGTGTCCACGTCGCGTCGGCGAGAAAGAGCCAGAGACTGAGGGCCACGAGCAGAACGGCCGCCGGCCGCGACTCGCTCGGTGCCAGCAGTGGCAGCGCCGCGAGCGTGCAGCCCAGGAAATAGCTGCCCACGTCGCCCAGGAACACGCTGGCCGGTGACCAGTTGAACGGCAGGAAGCCGGCCACGGCTGCGGCCAGCCCGGCGGCGACGAGAGCTGCGGCGGGCTCCCAGCTCGCGAGCCAGATTCCCGTTGCCGTCACGGCCGCCTGCGCCGCCGCGAGTCCGTCGATACCGTCGAGGAAGTTGAAGAAGTTCACCACGGACACGATCCACAGGACGGTGAGCGGGGCGCCCAGGATGCCGAGCGGCCAGTCGAGCGGCGGAGGCAGCGGCAGCCGCTCGAGCCCGCCCATCGCGAGCACGATGCCGAGCGCAACGACCAGCTGGGCCGAGGCACGGACCCGCGCCGAGAGGGAGAAGCGGTCGTCAACAAGCCCCACCAGGGCGAGAGCGACGGCTCCCAGCAGAAGCGCGGTGGTGCCCCCTTCCCAGGTGGATCGCGCCAGCGCCAGCGCCGCCAGCACCGCGGCTGCGATCGCGATTCCGCCACTGCGTGGCACGAGCTTCTGGTGCGAGGAGCGGACGTTGGGTCGGTCGACCAGGCCGATCCAGGAGCTCGCGGCTCGGACCACGGGTGTCAGTGCGAGCGCCATGGTGAAAGCGACGGCCACGACGGTCGCCGGGGAGATCTCGCTCGGGCTCATCACCGCCGGTCGTCTCGGGCCACCCTGCAATCATACGGGACGAGCAGCCGTCCCCCGGGTGCTCAGGGCAGGTACCAGGCGAAAGGCGCCGGATCGAGGAAGGGCGTCCAGTAGCGCCAGCTGTCGGCGGCGAGCAGCGCCCGATCGGCCCAATGGGCCCCGTACCAGACGGCCACGAAAGCCCCGGCGAGAGCGGCGCTGCGCCAGCGCCTTCGCACGACCTCCCGGTAGAAGCCGCCCTCCAGCAGGGGCGGCACGGCCGTGATCAGCAGCGCCGCGGTGCACGGCGCTATGTGCCGCATGTCGTCGGAGAAGAACAGCAGGAAGAGCGGCAGGTTGAAGAGGAGCGGCCACCCCAGGAAGAGCGCCCGCCGCGCCTCGTGCGGGAGCAGAAGGCACAGCGCCACCACGGCCAGCAGCGACCACACGGCCCGCCCGCGCAGCTTCTCGTACATCACGTGCGGGAAGTTGACTATACCGTTGAACACGTTCACGTCCACGAAGCGCAGGAACCGAAAGAGTGCGAGGTGTGCCACGTACACGGGGTAGGTTGCCGAAAAGCGGGCGACCTCGCGCAGAGCGGTATCCGAGGCACGCTTGGACGTTGGGGGTACCCCGACGTGAGCGGCCCACTCGAAGTAGCTGGGATCGGCCGTTTTCCAGCGGAACTTGTTTGGCGCCTGCCAGAGCCCGATCCAGGCGTTGTCCCCGATCGTGTTCGTCGTCATCGAGAACTCGCCTGTGTACCTGTACTTGTAGCCACCCCACGAAACCCCAATCGCGAGATAGAGCGCCGCCGGCAGCAGCAGGTAGCGCCATTCGCGCCGGTAGAGGATCAGCGACAGCGCCGCCCAGCCCACGACAGCCTCGGGTCGCAACAGGAACCAGAGCGCGAAGGGCAGGTGGACGAGCAGGTGGTAGTGGAAGGGTGGCCATGAGCCCGCACGCTCGCGCTCCAGATAGAGACAAAGGGCGCCGGCGGTCAGCAGGTAGACCGAGACCATGATCGAGTCGGCTTGCGTGTTGGCGAGCTGGTTCGGCAGGAAGCACACGAGCGCCGCTACCGCGACCGCCACCCCCGGACGCATCACCCGGGTCGCCGCGGCCGCGAAGGCCGCGTTCGCGGCGGCGAAGAAGAGCAGGTGGAGCTTGATCGAGGTGAGACCGATCGTGAAGAGGTCGGTCGTGAACCCCGACAGGATGCCCGCGAGCGCACAGAAGAAGGCGTATCCCGGCATCCGTTCCCACGGTACCCAGCCCGGGCCGAACGTAAGCCCTTCACCGGCGAGCAGACGGGACCCCAGGTACATCCCGTAGTTGAGGTTGGCCCCGATTCCGTCCTGGAGCGGTCCCGAGGCCAGCATCACGCGCAGGTCCCGCGCCCGATACCAGTAGGGGTTGTGCACGACCCACAACATCACGCTCGACGCCGCGAGCGTCAGGAAGAAGACGAAGGCCGGGCCGATCCAGGAACGCCGGCCGCGCGGGATCGCGAAGGCGGCGACCACGCCCAGCCCTGCGAGCCCCAGGCAGGCGCGCGCGAGGATGCCGTTGTAGACCCGCCGATCCGGAAGGCCCCGCAGGAATGCGCGCGCGTCCTCTGCAAGGCCGGCCTCCGAAGCGAAGAGCCCGACCTCCTCGACTCGCAGCAGCTCGTCTGACTCGCGGGACGCGGGCTCGCGCGTGAGCGTCACGCGGACCCGGGTTCCGATCCCAGGCGTGCCGAGCTGAAGAACGCGGCGGCGCAGGTGGCCGTCGCTCTCGCGGGTCTCGACGGTCTGCCACGCCGATCCGCCGCCGGTGTGCTCTACGTCGACCCTCAAGCCGCCCGCACTGGCCCCGAGCAGCAGGGCCTTCGGCGGCGCTTCGGCCGCCTGGAGCTCGAACTCCAGCGCAACGCGATTCGTCCCAACCGCGCTCGCTTCGAGCCAGTACCTTCCCTCGCTGATGCTCAGGACCTCGACCGCGCAGCCGGCCTCGCCCACCGCATCACAGCGGGCGCCGGCGAGCTTCGCGACCCCGGACGGAGTGGAGTCGAACAGCCGCGGCCAGACCAGGGTCACGATCCCGGCCGCGCCGACAGCGACCAGGACCAGGGCCGCCCCGGCCGCGCGCTCCGCGCGCGTCATACGCCTTTCCCTGGCGCGATGCGGACGACGAGCGGCGGCTCGAGAGCCCCCTCGCGCTTCCAGAGCAGCCGGATGATCGGAAGCGCCACGCCGTAGCTCGGCGAGACGCGCCCCGCTCCGATCTCGAACGACCAGGCGTCGATCGGGCTCCATTCGAGGAGGAACCGGCGGCCGCCAGCGCCCAGCACGACGATGCCCGGCGAGCGCTCGGCAGCATCGACCCCGTTTGCGAGGTGAAGCGGGATCTCGATCCGGTGGCGGCCCGAGCCCTCGAAAGCGTCGTGGCTTACGAGCGCGTGCGTGGCGTGGTCGAGCGTGATCGTCCGGACCGGCGTCACCGGCGGGCCGAGGCGTTCGTAGCCGCCGTGGGCCCCCACGAAGCGGTCCTGCGCCTTTCCCGCCTCGAAGCTCCGCACGTCGGGCCTCGCGTCGTACCGGAGCGTCCAGAGCTGATCGGGATCGATGCGGTTCATCTCGGCGCCGTCGACCCGCGGCGTGTTGTGGGAGGCCGTCGAGCGGAAACGGTTGCGCTCGGCGAAGGACGCGGTGTAGACGAAGGCGCCGCAATCGGTCACGAGCTGGACTCCGTCGAGGGCCGCCTCGAACGAGAGGCAGTCGTTGTGGCCGTGTCCACCGCGGTCGGCGAGCCCCACGCGGCCGCAGTCGATGAACACGTGATCGACCTCGTTGCGCATCACGTACACGCCGCCGTCGGGGAACACGCAGGAGCGGGGAGGGCGGGGCGGCGTCGCGGCCTCGGGCAGGCGGGCCGCGGCCGCCGGTCCGAGCAGCCAGAACGACTCGCTGCGGCTGCCCGCCGAGGCCTGGCGCAGCTCCTCGACGTCGAATGCCGCGCCGACGAGCCCAGGCAGGTAGCGATGGTCGGTGAGCGGCTGGCTCCCGAGCGGGAGCGCGCGCGCGTCGTCCGCATCGCCCCAGAGCGGCGTGCCGCCGCTGGGACGCGAGTACGCGGCCGTGAAGCGCGCCATGGCGACGAGGCGCTCACGGTACTCCGCCGGCACGCCGAGCCCACAGGCCTGCCGGTAAAGCGCCGGCAGCAGGAAGAGCTCGGCCACCAGGCGGTGGTAGGCCACGGAAGCCTCGAAATCGACGCCGTCCGGGTAGACCTGCCGCGGCAGCTCCTCGCACAGCAGCGACCAGCCCCGTTCGAGCCAGCGGGCGGGGTCGTCGCCCGTCCCGAAGAAGAGACCGGCGAACGCGAGACCCGCGGCGTCGGCCGTGCAGTGGTTCCCGTTGACGTCCGAGTGCTCGAGGTGGCGCTCGGTGAAATCGCCGTGCAGGTAGAGCGCGCACAGGAAGCGCTCGCGAAAGGCGGGGTCGGCCCAGGCGCGGCTCGCGTGGAGGACGCGGAAGAACCAGCTCCAGCTCAGGATCCGAAGCGCCGCCTCCATCGTGCACGACCAGTTGACGGTCTGCGCGTAGGGGTTCGCGTCAATCCAGTCCTCGAGCACCGCCCGGACCGCCTCCGCGTAGCGCTCGTCGCCGTCCAGCAGATACGCCCGCCCTGCGGGCATCAGCCACTGCAGCCGGGAGAGCTCCCACGGCAGCTTGACGTCGCTCGCGTCGTCCGGGTTCACGTACGCGATGTCCCGCATGTAGCCGCGCGGCCAGGCGACACCGGAGCGGAAGTCCCGCAGCCAGTCGATGCGCGGGCCGAGGTCCACCGTGTCCGGGCCGAGCAGCCTGACGCGGTGCGCGAGCGCGTCTTCGGCGGCCCTGCGGACCTGATCTGCGTCGCCCGGGCACAGCCGACGGTGCTCGGCCGCGTCGATGCGACCCGTGTACGCCGGATAGGGCCGTGCGGCGAGCCGCCGCCAGAGCGCGTCGAGATCGGCGTCGCCGCAGGCCCGCAGCAGCCGGCGGCCGTCGAAGCGGCGCGCCCGCCACGGGGCGACGTAGCGCTCGGCCCGGGCCGCCGCCTCGTAGGCGATGCGGCTCACGATCACCCGCGGTGGCTTGCGCAGGGCGCGGCCCACGAGGCGAAACGCGTGTGCCGGCCGCATCCGCCGCATCATAGCGTGCCTGCCCGAGCGCGGCGGTGCGCGTGGTTTTGTTGTGAATCCGGGAACGACGCCATAGGATTCCGGGAATGCGCCGCCCGGCAACCCCGTGACGATGGGGCGGAGGCTGGCCGTCCTGGCCATCCTGTTCCTGCTGGTACGTGTCGCGACCGTGATCGCGTACCGCGACACGCTCTACTACTACGGGATGATCACGCACCAGTTCGCGATCGCCGAGGCGGCGTACGCCGGGCATGGCTTCGCCCACGACCCGGTCCTGTCCGGTGGCGCGCTGGCCGAAGCGAAGCGGCAGGGCCGCCACATCCCGCTCGAGGAGTGGAGCCGCCTCCCGCGGTCGGGGCGCTACATCACGTTTCCGGCCGCCGACCTGCCGGGGCTCGGCTACCTGATCGCGTGGACCAGCCGCTGGTGGGACGACCATCTGACGACGCGGTACGCCCTGGCCGTCCAGGTGCTCGTCGAGCTGGCGAGCGTGCTGCTCTTCGTGGGCTGCGCGGCACACGTCTACGGCCGGCGGGCGGCGTTCTTCTCAGGGCTCGTCTACGCCTTTGCCTATCCGTTCATCTGGCCGATCGCGAGCCTGCCGATGCGAGACGTGTTCATCCTGGGGACTTACGCGTCGTTCATCGCCGCCGTGTTCGTCTTCCTGCGAACACCGGGTGTGCGCGCCCTAGCGCTCGTCGTGCCGCTCCTGCTCGCCGGCTCGCTGCTGCTCTGGGTAAGACCGCACGGCTATTACTTCTTCGTCGTGATGCTGCCGCTCGTCGCGCTGGCTCGCCACAGGACGCTCCGCGAGCGCGCCACGCTCGCGCTCATCCTGGTGCTGGTGCCGTGGCTGACGTTCGGCTACCCGTTCCGGCTCTTCAATCTCCGCCACTACGGCGTAGCCGAGACCGATGCCCTGGGACGCACGCTCTGGCAGCACATGGGGATCGCGCGCGACAACCCGTACGGCTTCGTGCTCGTGGATGAGGCGATGCTGCCCTGGATCCGGACCCACTACGGGGAAGACGTCGAGTACGCATCGCCAGAGATGAACCGGCTGCTGGGCGATCATGCTCGGCGCGTTATCCGCGAAGACCCGGCCTTCTATCTCAAGACGGTCGCGCTCAGCTGTGTGGAGATGCTGAAGACGCCGCTGGATTTCGTGCCGCCGTTCCCGCTCGTGGAGTTCGCGAGCTCGGGCCTGACGCTCGCCGAGTACGCGCGCGCGCACCCGCTCGCGTTCGCGTTCAAGATCTTCAACCGGGCGCTGCTCGCGACCTTCTTCTACGGCGGGTTGTTCCTGGCGCTGCGGCTTGCCAGGCGACGACCGGAACAGCGACTGGAGCTGGCTCTGCTCCTGAGCCCACTGCTCTATGCCGTCCTGGTGCAGGCCGCGACCCACTTCGAGTCGCGGTATATGGCCACGGCGGCCTGGGTCCTGGTCCTGCCGTGGGCCTGCGCCCTCGGGAGGGCCCCGACGGAAGGGCGAGTCGGCGGGCCGCCCGGCCTCAGCGGGCCGTGAAGACGAGCGTGGTGTCGGCCGCGGAGGGTCCGAGCCGGAGCTCGCCTCCCCGGATCTCGTAGCGGGTCGCGGCCTGGAGCATCGCGAGGTGAAAAATGTCAAGATCGGGGCCGTGGCGGACTTCGAGCGCGGCCTCCTCAGCGTCGTCATCCCCTGCTACAACGAGATCAGCGTCCTGCCGCTCCTGGAGGAGCGCCTCCGCTCCGCGCTCGGGGGCCTCGGCATGCCCTGGGAAGTCGTGTTCGTGGACGATGGGTCGCAGGACGGCTCCTACGAGCGGCTCGCGGCGCTCCACGCCCAGGACCCGCGCTTCAAGCTGGTTCGCTTCTCCCGCAACTTCGGCCACCAGGCCGCGATTGCCGCGGGGCTTTCCTGGGCGCGGGGCGAGGCCGTCGCGATCCTCGACGCCGACCTGCAGGACCCGCCCGAGCTCATCGCGACCTGCCTGAAGCACTGGCGCGAGGGCGACCAGGTCGTGTACTGCCAACGCGAAGAGCGCCGGGAAGGCGCTTTGATGCGGTTGCTGTACGCGAGCTTCTATCGCCTGCTGCGCGCGTCCTCGGAGGTCGCGATGCCGCTCGACGCGGGCGACTTCTGCCTGATGGACCGGCGCGTGGTCGACGTGATCAACCGCATGCCCGAGCACCGGATGTTCGTGCGGGGCCTGCGCGCGTGGGCCGGCTTCCGCCAGCGTGCGCTGCCCTACGCGCGGCCAGCGCGTGCGGCGGGTGAGACCAAGTACAGCTTGGGCCGGTTGCTGAGGCTGGCCGCCAACGGGCTCTTCTCCTTCACGCTGATTCCGCTGCGCGTCGCGACCTGGTTGGGGCTGGTGCTGATCCTGCTAAGCGGCGCCTGGGGTGTCTTCGTCCTGGCGTGGCGCCTCTTCGGGTTCCGCGTATTCGGTGTCGCCGCGCACGAGCTGCCCGGCTGGACCGGCTTCGTGCTGCTGGTGATCCTGTTCGGCAGCGTGCAGCTCGTGCTGCTCGGGGTCCTGGGGGAGTACGTCGGGCGGATCCACGAGGAGACGAAGGGCCGCCCGCGCTGGGTGATCGAGGCCGCGCACGGTTTCGAGCGCGAGCCGGGAAGCCGCGGCTGAGCGTCGCCTACGCTCCGGGACGACGGACGGCGGCCATCACCGACGTCCCGATCGGAGGGTCGCGCACCAGGCGCAGCTCGGCTCGCATGAGCGCCTTGAGGACGCGATGCGCGAGCTGGTTCGGCGGCTCGAAGCCGGAGCGGATCGTGCTCGCGTCGGGAGTCCGTCCCGCCACGAGACGCCGCAATGCGAGCAGCGGAACGAGGCCGAGCCCCCAGTATCGGATCGCGATCAGCTCGCCCGACAGGCCCGCGATCTCGGCGGCCAGCGTGCGCCGCGAGTAGCGCCGCAGGTGCCCGGCCGCCACGTCGTAAGCGCTGAAGAGCGACTGCAGCGCCGGCACGTTGACGAACAGGTAGCCGCCCGGCCGCAGGTGCGCGAGGCCGGCGGCCAGGAGCGCCCGCGGCTCCTTTAGGTGCTCGATGACGTCGAACAGGAAGCAGGCGTCGTACGAGCCGGCGAGCGACCGGTCTGGCTGCGTGACGTCGTAGTACAACGTGCGGCCGCGCGCGCGCTCGGCCATCCGCAAGGCGGGGAGGTTGAGGTCGGTCATGTCGACTCGCCAACCCGTCCGGCTCTCGAGCTGGCCGCGGAAGCGGCCGGCGCCGCCGCCGATGTCGAGCGCCCGCAGCGGGCGGTCGCGGCCCACGCCGAGCCGCTCGCTGAGCTGCAGCGTGACCTCGAGCCGCCACTGCATCCAGAAGTGGCTGGCGTCGGCGAACGCGTACCAGTCGTCGGGAAACGGTGTCTCGGCCACCGGCGAGAGGTACTCGACCGCTGGTTCACCTGTCACCGTGCCGCTCCGGTTTGCCGCCTGGAATTCCGCGGCAGCCACACCACCTCTTCGACCGGCCTCTACTCTAGCGGTGCCGGCCCCGCCCGTCGAGCCGCAAGCGCGCCCCTGCGTGGACGTCGTGCGGCCCCGGCGACGACAATAGGCGGATGAGCGACGCGCCCGACCCTCCCGCCGCGCCGCCACGGCGCCGGGTGCTGTTGGTGTTCGTTCTGCTGATGACGGGCTTCCTTGGGGTGATCGTCGAGGGTGGCGCCCGGCTGTGGTCCGCGTTCCGGGAGCGGCTCGATCGCGCAAGCGTGGCCGCCGCGCCTGCCGGGCCGCCGCTCACGCCGGCGCAGGTCGAGGCGGCCGGTCGCGCGCTCGGCCTCGACGCGTACGAGATGGCGGACCCCTACCGCCCCGGTGCCTGGCGGCTGCGACCGGGCTATCGGGCGAGCGTCAGCGAGCTGCTCGAGGTGAAGCGCGCGGCGGGCCGGATCCTGACCGTCCGGCACATGCAGGAAGCGGCGGGAAGGCTCGGCCTCGCGCCGGACGCGATCGCCGTCGAGGTCAACGCGGACGGCTTCCGCGGGCCGGCGCTCGACGCGTCGCATCGCCTTTACCGCATCCTGGCGCTGGGCGACTCGTGCACTTTCGGCACGCCCCTGTCGGAGCGTTATCCGTACGCGCGGGTGCTCGAGCGCGAGCTGCGCGCGCGGGGTCTCGAAGCCGAGGTCGTCAACGGCGGCGTCGAAGGCTACTCCCCGACCAACGTGCTCGCGCGGCTTCCCGAGCTGCGGGCGCTCCGCCCCGAGATGACCACGCTCTACATCGGCTGGAACGAGCTCTACCGGGACCGCTACCTGGACGACGCGAACGGCCCGAGGCGATACCTGCACGGCGCGCGGCTCCTCGCGCGCGCGCTCGATGCCGCCCGCGAGAGGTTCGGCGACAGGCAGAAGGCCGCGAGCCGAGCCCTCGAGCGGCCGAAGCGGCCCGACCGCAACGCCGCTGAACTGCAGCGGCTCGACGGGTACGTGCCACCCTTTCTGCCCGACGTCGTCCGGATCGTCGAGGCCATGCGGGCCGCGGGCAGCCGCGTGGTGATCCTGACGCTGCCCGGCCTCTACGCGACGGACCGCGAGCCGTCGCCGCGCGCCCTGCGGATCGGGCACCTGCCGACGTTCACGGACAACCCTTTCGTCCTCGCGCGCATGGCCGACCGCTACAATGAGGCGCTGCGGACCCTGGCTCGCGACCGGGGTCTCGACCTGGTCGACCTCGACCGTTGGGGCCGCGAAACGCTCCAGCCTCCGGACGAGCACTTCATCGATTCCGTCCATCTGGACGAGCTGTCGCAGGAGCGGCTGGGCATCCACCTCGCGGACGCGCTGGCGCCGCTGCTTCCGGCGTCCGCGCGGAAGCCGAAGGAGCCTACCCTGAGCGCCTCACGCGCGCCCTAGCCCGGACTATTCATGAGGTCCGACTGATCTTCCTCATGAATAGTCCGATTTCGTTGTGCCTCAACTCCATGCGCTCAGCGCGCTAGAGCTGCGCCGACTTCACTCTGTCGCTGCGGAACTAGTCTCCTGAGAAGTTTAGAAGGCACCCTTCGACGGCCCAGAGCGGATCATTCCCTCGGAAGATCGCGCGGCCTCGTGAATGATCCGGGCTAGATCCAGCCGCTGTCACGGAGCAGCCGGACCTCGGCGGCGAGCCCTTCCCGAAAGCCGCGCGGGGAATAGCCCCAGTCACGCCGTGCGTCCTCGTACGAGAAGGCCTTGTCCTCGGCGAGCCGCAGCAACTGCTCGGACGAGACGCGGGGCGGGAGGCTGAGCTTTTGCCACAGCCCCGCGAAGGCGGCGATCGGTCCGAGCGGCAGGGGCAGCAGCACCACGCGCCGCTCGAGCAGCCGTGCGACGTGGAGGACCAGCTCGCGCAGCGGAGCGGCCTCGGCGCCGGGCAGGTTGTACTCGTGTCGTGCTGCGGCCGCGCATTCGAGCGCGTCCACCGCGGCCCGGCCGAGGTCGTCGACGTGCACCGGCTGCACGAGCGCGCGCCCGCCGCCGGGGAGGGGTACCACCGGGGAGCGGGCGACGAATCGGATCAGGCGCGAGAGGTTCCGGTCTCCCGCGTCTCCGTAGATCATGGTCGGGCGGAGCAGCGTCCAATCTCCGCGCATGCTGCGGACCCGATCCTCGGCGGCGACGCGAACGGCCCTGGACGCCGCCGGCAGATGCGTGAAAAGCGCCGTTGACGAAAAGAAGACGGCGCGCGCGACCCCCGCGGACTCGACGGCGCTCACCACCGCCTCGGCATGGCCGAAGCCGAGCGAGGCCACGTGGAGCAAGGCGTCGGAGCCGGCGAGGAGCCGCGCCAGGGGCGATGCGTCCTCGAGGCTGCCCTCGACGGTCTCGACCTCCGGCGACCGGCCGTGAGGCGCTCGCGCCAGCGGATGCTCGGCGGTGAGTCGCCCGGCCGGGGGGCGGACCAATGCCCGGACCGCGTGTCCGCGCCGCAGCAGCTCCGCGACCACGCGTCGTCCGGTGAAGCCGGTCGCGCCGGTGACCGCGACTCTCACGCGTCCATGCTCCTTCCGCCTGGCCGAGCGGAGCTCAGGGCCGCGGCCCTCCCGGCTTGCGCGCGTGCAGGTAGATGAGCGCGCGATCTTGTGCGCGTGGTGGTAGCGAGACAGGATGAGATCGGGCAGCTTCAGCGGGAACAGCACGGGCACGAGCGCCAGGTACAGGATCCGGTAGATTCTTGATCCGGGTCTTGAGGTCGAGGATCCAGTCGGTGTGTGCCACGAGCTCGTGATTCGCCCCGCGTCTGGGTGCGGAGCGCGCAGGCTACCACACCACGCCGCAGCCGAGGCGGACTGCGCCGGTTAGCGTACCCGGCAGGCCAGGAAGAAGCCGGACGCGAGCCTCCCCAGGCGATCGCCCCAGCGACCGTTGGCCGCGAGCAGCGGCTCGAGGCCGGCGCAGAACAGGTTGCTGAAGGGCCCGGAGCAGGCGACCGAGCCCCGCGCGTCCTCGACCTCGAAACCGGCGCGGCGAAGCCGGCGGGTGATCGAGGAGAGCGTGAAACGCTGGACGTGCGGCGAGCCCGAGAGGGTCGATGGGGGCCCGGCCTCGATCGCCTCGGGACCGAGGTGACGCGTCTTGATCTTCTCGACGAGGTGGCAGAAGCCCGAGCGGAACAGCAGCTGTCCGATCCGGAGCTTCCACCAGAGGAACTGCTCGATCTCGAACCAGCCGTACCCGTTCGGCACGGTCACGAGCAGCCGGCCGACGGGGTCGAGACGGACCCGGATCTCGCCGAAGAGCGCGTCGAGCTCCGCCTCGTGGAGGTGCTCGAGCACTTCCGAGGCGATCACGACGCTCGGCTTCGCAGGCGACGCGCTCAGCGGGCGGCACGCCAGGATCGCGGGATCGAGGCCCTCGGCCCGCAGCAGCTCCTGGCCGTGCTCGATGCTCTTCGCGTCGAGGTCGATGCCCTCGACGCGGTAACCGAGCCTCGCGAGCGGCCGGCACAGCATGTATCCGGTCCCGCAGCCGATCTCCAGGATCGCGTCGGCCCGGGTCACGTGACGCAGCACCCATGCCAGCCGCTTGCGGCTGCCGTACACGGTCTCTCGCACCAGACGCGCTTCGGTCAGGGCGGCGTCGCGTGCGGGTTCAGCCACACAGGCCTCGGAAGAGCCGGAGCTTCAGGTAGAGGAGGCTCATGGCCAGCATCAGCGCGTAGGCCACGCTCGAGGTCATCGCCGCTCCCACGAAACCAAGCCGCGGAACGACCACCAGGTTGGCGGCCACGTTGAACACGAGCGCCAGCAGCGGTGAGACGACCACGATCCGGGGCATGCCGCACGAAGCGAACAGGTTCATCAGGATCATGTTGACCGCGAGGCAGCCGATGCCCGGCAGCAGCCAGACCACGGCGCCGAACGAGGGATCCCACGCGCGGCCGTAGGCCAGCCAGATCAATGGTCGCGCCATCAGCAGCGTCGCGACGAGGGCGACAAGCGTCCCGGGGAGCATCACCGCCAGGACTTTCCGGACGAGCCGCCAGCGCTCGCGCAGGTCGGGCGCCGCGGCCAGGCGCGGGAAGAGCACGGTCCCGATCACGCCGGGGAGCATCAGCAGGATGTCGGCGAGCCCCACAGCAATCGAGTAGAAGCCGGTTTCCACGTCGCCGCGCAGGTAGCTCACCAGCACGATGTCGGACTTGAGCACCAGGAACGCGGCCAGGCTCCCGAGATAAGCGCGCAGCCCGTAGCCCAGGCCGTCGCGCAGGCGGGCGAGCGACGCCCGCAGACGTCCTTCGAACGCCGGGCGCAGGTGCAGGAACATCCACACCAGGCTGATCACCACCGCCGCCTGCACGACGGCGAAGACCACCTCGGGCGAGACGATCCCGAGCGGTGCCGTGGCGGCGACCAGGAGCACGCCGAGCACCCGCGTGGTGAGGTCGATCACGTTGTAAGCACGGATGCGCTGGGTCCCGATCAGCAGGTTCTGGAACAGCAGGTTGGCGAGCCCGAGCGGGATCGCGAGCAGCATCAGGGCGAGCAGCGGGTCCTCGACGGGGGCGAGGCGGCTCCAGCGCTTGAGGACGAGATAGGCTGCGAGCGCGGCGAGACCGGCGAGCCCGCTGGCGAGCAGGCTGTTGCCTGCCAGGACGGGGAGCGCCGTCCTGTCGCGCGAGACGTAGTACGTGTTCGAAGAGTGCAAGCCCAGGTTCGAGAGCTGCACGCCCACGGCCGCGAGCGTCGCCGCCAACGCGAACTCGCCGCGCCCGGCCGGGCCGAGCAACCGCACGACGAGGATGCTGTTCACGAAGCCGAGCAGCACGACCGCGATCTGGGTGAAATAGGTCTCGCCGACCTGGCGGATAAAGCCGACGGCTGGCAGGCGGCGGAGGCGCGCGAGCGCGCCGCGGAAGTCCATCAGGTCGCTTTCGGGGGCCGTGGGCGAGCCACCCACTCGGTCATCGGGTGATTATAAGATTGCGACACGCTTGGGCAGGGTGGAACGCAGGTTCAGCGAGGCAGTATGCAGCCAGTCGTCGCACGCGAAGAGGCCGTCAAACAGTGGACTGCAAATCCTTGCGGAGCGGTCGCCGGTGACGAGTCTTCGCTCGAGTACTTCCTCGACGTCGAGCGCAGCCGCTACCAGCAGCAACCCTGGCAGCGCGAACGCTTCGGGTTCGAGAAGTACACGGGCCGGCGCGTTCTCGAGATCGGTGTGGGCCTCGGCACTGACCTCGCCCAGTTCGGTAAGGCGGGTGCCGAGTGTCACGGGATCGACATCACGGACCGGCACCTCGAGCTCACGGCACGGAACTTCACCTTGCGCGGGCTCGCGGTCACGCTGAAGAAGTGTGACGCCACCCGAATCGAGTACCCGAGCGAGCACTTCGACGTGGTCTACTCGTTCGGGGTCATCCACCACATCCCTGACGCGGCCGCCGTGCTGCGCGAGATCCGGCGTGTCCTGAAGCCCGGAGGCCGGTGTCTGGTCGCGCTCTACCACAGCTACTCGCTGTTCCACCTGTACATGCTGCTCGTTCGCGGAATCCTGCTCGGCAGACTGTCGCGGCTGGGGTATGCCGGGCTGATGGCGACGATCGAGGGCGGCGCCGACGGGGTCGAGATCAAGCCCTACGTCAAGCTGTACAGCCGGCGCGAGGTCAAGGCGCTCTTCGCGGACTTCGACGTCGCGGCGGTCTCGGTCCACCATGTCGAACTGGGGCGCCTTTCCGCGACTCTGATGGGCAGGCTGTCGCGCCCGCTGCTGAAGACGCTCGAACCACTCCTCGGCTGGTATGTGGTGTGTGAGGCGGTCAGGCGGGCCTGAGCCCTGCCGCAGAACGGGATGCCGACGGGCGCTGGCTTGGAAGCGGCTTCGAGTCGAGGCGAGGTCATCGAGAGGCTGAAGCGGCTCAGCACCAGCCCGTACGAGCCCGAGAGCCCCGTGGCGCATCCGCTGGTAACGCTCGCCGTCAGGCTCGCCAACCGGAGCCGGGACGCATCGCGCTGGACGCCGCACCTCTGCCACGGCTCCGACGCTGAGAAAACCGAGTTCGAGTATGGGCTGGCCCCTGTGTTTCTCGAGACGGTCGCCCCGTGGCTGGCGCCCGATGCGATGGCGGGCAAGGCGGTACTGGACGTCGGGTGCGGCTGGGGCGGCAAGGCGATCTACTTCGCCCAGCACCTGGGGCCGTCGCGCATGGAGGGATTTGATCTGCCCGGCGTCTTCGACCCGGCAGCGCCCCTGGAGTTCGCGAGTCGCCTCGGTGTCAGCGCATGCGCCTTCCGCACGGGCCACGCCGAGGCGGTTCCCTACGGCGACGCCGAGTTCGACCTGCTGCTGTGCGAGGACGTGCTCGAGCACGTCGCGGACCCGGGCCGCACCCTGCAGGAGTGCCGGCGCGTGCTCCGCGGCGGCGGAACGTTGATCGCTCTGTTTCCGAGCTTTCGCATGCTCGACGCCCACCACCTGGACCGGGCCCTGACCTTGCCCGGCCTGCACTACCTGCTCTCGATGAAGGCGTGGGCGGGGGGCCTGAACCACTACTTGCTGACGCACGAGGGCGAGGCGACATTCGAGCCCTTCAGCGAGGCGATCGCGACGGCGTTCCACCGTTGCGTGACACGGGACCTCAATGGCATGAGCTTCCGGCAGTTCTGCGACCTCGTTCGCGTGAGCGGGCTCGAGACCGAGACGCTGCGCCTGCTGCCCCGGCCGACCCCAGACAACGGCCGCAGCGTCTGGCTGAAGAAGCTCTACCGGACGCTCTGCCGCTGGCCTCCGCTCGCGGAGATTCTCTGCCAGCGGGTCGTCTACGTCGCCCGCAAGCCCTGAGCCGTCTCCGGGGCCCGGAGCGCCTCGACGATACGCCGCGTGTGCTCGGCCCAGGTGTGGTGGGCCACCACGTCCCGCCGGGCCGCCTCGCCCAGGCGACGTGCGAGCGGCTCGTCGGCGAGCAGCCGCTCCATCCCCGCCGCGAGTGCCGCCACGTCGCCAGGCTCGACCAGCAGGGCCGTCTCCTCGTGCTTCAAGATCTCGCCGATCTGGTCGAGCCGCGACGCCACGATGCCGCGCCCCATTGCCATGTACTCGAAGACCTTGGTAGGGGAGCCGAAGAACGGCGTGCCGTCGGGATTACGCACGTGCGGGGAGACCAGCACGTCGCACGCCGCGAGGTGTGCCGGGCCTTCCTCCTGCGGCACGACTCCCGTCAGCACCGCCCGGTCGCGCACGCCGTGGCGTGCGAGGCGGGCCTCCAGCTCCGGCCGCGTCAGGCCGTCCCCGATCATGAGCAAGCGCACGCTCTCACGCCACGCGGGGCGCTCGGCCAGCAACCGTCCGTATGCGTCCGCAAGCACCTCCGTGCCGTGCCAGCGGCCGAAGCTGCCGATGAAGCCGAGCACCCGCCGGCCCTCGAGTCCATGGCGCCGTCTGACGGCGCTGCCGTCGACCGTCGGCGAATAGCGCTCCGGGTCGACGCCGTTCGGGTTCACCAGGATCCGCTCAGGCTGCACGCCGCGGCGGAGCAGCTCGTCGTGGATCGGCCGGCTCACGACGACGACGAGGTCTGCGGCCCGCAGCAGCGCCATCTCGATGTGGGCGGCCAGCCGCTCGTGGCGCAGCCCCCGACCCCAGTGTCGGCCGATCCAGACCTCCGAGCCGTTGTACTCGAGAACGAAAGGAACCCCGCAGCGCAGCGCCAGCTCGAGGCCGGCGAGGTTGTAGAGGCCGTAGCGCTGGTATACGAAGGACACGCGCCGGCCGCCGAGCGCTCGCTCGGCCTCCCGCACGAGCTGGGCGCTGAAATGAATCGCGGGGATCTCCTCGAAGCCGCAGAAATCCGACCCGGGAACCACGACGTGGGTCTCGATGTCGGGCTGGACGGTGGGGATGCGGTCGCTGGTCACGAACACCGGCTTCGCCCCGAAACGCTCGAGGTTGTTGAGCACGCCCGCGATGTGGCCGAGCGAGCCGCCCGAGCGCAGGCCGAACTGAAGGTCGCCACGGAGATAGAGCGGCGGTCGGGCGAGATCGAGCGCTGGCGGAGGCGCCACGGCCGCTTGGCGGCCGAGGCGGTCGGCCGAGCGACGTGCGCTCGCGAGCAGCCACGGGATGCGGACGAGGTCGCGCACGAAGCCGACCAGGTAGCGGGCCAGGACGAGGAGCTCGATCTCGACCGTCTCACCCGAGTCGCCCGAGAAGCAGCAGCGGCCGTGCGACAGGATGCGCAGCAGCAGCGCCGTCGGAAAGGGCTTCGACACGTGGTCCACGCGATGCGTGGCGAGCTCGGCGTCGGAATAGCGGAACAGGTGCCGCAGCACCTGCCCGTTCAGCAGCCATCCCTTGACCTCGGAGAACGGCACCACGCGTGTTCCCGGTGCCGTCTCACGCGGGCGTGGCTCCACACCGAAGCCCGAAGGACGCAGGATCAGGAGCCGGATGTCGCCTCCACCGCGCACCAGGTCGCCTGGAGCCCGTCCTCGGCCGTGACCCCGAGGCTCGCCTCGCCGCGCAGCGCCCGGTAGAAGTTCTCGAGCTGCTCCTTCTGGCCCTTCTCGACGGTGCGGGTCTCGAGCCCCGGCTTGCCGATGCCGTGGACGGTGAGGCTCCTGTAGTCGTCGAGCACGAAGCTCGCGCCTCCCGCGAAGACCTCGACGCGCTCCTTGCCCATGCCGGAGGCCCCCGAGCCGGTGTAGACGAGCGAGCCGATCCCTCCGTCCGCGAACTCGATCGCGATGACTGCCTCGTCCCGCGCCTTGCCGCGCGGCGCGGCCGAGTGAACGCGGACCGGCTCGGCTGCGGACAGGAAACGCAACATGTCGAAGAAATGGACGCCTTCGCCCAACAACCGGCCGCCGCCCTCCACCGGGTCGAGCAGCCAGTGCTCGGGCGGCAGCGCGCCGGCGTTGACGCGGTAGACCAGCGTCTTGGGCGCCGCGATCGGACGCAGCAGTTCGCCGAGCCGGGCCGCATGGGGCGAGAAGCGGCGGTTGAAGCCGACCGTCAGCAGCGTGCCCTTGCGGGCGACCGCGTCCGCGAGCTCACGGGCGTCGGACACGGTCATCGTCATCGGCTTCTCGACGAAGACCGCCTTGCCCGCGTCGACGGCCGCGCGCGCCACGGAGTAATGCAGATCGTGTCGCGTCGCCACGTAAACGACGTCGACCTCCGGATCTGCGATGAGCTCGCGGTAGTCGGTGGTCCCCTTCGCGACCGCGTCGTTCTCGACCGCCGCGCGCACCGTCAGCCCGCTGCGGGCGCAGGCCGAGGCCAGCCGGAAACCGGAGTGGGCCTTGAGCAACGGCAGGAGCATCGAGCGGAAATAGCCGCCGTACCCGACGACGCCGACGCCGAAGCTGGAGCTGGGCTTGGCCACGGGCGCCGCTCGCCGGCTCGAGCGGTAGCTGAGGGCCGGCGGCGCCTTGGCCGCGGCTTCCAGGTGGTAGTCGAGCAGGATCCCGATCGGACGGTTCTCGGCCACGAGCGACGCGTACGCCGACGAGGCGTCCTCGACACCGTGCGTGGCATCGATCAGCGGGCGTACCCGGAGCGCGCCGGCCTCGACTTGGCGCAGCACCTCCTCGAGGTTGCGGCCCTCGGTCCAGCGCACGTAGCCGAACGGGTAGTCCTGGCCCTTTTCTTCGTACGCGGGATCGTAGCGGCCGGGACCGTAGGAGGTCGAGATCAGGAAGTCGATCTCCTTCTTGTAGATCTTGTCGCGCTGGATCCGGATCGGCACGTCCCCGACCAGCACCACGCGCCCCTTGCGCCGGCACGCCTCGAAGGCCTTGTTGAGCAGCCCCGGGTCGCCGCCCGCCGCCGTGACGATCACGGCGTCCGCGCCCCGTCCGCCGGTCCGCTCGATCACGCCCGCCACGAAGTCCCGCTCGGCGATCGTGAACCCGGCGTCGAGGCCCAGGCCCTGCGCCCGCGCCACCCGCTCCTGCCGGACGTCGACCCCAATCACGACGGCGCCGGCCGCCTTCAGCATCTGCGTGGTGATCTGGCCCAGCAAGCCCAGCCCCAGCACCGCGATCCGGTCGCCGAGGCCCGGCTCGCAGCGGCGCACGCCCTGGAGCGCGATCGCGCCGAGCGTGACGAACGCCGCCTCCTCGAACGAGACCCCGTCGGGGATCCGGGCCACCAGGTTGCGCGGCACGACGTTGACCGCCGCGTGATTGGCGTAGCCGGCTCCGGCACATGCGACGCGATCGCCGACCTGGACGTCGGTGATGCCTTCGCCCAGCTCTGTCACGACGCCCGCGCACGAGTAGCCGCTCGGCGCCTCGGTCGAGATGCGAGTCCGCACCAGCTCGGCCGTGCTCATGAGCCCGTGGCTCGCCACGCGCTCGACGACCTTCTTGACGAGCGCGGGGTTCTTGATCGCCCGCAGCACGATGTTCTCGCGCCGCCCGCCGCTGCCGATGCCGGCCGACTCGGTCCCCGCGCTGATCAGCGAGTGGCTGGTGCGCACCCGCACCGTGCCGGGACGCACCACGGGCTCCGGCACCTCGACCACTCGCACCTCGCCGCCGCTCAACGCCACCTGCAGCACGCCGATCGCCTCCGTTCGACCCGGCATTCTGACACATCGCTCCGGCCGCGCTTGAAAGCCGCGGCAGTGGCGGGGATACTGCCCTCTTCAGGACGCCCGACAGGAGGAAACGCGGGGCATGTGCGGGATCGTCGGATGGCTGTCGTCCTCGCCGGCGCACCCGGTCGATGGCGGGATCCTTGGGCGGATGCGGGACACCATGCTCCACCGCGGACCCGATGGAGAGGGCCTGTGGGTCGCTCCGGGTCGCGAGGTGGGCCTCGGCTTCCGGCGGCTGGCGATCGTGGACCTCGCCGCGAACGCCAACCAGCCGATGACCAACGAGGACGGCACGATCCAGGTCGTCTTCAACGGCGAGATCTACAACCACCTCGCGCTGCGCCGTGAGCTGATCGAGAAGGGGCACCGTTTCAGGACCGACCACTCGGACACCGAGGTGATCGTCCACGGCTTCGAGGAGTGGGGGGAGCAGGTCGTCGAGCGCCTGCACGGGATGTTTGCGATCGGGATCTGGGACGTCTCCAGGCGGCGGCTGTTCCTGGCGCGCGATCGGGTCGGCATCAAACCGCTCTACTTCTCGTGGACGAAGCGCGGCTTCCTGTTCGCCTCCGAGATCAAGGCGCTGCTCGCGCACCCCGACGTAGAGGCGGACGTCGAGCCCCGTTCGGTCTACCACTACCTGTCGTTCCTGACCACTCCGGCGCCGCTCACCATGTTCCGCGGCATCTTCAAGATGCCCGCGGGCTGTCGCGCGTTCGTGATGCCGGACGGGGCGATGAAAGCCGAGACCTACTGGGACGCGCTGCCCGGCCGTGGCGACGACCTTCCGGAGCTGCGGCGCCTGAGCGGACCGGCGCTGCGCGACTACGCCGTCCGGCGCACGCAGGAGCTCTTCAAGTCCGCGGTGGAGAAACGGCTGATGTCGGACGTGCCGTTCGGCGTGCTGCTCTCGGGCGGGATCGACTCCTCGGCCAACGTCGCGGTGATGTCGCAGCTCATGGACCGGCCCGTGCGCACCTTCACGGTCGGATTCTCGGACCACGAGCACTTGAACGAGCTCGATTGGGCGCGCAAGGTCGCGAAGCACTTCAAGACTGACCACCATGAGATCCTGGTGGACGAGAAGGCGATGCGCGAATACCTGCCGTCGCTCGTCTTCTCCCAGGACGAGCCGATCGCCGACTGGGTGTGCATCCCGCTCTACTTCGTCTCGAAGCTCGTCCGCGACAGCGGCACGATCGTCGTGCAGGTGGGCGAGGGCAGCGACGAGCAGTTCGCGGGTTACCGCTCGTACATGATGTACCTCGACATGTACCGCCGCTTCTGGCGGCCCTTCTCGCGCCTGCCCGGACCCGCCAAGGGCGCCGCGGCCGCGCTCGCGCGGGGGTTGACGGGCTTCACCGACACGCAGGACACCTACCTCGACCTCGTCGACCGCGCCGGCCGCGGGCGCGAGCCCTTCTGGAGCGGGGCCACCGTCTACTCCGAGTCCCGCAAGGCGCGGCTCGTCGACCGCGCCCGCCTCGAGCCGCTTCACGTGCCCGCGGCGATGGCCGGCTCGGGCCTGCTGCCCGAGGCGTTCGGTCGCGCCGACAGCTACGAGATCGTGCGCTCGTTCTTCGACCGAATCGACCGCGCGGCACCCGGCACCGACGTGCTCAACCGGATGATCTATTCGGAGTTCAAGCTGCGGTTGCCCGAGCTGTTACTGATGCGCGTCGACAAGATCGGCATGTCGGTCTCGATCGAGCCACGCGTGCCGTTCCTCGACCACCTGCTGGTCGAGCTGACGATGAACCTGCCGATGGAGGCGAAGGTCGGGAACGACCTCGCCGCGAAGTCGATCTTCAAGCAGGCCGTGCGCGGCGTGCTGCCCGACGACGTGATCGACCGGCCGAAGATGGGCTTCGGGGCGCCGATGGTGCAGTGGCTCCGGGGAGACTTCGGGGCGGCGATGCGGGCCGAGCTCCTGTCGAGCCGCTTCTTCGAGCGCTTCCCGGCGAGCCGCAAGGCGGTCGTGGACATGCTCGATCGGCACCGCGAGGGCCGCGCGGATTTCGCGCTCTACGTCTGGACGATCTACAACGCGGTCGCCTGGTTCGACTACTGGGTCGACAAGTCCCGCGAAGTGCGGGTGGCCTGAGCCGACGGACCCGCGCCCGGGCGAGCCCATGCAGGATGGCGGCGTGGAGCCGAGAGCCGTGAGGCCGGGTCGGTCCTGGCCGTTCGCGGCCGCGCTCGTGCTCTTCGTCGTGATTCTGGGGCTCCTGCCCCACGTCCGCTTCAGCCTGCTGGTGGGCGAGCCCACGTACTTCTTCTCGGCCTACGACGAGGACCAGTACTCGCTCTGGGCGTTCGGGGGTGGAGGGCCCCACTTTCCGCATCGGTGGCTGTCCTCGGCGGCGCTCGCGCTGCTGTCGACGCTCGGCGGCGGCTCATGGAATCTCGCGCTGGTGCTCGCCGACGTGGTCTTTCCCGCGGCCTGCGCCGTGCTCGCCTTCAGTCTCGTCGGCCACCTGACCCGGAGGCGGCTGCTGCGCCTGTTGCTCGCGCTCGGCCTGCTCTTCGCCCAGGAGCTCTTCTCGCTCGGGTGCTGGACGATCTGGCAGTCCGGGGACGTCCTGGGCGTGACGACTCCCGAGAGCCGCGTCTACGATCTCCGTTTCCTGCGCGAGATCGGGCCCCGCTGGCTGCTCTGGCTGTGGCCCGACTACACCAGCCCGTTTCTCACCCAGTTCCGAACACCGGAGCCTCAGATGAGCCGGGTCGTGCTGTTCGCGCTGCTCGCAGCGCTGCTTTTGACCTGCCGGGCCTCGCCCGGCCAGCGGCCGTCGCGTGCGCTCGTGACCCTGGGACTGCTGCTCAACGCGGGGCTGGCAGGCACCCATTTCTCCCAGGCAGCGGCCATCGTCGTCTTCGAGGGACTCCTGAGCCTCGCCCTGCTCGTGTGTCGGAGGTCGAACCTCGCCCGGATCGTCGGGCTGCTTGCGGCGGTCGGCGCCGCGTCGCTCCTCGTCGGAGCGCTGTCCTACTGGAGCGACCGGAATGCGCTCGGCTTGAGCTTCGCATCCCGGCTGCCGGTGCTGACCCCCTCCGTCATCGGCGCGGCTGCGGGCCTGCTACTGCTGGCCACCGTACTGCGCCGCTCGCGGAGCCGGGATCTGTACCCGGTGGCCGCCGCGTGCTTCGGCAGCGTGCTGGTCCTGACCAACCTGCAGATGCTCAGCGGGAGAATGGTCCTGACCGGGACCTGGGAGCGCTACGTCGACTATCCGCTCGTGTTCCTCGGCGCCGCCATCGTCGCAGCGTGGCTGCTGCGCGGCGCCCGGGTGGGGCTGCCTGCCCTGTATGCCGTTGCAGGCGCGGTCCTTTTCCTGGTGAGCTCGGTCCTGCTCAAGGCCCAGGACCGCCTGTTTGAGCAGGAGTACCTCGTTGCGAACCTCGAGAGCGTGGCGATGCGGCGGGCCGTGGAGGCGGTGGAGGCACAGGGCTTGCGCGGGGCGACCTGGCTGCTCGCGGATCCGGCCCGGTCGCTGATGCTGCAGGCTCGCCTCGAACGTCGCATCGATCATCTCCTCGATGTCACGAGCTTGTTCCTGCGGCCGGTCGATCCGCTCGTGAAGCGCGACGGAGCCTGGGGCCTCAGGAGCCCCTATAGGCGCGAGGTCTTCGAGTACTTGGCGCGAAGGCCGCGGACGCCCACCGCGTTCGCTCGCCTCCTGAAGCAGGAGAGCGAGGCGGGGGCAGGCGACCTCCTCCGGTTCCTTTTCGACTACCGGGACTTCTGGGCTCCGATGACGGATGGACGCCGCACGCGCTCCGCCGACGTGAGAGCGAGGATTCCAGAGCTCAGCGACGCGTTCGCCCGGTACCTGGAGACGGGCGATCCGTGCTGGTCCCGTCCTGTCGTGGTGCTGACGCGACAGGCCGCCGCCGATCGTGTCTCCGAGCGCTGGGACGAAACGCTGCTCGTGGAGGCGACGGTGGGCCGGGACCGACCGATCATGAACATGAACGCCTACCTGCAGACGCTCTCTGCCCGCAACGCGGCCGGACCCGGCGCCGCCGCTCCGGGGGATTGCGCCTCGGAGCGGGCCGCGGCTCCCTGACCGACGCCTGCGGCTCGTCAGCGCTCGATCGAGCTTCACGAGGGCGCGGGAGCCGAGCCCCCCGGAGGTGCTATCGTCTGGCTCCGCTTGGACAACGCCCACTCGAATCCGCCGACGCCTCCCCCGTGTGGCGCGCCCCCGACGCGTGTGCCGAGTCCAGGAGCGAATAGACGCGGGGGCGTGCTCTTCTCGTGGGGCCTCGGCGTGTTCGTGTTGGCGCTGGCCTGGAGCCGGGGCGTGGCCCTGGTCACCACTCCGATTGGTGCCAGCGAAGAGCACTTCGCCGTCGGCCAGCGCCTCTACCGAACGGATTCGCTCGCGGCCGAGAACGATCCCGGGTTGCTGCGGCCCCCGGGCTACCCCGCCTTCGTCGCCGCGACCCTCCATCTCCGCGACGTCTTCGCAGCCCTGCGGAGTTTGGGCCCCACGCAGGCCGGAGCTGATGAGGATGCGGTCCTCTTCGGCCAGTGCCTCGTCGTGGCCGCAACCGCGACCGTGATCTTCGCCTTCGGCGCGACGGTGCTGCCCCCTCTCGAGGCGGCCTGCGCGGGCCTGGTGTTTGCCTGTGGTCCGATCTCGATCGCGCTGGTGGGGCTGCACAGCTACCATGTGCTGCACATCCTGGGCCTCGCTGTCGGCACGGCCCAGCTGGCATTCGCCGCCAGGGCTCGGAGCGGGAGCCCCCTCGACTCCCTGCTGCCAGGGGTCCTCTGGGGGATCGCCACCCTGGTTCGTCCCGTCTCTTTCATCTTGCCGCCCTTCGTGTTCCTCCTGGCCCGCCTCCGTCGAGGTGGCGCCTGGCGATCCGCGGCGCTCTTCACGCTGCTGTTCACGGTGGGGATGGCCATTCCCATCCTTCCCTACACCGTCCGGAACTACTCCATCACCGGCCGGTTGGTCCTGGTCAACGTACAGGGCGGGTTCGCGTTGTGGGCCACGACAGCGGGCAGACCCCAGGCTCACGAGGAGTTCCTCTCCTGGTCCCAGCTCTGGCGCGAGCACGGGATGACCCTCTACCGCCAGGTGACGGGCGACTCGGAGTATGACCTTGCAACCTTCAGTACCCACGTCATCGAGCTGGAAGATGCCTTCAAGCGCCAGGCTCTCCGGAACCTAAGCCGCCGTCCCTCCGTGTACCTCCACAACGTGGCCAACAACCTCTGGAGGTTCTGTAGCGATTCGATGGCGAGTTGGCCGGGCACCTTCGCGGATCAGAATCAGCTGCCCCCCTCTCGAACCCGCTTCCTCGTAGGCGCGTACAGCCTTGGCTTGCTGCTGTTGGCCCTGCCCGGACTCGTTCGGGGTCTTTGTCTGCGGGACGCTTCGGCCTGGACCTTGTTCCTGGTGTTCTGCGCACTCGCCACGGCGCACGCCATCACGTTCCTGAACCCGCGCTACACCTATGTCAAGCTGCCCCTGCTGGCGATGGGGTTCACGCTCATTCTGGCTGCCCTCGAGGACCGCTCGATCTCGCTGGGGCGCACGCGAGTCCGATTGCGGCTCGCCGCCGTGCTCGCCGTGACCGTGCTCGTCTGCTCGGCTTCGGCCACAGTACTCCTGCTCGCGCGCTGAGTCGTGGGCGTGAGGCATTGCGGCGAAGTCGTGCCCCCTCACGGTCTCGGCCGCCGCTTCGGGGAGCGTCGCGCGGAGCCGATCCAACGCGCGTGTCGGGGGGGGCTCAGGCCTGAAGCAGCGCGTCCGCGACGCGCTCGGAGGCCTTCCCGTCCCAGAGCGCGGGACAAGGGAGCGCCTTGCCCGCCGCGCGGCGCGCGAGCGCCGCGTCGAGGTCGTCGCGCAGGGCCGCGAGCGTCGTCTCCGGCTGGCGTTCGCGCTGGCCCTGCTCTTTTCCCAGGAGCTGTTCTCGCTGGGGTGCGTCGCGCTTCTGGCCGTGCGCCGCCGGGGAGAGGCGCGTCTCGTCGCCCTGCTGGCGTCGATCGGCGCCGCTTCCGCCCTCCTGGGGATCCTGGCGTTTCACGCCGGCACGACCGCGCAGGGGTACAGCTTCTCGTCACGTCTGCCCGTGGTCACGCCCGCCACTGTCGTCGCGGCCGTGGGCCTCGTGACGCTTCTCGCGCGGTCCGGGCGCCAGGGAGATCGCGGTGAGCTCCTGCCCGTGGCGGCCGCTTGCTTCGCGAGCGTGCTCTTCCTGACGAACCAGCAGCTCGTGAGCGGGCGCATGATCTCGACCCGCGACTGGGAGCGCTCGGTCGACTACCCGCTCGTCTTCCTGGGTGCGGCGATGACGCGCGCGATCGAGGCGGTCGAGGCCCGCGGCCTGCGCGAGGTGGCCCTGCTGCTCGACGACCCGAGCTCGACCTCGTCCTGCAGGCCCGTCTCGAGCGCCGCGTCGATCGGCCGCTCGAAGACGGGCGTGAGGTCGAGCGGGAAGGACCCTCCGCTGATGAACATGCACGCCTACCTCCAGGCGCCATCCGCCGGAGGCGGCGGTCGCCGTGTCCGGGGCCTGCGAGTATGCTGGACGCCCGACATGTCTCTGCCGTCGACTACCACCGAGACGGCCGCCTTCCATTCGTTCGACGGCAGCCTCGTCGAGCGGGCGGCCTTCTGCCGCCCCGATCGCTACCGGATGGTCGAGGCGGCCATCGGCGCAGACCGCGTGATCGCGCGCGGTGGCGGCTATTCCTACGCGGCCGCCAGCTTCGGAGGCGGCAGCCTGGTACTGGACATGACGCGGCTCGACCGCGTGCTCCGCTTCGAGCCGCAGAGTCGGCTGATCGAGGTCGAGGCTGGCATGCGCCTCGAGCAGCTCCTCGCGCTCACTGCACCCCGCGGCCTGATCCTGCCCGTCCAGCCCGGCTACCCGGCGATCACGGTCGGCGGGTGCGTCGCGTCGAACGTCCACGGCAAGAATCCGCACCGCGAGGGGACCTTCCGCCATTCGGTCGTGGACCTGACGCTCAGTCATCCGCGGCTGGGCACGCTGCGCATCGATCGGAGCACGGAGCCGGAGCTCTTCGAGCTCACCTGCGGTGGCTACGGGCTGACCGGGGTCGTCCTCGCCGCGACGCTACGGCTCGAGCCTCTGCTCGGGTGGACCGCCTCGGTCGAGCGCATCCCGATCGAGAGCATGGCCGAGGGGCTGGCCCGTGTCCGCGAGCGGACCGAGGGCGCCGCCTTCGCGTACACGTGGCACGAAGGGATTCCGAGCGCGGGGGCGTTCGGCCGCGGTCTCGTCTACGTGGGACAGATCGCCGAAGGGCCGCTGCCCCGGGAGCGCGTCGTGCCCGGCTATAGGCGGCTCACGGCGCGAAGCCGTGCGCGGCTCGGGGCGCCGCTCTGGGGACGCAGCACGAGCCGCTTGCTCGGCACCGGCTTTCGAGCGCTCGAGGGTCTAAGGCCCCGTCGCAGCGAGATGCCGCTGTTCGACGCGCTCTTCCCGTTTGCCCGGCGCGGCGAGTACTTCCTGCTCTACGGTCGCCGCGGCCTCGCCGAGTACCAGTCGCTCGTGCCGCACGCCGCCGCCGCGTCCTTCGTCGCCGAGCTGGAGCGCGAGGTGCGCCGGGTGCGCCCGCCGCTGGTGATGGCCTCGCTGAAGCTCTTCCGCGGCGAGAAGCGCTTCGTCCGCTTCGAGGCCGACGGCGTGTGCTTCACCTTCGACCTCGTGCGCTCCTCCGAAACCCGTGCGTTCCTGGAGCGGCTGGACCGAATCACCCTCGAGGCCTCTGGCCTGCCGCACATCGTCAAGGACTCGCGCCTGCCCGCCGAGGTGGTGGCACGGAGCTACGAGGGGTACGAGGAGTTCCGCGCGAAGCGCCGTGCGCACGACCCGGAAGGGCGGTTCCGCTCCGCTCTTTCGGCGAGGCTCGAGCTGTGACCGCGGCCGTCGTTGGCGCCTCGGCCGGGCTCGGCCGCGCGCTCGCGGAGCGGCTGGCCGCCGCCGGACACGACTTGGTCGTCGTCTCCTCCGATGCCCGTGACCTCGAGGCGCTCGCCTCGGACCTGCGCATCCGTCACGGCGTCAGGGTCGTCGCCGTGCCGCTCGACCTGGGCCACGAGGCAGGGGACGCCGCGCCACTCGAGCGAGCGGTCGCGGAGCTCGGCGGATTGGACGCCCTGCTGCTGCCGGTCGGCTGGACGGCCAGCCGCGACGAGGTCGTCGTCGAGCCGGGTGTCCCAGAGCGTCTGCTGCGCACCAACTTCCTCTCCGTGGTGACGCTCGTGGCGGACCTGCTGCCCGCGCTGCGGGCCAGACCGCAGGCCAGCATCGTGGGCTTCGGCAGCGTCGCCGCGACCCGTGGCCGCGGCACGAACGTCGTCTACGCGGCGTCCAAGCGGGCGCTGCAGACGTACTTCGAGGGCCTGCGCCACGCCTGCGCCGGCAGCTCCGTCAGCGTCGCCTTCTACGTGCTCGGCTATCTGGATACGAGCCTGGCATTCGGGCGCCGCACGCTGCTTCCCAGGGCCGACCCCGCGCGGCTCGCGGCGCGGGTGGTGCGGGGCCTGGGCCGCCGCGAGGGGGTCATGTACCATCCCGCCGCGTGGCGTCTCGTGTGCGCCGCGCTGCCGCTCGTGCCGTTCTCCGTCTACAAGCGCCTGAAGGTCTGACGCGATGTCCAGCCCCCCCGACTCGGTGAGCCTGTTCTTCCCGGTGTACCGGGACGAGCGGACCGTCCGCGTGGTGGCGGAGAAAGCGCTGCGGTTGCTCTCGTCGCTGGCCGTCCCGTTCGAGATCATCATCGTCGATGACGGCTCGCCCGACCGCAGCGGCGCGATCGCCGACGAGCTGTCGCGCGAGCACCACGAGATCCGCGTCGTCCACCACCCGAAGAACCTCGGCTACGGGGCCGCGGTGAAGTCGGGGATCGCCGCCAGCCGCCACGAGATCGTGTGCATGACGGACGGCGACGACGAGTACGAGGTCGAGGACTTCCGCAAGCTGCTCAAGCTTCGGGACCGCTACGACTTGGTGATCACGTTCCGCTACCGGAAGATCTACTCGAGCACCCGTATCTTCGTGTCCTGGGTCTATAACAACATGCTGCGCTTCTTCTTCCGCACGCCCTTCCGTGACGTATCGACGGGGCTCCGCTTCGTGCGCCGGGCCGTTCTCGAGGACCTCGAGCTCGAGTCGACGAGCCCCTTCATCGGGGCCGAGCTGGCGATCAAGACCATGCTCAAGGGCTACCGGGTCGGTGAGGTGGGGATCCAGACGTTCCCGAGGAGCTTCGGCTCGGGCAGCTCCACGTCGATCCCGAACATCGTCGCCACGATCCAGGACATGTGGCGGATCTACCACCGGATCTTCTCCGACGCTTACGACCTGCCCAGCGGGCGCCCACGACCCTAGGCCGGCCGGTCGCCGGAGTCGCTCAGAGCTCGAACAGGGCGTCCGCGATCCGCTCCGAGGCCTTCCCGTCCCACAGAGCGGGGCAGGGCAGGGCCTCGCCCGACTCGCGACGCTTCATGGCCTCGCCCAGGTCCTCCCGCAGGTGGGCGAGCGTGGTGAGGCGGTTCGAGCCCTGGCTGATCGTGACCGGCCGCTCGGTGTTCGCACGCAGCGTCAGGCACGGCACGCGCAGGTACGTGGTCTCCTCCTGCAGGCCGCCCGAGTCGGTGAGCACGCACGCGGCGGCGTCCGTGAGGCCGATGCTGTCGAGGTAGCCAACCGGCTCGACGAGCTTCACCCCCTCCGCGCCCGAGAGGACGTCGAGCAGGCCGAAGTCCGAGAGCCGCTGGCGCGTGCGCGGATGGACCGGGAATACCACCGGCGCGCGCCGTGAGACGTCGAGCAGGCAGGCCACGATCGCCGCGAGCGAGTCACGCTCGTCCACGTTGGAGGGCCGGTGCAGCGTGACGTAGACGTAGCGCCGTGGCGCAACGCCGAAGCGGTGCGGCGCCTGCCTGGCCCGCGCGCGCTCGAGGTTCGCGGCCAGCGTGTCGATCATGACGTTGCCGACCTGGCGTATGCGCGCCTCGGGAACGCCCTCGCGGCGCAGGTTCTCGTCCGCGTCGGGGCTCGGAGTCAGCAGCAGCTCCGCGAGCGCATCGGTCACCAGGCGGTTGATCTCTTCCGGCATGCCGCGGTCGAACGATCGCAGCCCCGCCTCCACGTGCGCCGTCTTCACCCCGAGCTTGGCGGCGACGAGGGTCGCGGCCATCGTGGAATTCACGTCGCCCACCACCACCAGCCAGTCGGGCCGGAAGGCGAGCAGCACCGGCTCGAAGCGCAGCATGATCTCCGCCGTCTGCGCGGCGTGGCTGCCCGAGCCTACCTCCAGGTTGTCGTCGGGCGGCGCGATCCCGAGCTCGTCGAAGAACACCTGCGACATCGCCTCGTCGTAGTGCTGTCCGGTGTGGACGAGCCGCTGCTCGAAGCGGCCGTCGCGCGCGGCCATCGCACGCATCAGGGGCGCCACCTTCATGAAGTTGGGGCGAGCCCCGACGACGTGCAGGACTTTCTTGGGAGAGATCTGGGACATCCGAGGGGTGATTATAGTGCCGGGCTTGAAGACGCCCGCACGACACGCTCGAGCACCTCGAGGTAGCGACCGGCGAGTTTGCGGCGGTCGAAGTGCTCGGCCACGTAGGGGCGTCCGCGCGCGGCAAGCTCGGTGCGCAGGGCCGGATCCGCGGCGAGCCGGACGAGCGCCGCGGAGAGCGCGTCCACGTCCTCAGGCGGCACCACGATCCCTGCGCCCGACTGGCGCAGGATCTCGGCGGCCTCGCCCTCGAGCGAGGCGAGGACGGGCCGGCCGCAGGCCAGGATCTCGAACATCTTGGACGGGATGAAGGAGCGGAAGAGCGGCACCGCGCGCAGCGGAACCAGGCACACGTCGGCGCTGCGATAGAGCGCCGGCACCTCTTCACGCGGCACGCTGTCGTGGAAGCGGACGTTGTCGAGCCCGAGCTCGCGGGCGCGCGCCATCAGCATCTCCTTCTCGGCGCCGTCGCCGACGAAGAGAAACCGGATCTGCTCGTCGTCCCGCAGCCGAGCGGCCACGTCCAGCATGCGGGCGAGCGCGTGGCTGATACCGTGGGCTCCGCAGTACAGCACGACGAGCTCGTCGCCGTAGCCCAAGCGGCGGCGCAGTGCGAGGTCGGGCGGTCCCGGCTGGAACGCCTCCAGGTCGACGCCGTTCGGGACGACGTGGAGCTTCGCCTCGGCGATCCCGCGCCGCGCGATGTCCCTTGTGAACGCGCGCGTGACGGTGACCACGGCCCGGGCGCGCTGGTACAGGAACAGCTCCAGCCGCTCGAGCAGATAGATGACCGGCCGATTCCGGATCACCCCGAGGTCGACGAAGATCGCCGGCCAGAGGTCGCGCACCTCGAACACGAACGGCACGCGCAGCCGCAGCGAGATCAGCCAGGCAGCGACGACGGCGAAGAGCGTCGGCGAGGACGCGACGAGCACGTCGTTGCCGCGCAGCTGGGGCGCCGCCTGCAGCACGGCCTGCACCATGAAGACGAGATGGCCGAGCGTGCGCTTGGCGATGCCGCGGTTGGGCGTCGCGTAGGTGCGGCAGCGCACCACGCGCAGTCCCTGGACCTCCTCGATCTGGAACGCGCGCCCGCGGTAGGCCTCGGGAACCACGCCCGTCGGGTGGTTGGGAAAGTTGGTGACGACCGTGACCTCGTGACCCCGTGCCACCCACTCACGACCCATCTCCAGCAGGCGCGCGCTCGGCGCGCCGAGCTCCGGCCAGAAGTAGTGGCTGAGGAGCGCGATCTTCAAGAGCCGGCTCCGAACCCCGGCGGGCGCCGGCTCCGGCGCGGCAGCGGCCGCCCGGCCACCAGGGCACAGGTCGCGTCGATCCGCGCCTCGAGCTCGCGGCGCGACAGCACGTAGCCGAACTGGGGCCCGGCGCCCTTGCGGAGCGCCAGCACCGGGCACGCGAGCCGTTCGCCGAAGCGCGGGGCGTAGTGGCCCGCCTCGACCGACAGCCCGCCACCGAACGCGTGCAGGGACAGCCGCGCGCCTTCGGCTTCGATCGTCGCCCCGTCCTCGCCGCTGAGCGTCACCTGCGCTCCCGGGGGGAAACGGACGCGCGACACCGCCTCCTGCCGCACCGGGGAGTCCACCGTGTCCCAGACCGCGAGCGCGCCCTCGGGCACGAACGCAAGCTCGCGGTGGTGTGCAGGACGGCCCCGCAGCCGCCGGTAGCCGTCGTGCCAGCCGGAGAGGTGAAGGCCGTCTTCGGCGACGCGGGCCGTGACGTCGCGGGGCCGGCCCCGGCGCCCGACGCGGAAAGCGCCGAAGAACTCGCATTGGTCGGCGCCAGCGATCTCGACGGTGTTGTGCGCGCGTGTCGAGCGGACCCAGGCGCGCTCGTCGCCTTCCTCGTAGGTCGACGTCCCGCCGTCCACCACGACGCGCCGACCGTCGAGGCTGAGCTCGTACGAGAAGAGATCGCCGTGGGCGTGGGTGGAGAGATAGTCCGGCCCGATCGGGCCCGCGTCGACCATCACCGCGTCACCTCCGCGGCGCCACACGTGGTAGCCCGTCTCGGGGAAGGAGCCCGAAGCGAAGGCGCTGGCTTTGAGCCCGAGGCGCGTGGCGTAGTCGAGGAGCGCGCCGGGCTCCGGCGCAATTCCGAAAGCGGCGTCGTTGAAGAGCGCGATTTCGCCGTCCGGGTGCCGCAGCCCGGCGAGGAAGTGCAGCAGGCCCGGCAGGCGCTGGACGAGCCGGACTCGCTGCTCATCCTCCTCGGGAAGCAAGTTCACGAGATCGAGGAGCCCGTGGGTGAGCAGCGCGTGGTACATGGGCGAGCGCTCGAAGTGGCCGCCGTCCAGCAGGAACTGCTCGGTGAGCTCGATGTCGAGCACGCGGTCGGCGAGGCGTTCCCAGCGCGAGACCGCGTGCCCGCGCAGGCATGCGGCCAGCAGCTTCAGCGTGATGCCACTCTCGAGCAGGTGGTTACCGCGCAGGTGGTGCTCGAGGGTGTCGGCGAGGCACTCGGCCTGCGCCTCGAGCGAGGCCAGAACCCGCGGGCGCTGCTCGGCCAGCCCGTGCCCGTCGAAGAGGGCGCGTGCCCAGTGCCGCAGGCGCAGGCTCAGGGGATAAGGACGCCAGCCGGGCCGCGCGCCGCTCGGCGGGTAGCGCTCGATCCAATCGAGGACGAGCCGGCGTTGCTCGGCGTGCGGCAACGCGTCGAGCCAGCCGAAGTAGTGGAGGTTGAAGAGCCAGAGCAGCGGGGTATCGGCGTCCCAGTACGGCGGGTCGCCGATCACGTCCGTGCGGCCGATCGCCGTTAAGTTCCCCGAGTCGAGACTTGCCCCACCCGCGTGGGAGAGAAGGGGCGTGGCCACTCGCCCGCACCACTGGAGCCCGCGTCCCGGGCGCGCGTAGCGCCCGAAGAGCCACGTCCGCTGGCGCGCGCGGTGGAGCAGGTTGAGGGCCGTCTGCCGGGGGCCGAGGTGGGAGATCACGGCCAAGTACCGCCCGAGCGCGCGCATCGATCGGCGGCAGTATGGGCTCCCGCCGCGTGGAGAATCAAGCAAGCGCACCTATACTCGCGTGACCGATGCGGGCCCGACTCGTGCCGTCGCGGCGCCTGGCGCTTCTCTTCATCCTTGCGCTGGGCGCGCTGCTGGGGGTCGTGCTCTTCGCCGAGAGCGCCCGCGTGCCGTTGCGCACGCCGCTCGTCCCGCGCGCGTCGCGCGCGTCCCCGCTCTCGGTCCCGCTCGATGGACGCGAGACCCGGCGCGCGAGCACACTCTTCCGCCTGGAACTCGTCGCCCGCGAACCGGCCGAGCTCCTGGCGCACGAGGAGCTACACCTGTTCCTCGAGAGCGTCCCAAAGGGACGCGCGCTCGTGGCCGCGCGGCTCCAGCTGCGAGGCAGCGACTGCGCGCTCGTGGCGACTGGACGCGAAGAGCTCACGAGCCAGCAGCCCACGGTCCTTCGCCGATCCGCGGAATGCCGCCCCCGCGACCTCCCGGGCCCCGTCGCACTCGACCTGGAGGTCGAGGTGAAGGGAGATGGTGGCGTCTCGTTGCTGGCTTTCGTGCCGGCGACCGACACGCCCGCGCCGCTCCAGATCACGCCCTCACGCACTCGGCCGACCCCGCTCGACGTGCGCGGGGCCTTCGTCGACTATCCCGCGACGGCGCCCCGGATCGTGCTGCTGAATCACATGTGGCGCATCGCTCCCGGCGTGGGTTGGCTCGCGGGACTCGTCGGCCTCGCGATCGCGATCGCGTGTGCGGGGTGTCTCGTCTTCCCGACGCGACCGGCGACCGACTCGAGGTTCTGGCCCGCCACCGTGACGATCTTGCGTGGCGTGGCTGGCGCCGCGCTCTTCGCGACGAGCCTCACCCTGCTCCACGCTGTCCTCGACCCTCCCTTGAGCGGCCCCGACGAGCCCTACCACCTGCTGGGCTTCGCAGACCTCGTGAAGGACGAGGCCCTCGCCGAGGACACGATCGCGTGGATGGGCGAGACCCACCTCTGGCGCATCCGACAGCAGCCAGGCGAGCGCTTCCGCACGATCGACGTCGGTCAGCCGTACGTGGTCGAGGACGACCAGCTGCGCCCGACCGAGGTCGCGATGCGCAGCGCCATCCTCGCGCGGACGTGGCGGGCCGTCGCCCCAGTGGTGCGGGGCCAGCCCGCACCGCGCGCGCTGCTCGCGCTGCGCATACTGAACGGGCTAGTGTTCGCGCTAGCCGTGGGCGCGGCTTCGGCCCTCGCGCTGGCGCTGGTGGCCGAGCCCCTCCCGCAGTGGCTCGTGTTCCCCTTCCTGTTCGTCCCGTCTTTGCCGTTCTTTGCCATGCACGTCTCCGAGACCGCGATCCTCTGCTCGGTCTACGTCCTGCTCGGGGCGAGCCTGGCCGTGGTCTCGCTCGACGGGCCGCGCGCCCACTGGGCCGGCCTGCCGCTCGGCCTCGCCACCGGACTGATGCTGGCGGGCGGACGTTCGCCGTGGCCGCTCACCGTGCTCGTGTCCGCGATCCTGCTGGGGCGCGTGCTGCTTGGGCCGCGAGGCTCGCGACGCGAGATCCGGGACGCGCTCGTCTTCTGGGGCGGACTCGGCCTGGGCGCGGCGGTCTTCTTCCTGGCGCTCGACGACGCCTACCGCATGATGACCGAGACGTACGCGATCTACTTCACGCGCTTCGTGCCCGAGGGGCTGCGCGGCCTCGGCCTGTGGCTGCTGGCGCATCCGTCCGTCGCCACGTCGCTCGTGCTGTGCGGGGCCACGCTCGAGGTGGTGCTCGGTCCGCTGCGGACGCGGCTCGCGGCGCGCCTCGAGCCCGACGCGCGTCGGATCGTACCGCTGGTCGCGAACGCCCTCGCTGCGGCCGTGATCCTGTCGCTGCTGGGCTCGCTCTTTTTCGCCTACCCCCAGCTTCCGCTCCAGCCACTCGCGGCGCCTGAGCGGCTCGGCGCCGTCCTGCGGACGATGGCGACGATGTTCCGGCTCACCGAGCCGAACTTCTCGCTCGCCTCGAGCTTCTGGGTCGGCTTCGGCTGGCTCGACACCATGCCGAGGCCTGCTCTCCAGGGATTGCTGACGGCGCTCGTCGGCCTGGCTCTCGCGATGCGGCTCCGGCACATCGCCCGGTACCGGCAGGTGCGCCGCTTCCTGTGGATGCTGCTGGTCGCCGCAGGTGCGGTCGCCGCGCTGGTGCTCTACACCCTGTCGACCCAGGACAAGGTCACCGCGCTCCAGGGCCGCTACCTGATCGGCTGGTACCTCGCGGTGCTGGCCGTGATCGGCGGCGCGCTCGTCCTCGACCACCGCGCGCCCATGGACACGGGCGATCCGCCCGGGAGCGAGGGATCGACGCGCGCCGCGTTTCTGCTGGTCGTCGCCGGAGCCGTCCATGTCTACTGCCTGAGCTTCATCCTGAAGCGCTACTTCTGACGGCGGCTCTATCATGAGAGTCGCATGTCGCAAGGGGTCGACTACTTCAACCGCGGCCACTGGCTGTCCGGAGTCCAGTCCCGCGTCAGCCTGCGCGCGCGCCGGAGGATGTTCGATCTCTGGCGACCTTTGGCCGGCGACCTCACCGGAGCGAGCGTGCTCGATGTGGGAGCCACACCCGACCTGGAACGCCTCGACAGCAACTGCATGCTGCCGTGGTTCCAGGAGGCCGGCCTGAGGCTGGCACTCTACTCGCCCGAGGACGTCTCGCAGCTTCTGGCCTCGTTCCCGGGCGTCCGGATTCTTCCGCCCGAACCGGGCTCGCGGATTCCCGCAGCCGAGTCGTCCCACGACTGGGTCAGCTCGTCCGCCGTGATCGAGCACGTGGGTTCGGCCGATCAGCAGGAAGCATTCCTGCGCGAGTGCGCGAGGGTGGCGCGCCGGGGCCTGTTCGTCACGTGCCCGAACCGGTGGCACTGGCTCGAGTTCCACACCAAGCTGCCGCTTCTTCACTGGCTGCCGCGGGCGTGGCACCGGGCTGCGCTGCGGGGCATCGGCCAGAGCGCGTGGGCGCGCGAGAGCCACTTGCGCCTCGTGGGCTCGCGCGAGCTCGCCGGCATCGCCGAACGGGCGCTCGGAGCGGATTGGCGCATCGAGGTCCGCACGATCTGGATGCTCGGGATGCCGAGCAATCTTGTGCTGGTCGCGACCCGGCTGCGTTGATCGGCGGCAGGCCGGCGGCGGCGGCTCACTCCTGCGTCGTGTAGTCCCCGACGTAGTCGCCGCGGCTGATGCCGAGCATGCTCAGGAAGAAAGCCCCGAAGAAGACCTGGAGCCCCGCCACGAGCAGCGTGGTGTAGAGGATCGCGGGCCGCAGCGTCGCGCCCGCGTCGAGCCGGCCCGCTCCCTCGGCGATCCACCCCGCGAGGAACCAGAGGTCCCCCGTGAGGCCGACGGCGACCATCGCCCCGCCCGCGACGAGGCCGTGCTCGAGCTTCACCCGCCGCAGCGCCGAGGCAAACCCGGCGGCGCTCGTCGCCCCGAGGCGCTCCGTGTAGCTGAAGGCCTTGACGAAGCAGCCGAGCAGCAGCAGGTAGACCCCGAGCAGCGCGAGCGCCATGCCCAAGAGCATCGTGTGCACGTCGAACGTCACCGCCCCGACCCGCAGCGGGCCGGGAAGGAGCGCGCCGATCAGCAGCCCGCCCGTGCCGAGCGACAGCAGCCCCGGCAGGAAGAACAGCCAGTTGGGCGCCATCATCAGCATGTAGCGCAGGTGGCGCCAGCCGTCGCGGAACGAGCGCAGGTGCGGCGGCCGGCCGCGCGCGTCCTTGTGCAGCGTGACCGGAATCTCGCCGATGCGCAGCCCCGCCCCCCCGGCCTTGATCACGATCTCGCTCGCGAGCTCCATGCCGCCGGTGCGCAGGTCCATCCGCGCGAGGGCCTCCTTCGTAAAGGCTCGCATCCCGCAGTGCGCGTCGGAGACGGGGACCCGGAAAAGCAACCGCAGGATCCCCGACAGCGCGGGATTGCCGACGTAGCGGTGGAGCCACGGCATGGCGCCCGGCTCGATGCGGCCTTCGAGGCGTGAGCCCATCACGAGGTCGTGGCCGGCCTCGATCTCCTTCCAGAAGCGCGGCAGCTCGGCGAAGTCGTAAGACTCGTCGGCGTCGCCCATCAGGATGAAGCGTCCATGCGCGGCCGCGAAGCCCGCCCGGAGCGCATTGCCGTAGCCGCGCCGGTCGCAGCGCACGACGCGGGCTCCTTGAGCCTCGGCCACCGCCACCGAGCGGTCCGTCGAGCCGTTGTCGACGACGATCACCTCGCCCGTGATGCCCGCGGCGGCGATCCCGCGCCGAGCGGCCACGATGCAGGCCGGCAGCGTCTTCTCCTCGTTGAGGCACGGCATCACCACGCTCACGACAGGAGCCCCGGCTGCCATCGTCAGCTCCGCTTGGTCAGCTTGAAGAACTGCCGGTACGGGTTCTCTTGGGTGTACACGTTCCTCGGGCCGGAGAGCGACGCGCAGTCGAAGTCGTACGAGTGCGCCAGGTTGTGGACCGCGGGCTCGTTCGGGAACAGTTGGTTGCTGATGCCCACGAGTGCGAGGTTCTTCTTGTCCTGGATCGCGACCGTCGGGTAGATGTCGCTCGCGTACTCGAAGACCGGAAGCGGGCTCTTGATCTGCGACATCTGGGTCTCGACGTAGACGACGCCGCCCTCCCCCAGCAGGCTGCGCAGCCGCCGCATGCAGGCGGGCATGTTCTCCAGGTGGTAGAGCACGCCCAGCAGGAAGACGACGTCGTAGACGTCCCCCAGCCCGTGGCTCAGGAAATCGCCGCTCACGATCTCGGGCTCGACCTGCCACGTCCGGCACGAGTAGTCGATGTTGACCGGCCAGGTCGACCAGTCCTTGTCGATCGCCGTCACCTTCGCCGCCCCGGCCATCGTCGCCGCGACCGTGAAGAAGCCGTCGTTCGCGCCGATGTCCAGGACCTTCTTGCCCGCGAGCCCTCCGTCCCCGGGGATCTGCATCGCGCCCCACATCTTGAGCTGCAGGTCCTTGTCGGGGTTGTGGCCGTTCACGCGGTTGCCGTCGGGCAGCGGCAGGCTGTGCCACCACACGGCCGAGCCGTTGGGTGAGTCGACGAGGGCCTTGTAGCTTTCTTGGAAGAAGGGTTCCAATCGGGCGTCCTTAGGGCCGGGATTCTAGCAGGCCGCCCCGACCGGACGTCGGGAGCGCAGCGAGCGCGGCGAGCCGGTGATCCCCTATCCACCCTCGGCTGCCCTGCCGGCAGTGGCGTCCCCGAAGCTCAGGTAGTGGCTCGCGTGGTCCCGGTGGACGATCGCGGCGAAATACAGGTAGTCGGCCTCGGGGTCGGGGCCGATTTCGTGGGACGGCAGCTCCAGGACGTGGGAGCCGGGCGCGAGCTCCGCGGTGAAGACGGCCCAGTTGGTCGAGCGCCGGCCGTTCTCGAGCGCGCGACCGTCGAGCTCGATACGCGGTGCGCGCACCGCCAGCATACGCCCGCCCAGAATCACGACGTGCGGTCCCGCCATGTCGGGCTGCACGCGGATCGCGAGCGTCGAGCTTTCGGAGTCGTCGCGGGCGAGGCGGGCGACACCGGCGAGGCGCAAGACGTCGGTCCGGACGAACGCAGCGTTGTCGGTCTGCGCGACGATCGGCCAGCCGTAGCGTGGGCTCGCGTCCTTCAGGAAGTTCGAGAAGGGCTTCGCAGGGCCGCCGGCCAAGCCGATCCGGTATACGGGCAGGATCGCCGTCTTGAGCCGTGGATCGAGGACCAGTTCGAGCTCTGGCTCGGGGTCGAGCTCCTCCTCACAGGCCCGGCGCCCGAAGGGGTAGTCGTCGTTCGGGTAGCCCGAGAACAGGAAGCAGAAGAGCCCCATCCGGTTGTGATGCCGCTCGGGCCACAGCACGTGCCGGTGGTCCGGGACGAACGCCGGGATCCGCGAGTAGTTCATGAGCATCGTCGCCTGGACGAGCCCGCGCGGGTAGGTCAACTCCACCGGGGCCAGCAGGCGAAGCCCGCTCGCCGCCTCGCGCCTCGTCACCTCGCGGACCGTTTCGAGGAAGGCCGCCCGCTCCGGCTCGGCTACCCGAAACCGGACTGTCACCGGCCGGCCGAGCGCGAAGCTCCCCGCGTCGAAGAGGCACACGGCTCCCAGCCATGCTCCCAGGATGGCGGCCACCGGCCGGGGGGCGTCGCGCAGGCCGAGCGCCGCCAGGATGGCGAGCGGGAACAGCAGGTGGATGGCGAAGCGGTACGGGTGGTTGCCCCATTGCCAGACGTGGTTGACGGCGAGGAGTGCGGTCGAGGCGAGGAGCGCCGAAACCCAGACGAGCACCGGGCGATCCCGCAGGGAGCGGTATCCGAGCACGGCGGCCACAAGGTAGGCCGCGAAGAAGAGGGCGAAGCCCGAGAGCCCCACCGCCATCATCTGCACCTGGTTCCACGCGTCCTGCACAGCGGAGAGGGCTCGCGCGTGCCGCCCGAGCAGCACCATGTAGGGCAGGGCCACGAGGCCGCCCGTTCCGTAGCTCCACAGATAGAAGCGTTTGTTGGGATCGACGAAGAAGGTGACCGCAAGAGCCAGTGCGCCCAGGGCCACGAGGACTGCGAAAGAGAGCGATGGCAGGGTGGCCGCGAGAAGGACGAACGCGGACGCGACCAGCGAGAGCGCCACGAGCCAGCCCTTGAAGCGGCGATCGCGGGGCCGCTCGAGAGCGTTCGCGAAGACCAGGTAGGCGAGCTGCGCCGCGCCGACGTTCACGAAGGTCAGCGTGTGGGAGTGGAACAGAGCCGCGAGCAGGACGCCGGCCAAGACCGCGCGGGTTCGACTGAAGCTGCGGTAGGCCAGGTGCGTGAGGCTCAGGCAAGGGAGCAGCAGCACCCAGCCCAGGCTTTGCGCCGTGGCGAGGGACAGCACGTGGAACGGAACGTGCAGGATGCTGTTGAGCGGCAAACCGGAAACCGGGTCGGGCCGGTCGACGAACGAGGAGTTGCCGCCCAGCGAGATGAGGAGGCTGGCTCCGAGCGCTACGCGGCGATCACCGACGACGGCCGCGATCGACAGGTAGTTCAGGAGGAGGAACGCAGAGCCGAGTAGCGGGCCGAAGAGGACCGCCTGCACGGTCATGGCGGGACAGCCCAGCGCCTCGGCGACGACGTTGATCATCGAGTCCGAGAGGCTCGGGTAGTAGATCGGGAACTCGCCGGAGCTGCCGTCGACGAGGTAACGGTGCGGGGGCAGCACCCACCACTTCCCGTAGTTGGTGTGGATCAGGCCCTCCGGGTGGTCGATCCAGATCGGCCAGTCGAGCCCGGTCCGCGCCACGTCTTGCAGCACCGGGCTCACGTACAGCAGGCCGATCAGCAGTGCGCACACCAACGCCGCGATCGTGGGTCCCGAGGGGCGCTTCATGTGTTCGCCCGGGGCATGCGGGATTCTAGTGCCGTTCCCGCTCGTCGAGCCGGATTGGCTTGCCGGGTGTGGGCTTCTCCCATATGTTCGCGCGGTGAGCACGAGCGCTGGAGATCCAGGAGCACGCGCGCCGCGCGTCACGGTCCTTTTCCTCCTGTACAACGCGGCGGACGAGGTGCCCGGACTCGTAGAGAGCCTCGTGCGTCAGCGTCATCCCGCCTTCGAGAGCCAGTCGGGCTGGCTCGACGCGGTCTTCGTCGACGATGCTTCGCGCGATGGGACGGTCGACGCGGTGAGGCGAGCGCTCGCGGCAGCCGGCAACCCCGCGTACTACCTCCTGGTCGCGCATCCCCGCAACCTGGGACTGGCGGGGACCCTGAACGAGGTGTTCGCGCAGGCGAGCACACCCATCGTGCTCACCTGCCATCTCGATTGCCGCTTTGGCAGCGACGACTATGTGGCCTCGATGCTCGAGCTGATCGAGCGGCACCCGCACGCCGCCGCGATCACCGGGCAGCCGAGGCTCCCGCCAGGGGCTCGTCTCCCGTTCGCGGAGAAGCTCAACGTCGTCGCGAACCTGATGGACGTCATTCCCGCCCGTGCCCCCGCCGCGGCCGAGCTCGTGCCGGTGGGCTTCGCGGAGGGACGCTGCGACGCGTTCCGGGTCGGAGCCCTGCGTGGCGTGGGCTTCTACGACACGCGCCTGCGCGTTTCGGGGGAGGACCAGGTGCTCGCGGCGAAACTGCGCGGGTCCGGGTACGAGATCTACCAGGCGCCGCGACTCGAGTACTACCTTTCCGTCTCGGCCCGGCAGGACAGTGTGTCGAAGCTCGTGCGGCACCAACGTCTGTTCGGCCGCACCACCCCGTACATCGTGCTGGCCGTTCCCGGCAGCCTTGCGGGTCTCGTCGGGAGACACGCCGGGGCGAATCGCAGTCGGCGCACGCTGCTGCGGGCCACGCAGCTCGCCTCGAGCGCGGCGTATGCACTGGTCGTTGCGTCATGTCTCGCCGGCTGGCCCGTGTGGCTGTGGGGTAGTGCGCTGGGCTTCGTTGCCGCCGTTAAGGCCGCCCTCTTCGCCGAGCATGCGCGCGCCGTGCGCTTCTCTCTCGGGGAGCTCGGTGCCTTCGTGCTGCTCCAGCCTGTGCTCGACGTGGCGTTCACCACGGGTGTCGCCGAGGGCTTCTGGCAGCTGGTGCGTGGCCGCGCGCGAGCGATCGACTGAGCGTCAGTCCGGCGCGGGGCCCGGGAAGCGGCCGACCTTCTCCCTCACGAAGTAGAGCGGCCGCTTCTTGCTCTCCTCGAAGATTCGGCCGACGTACTGGCCGATCAGGCCGAGCGAGATGAGCTGCACGCCTCCGAGGAACAGGGTAATCGCGGCGAGCGAGGCCCAGCCGCGCTCCATCGAGCCCGGGTAGAGCAGCCGGTCGACAACCACACGGACCGCCTGGAGCAGGCCGGCGAGCGACACGAGCAGGCCGATCAGCGTCATCCAGCGCAGCGGCGTGCTCGAGAAGGACGTGATCGCGTCCCAGGCGAGCCGCATCGACTTCCAGAGCGGGTACTTGGTGACGCCGGCGTGGCGCGCCGCCCGCTGGTAGGCGACGGCCGACTGCGAGAAGCCAACCCAGCAGGTGAGTCCGCGTACGAAGCGGTGCAGCTCGCGCACCTGCTTGAGCGCCTCGATCACTTTGCGGTCGACGAGCCGGAAATCGCCCGCGTCGAGCGGCACGTCCACGTTCGCCATGCGGCGGAACGTCTTGTAGAACGTCGCGGCCAGCAAGCGCTTCCACCAAGACTCGCCGCTGCGGCTGGTGCGCACGGCGTAGACGATCTCGTGGCCCTCGCGCCAGCGGCGCAGCAGGGCGGGGACGACCTCCGGCGGATCCTGCAGGTCGGCGTCCATGATCACGACCGCGTCGCCGTCCGCGTGGTCCATGCCCGCGGTGATCGCGAGCTGATGGCCGAAGTTGCGCGAGAGGCGCAGCAGCTTCACGCGCGCGTCCTGCGCGGCGCGACCGGCCACCCACGTCGCGGAGCCGTCCGTGCTGCCGTCGTCGACGAAGAGTACCTCGAAGGCCTCGGGCTCCTTCGAGAGCACGGCGCACAGGCGCTCATAGAGGACCGGCAGGCTCTCCGCCTCGTTCAGAAAGGGGACGACTACGACGATCCTCGCGCGCCCCGCGGGTGGCATCGGCATAGTGTGCCCTATCTCTTCACGAGCTCGCACAGCCGGAAGCGCAGCGAGCCGTTGCGGACCGGCTCGCAGCGGGGTGTCGTCCGCAGCCCGAAAGCCTCGGCGCGCGCCTCGCACTCGGCACGCGAGAACTCGAAGTTCGACAACAGCAGCAGCGGCCCCCGGTGATCGCGGACGGCCTGCTCGACGAGCGGGTTCCACTTCGCAGGTGCCCGGAAGCGCTCGACCGCCGTCAGGTGCACGAAGCGCGCGTCCTCGCGGAACGAGGGGATCGCGAACGCGCTCGGCTGCCCGACCATCAGGATCAGGCTGTCGGGCTGAAGGCCGAGCGCCGGGACCGGGAGGCCGAGCCAGGGCGTCTGCCAGGCACGGCGCCCCCACGACTCGACCCGTGTCGTCGCGACGATCAAAAGCGCCGCCACGGCCACGGCCGTTAGCACGTGCCGCGCTGGAGAGAGCCGGCGCAGCAGCACGAACAGCAGCAGCGGCGCGGTGAACTCCAAGAGCGCCGCGTAGCGGTAGGTGTAGAACGCGAGCGCCCAGGCCAGGTACGCGGTGATCCACCACGCGAGGAACGCCCTCTCGCGGTTGTCGAGCGGTGCGAGGCGCTCGCGCCGGACGCGCGACGCGACCCACAGCACGACGCAGGCGAGCCCTGCGGCGAGCAGCAGCAGGAAGCGCACGTCGCGCATCCCGATCTCCATCAGGCGCTCCGACCGGCCGAGCGCGGAGTCGACGAGCGGCCGGAACAGGTCGTACGCCGAGTGCACCACGTAGCGCGTGTCGCGGAAGTTCTCGAGGCTCTGGTACTCCGAGCGGAAGATGCCGTTCGCGAAGGGGAACACCGGGTTGCCGAAGCGCCGCCAGAGCTCGAAGTCCCAGAAGCCGCCCGTGGGCAGGAAGCCGAGCAGGCTGCCGAGCGTGAGCAGGCTGAGGCGCTTCACGAGAGACCCGCCGTGCCACCAGAGGAGGACGGCCGCCGCGAAGAGCGCCGCGTGATAGGCGGCCATCGTCAGCTTCAGGCCGGTGGCGGCGCCCGCGAGGACCCCGGCCGCGAGCGCGAGCCGGGACGCTCGCAAAGCACCCGCCTCGTGGCCGCTGTGCAACACCAGCACGAGCGCCAGCAGCGCCGGGATCGAGACCAGGTTGTCACCGAACGTGGTGCCCAGCAGCGAGACGGCCGCGGGCCCGAGGCTGCCGACCACGGCTGCCAGAAGAGCGAACGGCACGATCGTGCTCCGCGGCTTGCGGGGGAGCACTGCGAGGCCGAGGGCGAAGAGAAGCGGCAGATTCAGCGCGTGGATCGCGCCCAGCAGGAATCCGAAGAGGCGCGGCGGCAGGTGCGCGATCCCGAGGTAGTGCAGGACGTGCATCAGCGGCGGCTGGTAGCTCTGGCTGCCCGCGGGTGCCATGTCGCGGAAGGTCCGGCCGTGGACGAACGCGAAGCCGGTGTAGTAGTGGTAGTTGAGCAGGTCGAAGTTCAGGTCCTGACCGAGGCGCAGCGACAGCCCGCCCAGGCCGAGGACCAGCAATACCAGCAGGCCGGCCAGCCGTCTCGGAGTGAGGATCGGGCCCGGTCCAAAAGCCGCCGGCCGAGCTTCGGGACCGCCCATGGACGCGGCTCTAGTAGGGCATCACCTTGCGGTGCCTGGCGGTCTCTTCCTCGTAGTACTTGCGGTAGAGCACGTCCCACTCGTCGGAGCCCTCGACGATGACGCGCTTCTGGCTCTCGAGCTTCCTGCGCACGAGCGCGTCGATCGCCTCGTCGTTCTTCATCTCGTCCATGATGATCTTGACGATCGTGTGGCGGATCTCCTGAGGTTCGTCGAAGTACTCGACGCCGTCGTCGCGGTCGAGGTAACCAAGGATGAGGTGCGACATGTGGAGAACCCTCTCCCGCGAGAGCTTCACAGCACAATACCCTTCTTCTTCGCCAGCTCGCGCTTCACCTTGCGGAACATCTCCGAATAGGTGATGTCGGAGCGTTCCATCTGGGTCATGTGCTGGGCCAGCACCTCGCGCGCCTCGTCGTTGAGCCGGTCCTCGACCGCGAGCTCGTCGACGATCACCCTGGCGATGCCCTCGGCGACGCGGGTCTCGTCGTCCACCTCGAGACGTTCGGCGGCCACCAGGGTCTTCACGATCTTGCGGGAGATGAACTGGATCTCGTCGGCGCTGAGTCGCATGCTGGTTAGGCCGCGCAGTATAGCACCCGCGGCGGCGTGCTATCCTCCGCCCGCCATGAAGCTACACGTCGTTTCCCACCCGCTCGTGGACGACGTGCTGGCGGCGCTGCGCGACAAGCGCACGCCGTCCACGGAGTTCCGCCGCCTCGCGCACCGCGTCAGCTTGCTCGTCGTCGCCGAGGCCACACGCGACCTGCCCACCGCGGCGGCCGATGTCGAGACCCCGCTCGAGACCACCACGGCACGGCGGCTGGCGCGGCGCGTGGTGGCGGTGCCGGTGCTGCGCGCCGGCCTCGGCATGCTCGACGCTTTCCTCGAGTTGGTGCCGAGCGCGCAGGTCGGCTACTTCGGCCTCGAGCGGAACGAGAAGACGGCGGTCGCCCGCCGCTACTACGAGAAGGTGCCGAAGGACCTCCACGACGCGATCGTGTACCTGCTCGATCCCATGCTCGCAACCGGCGGCTCCGCCGCGATGGCGATCGAGGGCCTGCGCGAGCTGGGCGCCCGGCAGGTCCGACTGCTCTGTGTCGTCGCGGCGCCCGAGGGCATCGCGTTCCTGCAAGAGGCCCACGCCGAGGCCGAGATCTACACGGCCGCCCTCGACCGCGGCCTGAACGACCGCAAGTACATTGTTCCGGGCCTGGGTGACTTCGGCGACCGGTTGTTCGGGACGTAATCGGCGCACGCGCATTTTCGCTGCTTCGTGACTGCCCGTCCCCGCGAGGGTTTCGGACTCCTTGAGATTCAGCGCCCAGGCCGCTTCAGAGCCCCGGATTTCCTTGACGAAAGTACCAAAAAACACTACTTTTGTTGAGTGCATCCGGACGCGCCTCGCCGAGAACACTTGGCTGGCTTCGTGGAAAAGCTTTCCGCCAGCGGTCGCTACAGCTTCACGACCCGGGCAATAACAGAGGCGCTAGGTCTGTCGGTGCTCGCCGCGCGCGCCGCTCTCCGGCGCCTCAAGGCGAAGGGCGTCGTCGCTACCCCGCACCGGGGCTTCCATGTGATCGTGCCCCCGGAGTACCGGTGGCTCGGCTGTCTGCCTCCCGAGCAGGTTTCAGCCCTCGCCCTCGACCATCTGGGGATTCCCTACTACGCGGGGCTCCTGAGCGCGGCCGAGATTCACGGTGCGGCGCACCAGCGGCCGCAGCTCTTCCAGGTGGTGGTGCCGCGCAATCGTTCCACGCTGCGCTGTGGCAAGGTGCGGGTGCAGTTCGTCGCCCGGCGTAACGTGGCGCTGATGCCCACGGCCGCGATCAACACACCTCGCGGGCCGCTTCGGGTCTCGACGCGCGAAGTGACCGCCATCGACGTGATCGGCTACGCGAGGCATTGCGGTGGACTCGGAAACGTCGCGACCGTCGTCGCCGAGCTGGCCGAGGAGCTGGAGCCCGACGCGCTCGTCCACGTGGCACGCATGTCGCCGGTGCCCTGGGGCCAGCGTCTCGGCTTCCTGCTGGATCTCGCCGGGTACGCCCGGCTCACCGGGACGCTCGCCCAGCATGTCGACCGGGTCGCCCGGGAATACGTTCCGCTCCGCCCCGGGAAGCCTGCGCGAGTGGCTGAGCGGAACCCGCGCTGGCGACTGCTCGTGAACGAGGCCGTGGAGCTCGAAGCGTGATCCCGCTCGATTTCGTGACGGAATGGCGTGGCGTGGCGCCGTGGGCGCAGGATGCGCAGGTCGAGCAGGATCTCATCCTGACCAGAGCTCTCGCTGAGGTGTTTCGGAAGCCCGAGGCGGCGCGCGCGCTCGCGTTCCGGGGTGGCACGGCGCTCTACAAGCTGCACCTCGCGCCGGCGGCTCGCTATTCTGAGGATATCGATCTCGTCCAGGTGGCGCCGGGGCCGATAGGCGCGGTCCTCGACGCGCTGCGCGCGGTTCTGGACCCGTGGCTCGGTGAGCCCCGCCGCAAGCTCGGCGAGGGTCGCGTGACACTCGTCTACCGAATGAGGAGCGAGGGCATGGGACTGCCCTTGCGGCTCAAGATCGAGATCAACTCGCGCGAGCACTTCTCGGTTCTCGGCTTGGAAGAGCGGCCCCTGGTCGTGGACTCACGCTGGTTCAGGGCCTCGGTCGGCATCACGACGTACGCCCTCGACGAGCTGCTCGGCACGAAGTTGCTGGCCCTCTACCAGAGAAAGCGTGGCCGCGACCTGTTCGACTTGGGGTTTGCGAGGAAGCGGGGCAGCGTCGATCCGGCTCGGCTCGTCCGGTGTCTGCTGGGCTATCTCGACGCCGAGGGCAAGCGCATCGCGCGCGAAGACTTCGAGACGAACCTCGCCGACAAGCTCGCCGACCCTACGTTCGCGGACGACGTGCGACCGTTGCTGGCCTCGGGAGTAGAGTGGGATGCAGCCGCGGCCGGGGACTTCGTCTTTCGGGAGCTGCTGCCCCTGCTTCCTGGCCGGGGTGCCTGACGGCTGCCGGTGCGGGCCGTCCCGCGGCTTCCATTCGACGCCCGCAACCCTGTTTGACGGTTGACGCCTGAAACGGCCGTGTACTAGGCTCTCGTCCGTCCTTCCTGCTGGCCGATCCATCCTCACAGCGAGCGCATGGCCCAAGTTTTTCCGAAGGCTGCTAACGAGTTTGCGAGGGCCTCGCTCGTCGTCGGCGGTCTCGTGGCCGCGACGGTGCTCGGCTCGCTGCTCTTCGTATTCCCCCGCTCGGCCTACATGACGCGGCAGAAGGAAGCGCGCGCACAGCCCGTGCCCTTCTACCACGTGCACCACGTGGGCGGGATGGGCATCGACTGCCGCTACTGCCACACGAGCGTCGACAAGTCGGCGCTGGCAGGGATTCCCCCGACCAAGACCTGCATGAGCTGCCACTCGGAGATCTTCAAGGAGAGCCCCACGCTCGAGCCGGTGCGCGCGAGCTGGCGCAACGGAACCTCGATCGAGTGGGTGAAGGTGCACGACCTGCCGGACTTCGTGTACTTCAACCACAGCGCGCACGTGAACAAGGGCGTCGGCTGCACCACCTGTCACGGGCCCGTCGACAAGATGGCCTATGTCTGGCAGGAGAAATCGCTGCTCATGGAATGGTGCCTCGAGTGTCATCGCGAGCCCGAGAAGTACCTGCGCCCGAAGGGCGAGGTCTACAGCACCGCGTGGCGGCCGCCCTCCAACCAGCTCGAGCTCGGGCGTCGGCTCGCCGCCGAGTACGGCGTCAAGACGCAGGTCACCTGCTCCACGTGCCACCGATGAGCCACGAACACGTTCCCGCCGTTCCCGTCGACTTCCAGGGCGTGCGCCGCACGGGAGCCGCGCAGCGCCGCTACTGGAAGAGCCTCGACGAGCTCGCCGACGCTCCCGCGTTCCTCGAGTTCCTGCACCGCGAGTTCCCGGAGCAGGCCTCGATGTTCGAGGATCCGAAGGGCCGCCGCGAGTTCATGACGCTGATGGGCGCCTCGCTCGCGCTCGCCGGCCTCACCGCCTGCACCAAGCAGCCGGAAGAGAAGATCCTGCCCTACGTGCGGCAGCCGGAGCAGCTCGTGCCCGGGCGCCCGCTCTTCTTCGCCAGCGCGGCCGGGCACGACGGCTACGCCCGCGGCATCCTGGTCGAGAGCCACGAGGGCCGGCCGACCAAGATCGAGGGCAACCCCGACCACCCCGCGAGTCTCGGGGGCACGGACGTGTTCGGCCAGGCGCACGTGCTGGGCCTCTACGACCCCGATCGGTCCAAGGCCGTGCTCTACCTGGGCCAGCTCCGGACCTGGGGCGACTTCCGGGCGGCGCTGCGCGAGCCGCTCGCGAAGCAGAAGGCCAAGGGAGGCGTGGGGCTGCGGTTCCTGACGGGCCGTGTGACCTCGCCGACGCTCGCCGCGCAGATGCAAAGCCTGCTCGTCGCATTTCCCGGGGCGAAATGGGTGAGCTCCGAGCCGGTTTCGCGCGACAACGCCCGCGCCGGCGCGGTGCTCGCCTTTGGCGAGCCGGTCGAGCCGCAGTACCGCTTCGACCAGGCCGACGTGATCCTGAGTCTCGAGGCCGACTTCGTCTCGGGCCACCCCGCGAGCCTGCGTCTCGTGCGCGAGTTCTCGGCGCGGCGCAAGGCGAACGCCCTGAAGCCGGAAATGAACCGGCTGTACGTGGTCGAGGGCTCACCCACGACCACCGGCGCCTCGGCCGACCACCGCCTGGCACTGCGTAGCTCCGAGATCGAGGGCTTCGCGCGCGCGGTGGCGGCGGGCTTGGGCCTCGCCGTCGAGGGCGGCGTCGCGCACGACTGGGTGGCTCCGATCGTAAAGGATCTAGAGCGCGCGGGTGCGAGAGCGCTCGTGATCGCCGGCGAGTCGCAGCCTCCGTCGGTCCACGCGCTCGCCCACGCGATCAACGAGGGGCTCGGCGCGGTCGGCACCACGCTCAGCTACACCGAGCCGGCCGAGACGGCGCCGGGCGCTGAGGCCGCGGGGCTCGCCGCCCTGGTCGCCGAGATGCAACAGGGCGCGGTCGAGATGCTGGTGATCCTCGGCGCAAACCCGGCCTACGCCGCTCCCGCCGACCTGAACATCGCCGAGGCGCTCGACAAGGTGCCGTTCCGCATCCACCACGGGCTCACCGTGGACGAGACCGCCGTGCGCTGCCACTGGCACCTGCCCGCTTCCCACCCGCTCGAGAGCTGGGGCGACCTGCGGGCGGCTTGTGGCACTGTCTCGATCGTCCAGCCGCTGATCGCGCCGCTCTACCACACGCTCTCGGACACCGAGACCCTCGCCGCCTTCGTCGAAGGCCCCCAGAAGGGGTACGACATCGTCCGCGCGCACTGGCAGGGCAAGCTCGCGGGGGCCGCCTTCGAGACGCGCTGGAACCGGGCGCTTCACGACGGCGCCGTCGCGGGCACGGCCTTCCCCGTGAAAGCGGTCAAGGTCGAGGCCGGCGAGTGGATGAAGCGCTCCGCTCCGGCTCACCCGGGCGGCCTCGAGATCGCGTTCCGTGCCGACCCCTGTGTCTTCGACGGGCGCTTCGCGAACCTCGGCTGGCTGCAGGAGCTGCCGAAGCCCCTTACCAAGATCACCTGGGACAACGTGGCGCTGGTGAGCCCGAGGACGGCGGCCGCGCTCGGCGGCGTCAAGACCGAGCAGACCGCGCGGGGCCACGTCACCGAGCTCGCCGAGCTGACGCTCGCCGGCCGGACGGTCGTGGCGCCGCTGTGGGTGCTTCCCGGCCACGCCGACGGAGCGGTCACGGTCCATCTCGGCCATGGCCGGACGCACGCCGGCCGGGTCGGGACGGGCATCGGCTTCAACGCCTACCGGCTGCGCGCGAGCGACGCACCGTGGATCGCTTCCGGCCTCGAGCTCCGGAAGACCGGCGGGACGGCGCTCGTCGCCTGCACCCAGGACCACTGGACGATCGAGGCCACCGCCCACGAGCAGGCGGCCGAGCGTCACCTGGTCCGGGCCATGACGCTCGCGGAGCTCGCGCAGGACAAGCACGCGGTCCAGAAGCTCGGGCACGAGCCGGAGCCCGGCCTCTCGATGTATCCGCCCCACGAGTACACGGGCCGCGCCTGGGGCATGGCGATCGACATGAGCTCCTGCGTGGGCTGCAACGCCTGCGTGACCGCCTGCCAGTCCGAGAACAACATCCCGGTGGTGGGGAAGGACCAGGTCGGCCGCGGCCGCGAGATGCACTGGATCCGCGTCGACCG